>WNGB01039258.1_pt1 | contig 10036 bp, 12 predicted proteins | sample 5400681 | NCBI WGS metagenome assembly WNGB01 (sample SAMN13153367, study PRJNA577476) | soil metagenome | isolation source: 115 cm soil or saprolite under grassland replicate 2 | place: USA:California | collected 2016-06-15
GTGCCCGGCGTCCGGTTGGGCGTGCCCGGCGTCCGGTTGGGCGTGCCCGGCGTCCGGTTGGGCGTGCCCGGCGTCCGGCGGGGCGTGCCCGGCGTCCGGCGGGGCCTGCCCGGCCTCCAGCTGGGCCTGCCCGGCGTCCGGCTGGGCCTGCCCGGCGTCCGGCTGGGTATCGCTCACGCAGTTAGCGTGCCATGCGGGCTGGGAGGCTGTGACCCAATGGCGTCGTACCGAGCCCGCCGGAAACGCCCCGGCCGGGCCCGGTCCCAGCTTGAACCTCAGCCGAGGACTCCCCAGGCGGTGAGCGTCTCGGCCAGGCCGCTGGTCAGCTGGAGGGCCGCCAGGTCGGCCGGGCTCACCCAGCGCGCGTCGGCGGCGTCGTCGCCCGCGGCCAGCGTGCCCCCGGTCACCGTGGCCGCGTAGTCCCGGATGTCCACCACCGCGCCCCGCAGGCCCGGCCGCTCCACCGAGCCGACGAGCGCGCCGCACGTGACCCGGAGCCCGGTCTCCTCCCGGGTCTCCCGGACCACTGCCTGCTCATCGCTTTCCCCGGGCTCGATGCGGCCGCCCGGCAGCGACCACCGGCCCGCCTCTGGCTCATGTCCCCGCTGGATCAGCAGGAGCCGCCCGGACTCGTCCTTGATGATCGCTCCCACGCAGGGAACCCGGGACGCTGGCACGCGGCCAGTATCACCGGCCAGAGCCGGCGGACTCAACTGCTGCGGGCCGTTGGACCACGATGATTGGGGACGCCCGGTGCTTGACGTAGGCGCGCCTGGAGATCAACGTCAGTACTCATGATGAAGGCTCCGATCTGCCCGCGCTGCCAGGGCGAACTCAGTAAGCCGAGCGCCTGGCACAGCGCCTGGCAGTGCGCCCGGCATGGCTCGGTGCAGCCGCTCAGACTCGCCCACGTCCCCTCCGCCGAGGGGCTGCGTGCCCTGCTCAAGTCGGCCGCCGTGCCGCTGTGGCTGCCGTGGCCCATACCGGTGGGCTGGCTGGTCACCGGGTTCACCGGCGCGGGTGATGACCGCAGCGGGACCCGCGGGTGCGTGGTCGCCCTGTCCGGGCCCAATCCGGTCGGCGGCCCGGGGGAGATGCTGATCATCTCCGAGGAGCCGGGCCTGGGCCTCGGGGCGGGCCTGGCCGGGCTGGACGGCCCGGATCCCGGGGAGGGATTCGCGGTGGGGCCGCCGCACGCGCTGGTCAAGTTCGGCAACCACGAGTTCCCGTTGTGGAGCGTGGAATCGCCCGGAGCGGCCGTGTTCGCCGGGGAGGTGCTGGCCAGCTGGCTGTGGATCGCCCTGTGGCCGGACTCGGCCGGCACCCTCCTGCTGGAGACCCTGTCCCTGCGGGATCTGCGGGACCCCGGGCAGGAACTGGACGTCCCGTTCGGCGCGCTCTCGCCGCGGCTGCCCGCCTGAAGGGACCCCTGAGGGACCCCAGCCGGACAGCGGAGGACACACTCCGGACTCCGGATGACGCCACCGGGCCTCAAGGGCAGAGCCATCCCGGCGTGGGGCGCCGGGCCGTACGATGAGCCGTCGTGCGCATCGACCTTCACTCCCACTCCACCGCGTCGGACGGCACCGACCCGCCCGCCGAGGTGATGCGCCGCGCCCGGGCCGCCGGCGTCGACGTGATCGCCCTGACCGACCACGACACCCTGGCCGGGCACGACGAAGCCCGTCAGGCCCTCCCCGAGGGCCTGTCCCTGGTGACCGGCATGGAACTGTCCGCGCGGCTCGACGGCCACAGCGTGCACCTGCTCAGCTACCTCCCGGGCGGCGCCAGCCCGGAACTCGCGGCCGAATGCCAGGCCATCCGTGACGACCGGATCCGCCGCGGCCAGGCCATGGTGGAGCGGCTCCGGGACCTCGGGGTGGACATCACCTGGCCGCAGGTGGCGGCCCTCGCGGCCGGAGGGAGCGTGGGACGCCCGCACATCGCCCGGGCCATGGTCGCGGCGGGCGCGATCGCCGTGCCACGCGACGCATTCGGGCCGGACTGGATCGGGGCGGGCGGCCGGGCCTACGTAAGCAGGTACGCGCTGGACCCGGCCCGGGCGGTCGGGCTGGTCCGGGCCAGCGGCGGGGCCGTGGTGCTGGCCCACCCGGGAGCGATCTCCCGGGGCTGGCGGATCCCCGAGGAGGTCATCGCCGCCCTGGCCGGGGCCGGGCTGGCCGGCCTGGAGGTGGATCATCCGGATCACGACGAGGCAGAACGGGCCCGGCTCCGCGCGGTCGCCGCGGACCTGGGGCTGGTGACGACCGGGGGCAGCGATGACCACGGCGACCTCACCGGGCACCGGCTGGGTGTCGAGACGACCAGCCCGGCCGCGTTCGAGCAGCTGATGGCGCTGGCCAGCGGGGACACCGGGCCCGGCGGTGCATGAGCACCGCGGGCACCGACGTTTCCCGGGAGGGCCCGGCGGGACGGCACTCCGGCTGACAGTTGGTGCCGATACCGTGGCCCTGGCCGCGTGGCCCACCGTATGACGCCGATCCGCAGCTCGGGGGCATGCCGTGAAGTTCTTCTGGGAAGTCTTCGTGACGCTGCTGGTGATCACCGACCCGGCGGGCACCGTCCCGCTGTTCATCGCGCTGACCCGCGGGCGGGAGCCGCGCGAGCGGCACCGGCTGGCGTGGCAGGCGGCGCTGGTCGCGTTCGGCGTGATCCTCGCCTTCGCGCTGTTCGGCCGCGAGGTCCTGGCCTACCTCGGCGTGGAGTTGCCGGCCCTGCAGGGAGCCGGCGGCCTGTTGCTGCTGCTGGTCGCGCTCGAACTGCTGACCGGCAAGTCGGCTGAGCCCACCGAGGCGGAGCGCGAGCAGATCAACGTGGCGTTCGTCCCGCTGGGCACCCCGCTGCTGGCCGGCCCGGGCGCGATCGTTGCGAGCATGCTGTTCGTCCAGCGGATCCATAATGGGGCACAGGTGGCCGAGTTCGGGCTTGCCCTGTGCGCCGTGATCGTGGTGCTCTGGCTCGCCATGCGGTTCTGCGGTCTGGTCAAGCGTGTCCTGCGCGACAGCGGCGTGGAGTTGCTCACCCGGATATCGGGCCTGCTGCTGTCCGCGATCGCGGTCCAGCTGGTGGCGGAGGCCGTCCGGGCGTTCGTGAAACAAGGATGAGGAAGGAAGGCCGGGCATGGAGGCGCGGATAGGACGGGTGGTGTCACCGGGAGACGCGGGCGAACCCGAGGGGAACGCCTGGATCGTGGGCGACGACGAAGAGGTCATCGTGGTGGACCCGGGCCGGGACGCCGAGGCGGTGCTGGCGGCCGTGGGCGACCGGGAGATCCTCGCCGTCATCTGCACCCACGGGCACGCCGCGCACGTCGCGGCCGCCCCCGGGGTGGCGTCGCGTGACGAGACCCCGGTCGCGCTGCATCCCCGGGACCGGCTGCTGTGGCGGGAGGCGCATCGCGACGGGGACCCGGAGATCGAGATGGAGGACGGGGGGATCTTCGAGGTCGCGGACGTCTCGCTGGAAGTGATCCACGCCCCCGGGCACAGCCCGGGCTCGGTGTGCCTCTACAGCGAGGAACTCGAGGCGGTCTTCGCGGGCGACACCCTGATCGCCAGCGGCCCGGTTCCGCACGAGGGCGAGTACCCGGACTTCCCCGCGCAGCTCAGCGCGATCGGCGAGCACCTGCTGACCCTGCCCGGGCCGACCCGGGTCCTGACCGGGCACGGGGAGGAGACCACCGTGTCGGCGGCCCAGAAGCACTTCGACTCGTGGGTGACCGCAGGACCAGGCCCGGTTCCCCTGTCCGCGGACCCGGACTGACCGGATGCGCAGCGAAGAGCAGCTCGGGCTGGACGGGATGCCCCGCCGCCTGTACGCGTGCACCCCGACCCGGCTGAGTACGTGGCTGGGATGCCGGCGGCTGTACCGGATGAGCTACCTGGACCGGCCTGCCCCGCGCAAGGGGCCGCCCTGGGCGCACAACAGCCTCGGCGCCAGCGTGCACAACGCGCTGGCCGGCTGGTGGCGGCTGCCGCAGGCCCAGCGGACCGTGCCCGCCGCCGGCGGGCTACTGGAACGGGGCTGGATCAACGAGGGGTTCGCCAGCGATGCGCAGTCCGCGGCCGCGCGGGACCGCGCCCGCGGCATGGTGGAGACGTACGTCGCCGCGCTGGACCCGGCCGACGAGCCGGCCGGGGTGGAGCGGACGGTGGGTGCCCGGACTGACCGGATCACGTTCTCCGGCCGGATCGACCGGCTGGACGACCGGCGGTCCGCCGCAGCCGGCCGCGAACTGGTCGTGGTGGACTACAAGACCGGCCGCCGCCCGCTGAGCACCGACGACGCCCGGTCCTCGCTGCCGCTGGCGCTGTACGCGGTCGCGGCCGGCCGGGTGCTGCGACGGCCCTGCCACCGGGTGGAGCTGCATCACCTGCCGACCGGGACCGTGCACGCCTGGGAGCACACCCCGGCCACGCTGGACCGGCACCTGGGCCGGGCTGAGGACATCGCCGCCGAGTGCGCGGCGGCCGACCAGCGCTACCGGGACGGGCTCGCGCCCGGAGGGCAGGACGAGGTGTTCCCGCCCAGCCCGGGGCCGGGCTGTGGCTGGTGCGACTTCCGTTCGGTGTGCCCGGAAGGTTCCGCCGCCACCCCCGCCCGTCGGCCCTGGGATGGGCTGGGCGAAGCAGCAGAGTGAGCCTGCCCGCCCGGGCGCGGCTCCAGGCCGAGCGGGTCTGGCTCGGTCTGGCTCCAGGCCGCGAAGGCTCGGCTCCAGGCCGCGAAGGCTCGGGTCCAGGCGGACCGGGTCTGGCTCTAGGCCGACCGGGACGCGCGGACCCGGCGGCACTCGGTCGCGTTCCAGAAGCTGGTCAGCGAGCTCGCCGTGGTCTCCGGAGCCTCCACCGCGGGGGAGTGTGCGGCGGCCGGGATGCAGACCCGCTGGGCGCGCAGCCGGGCCGCCATGTCCTCCTGGGCGGCTGGTTCCCACGCGTCGTCGTTCTCGCCGTACAGGACCATGACCGGGACCGCGTCCTGCCGGGCCAGGGTGCTGGTGCGGTCCGGGCAGGTGAGCAGGGTCCGGGCCATGGCTTGCAGCCCGGTGGGGGAACTGCTCAGCAGCCGGGCGCGCAGGAAGTCAATGATCGCCAGGGGGACGTCTCCCGCCGTGGCTTCCGGCTCCAGCCGGGTCTGCCAGATGCGCTCGATTTCCGCGCCCAGCCCGGCGGGGCCGACGCCGTCCAGCTCGGCCAGCAGGTCCTGCAGAACCTGGGCCCGCGGGCCGGTCAGCGCCCCGGGGCCGGAACTCATCAGGGTGAGCGAGCTGATCCGGGCCGCCCCGGCCAGCAGCACCTCCCGGGTCACCAGCCCGCCGAGGGAGTGGCCGAGCAGGTGGATTCCCCGGCCGCTGGCCGGGCCGTCTTGTCCCTCGTCAAGCCAGTCGGCGACCATGGCCACGTCGGCGGCCAGCGCGCCCAGCTGGTAGTCCTCGGGGTCGTCCGCACCGGGGGTCTCGTACTGGCCGCGCATGTCGATCGCGACCACCTGGCGGCCGGTGGCCGCCAGGGCCTGCAGGATGAGCAGGAAGTCCTCTTTGCTCCCGGTATAACCCGGTACCAGCAGGGCAGGCTGCCGCTCGCGTACCCCGCTGGGCGGGAGCGCTTCGAGCGCCGCGAACTTGCCGCGCCTGGTTTCGATGGTCAGCCGACGCACCCCGGAGGGCAATTGCAGGACTTTTGGTGTACTCACAGGCGGCCAGCCTACCCAGGGACGCTCCGGCTACGCCTTACTGAGCCTTGACGATTCCTGGAAGTCCCCATGAAACCAGCTAACTGGCGGTGGTGCCCTTCCGGCCGCGGCCCGACCGGCGCCGCCGGCGGCGGGGCTGGCCCTGCTCCCCGGATCCCTCGGCCCTGGCCGCGGGCGCCTGGTCCGGCTTGGCCGTCTCGGTGCCGCGAACCGTCACGCCGGCCCGGGTGCGCTTGCGGACGCGGGCCTTGCGCGGCTGATCGGTGCGGGGTCCCTGATCGGTGCGTGACCCCTGGTCGCTGCGGCGGGCGGGCCGCCGCGGTGAGCGGGCCTTCCCGGTTTCACCCACGTCTTCGAGTTCTTCCGCCTCGATGCCGGCCCGGCCCCGCTCAGCACGGGGCAGGCTGCCGGTCACGCCCGCCGGGATGTCCAGCGCGGCGAACAGGTGCTCCGAGGTGGAGTAGGTCTCGAGTGGCTCCGGCTGGCCCATGCCGAGGGCCTCATTGATGAGCTTCCAGCGCGGCATGTCACGCCAGTCCACGAACGTGACGGCGATACCGTCCCGGCCGGCCCGGCCGGTGCGCCCGGTGCGGTGCAGGTAGGCCTTGTCGTCTTCCGGGCACTCGTAGTTGATGACGTGCGTGACGTCGTCCACGTCCAGCCCCCGGGCCGCGACGTCGGTGGCCACCAGCACGTCGATCTTCCCGTTGCGGAACGCGCGCATGGCCCGTTCGCGCTGGCCCTGGCCCAGGTCGCCGTGGACGGCCGCGGCCGCGAAGCCCCGGGTGGTCAGCGCCTCGGCCACCTGGTCCGCGGACCTCTTGGTCCGGCAGAACACCATGCTCAGGCCCCGGCCCTTGGCCTGCAGGATGCGGGCCAGCATCTCGATCTTGTCCATCTGGTGCGCGCGGAACACGTGCTGCACGGTCAGCGGCACCAGGTCCGGCTCGTCGCCGTGCTCGGCGCGGACGTGCAGCGGCTGGCGCAGGTGCCGGCGGGCCAGCTGGACCACGTCGCCCGGCATGGTGGCCGAGAACAGCATGGTCTGCCGGGAGGTCGGGGTGAGCTCGAGGATCCGCTCGACGTCGGGCAGGAACCCGAGATCCAGCATCTTGTCCGCCTCGTCCAGGACGAGGCCGCCCACCGCGGACAGGTCCAGGTGCCGCTGCCGGGCCAGGTCGAGCAGCCGTCCGGGGGTCCCGACCACGATGTCCACCGTGGCGCGCAGCGCGTCGATCTGGGGCTCGTAGGCGCGGCCGCCATAGACGGTCACGACCCGTGCGCTCCCGAGCCTGCCGGCCACGCGCAGGTCCTCGGCGACCTGGCCGGCGAGTTCGCGGGTCGGCACCACGACCAGGGACACGGGCGTGGAAGGCTGGGTGGCCGGTGCCTCCGCCACCTGCTGCAGCAGCGGGACGCCGAACGCGAGCGTCTTGCCGGTGCCGGTGCGGGCCTGGCCGATGATGTCGTGCCCGCTCAGCCCGATGGGCAGGGCCAGGCTCTGGATGGGGAACGGCGTGGTGATGCCGGCGACCTCCAGGGCCGCACAGATCTGCTCATCAACGCCAAGGTCACGGAACGTTTGCGGTACGTCCGGAGAACCTGCTGCCGGATTGTCGTCGGCCGGCGGTTCTGCTACGGACGATGTCAGTGTGGTTGTCAGTTGAATCAGCTTCCATCAGTGGCCCGCTGTCTGGGCACGCCCTATTCGCGTATCCCTGCCACTGCGGACCTGGCTATCGGCTCCACCGGCGGGCCTCGCCCGCCAGCGCAATAAGGCATCCGGCCAGCGCTGCGCTGGCGGTCTCGCCGCTGGGTCCTGCCAACGCCGTGTCCTGCCATAGCCGTCGCGCTTACGCGCCCGGCCGGCCACGAGCCCTACTGCTAGGGGAACACAGCAGGGGGTTGCCGCATTCCATCCCAAGTTCTGCTCGCAGTGTACCAATGTGTCCTGGCCTGCGGGTCGACCAACTCGCGGTGCCACGGTTGTTACGCTTCGCGGGTGACCGAAGCACAGCGGCGCGACGACGCGTCCCGCGAGCCCGGCGAGCTGAGCCCGGACGGCGAGCCAGGCCCGCAGGGGGGGACCTCCGATGAGGGGATCATCGACCTGCTCGGCCTCCTGGCCTACGCCGAACTGGACGCCTACTTCCGGCTGACCGAGGACGCGGCGCTCGCGCCCTCGCTCGCCGACAAGGCCGCCCTGGCCGGGATGGCGGCCGCCGAATTCGGCCACTTCCGGCTGCTGTGCGACCAGCTGTCGGCGCTGGGCGTCCAGCCGGAGCAGGCGATGCTGCCGTTCACCCCGGCGCTGGATGCCTTCCACGCCCGCACCGCCCCGGCTGACTGGCTCGAAGGCCTGGTCAAGGCCTACGTGGGGGACGGGATCGCGGCGGACTTCTACCGGGCGGTGGCGGAACTGGTCGACCCGCAGACCCGCGATCTCGTGCTGCGGGTGCTGGCCGACACCGGGCATGCGGAGTTCGTGATCGCCCGGGTCCGCGCGGCCATCGCAACCGACCCGCAACTGGCGGGACGGCTCGCGCTGTGGGCCCGCCGCCTGGTCGGGGAGGCGCTCGCCCAGGCATACCGGGTCGTCGCGGACCGGCGCTCGCTGGCCGGCCTGCTGGCCGGGGCGAGCACGCCTGCCGCGGGCGCCCCGGAAGCCAGCGCCGCCGCCCCCGTGGAGGAAAGCCCCGCTCCTCCGGGACAGCTCGGCGACATCGGGCGGATGCTGGCCCACATCACCGACGCGCACGCCCAGAGGATGTCCTCGCTCGGCCTGGCGAGCTTATCCGGCGCCCCGGCTTATCCGGCGCCCCCGGTTCCGCCCCGCGAGCACGCCTCAGTGGCTGGCGAAACCCACCCGGCGCTGCTCGACGTCGGCCAGTTCGACGTAGGCGATCTTGCTGGCCGGGATTAAGAACTTGCCGCCCTTGTCGTCGGGCAGCACGAACAGGCCGCCGTCCTCGGAGGTCATGGCCTGGGTCAGGGCCTGCTCCAGTTCCCCGGCAGAGACGTTGGTCTCCACGATGAGTTCACGCGGGATGGACTGGATCCCGATCTTGACTTCCACGGCGCTCCTGAGCTCGGACTGTAAGTGGACAGCGGCGGCAGGCCGTCGCGGGGGGATGGTTCAGATGGTGCGCGGCCAGCCGCTGATGCCGCGCCAGGCCAGCCGGGCCATGATCTGCTCCGCGGCGTCCTTGGGGATGGCGCGGTCGGTGCCCAGCCAGTAGGTGGCGCTGATCTGGGCCATCCCGACCAGGCCGATGCCGAGCAGGTGGGCCTCGTCGTCGCCCAGCCCCGCGTCCTCGCTGATGAACTCGCTGATCATGTCCGCGTGCACGCGCATGGTCGCGTCGAGCCGGTCCCGCACGGCGGGCTCGTTGCGCAGGTCGGACTCGAAGACCAGGCGGAACGCCTCGCCGGTGCTGGCCACGAAGTCGAAGAAGGCCTGGAAGGTGGCGCTGACGCGCTGCTTGTTGTCGGTGGTGGAGGCCAGCGCGTCGCGGATGGTGCCGGTCAGTGCCCCGACGCTCTCGTCCAGCAGCGCCAGGTACAGGTCCAGCTTGCCGGGGAAGTGCTGGTAGAGCACCGGCTTGCTGACTCCGGCCCGTTCGGCGATCTCATCCATGGCCGCCGCGTGGTAGCCCTGCGCGACGAAGACTTCCTGGGCAGCACCCAGTAGCTGCCGACGCCTGGCTTGCCTCGGCAGCCGCGTACCGGCCGTACGGGCCTGCGGTGTTGCTGTCACGAGACTCTCCATTGCGTCAGTCGGACGGCAATTCCACCCGATGCACGCCATCCTACGACCGCTCGTCCCCCGGGAAGAGGGTAACGCAGGGTGACCCCGGGTGCCATCCGGGGAGTCACGTCAGCCAGACCGGGCAGCGCCGGTCAGCGGCGCGCGTTCTCTTCCTCGTCGTCGCCCTCGACTTCCTGATGCTGCTCGGCGACGTCGGCCTCGTTCGCCTCGCCGGGCAGCTCGAAGTCTTCCGGCTCCCCGGCCTCGTCGTCCTCGCCCGGCAGGGGCTGGTGCTGCTCGAGGGCGTCTTCGGTCGGTACCTCGGGGTCTTCGATGAATTCCCCGCTGATGTTACTCATCAGCTCGCCCCTCAGGTGTCATGTGACGGTCGGGTGGTCACCCGGCCGGTGCCCGCCGCGGGTGGCGCGGCCGGCTTCCTTGAGGGTAGTGCCCCCGGGACCGATCCCGGCCCGGACCCGGGAGACGTGGCGCGGGCCTGCCCGAGCAGGGTCCGGCCCGGCTGCGCGCCCGGCGTTCCCTGGTCCGCTGCCCTGCCCACGCCGGCCCCGTCCACGCCGG
>WNGB01030784.1_pt1 | contig 10035 bp, 8 predicted proteins | sample 5400681 | NCBI WGS metagenome assembly WNGB01 (sample SAMN13153367, study PRJNA577476) | soil metagenome | isolation source: 115 cm soil or saprolite under grassland replicate 2 | place: USA:California | collected 2016-06-15
TCGAAGCGGATGCTGAGCTCCTGGGCCTCGACCAGCGGCACCGCGGCGGTGACCGGCGCGGCCGGCGACGCCGGCTCGGCAGGCCATGGCAGATCGGCGACCGCCTCGACGCGATGGCAGCTCACCTTGTGTTGATCGCCGCTCAGCAGCTGCGTCTGGTCGCAGCCCGCGCCGGCGAAGGCACAACGCGGGCGGAAGTTGCAGCCCGGATCGGGCGCAAAGGTCAGGCAGGTTGCCTTGTATGGGTGCGAGACGCCCAGCATGGGGGCGATCCGGCCGGGGCAGCGCCGCCAGCAGGCCCTTGGTGTAGGGATGGCGCGGTCTATGAAGGACCTCGCCTGTCGTCCCCGACTCGACCAGGCGCCCGGCGTAGAGCACCGACACGGTATCGCACAGCCGGTCGACGATGCCGAGGTTATGGCTGACCAGGAGCATGGCGAGGTTGCGGCGCGCCCGCAGTTCGTCGAGCAGGGCCAGAATCTGTGCCTCGATCGTCACGTCGAGCGCAGTGGTCGGCTCATCGAGCAACAATAGGTCTGGTTCGCTGGCGAGCGCGGTGGCGATACCGACTCTCTGCTTCATGCCGCCGGAAAGCTGATGCGGATAGCTCTGCATCACCAGTGCCGGGCGCGGGATGCCCATCTCGGCCAAAAGCTCCGTTCCGCGCTCCCAGGCGGCGCGGCGCTCGGTGCCCAGATGGACGCGCATCGGTTCGGTCACCTGCCTGCCGATCGTCAGGGCCGGATTGAGGGCCGCGGCGGTGTCCTGGAAGACGACACCGACGCGACGGCCACGCAAGGCAGCCGCGTCGCGGAGCAGGTCATGGCCGTCAAAGACCAGGCGTTGCGCGCGGACGCGCGCCGCCGGGCCGAGCAGACCGAGCAATGCCAGCACGACTGTCGACTTGCCCGATCCGGACTCGCCCACCAGCCCCAGCACGCCGCCCGACGCAATGGACAACGAGACTCCGTCAAGGGCGTGCAACAGGCCTGCGCGCGTGCGATAGGCCACGGACAGCGCTTCGACCTGCAGCGCGTCTCCGTCTCGGAGCGACAGATCGGGCACGGCGGCGTCAAGCATGGGTGCGACCGCGGAGCTGAGGGTCGAGCCGTTCGCGCAGGCCCTCGCCCACCAGGTTGACGCAGACCAGCAGCACGCAGAGGGAGAGGCCGGGTGCCAGGCAGACCCAGGGCGCCTGGCGGAGGAAGTCGCGCCCTTCCGCGATCATCAATCCCCATTCGCTGGCCGGCGGCTGCGGGCCGAGGCCAAGGAACGAAAGTGCCGAGCCGAGCAGGATCGCGAAGGTCACGCGCAGCCCGCACTCGACGATGATGGGCGGCCAGGCATTGGGCAGGATCTCGTGCCACAGGATGGGCACCGCGCCCTCGCCGCGCGCCCGCGCCGCCTGGACGAAATCCTCCTCCAGGACGCCGAGCGCCACGGCCCGCGTCAGGCGCACCAGGATGGGCACGTAGACCAGGCCCACCGCCGCGATCGTCTTGCCGAGGCCAGGCGGCGTCACGGCCAGCACCAGCAGGCCGAGCAGCACGGGCGGCAGGGCGATCAGCAGGTCGACGCCGCGCATGATCACCTCCTGGGTGACGCCGCGGTGGAAGGCCGCGATCAGGCCCAGCGGCACGCCGACGACCAGGCTGATCACCATGGCGCCGAAGCCGGTCGCCAGCGAGAGATGGGCGCCAGCCAGTACGCGGGACAGCACGTCGCGTCCGAATTCGTCGGTGCCGAACGGATGCAGCGCGCTGGGCGGCTGCAACCGCTCGCGCACGGCAAAGGCGGTGGGATCGTAGGGCGTGAACCAGATGCCTACGACCGCGGCGGCGGCGATCAATCCCAGCAATGTGCCGCCAAGCACGAGGGCGGACGGCATGCGCAGCCGCGACAGGGCCAATGCGGTCATGCGGCGGTCCCCGACACGCGGATGCGCGGGTTGAGCGCGGCGTACAAGAGGTCGGCAACGAAGTTGGCCAAGGCATAGATGGCGGTCACCACCATCATGCCGACCTGCAGCAGCGGCAGGTCGTGGCGCTCGATGGCGTAGACCAGCAGCCGGCCAAGGCCTGGATAGGCGAACACCGTCTCGACCACGACGATGCCGCCGATCAGCAGCCCGGCGTCGATCGCAAGAACGGTGATCGCCGGCAGGAGCGCGTTCGGCAGGGCGTGGCCCCACAACACCTGCCGCTCCGGCAAGCCGCGGGCGCGGGCGGCGAGCACGTAACGGCTGTCGAGCACCTCGATCATCGATGAGCGGGTCAGCCGCGAAACATGGGCGACCAGGCCGAACGCCAGCACCAGCACGGGCAACACCAGATGGGCAGCCCACTTCGCCACGCCATCGCTGAGCGGCGCATAGCCGGTGGCCGGCAGCAGGTTCAGCCAGGAAGCGAAGGCCAGAACGGCGAGGATCGCCCAGAAGAATTCCGGCACGGCGATCAGGACGAATTGCGCCAGGGTCAGCACCTTGTCCGACGGACGGCCGCGATGCGTCGCGGCATAGAGGCCGAGCCCGATGCCGCCCGCCGCCACCAGGCCGAAGGCCAGGCTGGCCAGCAGTGCGGAACGGCCCAGCGCCTCGGCGATCAACGGCCCGGCGGGACGTGACATCACGAGCGACATGCCGAAGTCGCCCTGCAGCATGGCGCTCAGCCAGCGCCAGTACTGCACCGGCAGCGGATCGTTCAGGCCAAGCTTGGCCTCGAGTTGTGCCACCGCGGCGGGAGTCGCGAACTCGCCCAGGATGGCGTAAGCGACGTTGCCCGGCAGGATGTGGATGATGCCGAAGATCAGCACCGACATGCCGAGCAGCACGCCGACCAGGCCGAGCAGCCGCCGCAGCAGGAAGGCGGCCATCGGCATGGTTCAGGCCACCAACATGATCAGGCCACCGTCGCGTGGCGCAGATCGAACCACTTCATCGGATGCGTCTTGAGACCGCCGACCGACTTGCGGTAGGCGCAGGCGTAATTGACCGAATAGGCGAAGAACGATGCCGGGTTGGCGACCAGCGTCGTCTGCACATCGATATAGTTCTTCTTCTGCACGGCCGGGTCGGCGCTCGTCCGGGCGGCATCGAGGGCGCGGTCGACGGCCTCGTCGCTGTAGTGCCACAGCCGCTCGTTCCAGCTCCCCTTGGTGCGCAGGAAGGGAAAAAGGCTGGTGTCCACGGTCGGACGCGCGAAGAACCCGTCGATATACAATGGCGCCTTGCCCGAGACCTCGGCGTTGAACGACGAATAAGGCAGGCGCTGCACCTGCAGGTCGAAGCCGCCGGCCTTGGCGAGTTGCTGCAAGGTGACGCCCAGCCGCTCGCGCACCGGGCGGCCCACGGGGAGAATCACCGGCAGCTTGATCCCGTTAGGATGACCGGCTTCGGCCAGAAGCTTGCGGGCGGCGGCCGGATCGGCCTTCGGGACAACGACATCCTTGGCAAAGAAAGGATGGCTGGGCGGGATCGGGCTGATCGTGGGGACGCCCTGGCCGAAAAGCGTCAGCTCGACCACTTCCTTCTTGTCGACGGCGAGGTGAAAGGCCTGGCGGACGCGCTTGTCGTTGAAGGGCGGGATGGCGTTGTTCAGGATCGCGCCGTCCCAGGACGCCGTGGGCACGCTGTCGATCCTGAGGTCGGCACGACCCGACAGCGGCTTCACCTGCTTCCGGGATAATGCGCAGCTCCACCCCGTCGACCTTGGGCAGGCCCGGCTCGTAGTAGTCGGAATGACGCGCCAGCACGAGGCGGTCGCCGGCCGTGTAGCTGACGAACTTGAACGGACCGGTGCCGATCGGCTGCGTGGACATCTGGCCGACCGCGCTGCGCGGCACGATCTTGACCTGGCGGTCGGTGAGGATGTCCGCAAGTCCACCATAGGGGATCTTCAGCTGGAACACGACCGTGCCGGCATCGGGCGAGGAGACGCTGTCGACCATGTCGTATTGGCTGCGCACGGGCGACGTGCCGGCCGGATCAAACAGGCGGCGGAACGAAGCGACGACGTCGTCGGCCACCATCTCCTGCCCGTCGTGGAATTTCACGCCGCGGCGCAGGCGGAATGTCCATCGCTTGAGGTCGTCGCTGTAGGACCAACTCTCGGCCAGGTCGGGCTCGACGACGAGGTCTTCTCGCATCCGCGCCAAGCCGTTGAAGACGAGGTTGGCGTAGATGTATTCGTCTCCGAGCGTCACCATCATCGGATCGAGCGTGTTGAGCGAAGTGCTGATGCCGATGCGCAGCACCTTGGTGACGGCATGGGCCGGGCGGCTGGCGATTGTCGCCGCAGCCAGTGAAGAGCCGATCAGCGTCCTGCGGGAAAGTGGCATGTGCGCCTTTCAAGGGCTGCGGGAGTGGCCCACGATACGGAGCAATGGCTGTGCCAGCTTCGTCAGCCGGGGTTCGCCAGGTTCTCGCGCAAGGTGCGACCGGCATATTCACGGCGCAGCAGGCCGCGGCGCTGCAGCTCCGGCGTCACCATCCGGCCGAACTCCTCGTAGGTCCCCGGAAACACGGTAGGCGGGAGCACAAAGCCGTCGCAGGCGCCGTTGGTGAACCAGTCCTCCATGACATCGGCAATCATGGCCGGCGTGCCGGCCAGCAGGCCGCGCGGCTTGCGGACCGCCGCCGCGAAGCTGATGCCCTGGGCCTTGGCGACCTGGCTCATGCGATCGCGCGAGCCGGCGATGCCCTGGTTGCCGGCGGCGACTTCCGCCTCCTCCGCGGTCTCGATGCGGCTGAGGTCGACGCCGAGCAAGGTCGACGACGATGCCATCACCAGCTCGGGATCAATCAGGCTGTCGAGATACTCGGCCTTCTCGCAGGCGATCGACTCGGTCTCGCCGATGACCACCGACAAGGTCGGCAGCACCGCGCACTCGGCGGGCGAACGGCCGATCGCGCTCAGCCTGGCATGCATGTCGGTACGGAAGGCGATGCCGTCGGCTTTGGTCGCCGTGGTGCAGAAGATCATGTCGGCCCAGCGCGCCGCGCATTCGCGTCCGCGTGGCGAGGAGCCGGCCTGCAGGATCAACGGACGGCCCTGCGGACTGCGCGGGATCGACATCGGGCCGCGCGTGCGGACGTAGGGGCCGACATGATTGGCGTAGCGGATCTTGCTGGCATCGGCGAACACGCCGCTCTCGCGGTCCATCACCAGCGCATCGGGATCCCAGCAGTCCCACAAGGCAAAGCAGGCTTCGAGCACGTCGTCCGCCCGGTCGTAGCGCTCGTCCTTGGGCGGCACGCCGTCCATGCCGCAATTGCGCGCCTCGTAGTCGGTCGCCGAGGTGACGACGTTCCACGCCGCCCGCCCGCGGCTCAACAGGTCGAGCGAGCCCAGGCTGCGCGCGATCTGATAGGGCTGGTTGAAAGTCGTCGATATGGTGTTGCCGAGACCGAGATGGCGCGTCGCCCGCGCCATCAGCGGCAGCACCGTCATCGGGTCGATCAGGCTGAGCTGGCCGCCGCGCCCGACATAATCGGCGAAGCTGTTCCTGTAGATGTCCGGCAGGCCCAGCCCATCGGCGAAGAACCCGGCGTCGAACCGCGCCTCCTCGAGCAGGCGCGCCAGGTTCTCGTAGCGCTCGGCATCCCAGATATCGTGCAGCGGGGCGGAGGGATGGCGCCAGGCACTGGCATAGCTCGCCGTCGGCCCGGTCTTCAGGTAGGCCACCAGATGCATCTTGCGTTTAACCGGCATGGACGCACGGCAGCAAATTTCGTGCCCGCCCACTTCTTGCAAGGGCACCTCAACAGGACTGAATCGGAGGAGATATGACTTTCTCGATCGCAGGACGGTGCGCCCGGACAGGAATGCTCGGGGTTGTCGTCACGACGTCATCTATGGCCGTCGGCAGCCGTTGCGCCTGGGCCGAGGCGAAGGTGGGCGCAGTCCTGACGCAGCATCGCACCGATCCTCGTCTTGGGCCGAAGATCCTCGAGCGTCTCAAGAGCGGATCAACGCCCGAGGCCGCGATCCGCGATCTCGAGCACCGCGAACCGAATATGGGCTGGCGACAGCTCGCCGTCATCGACGCCGACGGAAAAGGCGCCGTCTTCAATGGCGGCAAGATCACGTCGGTCCTGAACGCAATGGTCGGCCGCAATTGCGCGGCGGCCGGCAACATCCTGCGCAGCACCGACGTCGTCGACGCCATGATCACGAGCTTCGTGCAGAACGAAGATCAGCCCCTGGCCGAACGGCTCATGCGCGCCATAGAAGCCGGCGATGCCGCCGGCGGCGAGCTGAAGCAACTGAAGTCCGCCGCGCTGCTTGTCGTGCACCGCGAAAGCTTTCCCTTCGTCGACCTGCGGGTCGACCTCAATTCCCAACCCCTCGTCGAGCTGCGCTTCCTGTGGGAACTCTACCAGCCGACGGCGGACACCTACGTCGTGCGCGCCGTCGATCCCGACACGGCGCCGGGAAATACATAGCCAACCGGCCAAGAAAAAGGGCCGGCTTTCGCCGGCCCTCGTACGCTTACGCTTACGCTACTAACGTTACTGTCGCTTACGCCACGCGACGCAAATTCTGGTTCGCCGGGATGGCCGTGTGGGTCACGCGGTCGATCTCCGGCATCACGCCCTCCGCGGTCTCGCGGATCGCGAAGTGGATGTCGCCGCGGCACAGGCCGATGTCGGCCAACTCGCGGTCGCTCATGCGGAAGAGCTGGCTCTCGGCGGCGCGCAGCTTGAAGTCGGCCTTGATCGCGCCGACGAACCGGCTGTACTGGCGGCCGAGCCACAGCAGGGCGTCAGCCAGGCCATTGGCGACCAGTTCGGCGCGGGCATAGCGCGCGCGCAGTTCAAGCAGACGGCGCTCCTCGAAGGTCAGGGTCGTCTTGGCAATGTCGTTTCCCCCCGCCGGCGAAGTTTCGCTGGTCAGATTTTCAAACATCTGGATCGGCTGGGTCATCATGAGTAGCTCCTTATTGTGCGACGCGGTAAGGCGATGCTGCATCGCACTAAGCAAATATAGAGCCTTGAGTTACAACAATAAGTGAAGGCTTGGAACGACTGCTATGCGTATCACGCATAGTGCATTCTGATTGCGCATTTCGCAGTCGCGAGAGTACGAAAATTGCTCAGATTGCCTCCCCCATACCTGCCGCGTAGGGTCCCGCTGACATGAGTTCCGCCCCAGACGACGTCCTTCACCTGCTCCGCCAACGTGGCCGAAACCCGGACCCCTCGGCTCTCGATTCCCTGATGCGCGGCGTTGCCGCAGCCCCCGAGGGCCTGGCCGGTCCCGAATGGGTCGAACTGGTCGATCCCAGTGCAGATCCCGAGCTCACCCGGGCGCTCAAGGCCTGGCGCGAGGAGCTGGCGCGGGCCGACGACGGGCTCGGCGCCTCGCCCGCGCCGGTGTCACGCCTGGCTGCGCTGCGCGCCGAGCTCGGGCAACGCGGCCTCGACGGCTTTGTGGTGCCGCGCGCCGACGAGCATCAGGGCGAGTACGTGCCGCGGCGCTCGCAGCGGCTGGCTTGGCTCACCGGCTTCCGCGGCTCGGCAGGCCTTGCCATCGTGCTGGTCGATCGCGCGGCGATTTTCATCGACGGCCGCTATACGCTGGCGGTGCGCGCCCAGGTCGACACCGACGCCTTCGTGCCGCACCAGATCCCCGAGGAATCGCCCGAGACCTGGATCGCCGAGAACCTGCCCAAGGGCGGCAAGCTCGGCTTCGATCCCTGGCTGGTGACCGTCGACGGTTACGACCGCTTCGCTCGCGCCTGCCAGCGCGCCGGCGGCGACTTCGTGCCGGTCGATTCCAATCCCGTCGACTCCGTGTGGCGCGACCGACCGCCCGCGCCCTTGGCGCCGGTGCTGCCGCATCCCGACAAGTTCGCGGGCGAGAGCAGTGCCGCCAAGCGCGCGCGCATCGCCGGCACCGTCAAGGCCAAGGGCGCCGACGTGGCGCTGATCACCCAGCCGGATTCGATCGCCTGGCTGCTCAACGTGCGCGGCGGCGACGTGCCACGCACGCCGTTCGCGCTGGGCTTCGCGCTGCTGCACAGCGACGGCCATGTCGACCTCTACATGGACCGCCGCAAGGTGCCCGACCGCACGCTCAGCTGGCTGGGCAATGCCGTGACGCTGGCGCCGACCGATGAGCTCGGCGCCGCCCTCGACACGATGGGCAAGGTGAACAAGAAGGTCCTGATCGAGACCGCGACGGCGCCGATCTGGGCCGCCAACCGCCTGCAGGGCGCGGGCGTCACGATGGTGCGCGACGCCGATCCGGTGGCGCTGCCCAAGGCCTGCAAGAACGCCGTCGAGATGGAGGGCATTCGCAACGCCCATCGTCGCGACGGCGCCGCCGTCAGCCGCTTCCTGGGCTGGCTGGGACGCGAATCGAAAGGCGGCAAGCTGCGCGAGATCGAAGTGTCGGACCGGCTGCAGAGGCTGCGCCAGGAGACCGGCAAGCTGCGCGATCTCAGCTTCGACACCATCTCCGGCGCCGGTCCCAACGGCGCCATCGTGCACTATCACGCCTCCGAGGCGACCGAGCGCACGCTCGAGCCGGGCAGCCTCTATCTGGTGGATTCGGGCGGCCAGTATCGCGACGGCACGACCGACATCACCCGCACCGTGGCGGTCGGCACGCCGAGCCCCGAGATGCGCGACCGCTTCACGCGCGTGCTCAAGGGCCATATCGCGCTCGCCATGGCGCGCTTTCCGGCCGGCACCACGGGCTCGCAGCTCGACGCCCTGGCGCGCTACGCGCTGTGGCAGGCCGGCCTCGACTACGACCACGGCACCGGCCACGGCGTCGGCGCCTATCTCTCGGTGCACGAGGGGCCGCATCGCATCTCCAAGATGCCCAACAACGTGGCCCTGCAGCCCGGCATGATCGTCAGCAACGAGCCCGGCTACTACAAGACCGATGCCTACGGCATCCGCATCGAGAACCTGGTCGCGGTGCGGGAAGCGAAGATCGAAGGCGCCGATCGCCGCTACCTGGAGTTCGAGACCCTGACGCTGGCACCGATCGACTTGGCCTGCGTCGAGCCCGGCCTGCTGACCGAGGCCGAGCGGCAGTGGCTGAACGACTATCACCGCCGCGTGCGCGAGACGGTGGCGCCCCAGGTCGACGAGGCGACGAAGGCGTGGCTCGCCGAGGCGACGCGAGCAATCTAGGCCAGGGAGGCTCACCTTGAAGGCGTTCGTCATCGCCGCCGAGACCATCAACGACGAAGCCATGTCCGCCGAGTATCGCAAGCAGGTACCGGCGACAGTCGAGCCGTTCGGCGGAAAAATCATCGTGCGCGGCGGCAAGTTCACCACCGTTGAAGGCGAGTGGACACACCCTCGCGTCGTCGTCATCGAATTTCCCTCGCGCGCCGCCGCCGAGGGTTGGTACGGATCCGCTGCCTATCAGAAGATCATCTCGCTCAGGCTCAAGAGCACTACGAGCGATCTGATCATCATCGATGGGTACGAATAGCTAATCCTTCAGAACAGTCCGGCCGAGCACAACGTCTTCATAGACGTGCAGCGACGGCAGTCCGCCGGTGTGCATAAACAGCACCTTGGCATTGGGCTTGAAATGGCCCTGGCGTGCGAGGCCGATCAGGCCGGCCATGATCTTCCCGGTGTAGACCGGATCGAGCAGGATGCCTTCGGTGCGCGCCAGCAGCTGGACGGCTTCGACCATCTTGGCGTTGGGCACGGAGTATTTCGGCTGCCAGTAGCCGCCGAAGCTCTTGACCGCTTCGCGCGGCACCTTGCCGATGCCTAAAAGGTCGGCCACCGCCTGCGCTTCCTTGAGAACCAGCGGCTCCTGGTCGGCGGGATCGCGGCTGACGCCGATGCCGATCAGCGGAATCTTGATGTGGTTGCCGAAGAAGCCCGCCGCCATGCCGCCATGGGTGCCCGAGCTGCCCGAGCCGACCACGATGGCATCGAGCGCCAGCCCCATGTCGTACCACTGCTGCTGCATTTCCTGCACGCAGGCGACATAGCCCAGGCCGCCGATCGCGTTCGAACCGCCGCCCGGAATGACATAGCCCTTGCGGCCGAGCGAGGCG
>WNGB01032809.1_pt1 | contig 10034 bp, 7 predicted proteins | sample 5400681 | NCBI WGS metagenome assembly WNGB01 (sample SAMN13153367, study PRJNA577476) | soil metagenome | isolation source: 115 cm soil or saprolite under grassland replicate 2 | place: USA:California | collected 2016-06-15
GCGACTACTCCGAGAGCAGCCCGCGCCGCCGCGCGATCGCGGCCGCCTCGGTCCGCCCGGCCGCGCCGAGCTTGCCGAGGATGTTGGACACGTGCACGCTCACCGTCTTGGTGCTGATGTACAACTGCTTGCCGATCTCGCCGTTGCTGCGGCCCTGCGCGACCAGGGCGAGGATCTCGCTCTCGCGCGGGGTGAGTACGTCGGGTCCGCCGCCCTCGGCCCGCGCCGGAGCCGACCCGATCGCCCGCAGCTCGTCGAGCAGCGGCCGGGCACCCAGCTCGTGCGCCGCGGCCCGGGCCAAGTCGCCGAGCTCGCGGGCGGCGGCAGGGTCGCCGGTGGCTCGCAGGATCCCGGCCAGCACGATCCGGGCCCGAGCGGTCTCGTAGACGTGCCCGAAGTCGTCGTACAGGGTGACCGCCTCGCGCCACACGTCCACGAGTACGTCGGCCGGTGGTGCGTCGACGCCGGCCAGCCAGCGGACCCGGAGCAGCTCGGCGTCGAGCCGCTTCACCCAGGCCCGGCCCTCGGGACCCCAGAAGCCGGACGGGTCGCGGTAGCGCTCCAGGACGGTGTGGCCCTCGGCGTGCAGCCGCTCGGCCTCGGGCACCAGCGCCAGGCGTTCCTCGGCCGAGAGGTCCGGCATCGAGCACGCGATCGCCCCGACCGTGCGGGCGGCCAGCGAGACCCGGGCGCTGAACCACTCGTGCCAGATCTTGGTCATCACCTCGACCACGTCGGCGTACGTCGCGAGGGCGGCGGCCGCGTCGTGGCGCTGGGCGGCGACCTCGATCTCGGCGGTGCTGTTGTAGAGCGCGACCAGTCCGTCGGTCGTCCACAGGCCGCGCATCGGCCGCAGCTCGGCGGACACGTCGTCGCCGCGGAGCGCCTGGATGGTCAGCCGCAGCGCGTCGAGCAGCGCCTTCGGCACCGGCGGCGGGGCCTGGCCGGACCAGTCGAGCAGCGCGAGAGCCTCGTCGAACCGCCCGCGCACGTGCAGCACCCATGCCAGCTGCCAGCGCGCCTCGAAGCCGAACGGCGCCCACGGCACGCCCTCCTGCGCGGCCCGGTCGATGGCGCTGCGGAACCACTTCTCGCACTCCGGCCACTCGGCCCAGTCCTGGTAGGACCGGGCCAGCAGGAACCGGCCGCGCAGCTCGGCGGTCGTCGCGTCGGACTCCTCGGCCCGCATCACGGCCTCGGTCAGCGCGTCGCGGAGGCCCTCCTTGGGGCCCGCCCGCTTGACCTGGCCGAGGGTCAGGATCGCGTCGCTGGCCAGCGCGTTGAGGTCGAGCTTCTCGGCCAGGGCCAGCGCCTCGAGACCCGCGGTCTGCGCCTCGTCGTACCGGCCCATCGCGGCGAGCACCCGAGCGTGTACGGCGAGCACCTTCGCGCGCAGGCCACTCTCGCCGTCGGGGGCCAGCCGGACCGCCTCGGCGGAGACCTCGACGGGGTTGCGGTCGGGTTCGATCACGATCAGCGCGGTGGCCCAGGTGGCCATCAGCCGGGCCCGCCAGCTGTCGGGTGCGTCGGCCGGCAGCAGACCGAGCTGCTCGCTGATCAGCGAGGCGGCGCGACCGGGATGACCGCTGGCGAGCAGCGCGTCGGCGGCGTTGCAGACCAGCTTGGAGACGTCGAAGTCGACGTCGTCCTTGCGCCGGGGGTCGGCCAGCAGCTCCAGTGCCTGCTGGTAGTGGTGAGCCGCCTCGTCGGGGCCACCCACCGACATCGCCTCGTCGCCGGCGTCGATGCTGGCGGTCAGCGCGGTGTCGAGGTCCATCGCCAGCCGGGCGTGCCGGGCCAGCTCGGCGGCGGTGCCGGGTCCGCGGCCCTCGCGCAGGGCGGCGGCGTACTGCGCGTGCAGGCGGACCCGCTCGCCCGGCAGCAGGTCGTCGTACGTCGCCTCGCCGAGCAGTGCGTGCCGGAAGGCGAAGTGCGGTCCGCGGGCGATCAGGACGTTCATCTCGACGGCCTTGCGCAGCGCCTCGTCGAGTACGTCGGTCGCCACGCCGGACGCCGCCGCGAGTAGCCCGTGGTTGACCCGGCGGCCGGCGACGCTGGCCGCGCGGACCACCTGCCGGGCCCGGTCGTCGAGCCGGTCGAGCCGCACCAGCAGCAGGTCGGCCAGGTCGTCGGGCACCCACCGGCCGGGTCCGGACGCGGCACCGACCAGCTCCTCGACGAAGAAAGCGTTGCCCTCGGCCCGGTCGACGATGTCGTCGACCTCTTTGTCCTCGATCGGGTCGGGGTGGAGCTGGTGCACCAGCGTGCGGACATGGTCGGCCGACAGCGGGTTGAGCTGCAGCCGCCGGACGCCGCGGATCCGCGACCACTCGGCGACCTGGCTGCGCAGCGGGTGGCGGCGGTGCAGGTCGTCGGAGCGGTACGACGCCACGATGGCCACCTGCCCGGCGAACGGGCGGGAGAAGAGGAAGCTCAGCATGTCGCGGGTCGACTGGTCGGCCCAGTGCATGTCCTCGATCACGAGCAGCAGCGGGGCCCGCGAGGCGGCGGCCTCGAGCAGGTCGTGCATGGCTTCGAAGAGGTCGCTGCGGTCGAGGCGCGAGGACTCGCCCTCGGCGCCGGAACTCATGATCCGGCGGCCCGGCTGGAGCCGGCCGAGGGCGGGGCGCTTGGCGACCGCGTCGCTCACCAGGTCGGGCAGCTCGGTGGCGAGCCGGCCCATCACCTCGGAGAACGGAAGATAGGGGAGGGCGCTGTCGCCGAAGTCCAGGCAGTGGCCGGCGTACACCTGCCAGCCCTCCTCGACGGCGACGTCGCGCAGCTCGGTGAGGATGCGGGTCTTGCCGACGCCGGCGTCACCGGGCAGCAGGACCACGTTGGGCAGGGGTTCGGCCTGCTCCCGGGCAGGACGAACGCCGAGCAACGAAGCAAGCTCCGTCAGCTCGGCGTCTCGTCCAACCAGCTGTCTGATGATGTGTCCCGGCGGCGCCACAAGGCCCATGATCTCAGGCGTCGACAATGCGTCTACCCGATTAGCGCCGGTGGGTCCGGCCGAACCGGTGCGTGTTGCGGTGGCCGACACGGGGTCAGGCGGTCGTCGTCGCGGACTTCCGGTGGCGCCGTACCAGCGAGTGCCGGCGGGGACGCACGGGGGTGCCAGTGACACCGGCCTTGATCCGGTCGGCGCGGTAGTTGATCTCGGACTGGAAGCTGAGCTCGGCGATCATTGCGGTCTCCTTGGTGGTCCGGAGCTGGTGCTCCGTGCTGGTGAGACCAGATTCGTCGTCTGAGGTAGGCCCGCACATCGGCCGAGTGCCTTATCTACGCGGCCGCGCGGGGTGCCTTAGAGGTGCGGCCGGCCCGCGATCCAGGTCTGAGTCACCAGCGGGACGCCGGGACGGTAGGCCAGGTGGAGGTACGACGGTGCGTCGAGCACCACGAGGTCGGCCCGCTGGCCCGGGCCGATCGCGCCGACGTCGTCGCGGCCGAGTGCCCGGGCTCCCCCGGCGGTCGCCGACCAGAGCGCCTCGCGGGGTGTCATCGTCATGTCGCGCACCGCGAGCGCGATGCAGAACGGCATCGAGCTGGTGAAGCACGACCCCGGGTTGCAGTCGGTGGCCAGCGCGACGGTGACGCCGGCGTCGAGCAGTCGGCGTACGTCGGGCCAGGGCTGGCGGGTCGAGAACTCGACCCCCGGGAGCAGGGTGGCGATGGTGCCGCTGCTGCTCAGCGCGTCGACGTCGGCGTCGCTCAGGTAGGTGCAGTGGTCGACGGCGACCAGGCCGAGCTCGCAGGCGAGCCGGACTCCGGGGCCCTCGCCGAGCTGGTTGGCGTGGAGTCTGCCGTGGAGCCCGCTTCGGCCGCCGGCTTGGAGGATCGTCCGGGCCTGGTCGGCGTCGAATGCGCCGCGCTCGCAGAAGACGTCGATCCATTTCGCGTACGGCGCCGCCGCGTCCAGCATCGCGCCGGTGACCAGCTCGACGTACGCCGCGGGGTCGGTGTCCGGCGGGACCACGTGCGCGCCCAGATAGGTCGTCTCGTCGGTGAACTGCCGCGCGATGGCCAGGCTGCGCGCCTCGTCCTTGACGGTGAGCCCGTAGCCGCTCTTGATCTCGACGGTGGTGGTGCCCTGGCGGCGCATCTCGTGCACCAGCTTGGCGACGTGGCTGGTGAGCTCCTCGTCGGTCGCCCGGCGGGTCGCGGCGACCGTCGTACGGATGCCGCCGGCGGTGTACGGCGTGCCGGTCATCCGGGCCTCGAACTCGGCGGCCCGGTCGCCCGCGAAGACCAGGTGGGAGTGGCTGTCGACGAAGCCCGGGATCACCGCCCGGCCCGCCACGTCGACCAGCTGGTCGGCGGCGGGCGCGTCGATGGCCGGGCCGACCCAGGCGATCGTGGCGCCGTCGAGGACGATCGCGGCGTCGTGGATGACGTCCGGTTCGGCGTTGGTGACCAGCTCGCCGATGTTGGTGATCAGGGTTGCGGTCATGACCAGATCTTTCCGATAGCGGTGGCGAGCCGGTGGCCGATCTCGCGTCGTTGCTCGGACTCGAAGACGATCCGGCCGTCGACCATGACCTGAGTGACGTCGGCGGCTGCCGCGGCGTACACGGCGGTCTGCTCGTCGGCGCCGGTGCCGGCGGTCCTGCTCGTGGCCGTGTCGAGGGTGACCAGATCGGCCCGCTGGCCGACCTCGATCCGGCCGGCGTCTTGCCAGCCGAGGCTTGTGTGACCGGCGTGCGTCGCGGCGGCGAGGAGCTCGGCGGCGGTCCAGTGGCCGCGCTGCTCGGTGGCGAGCCGTTCGTCGAGCTCGACCGCCCGCATCTCCTCGAACAGGTCGATCACGGCGTGGCTGTCGGAGCCGAGAGTGAGCCGGGCGCCGGCGTCGTGGAGTCGCCGGCTCGGGCCGATGCCGTCGCCGAGGTCGCGCTCGGTGGTGGGGCAGAGGTCGGCGTACACGTGGGCCTCCCCGAGCAGCCGGATGTCGTCGTCGGTGAGGTGCGTGGCGTGTACGACGGTCGTGGTGTCTCCGAGGTGGCCGGCGTCGGCGAGCAGCCGGGTCGGGGTGACGCCGTAGGCCGCGAGCGACTGCTCGTTCTCGGCGCGCTGCTCGGAGAGGTGGACGTGCAGCGGGGTGCCCGTGACGTCGGCCAGCTGGTCGCGCGGCACCGCCCGGACGCTGTGGATGGCCGCGCCGATCCGCGCGTGGTCGCCGCCCTTGAGCTCGGCGACGCGCTCTGCCCATTGGGTTGCATCGCCGTCGCTGAACCGGCGCTGGACGCCCTCGGGCGGCCGGCCGATCCCGGCGGCGAGGTAGCAGGTGTCGAGCAGCGTGATCCGCAGCCCGGCCTCCGCGGCGGCCGCGATCAGCGCGTGCCCCATCGCGTTGGGATCGCCGTACGGCGTGCCGTCGGGCTGGTGGTGGAGGTAGTGGAACTCCCCGACGCTCGTGATCCCGGCACCGACCATCTCGCGATAGGTGGCCCGGGCCAGCTCGAAGTAGGAGTCCGGGTCGAGCCGGGCCGCGACGTCGTACATCTGGTCGCGCCAGGTCCAGAAGGTCCCGCGCTCGCGCTGGGTCCGCCCCCTGAGCGCGCGGTGAAAGGCGTGGCTGTGGCAGTTGGCCAGCCCGGGGATGGTGAGGCCGGGGAGTGGGGTGGGGGCGGTGTCGGTTTCCCCGGATATCCGGGGATTCTGACGGTTGTCAGGGGTTGCAGTCACTGACAACCGCAAGTTTCCCCGGATAACCGGGGAAACTTGCACCTCAACAAACCGCCCATCCACCACCCTGACCAACACGTCGTCGGCCACGCCGTGAGGCAGCAGCGCGCGCTCCAGGAGGTACGCCGTCACGACGCGAGCCGTTCGAGGGTGTCGGCCAGGGCGTCGACGCCGGCCAGGCAGTCGGCCATGGGTGCGAACTCCGCCGGCGAGTGGGACACCCCCGTCGGGTTGCGCACGAAGAGCATCGCGGTCGGGATGCCGGCCTCCGACAGGATGCCCGCGTCGTGGCCGGCCTGGGTCGGGATCACCGGCCAGCCGTGCGGGTCGGCGATCGTCGCGGCCAGGGACGACGAGAAGGCCACCGACTTCGACACCGACTCGGCGGTGACAGCGAGCGTCGTACCGTCCCGCTCCGCCCGCGCGAGGCCCTGCCGCGAGATCTCCTCGACCAACGCGGCCGCGTTGGTGCCGTTCGGCTCGACCGCGATCCGCCCGAAGGTCGCCCGCTGCCCGGCCAGCCGCGCCTGCTTGTTGGCCGCGAGCGCGGTCATCGCGTAGGTCAGCATCGGGTCGCGGCGGTCCTCCATCCGCGTCGTACCGGCATGGTTGGCCTCGCCCGCGAAGTCGAAGCGGTACCGCCCGTGCGGCCAGATCTCGCTCGCCACCCCGACCGCCGCGTCGCGGTGGACCAGGTCGCGGCCCTGCTCCACATGCAGCTCCACGAAGCAGCCCACATCGGCCAGCAGCTTCGACCCGGCCGCCGGGTCCAGGCCCGCGGACGCCCACGCATCCCCCAGTCGTACGCCGTCGCGGTCGGTCAGCGCCTCCGCGTCGGCGACAGCCACGGCCCCGACGGCCAGGCGCGAGCCCAGGCAGGCCAGCCCGAACCGCGAGCCCTCCTCCTCCACGAACGCCCCGATCCCGATCCGCCGACCGGGCACGAAGCCGCGCTCGCGCAACAGGTCGACCGCCGCGAACGACGACACCACGCCCAGCGGACCGTCGTACGCACCGCCGTCGAGGACCGAGTCGAGATGCGAGCCGGTCAGCACCGCCGGGCCGCTCGCCCCCGGGACGTCCCACCACGCGACGACGTTGCCGAAGCCGTCGTACTCGAGCGTGAGCCCGCGCGCGGCGGCCTCCGCGGCGAACCAGTCGGCGCACTCGCGTTCGGCCGGGGTGAACGGCTGCCGGAAGTAGCCGCCACTCGTCGCCGACCTGCCCACCGGCGCCAGCGCGCGCCACATCTCCTCGAAGCTCACCGAACCAGTCCACCCACAACGGGGGTCGCGGTCAACGCGCGACGCCATCGGACAGTCTGAGATCCGAGACCCGTAACCTGGGTTGCGAGGTGATCACGATGTCGGAGACCAACCGCCCCGAGCCCACCGAGAGTGGCGAGCGTCGACACCATCTCGTCGACGACGGCGCCGGCCGCGCGGCCGCGTCGGCTCGGATCCGCGAACAGGCCAAGTGGGTCGACCTGGAGGTCGAGCAGGCCATCAAGCGCGGCGAGTTCGACGACCTGCCCGGCACGGGCAAGCCGATCGAGGGACTCGGCGAGCATCACGATCCCGACTGGTGGCTCAAGAAGCTGATCGAGCGCGAGAAGATCGCCGTACTCCCGCCGGCCCTGCAGCTGCGCAAGGACGACGCGGAGCTCGACGGCGTACTCGACAAGCTGGCGACCGAGCAAGAGGTACGCCGCGAGCTCGAGGCGTTCAACGAGCGGATCAGGCGGGCCCGGATGCAGCTCGAGGGCGGGCCGCCGGTGATCACCCCGATGCGCGACGTCGACGTCGACGTCGCAGCCTGGTCCGAACGCCGCGCCGAGCGGGCCGCGCGCGCCCGCCAGCAGGCGGTCCGGCCGGAACCGGCCGCGCAGCGGCGACGGTGGTTCCGCCGCGGCTGAACCGTCGCGTCGGGGCGGACGCCCCCAGGCTGACCACCAAACCGAGGACGCCGCGGCCGGGGCAGGCGCACACTCGGAGCCATGGGTCCGCTCAACGATCGCGAGCGCCACGACGGCGCGCTCGTCGACGTGCCCGGCCGGGCCGTCGGCGTCCCGGGCGCCCGCACCGGGCATCTCGACGCCCTCGCGCTGGCCGATCTCGTGCACACCTGTCTGGTCAGCCCGGTCGAGCTGGTCCGCGACGCGATCGCCCGGATCGAGGCGCTCGACCCGCACCTGCACGCCATCGTCGCGACCGACTACGAACGCGCCCTCGACACCGCCGCCACGATGGATCCGGGCCGGCCGTTCGCCGGCGTACCCATCCTGCTCAAGGACCTCTGCACCGAGGCCGAGGGGCTGCCGGCGACGCAGGGGTCGGCGTACTTGCGCGGCCGTGTCTCTCGCGGCGACCAGGAGTACGTCGCCCGCCTGCGCCGAGCCGGGTTCGTCATCCTCGGCAAGACGAGTACGCCGGAGTTCGGCATGGCGCCGACCGTCGAGCCGCGTCGGGCGCCGGCCACCGCCAACCCGTGGGACACCCGCCACACCACCGCCGGCTCGAGCGGCGGGTCGGCCGCGGCCGTGGCGTCCGGCATGGTGCCGGTGGCCCACGGCAACGACGCTGGGGGCTCGCTCCGGTTCCCGGCCTCGGCGTGCGGACTGTTCGGGCTCAAGCCGACCCGGGGCCGCAACCCGCTCGGCCCGCGGTACGGCGAATATCTCGGCGGCATGGTCGCCGAACACGTCCTCACCCGGACGGTCCGCGACAGCGCCGCGCTGCTCGACGTGACGTCCGGCCCGGCGCCGGGCGACCCCTACTCGGCGCCAGCGCACAACGGCAGCTGGCTGGCCGAGGTGGGTCGTCGGCCCGGCCGGCTCCGGATCGCGGTCACCCGCACGGCAGCCGACGAGGCAGACGTACACCCGGACTGTCTCGCCGCCCTCGACGACGCGGTCGAGCTGCTCGAGTCGCTGGGGCACGAGGTCTTCGAGCGCGACCTGGTCGAGCTCACTCCGCAGGTCGGCTCCGCGATCGGCCGGATGTACGGCGCCGGGGTCGACTGGATGGTCCGCTACTGGACCCGCGAGCTCGGTCGCGAGCCGGGGCCGGACGACCTCGAGCCGCTCACCAGGCTCTACTACGAACGCGGTCGCTCGGTCACCGGCGGCGAGCTGATGATGGCGCAGACGGTCGTCTCGGAGTTCACCCGCGCGCTGGCCGCGGCAACCGAAGGGCCCGACGGCTTCGACGCCTGGCTCTCCTCGACGCTCTCGCAGCCGCCGCCGCGGCTCGGCTACCTGGCCGGCCCGGATCCGCTGGTCGCGGAACGACGCTCGGCCGCGTTCGTCGCCTTCCCGCTGGTCGTCGCGAACCTGACCGGCCGGCCCGCGATGAGCGTGCCGCTCTGGTGGAACGACGCCGGCCTGCCGGTCGGCGTACACCTGATGGGGTCGTACGGCGGCGAGGGGCTGCTGTTCCGGTTGGCCGCCCAGCTGGAGGAGGCCCGGCCCTGGGCGGACCTGTGGGCGCCGACGTCGGTCCGCTGCCTGCCTCACCACCACCCCCAGGAGCCCTGAGCGGCCATCCGGGTTGGGGTGTCGGTTTCCCCGGATATCCGGGGATTCTGACGGTTGTCAGGGGTTACAGTCCCTGACAACCGAAAGTTTCCCCGGATATCCGGGGAAACCGACACCCAGTCACCCGACCAAACCGAATGCCCCACATCCAAACCCGGGATGCGTGGGATTGGTCATAGGACGCACGGCGGCCGCGCTGCTAGCGTCCGGCCCATGCCCAGCAGTTCACGCAGCGCCAAGGACTTCTTCCGCCCCCTCGCCGTGGGCGCGCCGACCCCGTTGCCCGAGATCCCGGCTCGGCCGAGCCGCGCGATCCACTTCTTCGACCCGTCCAACGCGAAGATGGCGGCGAAGATCCCGCAGATGGTCGGGACCGTCGACGTACTCCTCGGCAACCTGGAGGACGCCGTCAAGGCCGACAACAAGGTGGCCGCCCGCGAGGGCCTGGTGAAGATCGCCCAGGAAACAGCCAATCTCGGTGGGGAGAGCGGACCCACCCAGCTCTGGACCCGGATCAACAGCCTCGACAGCCCCTGGGTGCTCGACGACCTGACCACCCTGGTGCCCGCGATCGGCGACAAGCTCGACGTGATCATGGTGCCGAAGGTGCAGGGCGCCGAGGACATCCAGTACGTCGACCGGCTGCTCGCCCAGCTCGAGGCCAAGGCCGGCCTGACCCGGCCGATCCTAGTGCACGCGATCCTCGAGACCGCGCGCGGCGTGGCCAACGTCGAGGAGATCTGCGGCGCCTCGCCCCGGATGCAAGGCCTCTCCCTCGGTCCGGCCGACCTGGCAGCGGACCGGCGCATGAAGACGA
>WNGB01015613.1_pt1 | contig 10033 bp, 10 predicted proteins | sample 5400681 | NCBI WGS metagenome assembly WNGB01 (sample SAMN13153367, study PRJNA577476) | soil metagenome | isolation source: 115 cm soil or saprolite under grassland replicate 2 | place: USA:California | collected 2016-06-15
TCCGCACTCGGGCTCGTCCTCGGCACGCTGCGGCTGCCGCTGATCATCCTGCTCGCGTCCAGCCCGGGCACGGCCGCCGGCACGAACATCGGCATCAGCGCCGCCTCCGCTGCCGCCGGCTCGGTGCGTCACGCCCGCGAGGGGCGCGTCTCCTGGCCGGTCGTGAGGTGGATGCTCCCGCCGTCGATCGTGGGAGCGTTCCTCGGCGGCTACTTCGGCGGCGAGATCCCCGACGAGGTGCTGCTCGCGGTCGCCGCTACGATTCTTCTCTTCAACGGCATCGACCTCCTCGTCCGCCCGTTCCATGCCGCCCCGCGTACGCGGCTGCGCATCGCACCGGCCGTCGTCGGCGGCTTGGGGATCGGCGCGCTCGGCGGCGCGATCGGGGTGATCCTCGGGACGATGCGGATGCCGGTGCTCCTGCGCGGCGTCGGGATGACGGCGGCGCGCGCGGTCGGCACGAACCTCGTCGTCGGATTCGCGGTCGGCGTCGTCGCGCTGGCGGCGCACGCGGCCCGGCTCGAGGTCGAGTGGAGCCTGCTGGCTGCCGGAGCTCCCGCGGCGCTCGCCGGTGGGTGGTTCGGCGCGAAGGTGACCGGGCGGCTGTCCGAGCTGGTCCTGCGGCGCGCGATCGGCGGCGCGCTGGTCGTGATCGCGGTCGCTCTCGCGGTCGAGGCCGGCCTCCGCTAGCCGAAACCGGCCGTCGGGACAGTGAGAATGCTGCCGTGGAGCCGTCGCCGCCCCCCGAGTCGACCGGCCGAGGCCTCCTCGCCCCGGGCCTCTTCGTCGGCGGTGCGGTCGTCGCCGCCAACGGCCTGAACGCCGTCTTTCAGATCGCGCTTGCGCGGATCCTCTCGCCCGCCGAGTACTCGTTGCTCCTCGCCCTCGTCATCGTCGCGCTGATCGCCGCCGTCCCGCCCCTCGCCTTCCAGGCCGCAGTTGCGCGGGAGGTCGCCGTGGCGATCGCCGACGGCCGTCGGAGCGAGGCGGGCGCGGCGCTGCGCGGGACGGTGCTCGGCCTCGTCCCGTGGGCGCTCGCGGTCCTCGTCCTGGGCAGCGTTGCGACCGGCGGGCTCGAGGCGGCGGGCCGGGGAGACGTCGGTGCGACCCTCGCGACCGCGGCGACGATCTCGGCCGCGCTCGTCATTCCCGCCGTCTGGGGAGGGCTCCAGGGCGCGCGGCTGTTCGTCCTGCTCGGGCTCGCTCACCTGACCTTCGCCGGTACGCGTCTTGGCGCCGGGCTCGGAATCGGTCTCGCGGACGGAGGTGCCGGCGCCGTGATGGGCGGGGTGGCGGCCGCGACCGTGTTCACGCTCGGGGTCACCCTCCTGCCGCTGCGTGACCTCTGGCGCGCCGCCGGCCGGTCGAGGCCTCGCCTCGCCACGCTGCCGAACGCGGCGGCCGCGGCCGGCCTGACGCTGTTGATGTCGCTCGCGACCGTCGACTTCCTCGTCGCGAAGCTCGCGTTCTCTTCGGAGACCGCGGCGGCCTACGGCGTGGCATCGGTCGGCGCCCGCGTCCTGCTGCTGCTGCCGCACGGCGTCACCACCGTTCTCTTCCCACGGGTGGCGACGCTGCGCGACCCGGTCCGGGAGCGGCGGCACCTGCTCGCCGGGCTCGGGGTGGTCGCGTTGGCCGGGGCGGTGACGACGGCGGCACTGTGGGGCTTTGCGGGGCCGCTCGTCCGCGGTGTCTTCGGAGACAAGTACGAGGCCGCGATCCCCTGGCTCGGGCCGCTCTCCCTGGCGATGGCGCTCTACGCCCTGGCGACCGTCTACGTCTACCACTTCCTCTCGTTGGCGAGAACGCGCTTCGCGCTCGTCCTCGTCGTAGTCCAGGCTGCTCAGCTGGTTGCGTTCGCCGCCCTTCACGGCCGGCCGGCAGAGCTGGTCGGCGTGCAGATCGCGGCGGCCGCGGTCACACTGGCTGCGGCGGAGCTGTGGTACCTCGTGCGGCGCTGAGCCCTCAGTCGCCGACCCGTATCGGCACAATGCAGTAGGTGGCGACGACCGAGGACAAGCGCGCCGACGACGTTCCGCCGCCGGAACGCGGCGAGCTGTTCACGACGATCTCCGGCCTCCCGGTGGAGCCGCTCTACTCGCCGGACAACGTGGATGTCGACTATGAGCGTGACCTCGGGTCTCCGGGTAGTCCGCCGTTCACGCGTGGCGTCTATCCCTCGATGTACCGCGGCCGGCTGTGGACGATGCGCCAGTTCGCGGGCTTCGGCACCGCCGAGGAGACGAATGAGCGCTTCCGCTACCTGCTCGATCACGGCCAGACGGGGCTGTCGACCGCCTTCGACATGCCGACGCTGATGGGTTACGACTCTGACCACCCTCGCGCGATCGGCGAGGTCGGCCGTGAGGGGGTCGCGATCGACTCGCTGGCGGACATGCAGACGCTCTTCGCCGGCATCCCGCTCGGCGAGGTTTCGACCTCGATGACGATCAACTCGCCGGCGGCGATGTTGTTGGCGTTCTACGTCTGTGTCGGCGACGAGCAGGGCGTCCCGCGCGACCGGCTCCGCGGCACGGTTCAGACCGACATCCTCAAGGAGTACATCGCGCAGAAGGAGTACATCTTCCCGCCCGAGCCCTCGATGCGGCTGGTCGTGGACATGGTCGAGTTCTGCGCGCGTGAGCTGCCGCGGATGCACCCGATCTCGATCTCCGGGTATCACATCCGCGAGGCCGGCTCGACCGCGGCCCAGGAGCTCGCGTTCACGCTCGCGGACGGCTTTGCGTATGTGGACGCGGCGATCGAGCGGGGCCTCGACGTGGACGAGTTCGCCCCCCGCCTCTCCTTCTTCTTCAACGCGCACATCGACTTCTTCGAGGAGATCGCCAAGTACCGGGCGGCCCGGCGGATCTGGGCGCGCGAGCTGAAGGAGCGCTACGGCGCGCGCGACGCGCGCTCGTGGCTGATGCGGTTCCACACGCAGACCGCCGGCGTCTCGCTCACGGCGCAGCAGCCGCACGTGAACATCGTTCGTACGGCGCTCGAGGCGCTGGCCGCGGTGCTCGGTGGGACCCAGTCGCTGCACACGAACTCGTTCGACGAGGCGCTTGCGCTGCCGACCGAGGACGCCGTCCGCCTCGCCCTGCGTACGCAGCAGGTGATCGCACACGAGACCGGTGTGACGAGCACCATTGACCCGCTCGGCGGGAGCTACTACCTCGAGGGCCTGACGAACCGGCTCGAAGCCCAGGCCTACGACTACTTCGCGCGGATCGAGAAGCTCGGCGGTGTCGTCGCCGCGATCAAGGACAACTTCTTCCAGCGGGAGATCGCGGAGGCCTCGTTCATCTACCAGACCGAGGTCGAGGCCGATCAGCGCGTGATCGTCGGGGTCAACCGCTACGAGCTGGAGGACGAGCCGCCGATCGAGATCCTCAAGATCGAGCCGGCGCTCGAACAGCAGCAGATCGAGCGGGTGCAGGCGCTGCGGGCGCGACGCGACTCCGCCGCGGCCGAGGCCGCGCTCGTGCGGCTCAAAGAAGACGCCGCCGTGCAGGGCCGCAATCTGATGGAGCCGATCGTCGCGGCGGCCCAGGCCTACGTGACCATGGGCGAGATGTGCGACGCGCTGCGCGAGGTCTGGGGCGTGTGGCGCGAGACCCCCGTCTTCTAACTTGGCCGGTACTCTGTCCGTCTGAGAGAGGTAACGGTGGAACAGAGCCCGAGACTTTCGTCACCCCGTGTGCAGCGCAGGTTGCTGTGGCTGTCCGGGCTCGTGCTCGCAGCGGGCATGCGCCGGTTTCGACGGTACCAGTGGACGTCGTCAAGGTGCCGAAGCGGGCGCCGCTCGACAAGGAAGCACGCCTCGTCGCGGGTCGCTTCGTCCTGACGGCCGTCCAGCGCAAGAACCTGCCGGAGGCGTGGAAGCTGATCGGCCCTGGGATCCGCCAGAACCTGACCTACCAGGAGTGGTTGACGGGGAACATCCCCGTCGTCCCCTTCCTGGCGCCGCTCTCGCTCGCACCGATCAAGGTCGAACTCTCGTCCAAGAACTACGTGCTGCTGGAGATCATCCTGCTGCCCAAGGCGAGGAAGGCGAGGTCGGAGATCTTCTCCATCGAGCTGATCACGGTCGGGAAAGGTGACAAGCGGCACTGGGTCGTCAACTCCTGGGCACCGCGCAGCCGCCCGACGATTCCCAACAACCCCAGCAGCAGCTGAGCGGTTCCGCCGGTGGCGGCCGTGGCAGGCAGGTCTAACCACCGCACGTGATGAAGAGGCTGCTCGCCTCTCATCGCCGCCGGCGGCGGGCTGCCAGGCTCGCGGGCGCCTTGGTGATCGCAGGCGGTCTGACGCTGCTCGGCGTCTACTTCTCGAAGTCACAAGGTCCCCTCGGTGTTCACGCCCGGCGCGGTCGCGCGTGTGCCGCCGAACCCGAAGGCCGATCCGTTCACGGCCCTCGAGCGCCGGCAGGTCCGGGCGGTCGCGGCCAAGTTCGTGTCGAGCGCGGTCCTGAGAAAGAACGTCGGCGATTCCTGGGAGCTCTCGACCCCGAAGCTCCGCCAGGGGCTGTCCCGCTCCGCGTGGGCGTCGGGGTCGATCCCCGTCGTCCCGTATCAGGCGGAAGCGATCGCAGAGGTGCGCTGGCGGCTGGAGTACTCCTACGCGCGGACCATCGGGATGAAGGTGGCGTTCTTCCCGAAGCCGGGCGCCGACGTGAATCGACAGGTCTTCGACATCGCGCTGCAAAACACCGGCACCTCCGCGAAGCCGAAGTGGCTCGTGTCCTACTGGGCGCCGTCGGGTGGAGTGCAGGTCGCCGCCGCCGGGCCGGGCCGCACGCCGGTCTCGGCCGGACCGGGCAAGGCTCGATCCGTCCGATCTGGCTGATCGTGTCGGTCGGCGCAATTGTCGGCTCGATGCTCACGCTGCTCCTCGGCCTGGCGCTGCGCGGCTGGATCCGATCGAGGCGCGCCAACCGCGCGTACCTGAAGTCGTAGGTGGGCTAAATCTCCAGCTCGAGGCCGTCGTACGCGAGTTCGATGCCATCCGGGACGGGTCGCTCGACTGGGCGGTGGGTGACGAGCAGGCGCTTCGCTCCGGAGGCGGCGAAGGCCTCGACGGCCTCGTCAAGCGACAGGTGGCCGCGCGGCTCGGCGTCGTCGCTTGCCTCACCTAGCGTTGCCTCGCAGAGAAAGAGGTCTGCGTCGCGCGCCATGTCTGCGAGCTCGTCGGCAGGGGCGGAGTCACCGGAGTAGGCGATCGACCGCTCGCCGTCGGTGACGCGGAAGGCATACGCCTCCACGGTGTAGTGCGGGACCAGTGTCGCCGTCACCTCCAGCCCCGCCGCGGTCTCGAACGGCTCCCCCTCGGCGTACTCGATCAGGGGGAATGTGTCCTCGAACATCGTCTTGGTCCCGAAATTGACCCCGAACCGGGCCAGCTGGGCGATCCCACCGGGAGGCACCCAGACTTCCGGGTGCAGCCGTTCTTGGCCGAGGCCGAACATCGCGCCCCAGACCCACGGCACGAGATCGCCCCAGTGATCCAGGTGCCAGTGCGTGATCGCGATCGCGTCGATCTCCGGCCAGCCGTTTCCCTCCTCGCGCAATCTGCTGAGCACCCCGGGGCCGCAGTCGAGCAGCAGCAAGCCGCTGCCCTCGACGAGGTAGCCCGAATGCGGGCTGCCGGCGTTCGGCCAGGCCGGGCTGGAGCCCACGACGGTCAGCTTCATCCCGGGCCGGGCCGGGGAGATGAGAAGTGCATCGCCGTATACTGCCGCGCGGATGGCGCAGACGATTCGAGTGGTGATCGCGAAGCCCGGGCTCGACGGCCACGACCGGGGCGCGAAGATCATCGCCCGAGCGCTTCGGGACGCCGGGATGGAAGTGATCTACACCGGTCTCCACCAGACGGCGGAGCAGATTGTCGAGACCGCGATCCAGGAGGACGCGGACGCGGTCGGGATCTCGATTCTCTCGGGAGCGCACATGACGCTCGTGCCGCGCATCCTGGACGGGTTGCGTGAGAACGGCGCGGAGGACGTGCTCGTCGTCGTCGGCGGAACGATCCCGAACGAGGACGCGGAGGAGCTGAAGTCCCGCGGCGTGGCCGCGGTGTTCACCCCCGGCGCGCCGACGAGCGAGATCGTCGATTTCCTCCAGCAGGCCGTGCCTGCTGGATAGAAGGACGCGCTTGCCCATTCAGGTTTCCAACCGAGACGACGTCGTCGTCGTCACGATCGACCGGCAGGACGCTCTGAACGCGCTCAACCGCGAGACGCTCTCCGAGCTCCGCGACCGGCTGCGCGAGCTGGCAGTCGATACCGCCGCGCGGGTCGTCGTTCTCACCGGGGCGGGCGACCGCGCTTTCGCCGCCGGCGCCGACATCAAGGCGATGGCCGAGATGACCGTGCTCGAGGCTCACACCTGGGGCTCGCTCGGGCACGAGTGCGGCCGGCTGCTCGAGTCGATGCCGAAGCCGACGCTCGCGGCCGTGAACGGCTTCGCGCTCGGCGGCGGCTGCGAGTTCGCCCTCGCCTGCGACATCCGCTACGCGTCCGAGCGGGCGAAGTTCGGCCAGCCCGAGATCAACCTCGCCGTGATCCCGGGGTGGGGAGGCACACAGCGGCTCGCCCGTGCGGTTGGGCCGGCGCTCGCCAAGGACTTGATTCTGACGGGACGCACGATCGACGCCGCCGAGGCGCTGCGCATCGGCCTGGTCAGCGCCGTGTACCCGGCCGAAGAGCTGCTCGAACGCGTGCTCGAGACGGCGGCGTCGCTGGCGAAGAAGAGCCCGCTCGCACTCTCCGCGGCCAAGGACGCCGCGAACCGGGCGCTGCAGGGCGACCTCGGCGCCGGGCTCTCCTACGAGGCGATCCTGTTCGCGGCGCTCTTCGCCAGCGACGACCAGACGGAAGGCATGCGCGCGTTCGTCGAGAAGCGCGATGCCGAGTTCACCGGGCGCTAGCTCTGAGCACGATCCGCGCGACGGCGAAGACGCCGTCCTTCGCCGTCTCGGCGTCGAGCGATGTCCGCACGGGCTCGGTCAGCACGATCACCGGCCGGCGCAGGAGTGAGCCGGTCAGCGAGTCGGCCAGGCTCGTCGGCGCGCCCACCCCCTTGTCGACGAGCGCCGTCGGCGGCAGCGTCAGGACGATGGGCTTCTTCAGGCCGAGCAGCGTCAGCGAGAGCGGGAACACGGTCACCGTGTCCACCTTGACCGAGAGGCGGTCGGCCTTCGTCGCCACGACCGTCCCTCTCAGCGACAGCGTCACGGCGGCGCCCGGAGGCGCCGTGAACAGCACGCGGGTCGCCCGGTTCAGGTGCGCGTACGGATTGACCGGGCCTCCGTCGTGGGGATGGATCTCGAAGTGGAGGTGGGGGGTTCCGTCGGCATCTCCCGAGTCGCCCACGTAGCCGAGCGCCTGCCCGGCCACGACCTTCGCGCCGTCCTTCAGCCCGGGCCAGTACGAGACGCCCGGGACGCATTTCCCGCGGTTGTCGTTGCCGGGCGTGAGGTCGTTGTTGAGGTGGATGTAGAGGTACGTCGTGCCGCGTGCGCCGTAGAGATAGAGCATGCAGCCGGCCTGCGCCGACGTGGTCCAGAACTTGATCTTCCCGTCCTCGGTCGCGATCGCCGGCGAGCGCTTCGGGGCGAGGATGTCGTTGCCCTCGTGGCGCCCTTGCCCTCGCGGGTCGCCGAAGTCGTTCGTGTACCGGTAGGGGCCGACGACCGGGAAGACCATCGGGTTGGGGACGCCGGCGCTGGAGCCCGAGGACGCGGCGGCTGACCCTGCGGCAAGGGCGGTGACGAGGATCGTCAGAACCCCTCGGGCTGTCGTCAGGCGATAGGCCATCCGCGTCCGAGCGGCCGACCTTACCAGCGGTCCCGGCGAACGCCAATGACTAGAGTTCCGCGGCGGTGAAGATTGCGGTCTGCGTGAAGCAAGTTCCCGAGGCGGGCTCGGCCCGCCGCATCGACCCGCAGACCAAGCGGCTCGACCGCTCGGGCGAGGGGGCGCTGAACGCTTTCGACGTGAACGCCGTCGAGGAGGCGTTGCGCCTGAAGGAGGCCGAGGGCGACGGGGAGGTCGTCGTCGTCTCGATGGGGCCCCCCGGCGCCCTCGACTCGTTGCGCAAGGCTCTGGCGATGGGGGCCGACCGCGCGGTGCTGGTCAGCGACGGCGCGGCCGCCGGGTCGGACCTCGTCGCCACCAGCCGCGCTCTCGCGGGGGCGCTCGAGCGGGAGAGCCCGGACCTGGTGCTCTTCGGGCAGCAATCCTCCGACTCGGACGGCGCCGTGCTCTGGGCGGCGGTCGCTGAGCGCCTGCGGCTGCCGATGGTCTCGCAGGCCTCGGAGCTGGCGGTGGCGGACGGCAAGGCGACCGTGAAGCGGCAGACCGAGTTCGGCTACGACCGGATCGAGGCGCCGCTCCCGGCTGTGGTTGCCGTCTCCGACGCGATCAACGAGCCGCGCTACCCGTCGCTGAAGGGGATCATGGGCGCGAAGTCGAAGCCGCAGGAGACCGTGTCTCTGAGCGAGCTCGGCATCGCCGTCGGCGATGTCGGCGAGGCAGGGTCGAAGACCGAGGTGCTGGCGCTTGGCAGCCCGCCGCCGCGCGGAGACAGCCGCAAGCTCGAGGACGACGGCTCGGGCGCGCAGCAGATCCTCGAGTTCCTGGTGGAGAAGAAGCTGATTTGAGCACGCTCGTCTTCCTCGAGCACCACGACAACGAGCTCCAGAAGGGGCCGCTCGGGGTGCTCTCGAAGGCCGCCTCGCTGGGCGACTCCGAGGTTGCGGGCGTGATGGCCGGCTCCGGTGTCGGCGCCCTTGCCTCGGAGGCCGGGGCGTTCGGCGCGTCGAAGGTCTGGGTCGCCGACGATCCGGCGCTCGCCGCTCCGCTGCCGCAGCCACGAGTGGATGTCCTCGCGCGGGTCGTGCGCGAGGGCGGCTACGACACGGTTCTGTTCGCCGCCTCGGTGCTGTCCGCGGACGTCGCAGCGGGGCTGGCCGCTCGGCTCGACGCCGGCCTGAATTGGGACCTGATCGACCTCGTTCGCGAGGAGGGGCGCCTCGTCGGCAAGCGGCCGGCGCTCGGCGACTCGGTCTACGCGGACGTGGGCTGGAAAGGCGACCCGAAGATCGGGCTCGTGCGCTCAGGTACCTTCGAGCCCGCCAAGACCGGCGGCGAGCCGGAGGTGGCGGACGTTGCCGTAGAGCTGGAGGACTTCTCGTCGAGGGCGGCGATGCTCGAGCAGGCGCACGAGGAGCAGCAAGGCCCGTCGATCGAGGACGCCGACATCATCGTCGCCGGCGGGCGCGGCCTTGGCGGCCCGGAGAACTTCGCGCTGGTCGAGGAGCTGGCAAAGGCGCTGGGCGGAGCGGTCGCCGCCACGCGGGCCGTGGTCGACGCCGGCTGGTACCCGTATTCGACGCAGGTGGGGCAGACCGGCAAGAACGTGTCGCCGAAGCTCTACGTGGCCTGCGGTATCTCGGGCGCGATCCAGCACAAGGTCGGGATGCAGAGCTCGAACGTGATCGTGGCGATCAACAAGGACGCGAACGCGCCGATCTTCGAGTTCTCGGATCTCGGCGTCGTCGGCGACCTCCACCAGGTCGTTCCCAAGCTGACCGAGCTCGTGCGGGCGCGAAAGAGCGGATAGATGGGCGCCGCTCCGGCCAGGTACCCGCCGCCTTGGCGGGTGGGCGAGGCGCTCGGCGTCCCTACCGACGCCGACCCGATCGAGGTCGGCATCCTGATCGTGGGTGCCGGGCCGGCCGGTCTCGCCTGCGCGATCAGGCTGGGCCAGCTGCTCGAAGAGGACCCCGAGACGGCTGGGCGGCTCGGCGACGTGCCGGTCGCCGTGCTCGAGAAGGGGAAGCAGGCGGGGTCGCACCTGCTCTCCGGCGCGGTCGTCAACCCGCGAGGCCTGCAACGCCTGTTCCGCGGCCGGAAGCGGATCGACGAGATGCCGTTCTATGGAGAGGTCGCGCACGAGTCCGTCTATTTCCTGACGCCGCAGCGCGCACTGCGGATCCCCACCCCGCCGACGATGCGCAACCACGGCAA
>WNGB01042066.1_pt1 | contig 10033 bp, 5 predicted proteins | sample 5400681 | NCBI WGS metagenome assembly WNGB01 (sample SAMN13153367, study PRJNA577476) | soil metagenome | isolation source: 115 cm soil or saprolite under grassland replicate 2 | place: USA:California | collected 2016-06-15
TAAGCAATGATGAGAGCGATTGCCGAAACGGGAAGAATGCCATCAAACAAGGGTTTTGCAGAACTTGCGGGGCTCGACGGTTTGTTTGCGTTAAATGTGGATGATCGCAAACTTGCCATGAACGCTGCGGGCTTGGCCGCCATCGTCAATCTTCCCAATCTCGGCTGGCTCGCTTACGACGCCACCGATGACGCGATGCCACATATCGCGGCAATGTCCAAACTTCGCTTCCTAATGTGCCAGGATACGATCGCTGGCGATGATGGATTCGTCGCCCTCGCGCGTCTTCCCCGCCTTCGCACACTCAAAATCACAGGCCCCAAAGTCACCTCTGCCTGCGTATCGGCCTTTGCACCGCACGTTGACACCCAGTTCACAGATTGATTTGCGGGCTCTCTTGCATCGGCGGAGTGCCCTCAGCTTCGCGTTGCGTAAACGGCGCGTTTGGTTCATCGTATACCCATGCTCACCGGAAGCATCCCGTCCGCGGAAATGGGCGCAGCCCACCGGCTGTTAGTTTCAATTATTCAACCTGACTTCCTGCCCGAAATGTGCGGACTACGGGCACATTCCCGGAGGAAAGGTTATGGCCACAGTATCACGCGGGCTGCCGGAGCAACCCCATCTCGATCTCCCGAAACGCGAGGCGCGCGAGCTTCTCGACCAATGGCGCAAGGGCGAGCGCGGCGCACTGGAACGGATTCGCCACCGGCATCCGAAATTCGCCACACAAGCTGACGCGGCGATCGCGGCTGCGCCGTTTCGCCTGAGCGACGCACAGCTGGTCATTGCGCGCGAATACGGTTTTGCGAATTGGGCTGCGCTCAAGCATCGCATCGCCTCGAGTGCCGCGGCAGACCGATTGAAGCACGCCATTCGCGCCAACGATCGCGACGCCGTCGTGAGAATTTTGCGAGCCAAACCTGAGATGTTGCATCTTCCGGTGTGGAGCGGCAACTGGGGGCCGCCGATGAGCCACGCTGCGAATCTCGGCCGACTCGAAATTATTCAGGCTGTCGCTGCACTCGGCGCGCGGGATTTTCAGCACGCGTTCGACCGCGCCGTGTTGCAGGGTCAAATCGAGTGTGCCCGATGGTTGCACGAACAGGGCGCGAAACTGACACCCGGCATCATCATGGGCTCGTGCGAAACACTGAACGCCGCTGGTTTCAAGTTCCTCGCCGATCTCGGCGCGCCCTTGACCAACGACCACGGCGACCGGCTCGCGCCACTGGCGCTCGTGCTCGAAACCTACTCGCGGAATCCCGCCGGCAAACACGCGATCCTCGAATCATTCGCGCAGCGCGGCTACGCTCTGCCAGACACGCCAATGATGGCGTTTCACCGCGGGAGCATGGCGCGCTTGGAGGAGCATCTGCGCCGCGATCCGTCATTACTCGCGCGCCGGTTCACATTGCGGGAAATCTATCCGCCGGAATTGGGCTGCCCGAACGACGGGCGCTGCGGCATGCACTGGACGCCAATCGCTGGAACGACGCTGCTGCACCTCTCGATTGATTTCGCTGAAAGGGAGATTTTCGACTGGCTCCTGGCGCACGGCGCCGACGTCAATGCGCGCGCGACCATCGACACCGATGGCTTTGGCGGGCACACTCCGCTGTTCCATACGGTTGTGTGTCACCCGGGGCGTGGCACCGCGATGATTGAGACATTGCTCGCGCGCGGAGCGTCCACGGATCTGCGGGCAAGTCTGCGAAAATTTCTCGACTGGTGCGAAAATCCGCGATGGCACGAGGCTCGCGATGTGACAGCCGCTGAGTGGGGACGCGGTTTTCCCGAGAGAATGTGGGTCAACACCGAAGCTTTGCGGCTTCTCGACTGAGGACTCTTTTCAAAGCGATGAGTGAATCAATCGGCGAACCAGACGATTATCGCCGCCTGTGGCACCGCTTGGTTGGTGTTTCTTGATGTAACCGATGATTCTTTGACGAACACTTTCCGCCTCAGGGAAGTCCTGTTCGGTCCAGAACCGTTTCGATTTGTCGAAGAATCCAACAGGGGCGAGGAACGATGCGCCGTAGTAAATTCCTTCCTCTTTCGAGTTGTCCCCTTCAACGAACTTGAACGACCCATCGGGCTGAAGCGATTCGGTCAAACACCAGTGCAGGAGTTTGTGGAGTTCAACGGCGATGGCTTTTTTCTGCGCGTCACTGACATGTGGCCATCCCAGCCGGAACAATTCCGCCACGTCCATGTCGAGGTGATCCCAATGCTTATCATTGAGGAGCCATCGGGACGGAAAATCTTTGTCTTTGATTGCCAGCGTGGTCGCCACCACCTTGTCCATGTCCGGAACTTTGCCATTCAGGTATGGGATGAACTTCAACGAATGTTAGCTTGTTCGTGACGAGCGGGCTGGGAGCGTAGAGGAACGGGCAGAAATCTGGCCGCGAACCAAGCGTGAGCCACAACGAGCTACGTTGTCGCATGACACAGACCAATGACAATGTCCGCCGAGCCTCTATGTCGCGAAGGATACGCCGGGTCTCTTTGGCGGCTGGGTGATTCACAAGAAAGGCTTTCGGGCGCCCAAGATCCTGGACGCGGCGCGCCTGCAAGCCTGGACGCTGAAACCGGCGATGCCAAAGCAATAGCGCACTGGCGGCCGAGCCGCGTTACTCCCCAGCTAGCGAATTTCCCAAACCTGGCCATCCAAGCCTAAAACAAAGATGAACGACGTGACACCGCTGAGATTATCTTTGAAGGCGTAGAGCAATCGAATATTGGCCGATTCCAGCGCGCCCAGTTGGTCAGGGGGCAAACCAGGTTCGAGTCGCGGCTCGAAGATGAATGCTTCGCCCCAGTTGTGGTGGCCCGGTCCATAGGTCTGGGAATAGTAACCCCGGAGGATAATGGGGTCCGCCGTCAAGCCGGTGATTCGCGTTTGTTCCCACCGCTGCAGCGGATAAGTCTTTACGATGTCACTACCGAGGTCTTCCCAATAAAAGACCGTCTGAATTTGCACCGGTCCCGCCGACATGAGACGCTCCTGGCGCAAGCCGCTTCGCTGCTCACAGGGTCGGAGAAACACTGTGGCATTTGTAAGGCGCGCCCAGCTGCCACCAGGACCAACCTCCACGGGAGTGGCAAAAGCCACGCTCAAGGAATAAGGACCGCCGAGTTCTTTCAAGGTAAGCACCGGACTCTGCACAGATGCCGGCCGGTAGGAACTCGTGCTCGTCAGCTCATAATCCCTACGGCTGGCGCCATCGCCGACCGACCACCGGTTGGTGATAATTTGGCTTTGCAAGGCCACAGAGTCATACGTTGAATAGAAGGCGTTCGACCAAGAGGACATATCGCCTTGCAGGACCTGTACCCCGTCCCCGTTCAGGTACTCGAACCGACCGTCCGTATAGAAGCCGGCAAGAAAATTCGTTTCGCGCAAGCGCATATTGCGGGTGGAAAGACGCAGGCGAGCCTTGGCCCAGTGGTACCGAAAAGCGTTGACCGTTTCGCCCTGAAAGACGCAGTACTCCACGGGTTCGTTGAGGAGAAATGGCGCGATGGACTCGCTGCGATTGGGCAGGGGCAATGGACGGACCTGTTTCACCTCCAGCGCTCCTGGTTGCGCCTTTTTATACTCGAAATCGAGCAGGAAGTTGCTCTTGTTCGGATAAAATTGTTGGTAGCCAGCCGCCACGCTATCGAGCAAGGCCAATAGGGCGGAATACTCCGACGGCCATGACATCACGGTAGCGCCCAACTGGACGAGGCTTGAGCTCTGGCGGACTGAAAACGGCGGCACATCCACTACTTCCGGCTGAGCGCTCGAATCAGGGTTGGTCACAGACACCGCGCCGGCCTGGGTAACCATTTGGACGGTGTTCACCCAACCCGCTCTGGAGTACGTGGCCACGCCGTTGGCCATTTCAATGTCGTCTGGAAACGAATGATGCACCAGCAAAGCCATGCCCACTTTGTCTTCCTCCACGTCGCGTCGCAGCCGCTCCACCACAGCGTTGTCATTATAAAAACTCGCATAAACTTTCTGCATCGCGCGAAAAACTCCGCGCTCCTCGGTCTCGGTGGGATCGCAGTGACTCGGCCCGACGGAATCGCCATCCAGATCATCCAGGACACAACCGCTGAAACTGTCGTAGAGCCCGGCTCCGGTGAAGGTCTCACCATCCTCGACGTTTGAGGAACTGCGGAATCGGATGTTGCGATCGGAATCGAATCCAGAAAGAGCCTCAAGGATGGCCTCTTTTTGCGCGGCATTGAAGGAGGCCGTTTTGGTAATCGTCTGGCGAATGGCCGTCAGGTCGGCTTTCAGGGCCAGGACGTCAGGCGGATAGTGGTAGCGCGACAGTCGGTTTCGGACTTCTCCCATCAAGGTGGACCCGTTGGGGAGCATCTGGTCCATGAACTCGTCCCATAGGTCGAAGGAGAAAGCGATCGCGGGAAGAGAGTTCGAGGGGATCGCACGCCGCAAGAGCCCATAGTGCGCTGCCTTTCCGCCAAAGTACTTGATGTCCGAAGGCGTCAGATTGTCCACCGCTGCCGTGATGGCGCCGTAGCGCTCTTTCACCGGAAAGTTCAGCGGCGGTACCGCCTTCAGCGCGAGGAGGTCCGCGCGCATTGCCTCATCCAAACCGGGATCAACCGTCACGACCTCGACGACGGAGCCGCCCGCTGTGGCAACGGCTTGGAGCAAGACCTCGCTTCCGACCAGGCCAAGAACGCGGCTTCGATCTTCAGGGTGCGCCAAATAAACGAACGGGATGCCGTAAGAGCCGGCCATGATCGCCACGTGCGAGTTGGGTGTGGAAGGACTGAGCGTAATGATGCCGGCCAAAACGGGGATTTCGGCCGGGACAGCGTCCGTGACCAGAATGTCCTGCGGCAGCAGCCGACCGTCGCCGTAGGCCGCATCAATTTCATCGGGTGGGAAGTACTTGAGTTGGCCCAGCGCCCAGCCGCCGGCATAAGAAATGTCCCCACTCAACCACCGGGCGGGAGTATCCACCTCGATGCCGTGCTCGCGGAAAAAATCCAAGTTCAGCCGGGCCGAAGGTGTTTGTTCAAACGTGGGCATATAAACCGCCCGCCCATCGGGCGGGGCGGCCACGGAAGCCTTGACCAGCTCAAACCAGTGGACAATTTGCTCTGGAGGATAAGGGTCCTGCCCGACAAACTGGATGCCGAACTCTGTTGACTGCGCGTTGATTCGATCCAAACGTGCCGTGGCGAAGTCGTAGTGAAACGGATATTTCGCGCAGTCTTGATAAAAGACCCTGGCCGGTTCGTTGGTGAGGATCGCGAATTTGACCCATCGGCTATTCTCTCTGGCCACGGCGAACAAATCATTGGGAAAGTAAATCTGATTCTTCCAGTCGTCGTTGGATGCCCATGGGAGGATCCAGGCGCGGTAATAGCGGTGGCGAAAATCGGGTGCCGCCGCATCAAGAAAATCCAGAACGAGGGGGTTTGTCCAAAAGGGCACGAAGTCCAAGGCTTGCAGGGTGGCGATAGAGTTCCATTTGAGCAAGTCCTCGCTCGCTTCGACGGTCCACACGACGTTCGTCCCTCCGCTAAGACGCAAACGCGACCACCCATCTGTGGAAGGTGACAGAATAGACAGTTGCGGTTGAGATCGAGCAGGGCTGTTGGCAACGGCCCATCCCCAGCACGCCAGTGACAGTCCCGCTGCGGAACGGAGGAGCCGCCAAAACAAATATTTCATCTCATCACGACTCACACCGCTTACTCGACTGCTTCATAGCCCGAGAACCGAACGCTCGGGTATCGCGCCATGAAACTCTTACTGGAGGCCAAAAAATTACTGCAGAGAACTCCAAAAACCATGGGGTGATTACTCCAGTTCCTTCGGCGCTCGTTAAAGCCGTTTCACGAGATTCGATGAGGATTTCATTGATCGCGTTTTGAAGTTGGCCGAGCCAGCGCAGAACCCAAGTGCCGCTTCCGCCAGATGACGTAAATCACCGGATACAACAGCAACTCCAGGATGCCCGACGTAATCACGCCGCCAATCATCGGCGCGGCGATGCGTTTCATCACGTCTGCGCCACTCTGCGTCGTGGGCGACCACATGATAGGAAGCAGCCCGAAAAGGATGGCGCAAATAGTCATGATTTTCGGGCGGATGCGCTGCACGGCGCCTTCAACAACGGCGGCGTGCAGGTCGGTCATACTGTTCATGCGTCCTTGGTCGCGGAACTTGTCCCAAGCCTGATCGAGGTAAAGCAGCATCACGACACCCGTTTCGGCGTCGAGGCCAGCGAGCGCGATTAGGCCGACCCAAACGGCGATGCTCATGTTGTAGCCAAGCAAGTAGAGAAACCAGAACGCACCCACCAGCGAGAACGGCACGGCCAGGAGAACGATGACCGTCTTCATGGCCGACTTCGTGTTCATGTAGATGAGCACGAAAATAATCAGCAGAGTGAAAGGCACGACGATTTTGAGCCGTTGCTCGGCGCTCTTGAGATACTCGAACTGTCCCGCCCATTGCATATAGTAACCGGGCGGGAACTGAACGACTTCGGTGATGCGTTTCGAGGCGGCGTCCACGTAGCCTTGAATGTCGTCCCCGGTGATGTCCACGAAGACGAAGCCGACGAGTTGGCCGTTTTCGTTGCGAATGGAAGGCGGGCCGGTCTTGTAGCTGATGTCCGCGAGCATGGAGATGGGGATCTGAGCCATCGTTGTCGGCCCACCGCCGCTCACGGCGGATTTCGCGGGCCTGGCCATCGTACTGCCTCCACCCATTGCACCAGCCGTGGCGGGCGACATCGAGGCTGATTCCCCGCCTTCCATCGGCACGGGCACGAGCACGCGCTTGAGAGCGTCGAGGTCTTCACGGAAGTCGCGCGCGTAACGGACGCTGATGGGATAGCGCTCCCGGCCTTCGACAGTCGTGGCTATGGTCTTGCCACCGATGGCGGTTTCAACGATGTCATTCACGTCGCCCACGGTCAGGCCGTAGCGGGCGGCTTCCTTGCGATTGGGTGTGAAGTCGAGGAAGTAACCGCCTGTCGTGCGCTCGGCAAAGGCACTGCGCGTGCCGGGAAAGTCGGTCAACGCCTTCTCGATCTGCACGCCGATGTCCTGAATCTTACCGAGGTCAGGGCCAAAGACTTTGATGCCGAGAATCGAACGGAAACCAGTCGTGAGCATCTCGGTGCGCGTTTGGATCGGCATCCAAAAGATGTTCGCCATGCCGGGTGTCTTGATTTTCTCGTTCATTTCGGCGAGCAGCTTTTCCCACGTCATGCCGGGCCGCCATTGCTCCGCCGGCTTGAGCTTTACGACCGTTTCAACCATCGAAAGCGGCGCGGGGTCAGTGGACGTTTCGGACTGGCCGGCCTTGCCAAACACAGTTTCCACTTCGGGAATCTGGCGCAGCATTCGGTCCTGAACCTGGAGGACCTTCATCGCCTCCGTGACCGTGATGCCGGGAACAGCAGTGGGCATAAACAGGATGTCGCCTTCGTTCAGGGGCGGCATGAACTCCTTGCCGAGCTTCTTGAACGGATGAACCGTCGCTCCCATGATGAGCAGCGCGACAAGGAGCGTGAGCCAGCGGAAGCGGAGCACGACCTTCACGAACGGCTGATAGAGCCAGATCAAGAGGCGGTTCACCGGGTTCTTGATCTCCGGCGTAATCCTGCCCCGGATCAGCCACACCATGAGCACCGGCACAAGCGTCACACCGAGCAGCGCGGCGAAGAACATCGAGAAGGTCTTCGTGAACGCGAGCGGGCTGAACAGGCGTCCTTCCTGCGCTTCGAGCGAGAACACCGGGATGAAGCTCACCGTGATCACGAGCAGCGAAAAGAACAGCGGTCGGCCCACGCTCTTGGCCGCTTCGATGATGACATGTACGCGCTCGGCGGGCGTCGGGTCGCGTCCTTTGTCGTCGCGGAAATGTTCGAGGAACTTGTGCGCGTTCTCGACCATGATGATGGCCGCATCCACCATTGCGCCGATGGCGATGGCGATGCCGCCGAGCGACATGATGTTCGACGTAACGCCGAGCTTGTACATCGGCAGGAAGGAAAGAATGATGGCGATGGGCAGCGTGAAGATGGCGACCAGCGCCGAGCGGATGTGCCAGAGGAAAACGAGGCAGACAAGCGCGACCACGATGCTTTCTTCGATGAGCTTCTCCTTCAGCGTAGCGATGGAGCGTTTGATGAGCTGGCTACGGTCGTAGGTAGTGACGAGTTCCACCCCCTCGGGGAGCGACGGCTTGATTTCCTCCAGCTTTTTCTTGATGCCGTCGATGACGCGCAGCGCGTTTTCCCCGTAACGCATCACGATGATGCCGCCGACCACTTCACCTTCGCCGTTGAGTTCGGAAATGCCGCGCCGGATGTCCGGGCCGAGATGCACCGTCCCGACGTTCTGCACATAGACCGGTGTTCCCTTCTGCGTCTTCAGCGGGATGTTCTCGATGTCCTCGACGTTTTTGATGTAGGCGCGCCCGCGCACGTAGAACTCGGTCGAGCCGACCTCGAAAATCTTTCCGCCGACGTCGCCGTTGGACCTGCGGATTTTGTCCACGACCTCGCTGATGGGTATGCCGTAGGCCAGCAGCTTATTCGGGTCGAGGTCCACCTGATACTGCTTCACGAAACCGCCGACGGGCGCGACTTCCGAAACCCCCTTCACAGATTCGAGCGCATAGCGCAGGTGCCAATCCTGGAATGAACGCAACTCGGCGAGGTTGTTCCTTCCGGTCTTGTCCACGAGCGCGTATTCAAAGACCCAGCCCACCCCGGTCGCGTCCGGGCCGATCACGGGGTTCACGCCTTCCGGTAACATCCCGCGCACGGCGCTCAAATACTCGATGACGCGTGAGCGCGCCCAGTAGATGTCGGTGCCGTCCTGAAAAATCACATAAATGAATGATTTGCCAAACATGGATTCGCCGCGCACGAATTTCACTTTCGGCGCGGCGATGAAGCGCGTGGAAATCGGGTAAGTGATTTGGTCTTCTACCAAGTCCGGCGAGCGTCCCTCCCACTCCGTATAGACGATGACCTGCACGTCGCTGAGGTCGGGAATGGCGTCGAGCGGCGTGCGCATCAGCGCCCAGATGCCGCCGGCGATGCCAAAGATCGTAAGGATGACGACGAGAAAGGCGTTGCGCGAACTGGCTTCGATGACGCGCTCCAGCAGGAAGGGCTTGCGTTGCTCGGAGCCGCCAGCCTGCGCAGGCGATGAAGAAGAAGGTTCCATGAGCTTGCTCCTCGCGGCTTACCAGGACTTCAACGCGCCTTGCACTTTGGCCTCGGCGTCGATGAGGAAGTTCGCACTGGTGACGACACGCTCGGTTTCCTGGAGGCCGGATTTCACTTCGTAGAAGTCGCCATACTTTCGGCCCAGTTCGATGAAGCGCGGCTCCAGCTTGCCCTCACCCTTGTCCACGAAGACGATGTTGTGCTTGCCGGTCGGCAACACTGCGGGCACGGGGACAGCCACGCCCTCGCCCATGTCCAGCGCCAGTTCGACATCCACATACATATCGGGCCGCAGCTTCAGGTCGGCGTTCTCGACATCAATCCTCACGCGGCCCGTGCGCATGGCGTCGTTGATGAACGGGTCGATGACGGAAATCCTGCCATTGAGTTGCTCGCCCGGATAGGACGACGTGCTGATGGCGACTGGCAGCCCCTTCTTCAACATCGGCAGTTCGTCCTGATAGAACTGCGCCCACACCCACGCCACCGAGAGGTCGGCGATGTCCACGAGATGGTCGCCGTCCATCACCTTTCGCCCTTGGTCAACGCCGATGTCCTGCACCACGCCTTTGAACGGTGAGTAAAGTGTAAGCTGTTCCTGCGGCTGGCGCGTCTTTTCAAGCTCCGCGATTTCCTTATCGGAGATGTTCCACAAATTCAGGCGCTGCTTTGCCGATTCGACGAGCTGTTCAGCGCTCGCCAATACGGCTTGATTGCCCTTGGCCCGCGCCTCGTCACGCATCTTGAGCACGTCCACAAACTCGTTTTGCGTGGTGAGCAGGTCGGGGCTATAAATGGTGAGG
>WNGB01050428.1_pt1 | contig 10033 bp, 10 predicted proteins | sample 5400681 | NCBI WGS metagenome assembly WNGB01 (sample SAMN13153367, study PRJNA577476) | soil metagenome | isolation source: 115 cm soil or saprolite under grassland replicate 2 | place: USA:California | collected 2016-06-15
TCGACGCGCGCGCCGAAGTCGGCCATCATCGTCGTCGTGATGTCGATGTACGGCGTCGCGGCCAGCGGGCTGGTCATCGTCAGCTCGACGTCGTGCTGCGCGTAGGGCGCGACCATCAGCAGCGCCGAGAGGAACTGGCTGGTCTCGGCGCCCGCCAGCCCGGCCACGCCGCCGCGCAGCCCGCCGGCATTGACGACAACCGGGAGCCCGCCGTGCTCGCCCGCACTGCGGCAGTCGGCCCCCAGCGCGTTGAGCGTTTCGAGCAGGTCGGCCAGCGGGCGCTGGCGCATGCGCGCGTTGCCGTCGATCGTGTAGCGGCCCTGGCCCAGCGCGGCGTAGGCCAGCAGGAAGCGCGCGGCCGTGCCGGCCAGCTCGACCCACAGCGCCGCCTGCGCGGCCGGCGGCCCCCCGCTCGCCCCATGCACGATCACCTGCGCCTGGTTTTGGTCTTCGTCCACGCGCACGCCCAGGCGGCGCAGTCCGTCGAGGAACCAGTGGCTGTCGTCGCTGAACAGCGCCCCGGCGATCGTGGACGCGCCGCCGGCCAGCGCGGCCAGCAGCAGCGCGCGGTTGGTGATGCTCTTGGAGCCGGGAATCCGCACGACGGCGTCGATCGGTCGGCGGGCAGATGCAATCGTCTCCGTGGTCATAAAAAGCGCTTCTCTCAGAGAGGACCAAGAACCTAGTTCGGCAGCGCAAGGTGAAACATCACCAGCCCATACTTCCAGCGCCCGACCGTGCGCAGGCCGTGGCGCGCGAGGTAGGCGGTCAGCTCGTCGGGCGTCCAGAAGTCGATCCCGCCCACGCCCATGAGCTGCTGGAACAGCTCGCCGGCCGGCGTCGCGGCGCGCGCCAGCGTCATCGCCGCGAAGCGCGCGCCGGGAGCGAGCGTGCGCCGCGCCTCGGCGAGACCGGCTTCGAGATCGCCGATCTCGTTGAGCGATCCACCGATCGCCACACCCGCCGCCGCCCCGGCGGCGATTGGCAGCGCCTGGGCCATGGCGCGAGCATAGCTGATCCGCAGCCCCGCGTCGAGCGCGTACCGCCGCGCCTGATCGAGCATCGGCAGCGAGTGATCGAAGCCGGCCACGTGGCCGGGTGCGCCGCGCATTGCGCGCGCGAGCGCCCGGGCGTACAGCCCGTTCGAGCAGGCGATGTCGAGGTACAGGCCGCCGCGCCGCGGCTCCAGCAGGCCGACGATCAGCGGAAGCTCGCGCCGGTAGGTGAACGGCTCGCCGCTGAGCAGCGTCAGCGCGAACGGTCGCCAGCCGCGCTCGTAGACCCAGGCGGTCAGTGGCCACTCGTTCGTCACCTGCGCGGGCGTGGGCGGGTGGGGTGGGCCAAGAAAATCGGCGACGCCGTCGCGGATCGGGTAGCGTGTGCCGCAGACCGCGCAGGCCAGCTCGCCGTCGACGATCTCGCCGGATTCGTCGAGGCCGGGCCGCCGCAGATCGAGCGAGCGGCGGCACGAAGGGCAGTAGAGGGCGGGTAGCAGGTCGCAATACACAGGTCTTATCGCTCGGCACCCGTGGCAGGCTACATGCGCCTCCACGCGGGCGCAATCGCCCCGGAATCGATCAGACCCAGGAACACGTCCAGCATTTCGGGATCGAACTGCGTGCCGCGGCCCGCGCGCAGTCGCCCCAGAGTCTCAGCCTCGTCGAGCGCGGCGCGATAGGGCCGGTCGGTGGTCATCGCGTCGAACGCATCGACGATCGTGATGATCCGCGCGCCAACGGGGATCTCTTCGCTGCGCAGACCGCGCGGGTAGCCGCTGCCATCCCAGTACTCGTGGTGCGCGCTGATGATCGGCGCGACGTCGCGCGCGAAGCGCATCTGCGAGACGATCTGCGCGCCGATCTCGGGGTGCCGCCGCATCTGCGCGACCTCGTCGGGCGTCAGCGGCCCCGGTTTGCGGATGATCGACTCGTCCACGCCGATCTTGCCGATATCGTGCAGGATGCCGCCGTAGCGCACCGCCCGCACCTCATGCTGCGAAAGGCCGCAGGCCAGCGCGAGCTGCTCGCCATACGTCTGCAGCCGCCGCAGGTGCCCCTCGGTGTAGGAGTCCTTGGCCTCGACAGCCTGGGCCAGCATGAAGATCACATTCTCGGTGTGCTCGAGCTGGTCGGTGAGCGACTTCATCCGCAGCTGCGAGCGGATCCGCGCCCGTAGAATGCTCTGCTCGAACGGCTTGGTCAAGAAATCGTCCGCGCCCGCCTCGATCCCGTGCGTGCGATGCTCGCGATCGTCGAGACCAGTCAGCATCGTGATCGGTATCAGCGCCGTGCGCTGGTCCTCCTTGAGCTTCTGGCAGACCGTGAAGCCGTCGATCTCCGGCATGGTGACGTCGAGCAAGATCAGGTCCGGCTGCTCCTGCTCGACGCGCTGCAGCGCCTCACGCCCGTTGACGGCTGTGACAACCGTATAGCCTTCGCGAGTCAAAAATCGGGTCAGTACGTCGACGATCGACGGTTCATCATCAACGACGAGGATCTTCGCGAGCATAGACGACGGCCTCCTCGCTAACAGTGACCAAACAAATGAGAGTGCTGGTCGGAATCTTGTCTGGCCGCCGACGGGGGGGCGCAGGAGCGACGACACACCAGGTCGCTCAATAACAGCAAATGCTAGTATAGCATATGTTCGTTATGGCTTAATAAACCTGTTGGCCTGGCGACCTGGGCGACGGAACGTACACGATCGTGTGCCGGCGGCGTTACGAGCCTGCTTACAGCCAGGGGCAGCAAGATTGAACCCATCTGAACGCCGCCACGGAGGGCGATTCACCTGAAGTGCTCGCTCAACATTTCTGCTCTCGGCTATAAGAAATGTCCATACCGAAATGCCGCACGCGGGCGCCGGGCCCTCATGGGCGCCCGGCGCCCGCGTGCGGCGCACAGACGAGCAACTCCGCTCGTGGTTTGAGGATGTTCGGCATGCGGTTCGTCAATCCGCGGGCCGTGAGACAACTTGGAGCCGCGGCGTCTGCGCCAGATTGCCGCCCGCCAGCACGAAGCGATCCATATCGGCGATCAGCGCCCGCAGATCCAGACCCAGCATCGCCGGGCCAAGCGCGACCAGCTTGGGGCGGCCCTTCTCCCAGTTGCGCCGCAGCCCGCGCAGGTTGCCCTTCTTCCAGTGAACCAGCGCCGCCGCGGCCTGAATGATGCCTTTGTAAAAGGTCGAGTCCGGCTCCGCGCTCTGAAGCCAACACGCCTCCCATTGCTCGTGGGCGTGCCAGAACTCACCCTCGTTGAAGAGACGGATACCTTCGAGATACGCATCCATTGAGTTCTGAGTTCTGAGTTTTGAGTTTTGAGTTAACTCAGAACTCAAAACTCAAAACTCAGAACTTAATAACGGGGCACGTCCGGGTCGATGCGCAGCGACCACTCGTCGATCCCGCCGAGCATGTTGGCCACGCTGCCGAAGCCGCGCCGGGAGGCCAGGAAGCTGGCGACCTGCGCGCTGCGCATGCCCACGTGGCAGAAGAACACGATCTCCTCGTCGCGCGGCAGCGTGTCGATCCAGGTCTGCGCCTGGCTGAGCGGCAGGAGCTCCGCACCCTCGATCCGCGCGACGGCGTGCTCGTCCGGCTCGCGCACGTCGATCAGCCGGAACACATCACCGCGATCGAGCTTGGCTTTGACTTGCGCTACGGTGAGGTTTTGGTAGTCTGGCATACGGCTGTTTCTCCCATCCGTGCTGTGATGGAGTGGCGGCGGGCGCAGCCCGTCCCGCCACTCCATCACAGCTTGGGTAGTTGCCAACAACCTTACAGTCTACGCGATCACAGACAGAGAACGGATTTTTCTTTCCTATCGGGTGGATTTTTCGCCCTGTGGGCGAAAAATCCACCCGATAGGAGCTTTAACAATCCGTGTCTTTGCGAATCAAAAGAGCTACCCAACCGACCAACGGGAGGTAGCTCTCCTCCAACAAGCACCCGGGCGGACTCGCCGCCGCAGCCTAGCCGTGGCCGCAGCTGCCGCAGCCGCCGCCGGCATAGCCCTGATCATATCCCTCGTACTCGGACTCGGCATCCTGATCCTTGGCCCGGAACGAGTGCCCACAGCCGCAGCTGGCCACCGCGTTGGGGTTGTCGATCTTGAAGGCGCCCGCCAGCATATTGTCCTGCTGGAAGTCGATCGACGCGCCGCGCAGGTAGTTCGCGCTGATCGGGTCGACGATCAGCCGCAGGCCGTGCGACTGCCACTCGGCATCGCCCTCGCGCAGCTCGTCGTCGAACGTCATGCCGTACTGCAGGCCGGAGCAGCCGCCGCCCGAGACGAACACGCGCAGCCCGTAGCCCTCTAGTTCCTTCTCGCGCATCATCGACTGCAGCCGCTGCGCCGCTACCTCGCTGATCGACAGCACCGGTGCGACCATTGGCGCCGCATTGACACGTATGACATCCTGCTCGATAACTGCCATGTGATTCCCTCCTGATCGGGATGCGACTTTTGTCTTGACCGGGTCAAGTATACCAGATTTTAAAAAGAAATGCTAGTGGTTACTTTCGTAAGGGCCAGGTTTCTGGTAATTTGACAGTCTTGAGGGGGTGGGAGGGCGGGGCGCAGCCCCCCCCGCGTCGCATGTCCGCTTGACGAAACGAGAGGAGGCCCGATGAGCTTCGACCTGCTGCTGACCGATTCGCTGCGCGCGCATCCGCAGGGGCGCGCGCTGGCCGAGATCATGGCCGCGGCGCTGGCGGCGGTTGAGCCGGCCAGCGCGGTGCGGCGCCACCTGCAGCGCGTGGACGACGCGATCCTCATCGGCGACCGGCGCTACACTGGCGTGGGCCGCGTCGTCGTGGTCGGGGCCGGCAAGGCCGGCGCGCCGATGGCCCGGGCCGCCGCGGAGATTCTGGGCGATCGAGTCGCCGGCGGGCTCGTGGTGGTCAAGGAAGGGCACCTCGGAGACACGGAGACACGGAGACACGGAGACACGGAGACAGGCGCTGTAGCATTGTCTCTCCCGGTCTCCCGGTCTCCCGGTCTCCCGGTCTCGGTGGTCGAGGCGGGCCACCCGGTCCCCGACCAGCGCGGCGCCGACGCGGCCGAGCGCATGGCCGGGCTGCTGCAGGGGCTGCACGCCGACGACCTGGTGCTGGTGCTACTCTCGGGCGGCGGCTCGGCGCTGCTCACGCTGCCGGCGCCGGGCCTGTCGCTGGCCGACCTGCGGGCGATGACATCGGCGCTGCTGCGCTGCGGCGCGCCGATCGGCGAGATCAACGCGCTGCGCAAGCACACCACGCGGCTGTTTGGGGGCCAGCTCGCGCGGCTGGCGGCGCCCGCTCGCGTCGTGGCGCTGATCGTCTCCGACGTGATCGGCTCGCCGCTCGATGTGATCGCCTCCGGGCCGACGTCGCCCGACCCGACGACCTTCGCGGATGCGTGGGCGATCATCGAGCGCTACGACCTGGCGCGCGAGCTGCCGCCGGCCCTGCTCGACTACCTGCGGCGCGGTGCGGCCGGCGCGATCGCCGAGACGCCCAAGCCGGGCGATCCGCTGTGGGCGCGGGTGCAGAACCAGGTGATCGCCAGCAACGTCGTGGCGGCCGAGGCGGCCGTCGTCGCGGCGCGCCAGCGCGGGTTCAATACGATGTTCCTCACGTCCTACCTGGAGGGCGAGGCGCGCGAGGTCGGCCGCGTCGCAGCGGGGCTGGCGCGCGAGCTGGCGCTGCGGGGCGGGCCGCTCGCCCCGCCTGCGCTGATCGTCTGCGGCGGCGAGACCACCGTCACGATCCGCGGCGAGGGGCTGGGCGGCCGCAACCAGGAGCTGGCGCTGGGCGCCGTGGCCGGCCTGGCCGGCCTGCCGGGCGCGCTGCTGGTGGCGCTGGCGACCGACGGCGGCGATGGCCCGACCGACGCCGCCGGCGCGGTGGTGGGCGGCGAGACGCTGGTGCGCGCGCAGGCGCAAGGCCTCGACCCGGCCGCCTTCCTGGCACGCAACGACGCCTACCGCTTCTTCGACGCGCTCGGCGACCTGCTGCGGCCCGGCCCGACGCTGACGAACGTGAACGACCTGCTGTTCATCGCCGCCGTCGGGCATTGATTGATCGGGGCAGGGTCCTGGGGAAGGCCAGCGGCCCTCACCAGGACCCTGCCGCCTTAATCTGTGATGGGGTGGGGTTTGGGGCGCTATAAAGCAAAGGAAGTCGGAGGATGTTGCGATGCCGACCACACCATTGATTCTCCAGACGATCAACGCGCTCGACCGCGAGGCATTTGTGGCGGAGCTGGGCTTCCTGTTCGAGGGGTCGCCCTGGATCGCGGACGAAACCTGGCCGGCCCGCCCGTTCGCCGGCGTCGACGAGCTGCACCGGGCCCTGTGCGCGACGATGGACGCCGCGCCGATCGAGCGCAAGGTCGCGCTGATCCGGGCGCACCCCGACCTGGCCGGCAGGGCGGCGATCGTGGGCGAGCTGACGCCCGAGTCGACCAGGGAGCAGTCGTCGGCCGGCCTGGATCGCCTGACGCCCGCGGAGTACGCGGACTTCACGCGTCTCAACGAAGCCTATCGCGACAGGTTCGGCTTTCCGTTCGTGATCTGCGTGCGCGAGCACACCAGGGCGAGCATCCTGGCGAACTTCGCGGCGCGCCTGCGCAACGATCGCGACCAGGAGATCGCCGCCGCCCTGGACGAGATCGCCAAGATCGCCCGGCTGCGGCTGCTCGACCTGGTCCGGCCCGCGACTGACGGCGATCAGCCGCGCTGAGCTACGGGCAATCGCGCCTGCGAAGCTGTTTGAAAACCACCAAGACACCGGGTGCCCTCTGGGCGTCACCAAGCTCTGGATGTGCGATTGCCGATGTCACGCCCCGATACCAAATTGCATTCAGCGGTTGGTTCTCCCTTTGAGCGCGGGTTGGTAGTACTCATGGCCGATTGGCTGGAATGCCCGCGCCAGCGCGATCCGCAGCAGCTCGGGGCCAGCGCATCTGCGGGTGTGCGGCGACCAGCTCGGCGATGTCGCAGATCCATGCCAGCCGCGCCCAGCTGTGTCGCGCGCCGTGCATGCAGAGCAGGATCAGGGTCTCCTCGTGCGCGAGCGTCAGGATCTCCTGCCCGCCGACGCGCACCGTCGCAAGGCGCTCCCAGAGCCGGTCGGGGTCGAGCGCGAGCGCAAAGTAGCTCTGCGACAGCTTCCAGTGCAGGTCGAGCGCCCGCCGGCCTTCGTCGTCGGCGAAGTTGTGGGCGTGGCGGAACGGGCACGTGGCCGCCTCCCATGCGGGGCCGCGCGCGAACACCCGCCGGTAGCCGTGGGACACGAGCAGCCTGGCGGCGCGGCCGACGTCGCGCCTTCGCACCAGGATGTCGAGGTCGCTGGAGACGCGCAGTGCGTCGTTGCCATAGGCTGCGGCGGATAGAGCTGGTCCCTTGAGCGGGATCGCGGCGACCCCGTGCGCCTCGAAGTAGCTCCTGTAATCCAGATCTCAGCCCGCACATGGCGTGCCACCGCTGTCTCGTAGGCCCGACGAAACATTCGCCGATCGCCTATTGACATTCACAAATCCGTCGCCTATACTGAGGTCAGATGGCTGCCATCTGACCTTACCGCACATCCACATCCACCATCACACGACGCCTTTCGTACGAACTACCGGTTCCGCCAGCGCGTGAGCTGGTGGAGCTTTTCGACACTTTAGGCAAGGTTTCGCTCGACGGCGTTCAGCTTGACCGTTTGTCGCATGGCGCATGGCGCATGGCGCCCGATGATGCCACCTGCGCCCTGTGACCTGCGACCTGTAACGCAAACATTGTTTACGAAGAGCTCACTATGGACATTCGCACCCCGATTCGCGGCGCGTCGCTTGCGGATCAGACACTGGACATCCTGTGCCGGCGGATCAAGAGTGGGTTCTATGCCGCGCGCGCGCAGCTTCCGCCGGAGAACCAGCTCGCGGCCGAGTTCAACGTCAGCCGGGCGACGATCCGCAGCGCCATGACCGCGCTGGCGCAGCAGGGCCTGGTGGTGCGCCGGCACGGGGTAGGCACTTTTGTCAGCCGGCTTTCGCGCCTGTCGAATCCGCTCAACGAGGCCGAAGACTTTGGCTACATGATCGCGAAGAGCGGCGCCCTGCCGGGCATCCGCTTCGTCCGGGTCGCGATTGTCCAGGCGGACACCGCAGTCGCGGCGGCGCTCCAGATCGAGGCGGGGTGTACCGTGCTGCGCTCGCACAAGATCTTCACCGCCGACGGCGAGCCGGTGATCTACTGCATCAACTCGATACCGACGCGCATCCTCGGCGACGATCTGGCGCGCGAGGCGGCGGCGCACCCCGAGATGATCGAGCCGCTGTTCGACTTGCTCGAGCAGCGCTGCAACCATCGCACAGAGTACCAGGTCGCAAAGCTTCAGCCCGAGGTGGCGCAGAACTGTGATTTCCCCGATCTGCCGCTCGATCCCAATCACCCGGTGCTGTTCCTCGAGGACGTCGGGTATAACGCCGACGAGCTGCCCTTATGGCACTCGCTGAACTATTTTCCGAAGAGCCGCATGTCGTTTGAGCTGGTGCGCTATCGCACGCGTGGGAAATAGCGGAATCACTACCTTTTCCGATGCGATTCGGCCCGCGGCGGCAAGGAGGTGATTGATGCAAACGATGCTCAGAGAGCTGCTCGACCTGCTCTTGCGCTGGACCCACGTGATTGCGGGGATCATGTGGATCGGCAACTCGCTGCTGTTCAACTGGCTGGACCGCAATCTGCGGCCGCTCGACCAGCCGAAGGAGGGCGTGCAGGGCAAGATCTGGCTGCTGCACAGCGGCGCCTTCTACGAGGTCGAGAAGAAGCTGCTGCCGCCCGGCGTGCCCTACCCCGAGCAGGTCCACTGGTTCATGTTCCAGAACCTGACCACCTGGGTCAGCGGGATCTCGCTGCTGATCGTCGTCTACTACATGGGTGGCGCGGCCTACCTGATCGACCCGAGCGTGGCCAACATCGGCGCCACGACCGCGATCGCGATCGGCGTCGGCTTCCTGGTCGTGTCGTGGTTCGTCTACGACCTGCTCTGGCGCTCGCCGATCGGCACGCATACCGCGCTGGGTGTCACGATCTCGTTCGGTCTGCTGATCGCCGCGAGCTACGGCCTGGCACACGTGTTCAGCGGGCGCGCCGCCTACATCCACGTCGGCGCGATGCTGGGCACATTGATGACCGGCAACGTCTGGTTCTACGTTGTCCCGTCGCAGCGGCAGCTCGTCGCCGCGACGAAGGCCGGCCGGCCGCAGGACCCCGCGCTCTCGTACCGCGCCAAGCAGCGCTCGATCCACAACAACTACATGACATTCCCGGTGATCTTCATTATGGTGAGCAACCATTTCCCCGGCACCTACGGCAACCAGCTCAACTGGCTGATCCTGGCGGTGCTGATGCTCGGCAGCGCGCTGGTGCGGCATTTCATGAACATTCGCTACACCTACGGCGGCTGGCTGCGGGCGGCGGTGGCGACGGCGCTGCTGGCCGTGGCGATCGTCGTCGTGCTGATCGCGCGGGCGGGCGGGCCCGCCAGCGCCTCGGCGAGCGCCCCGCCGGTCGCGTTTGCCGAGGCGCGCGCGATCATCAATCGCCGCTGCCTGCCGTGCCACTCGGCCACGCCTACCGACGACCAGTTCACCGTCGCGCCGGCCGGCGTCACCTTCGATTCGCCGGATCGGATCAAGAGCCTGGCGGCGCGGATCAAGGAGCGCGCGGTGGTCTCGAAGACCATGCCGTTCGGCAATAAGACCGGCATCACGGCGGAGGAGCGCGCGCTGCTGGGGGCGTGGATCGACCAGGGGGCGAACATCAAATAGCTTAGAGGGTGGTAGGGTGGGGTCTGGGGCGGGGCGCAGCCCCGCCCCAGACCCCACCCTACCACCGACGATTTTGGATATGGAGCGCTGCGATGTGCTGGCCGGCTTCAGCGAGGAGCCGGGCCGGCTGACCCGCCGCGTCGCCACGCCGGCGCTGCGCCAGGCCGGCGCTGGCGCTGCCCAGCGGCGCGGGCCACGACGGCGTGGCGCTGGCCGAGCTGACGCGGATC
>WNGB01015614.1_pt1 | contig 10032 bp, 14 predicted proteins | sample 5400681 | NCBI WGS metagenome assembly WNGB01 (sample SAMN13153367, study PRJNA577476) | soil metagenome | isolation source: 115 cm soil or saprolite under grassland replicate 2 | place: USA:California | collected 2016-06-15
CCACTGACGCAACCCAACTCCAGGACGCTACGATGCAGCACGACGCCGTCGAGGTCTTCGGCGCGGGGCTGTAGCTCAGTCGGTCAGAGCAAGCGACTCATAATCGCTAGGTCGCAGGTTCGAGGCCTGCCAGCCCCACGAGGATAACCAGCAACGACATCGCTTAGGCCTTGCCTTCGGTCAACGACTCGGTCAACGATACTGTCGAATCCTCGTTGACCGCACCCGGAGGCAAGCGGTGATCCGTTCGCGCCGCGACGGCTGGCAGGTGATCGTCTACGTCGGCATTGACCCGGTGACGGGACGGCAGCGGCAGATCAGCCGGCAGGTCAGGGGCAGCCGCAAGCAGGCGGAGCGGCTGGAGACCCGGCTCAAGGCCGAGGTGATGGCCGGTCGCCATCGGGGCACGGCGGCGAAGACCTTGGGCGAGATGGTCGAGCTATACCTTGACTGGCGCGAGCACAACGGCAAACCGATCGGGCCGACCACGATCCGAAGCTACCGTGGATTGCACGAGGCCAGGATCAAACCGGGCATTGGCAAGCTGCGGCTTCCTCAGGTCGATCCTCCGGCGCTGGATCGGTACTACACGGCGCTGCGTAAGAGCGGGAGCCTCCGCAAGCGCGGCAGGCCGTTGTCTGCGAGCCGGCTCCGCGACGTGCACGCGGTCATCTCCGGCGCGCTCGGGCTCGCGGCACGGTACGGCTGGATCGCCTACAACCCTGCGGCGCTCGTGAAGCCCCCGACGCCGCAGAGCGCCAAGCGGGCGATGCCGACCAGGGAGCAGGCGCGCGAGGCTCTCCAGGCCGCCGAGCGGAAAGACCCAGAGCTGTACCTGTTCCTGCGGTTGGAGGCGACGACGGGCCTGCGGCCGGGCGAGGTGTGTGCGCTGTGGTGGCAAGACCTCGACCTGGGCGCCGGCGAGGTGATCGTCGGCTACAACATCGTGCACGCCAAGGGCTTACCGGGCGGGTACGTGCGCAAGCGCACCAAGAGCCGCCACGGCGATGACCGACCGATCGCGCTCGACGGCCGGACCGTCGAGCTACTGAAGGAGCATCGAGCGCGGTGCGAGGCTCGGGCGCGGGAGTGGGGCGGCGACCTCGCGGCCGACGCCTACGTGTTCAGCGCAGACGAGGCAGGGCGGCGGCCGCTACGGGTGGACACGACGGGCAAGCGGTTCGGCGAGCTGGCCGCTGACCTCGGGCACGGCTACACGCTATACGGGTTCCGGCACTTTGTGGCCACGCAGCTTGGCGCGGTGGCGACCACTGCGACGATTCGTGAGCGGATGGGGCACGGCAGTCTTGAGGTGACGGGCGGCTACGTGCACCGAGTCAGCGAGGCTGACCGTCAGGCCGCCCGGCACATGGGGGAGTTGTTCGACGGCCAGGGGCAGGCGTCGTAGGCTCCGTAGGGCTGGCGTGGTGCTGTGGTGGCTGTCAAGGTCGTTCGTCCGTAGGGCGCTCCACCTTGACAGCCGGGCATCGGTGCCCCCCCTGCACCACGATACCCGGGGCGATCCAGTTGGCCAGCATGCCGGGGGAGGAGGTGTCCTCCCCCGACCCCCCTCCTCGTCCTCAGTCCTCTCCTCGTGACCAACGGGTCCTGCTGGCCGCCCATGACGGGGTCGGAACTTCTCTTGTGACTTTTTCCCTCTGCGGTGGCCGCTTATGAACCATGACGAAACGGGCGTTACGACTGTGGCAGACTGACCTCTTTAAGGCCCGCTACCTGCGCCAATGGCATCGCGTGCGATTCACCGGTCAGGCGACTTACATGGATGTAGTTCTGTCCACAGTAGGTGTCAGTATTCCCCACAGAAAGTGGAATGCGACGACCTCCACCCGTTCGAGCTGCCATCTCTGATGGGGTGAAGGTCGCCGCCCTGCCTGCACAGAAAGGTCCCGTCCAAGGGCTCCCTATGCCTGCCGGATCATGTTAGTCGCCCGCTGTGACGGTCTGATTCGGACCGGCGGACAGTCCGGGCGTTGGAGGAGTACGCCATGGTCCCCCTGGTCTCCCTAGAGTTCGTCGACCAACTGCGCGGAGCAGTTTGGGTCGCGATCGTCATCTCCATCGGGGTGGTTCCGGTGTTCGGCTACCTCTCCGAGCGTCGGCGGCTAAAGAGCCTGGAGAGGCTTGCCAAGGATCTGCACCCTACTCGAATCCAGTTCACCTCGCCGGGATTCATGATCGAATCCCCTGAAGCGCCGGACCACCCTGTGCATACGCCCCCGACGCGAGCCGATAACGTAATTGAGCTGCTGCCGTACTTGGAGCGGAGAGCCGGAATGGTCGCGCAGCGGTCCCTTGAGCGTCGCGGCCGGACGCGCCGCGGAGGATCCATGAGATCAGCGGCGACCGCCAGGCCGGCGACAACGGAGCCGCCGTAGCCACTTTCCTTATCAGCTATCCCGTCCCTACCGTCGTGCCGGCCTGCGGGTTTCCTGGTCGCTGGACTCCAGAAGCCGCGCAGTTATCTGCTGTCGGCGGCCCAGGGCTCAGGCTCAGCTCAGGGCTGTGTCCGCTTGTCGTCAGACGGTGTGGAGTTCGGGGGTGGCGATCCGGAAGGCTGCTGGGGCGGGGGCTTCATCTGCGAGCCATCTCCGGAGCCGCTGTAGCCTCCCCGCTTCTCATTGGCAGGCGGAAGCTTGCGATCCTTAGACATGGCGTTCCCCTCGCTTGGATCTAGCTGGTCAATAGGCCAGACTACCTCGACCCATGCTATCTGCCCTGCTGCAATGTAGAGAGGGTACCCGAGGGACTTGCCTAGAACTCCGGTCTCCTGATTCACCTCGACCGCTTCCTCCAGCAGTAGATCTGGATCGTTCGGGTAACCAGCGGCATAAGAGCCACCTGCGAACTTGCCGGCGAGCCATCTGTCGCCGGTCGTCCGGACTCGAAGGTAACAGTGTGGACGCTCCGAGAACAGGTCATCCCAGGCCCGCGGTGCTGGGTCACGGCCGAGGAGGAGACGCAACAGCCGCCGCTCTCGCTTAGCAGTTAGCCGACGTCGGAGCGTCGGCCAAGATGTTCGTGCAGTCCGTGTGGCGTACAGCGCGCCAAGGGTCGTTCCCACCACAGCCGGTAGTCCTGCCAGCAAGAGCAAGTCAAGCCAGAGCAAGGCAAACTGGCCGACCAGGATTCGGCTGTGTCCCCCTATTCCGACCCTGAACACGAAATACTCGGGCCAGGCCAGCAGCAGATGCATCGCCGTCGAGGCCGCGAGGAAGCGCAAAGTTCGATCCGCGAGAGTGACACCGTAAGAGCCTGCCTCGCGCTCGAACGCCCATATGTAGACGGCCCCGGGAAGCACGGCGACGAGAATGATCCCTAGCGCTACCAAACTGGTGGGAAGCATCGGTGGATTCTAGTGCATTGGCCACAGAAGTCACATCAGCCCGATTCAATCCTGCCGGGGGCGCGACGTCTAGCGCAGCGAGGGGAAGGACCCCTTCCGAGGCGGCAGGACCCCAGGCTCCTGGGCTCTTCCGTGCGAGCGAGTTGGGGTAAGCGTCATGTGTACCAGCATCTTCGCAGCTCGCGCGGGATCATCAGGGGGGTTAGGTGGTCTGGCAAGGCCGCCTTCGTGGGGTCTCCGATCAGTCGGAGTCTACCTTGAACTCAGAATGAAACTGCTCATCTAACTTCTGGAGGAGCTTCCAAAATTCTCGGCCAGCACCAGCAAGCCGATAGTTGCCGTCGTGTGTGCGGATTCTGGCGACGTAACGATTGCCATCCGCGGATGTGATTTCGATCCCGTGGATCCTCGCATAGGGTTCGAACAGAGCGTTCACGGCGAGCATCTCCTCTCGGAGCCTGCCCGAATAATCGACGTGGACCATCTGATCAGCCGTCGTCTGATCTTCGGAAAGTCGGAGAAAAAACGTAGACCGCCTCTTGCGCTGGAAGAACCATTTGGCTTGTGCCCAGCTCACGCGCCCATGGATGCCCTCGAACAGAGCAACTTCCAGTTGCTCGAAGACCCAGAAGGGTCGTTCGAGGCGGGGCACGGCATGGAGTTCGGCGAGCAGCTCGCTCCGGCGGGGGTCGTCGCGGCGAAATGCGAGCACGATCAGCCGGAGCAGGGCGCCGGGAGCGAACCCGAACACCACGAGGGCGACCAACAAGGTCCGCCAGGACACGATGGCGTCAAGCAGCTCCGTGATCATCAGGCGAACCTGCCGACCAACGAACGGAACCGCGCATCGCTCCGGGCCTCCTGGAGGAGCGCGCCGAGTGCGATCCTGCCTTCGTCGGTCAGCTCGTAGTGGCGGCGTGGCGGCCGCTTGCCGCCAAGCTGGGCGGGATCTTCCCAGCCATCGTCCAGCCAGCCCTCGTCGAGCATGCGGTGCAGGATCGGGTAGAGGACTCCTGACCGGACGCCCGCTCGCCGTGACAGGTCGTAGCCCCAGTGCCGGCCGGTGGGGTCCTCCATGAGGGCGAGGGCCACCTGGATGAGTGCGTGGGTCCGTCTCATGGCTTGTAGTCTACATAGATAGAGGACGACTGACAACGAGTGTGCCCTGGTTGATGGAGAATGCGCCAAGGCCACTTGACGCGTGAACGCAGGCGCGGGGCAAGAGAGTCGAAGTGGCCCCATCCTTACCATGGATCGGAGCCATACCGCCGTGCCCACCAGCGACAATGCAGCTTGGGAGCCTCCACAGCTCTGCCAGTTATGGGACCAGTTTCGGCGGCCATGTGACGATCCGTCCGACGGGTCTCACCCGGGAAGCTGCCCGTGTCCCGGGCGGGCTGTCAAGCGCGAATGGGCTCGTCGCAGTGACCTGCACAGCGGCGGGGAACCGGACATTCGCGCTTGACAGCCGGGCAGTAGTGCCCCACCTGCACCACAGATCCTCGGGGCGATCATGTTGGCCAGTATCCCGGGGGAGGAGGTGTCCTCCCCCGGTCCCCCTCCTCGTAGGTGCCCGCAACAGCCGGCCTGCGAGGAGTCTGCGCCGACTGCGGGTTGGCAAGGGCCTGTCATACCTGCCCGCTACCGTTCGACGTGCAGGTCTACCCACACCACAACAAGGGGGTGGTCACCCTGCCCCTGACCCTGAACTAGTCCCGGAAAAACCGCCACACAACGCGAGGCACCACCGCCGCCCGGGGAGCCCGGCAGGAAGCTCAAAGTCGGAACGGCCCGTTACAACGGCCCGGTGGAGACGCGGAAGCCACTCCGCGGGCGGGACGGGTCACCTGCCAGACCATCCCGCAAGCATGTGACAGGCGGATCGTCACACGACCTTGCAGCGGTGACGGTCGAAACGTCACAGCGGTCACAAGCCAGTATCACCAACCGTTCGTCACGTCTGGGTGTGTGACGGTCGATTCGTCGCCGTCCGCTAAGGAGCCTGGCCGCTACCTAGGTCGCGACCCTGGTTCCTGCTCGAACCTGTGTTCGAGTAGGCTACCGGCATGCGGACGTGGGAAGGACGCGACCCGGACTTGGGCCGACCGATCGCGGCGCCGCTTGAGCAGTGCGCGGATCTGCTCGGCGTCGACCTGGCCACGGTCCGCGAGGTGGCCGTCAACGTCGAGCCCTACGTCCGAGCGGACGGCACGAGGATCTGGAGTCTTATGCAGCTTGAGCGGCAACTACGCCCCGAGGCGTTCGGCCGGCGCCGGGGTGGCTACATCGACCGTCGACGCAGTTCGGCTGCCGATACACAGGCTGAGCGCGGGTAAGGACTTCTCCCTCGAAGCACGGCCCGAGGCGCCTTTGCCTCCTCCGTGCGAGGGAGTTAGGGAAACCGCGATGCTGACGCGCGCTCCCGGAGTGGGCTGTTAAGGTCGTTCATCCATAGGCGCTCTACCTTGACAGCCGGTATCGGCCTTGAAGATCCTCGCCTTCGAGATGAGCTATCTCCATTGACAGCATTCTACGTGGCCGAGGTTCCTTCAATCCGTTCTGTCGTAGGGAATACGCCGGAAGCCGGATCATATCTTCCTGTTACTTGACCGTTGTTAATTAAGTCCTGCGCTGCTTGGGTTAGAATCTTTCGCCTTTCCCCAAGGAATGCGTCGTAGTCATTCTCGAATGTCGAAGCTGGGCAAAGCGCGCTTGCCAATATATCGTCAATATTGGTCGGCATCATCTGCCTGTAGTCGCTCGGCGCCCTTCCTCCAATGCGATTGTTCTCCGCCCGGCTCATGAAACAATAGTTCGACAGAACATTAATTCTGAATTCTGATTCCCCTATGGATGTTAGGTATCTGCGTGGATAGATATGATGGAATTCTGAACGATTGTAATGCTGGAGCGCAGCTCCAAGATTTACGAGGCCGCCCGAGAGAAACGAACGCGGCTGATGTTGGGCCAGCATTAATACGAATGTCTTGGTAGCGGCGCTGTTGATTCGAAATACGCTTTCGAAGAACAGAGGAAGCGCTACTGGAAGTCCGAAGTCCCCTAGAGAAGATTTCTCGCCATTCTTCAACCTGTGCATCTCTTGAATATCCGCCCTAGCGGCACGTAGCGTCTGACCGCTGTAGCGGCCAGTGAAGCAGGCCCTCCAAAACCACCGGAGTAAGCGGTCGTGAGTCTCAGCCGGATAGATGACTTGTTTGCCAGTAGGCTCCGCGAAAAAGACGGAGAGCGGAACCAGAAGAGCGGGATAAGGAAGGTTGGACAGTGATTCAACATTGAGCTGAGTACGCAAGAAGTCTACCGCACCCCGTATACCGTTCTCTACGCGGTCGAACTGCGCTCGGACGTCTCCGCCATTTAGGGAGATCAATGACTCTGCGGAGGGGTTCGCGTTGAGCACGGCCGCCGCGCATCTCAGGACAAGGTTTGTATCGTCTCCCACATCAGAGAAGCCGTAGTCGGTCAGTCCCTCGCGGAGGTCCTGAAAGCGATTTTGCAAGTCGAAGTCTTCGCTCCACGTCCATGCTGTGAGGAGCTGTAGCGTGTCTAGCTCTAGGCCAAGACGATTCACGCGCTCGAAGACTATCGCAACTCGTGTACGATCCTCCGTTTCAAAGTATTGGATCGGAATCTGCAACTCTTTGAATATCGAGTTTAGCTCATCGGCTATTATGATCCGTCCTGGGGTCAACTTCTCTGTGGCTGCACGATATGCAGGAGGATCGAAAATTGTGGACATCGGGAAGAATCGCTCAGGGTCCGCTTCGGTTTCGGGCAGCGTTATGAACTGTGTATCTTGGGCGTTAGGCTCGGCACCGAAGTCAAAATAGACATTGAGCCAGTCAGGATTAGGAATGCGAGGAAGCTCGGTCTGGAAGACCCCAAAGATCGATGTGATTCGCTGCTGCCCATCCAGGACATAGTCAATTGGGAGATCTGGGTCCCGGTCAGGCAATCGATAAGGTCCAAGATCTCTTTCGTGTGTGAGCTGATTGCGCGTCCGCCACAGCAAGAGAGACCCGAATGGGTATCTCTTGTAGAGACTGTCAATAAAGTAGGCGACTCGATCCATGTCCCAAACGAAACCACGTTGAAAGGCCGGGATGCGTATTTGCCCGTTCGATACCTGTTCTATCAGGCGGCGGATGCTGAGAGTCATGGTCAGGTACCTCGGGTCGTCTGGGCGTCAGCCGATCGGGAAGGTTACCATCCCGTAGTGGGTGAGTGTGTAGGCGAGCTGAGCACTTCCAGGGTGACCGTCAAGACTGCGCTGGCCAGGAACTTGGATCACGAGTGCCCTTCCGCCTCGATCTGATTGATGTCGCAACTCCTGGCCTCCGGGTCTGGACGACCGGGCAGTGGGGTGACGGGCGGATCGTCACGGCAGGGTGTGCGGAACGGTTCGTCACAGCAGAGCGAGCAAGATGAGTCACGTTCGGATCGTCACGAGCGGAGCAAGAACAGTGTGACGATCCGCTCGTGACCGGCCGTGACGTTCCGTTCGTGCCTGACCTTGGCATGGTTGAAATCGGATCGCCATCGAAGATGGCGGCGCACCGAAGGTGCGCGGAAATTGCGAGCGCTCCATGCGGCGCCCGGTCGGCTGAATGAATCGAGTGCCGCCGAAGGCGGCTCCATACAGCCGGACGGGTGACGAATGGATCAAGCGCGCTCGCACCTCTCCCCCAAGGGGGGCCAGTCGCCCGCGCTTTTTGCGGGCGACTGGCCCCCCGCAGGGGCTCCTGCCAGCGGTAACGCCGACGCCGAAGGCGAGGCAGGGTCCGCCATCGCGTGCGGGGCTTTGGCGGGGCTTTGGCGGGGCTTTGGCGGGCTTTTGGCGGACCCCGTCGAGGCGCCTCGGGCTGGGCCGGGTGAGGTCGAGCTCGCGGTGAGCGAGGCAGGGCTGCGGAGCTTGCCAGCGCAGCAGCAAGCGCCGAAGGCGCTTCCCTACGGACGGCAATTCCCACCGACCTGGAGCAGCAGGCCAGCGGGAATTGCGCGGGCGGGATCGTGCCCGGGTGGTGACGATCCGCCCGTCACGAGATGCGGCACACTGCGGCATGAACGGATCGTCACCACCAAGCGTGGTGTGACGATCCGTTGGTGACGAGCGGGCACGGCCAGCGGCACGGGTGTGACGTTCCGTCCGTGCCGCTGGCCGTGATGGCTATGCTCCGCCGAACTCGGCGCGCTCGCGTTGCTCGCGGCGCAGCTCGGCACCCTGCTGGAGGCTGCGGACGGCGGCGGGGTAGCCGGCTTGGCGCCAGCGGCGCCGCTCGGCGCGTGCGCGTTCCAGGTCGAGGTAGGGGCCGACGATGCCGACGATGCAGCCGGCGCAACGAGGGTCCTCGAGGTCTTCGACCACGACGACGTAGCGGATGCGCGTGGGGCGCATGGCAGGCTCCTTTCTACAGGCCGTACTTGTTGCGCATGGCGTCTGCCTTGGCGCGGCAGGCGTCGGCCTCGTGCGGGAAGCTGGTGCCGGCGGCCTTGGCCCTGAGGCCCTCGTATCGGCGCCGGGCGCGGGCGTGCGCGGCGTCGTCATGGTGGTAGGTGTGCGGGCCACGCATCCCGCCACATGGGCCGCACCAGGTGCCGGGGCGGCTGGTGCCGGCGTGCGGCGGCGGCTGGTGCGACCGGGCGCGCTGGCGGCGGCCGGTGTCCTCGTAGGCGCGGTGGCGGGCGTCGTCCTGGTGCCGGTGGCGCTGCTGCTGCTCCTGGCGGTGTTTGCGGGCGCGGTAGGCGCCGGTGCGACACGCGCCGGAGCAGAAGCGGCGCTTGCGGCCGGGGTCGTCGGGCTGGCCGAACGGGGTGCCGCAGTGCTCGCAGTCACGCCAGATCCAGGTTGGGTCAGTGACCATCGAATCGTCACCTCACAGACACAAGAGAAGGCCACCCGGGGACGGGTCCGGGTGGCCTTCAAGACAGGACGGGTAGCGATCGTCAGGGCCGGTCGTTGCCGGCGCTGCGCCTGCGCGGGCTGGTGGTCAGCTCCCAGAGGCTGTAGAGCGTCCAGCCGAGGCTGTAGAGCGCGAGCGCCCAGCACAGCAGCCCGAGCGGGGTGAGTGGCTGGTGCACCAGGCGCCAGATGATCGCCGCTTCGATGCCGAGGAGGACGGCGAGAGGCCGCATGGTGGTCACTCCTTGGGTGCGCCGTGCGGGCCGTGCCAGAGGACGCCTCGGGTGAAGCCGCCGCGTGCCTGGAGCTTGGCCGTGCGGGCGTGCTCCAGGTCGGCCGGGCTGATGCCGTGGGCGGCGGCCAGCGCGTGCACGACTTCCAGCACGTCGGCAAGCTCGCCGACGAGCTCGGCCGGATTGGCGTGCGGGAGCGCGGCGGCGATGGCCTCGGCGGTCTCCTCCACCAGCTTGGCGGCCAGCGCGCGGCGATGCTGGGTTGGGGTGGCGATGTGGTAGGCGCAGGCGCCCTGGCGGGCTCCGATGATCTCGGGGAGCCAATCACGGATGAGCTTCACGAGCTTGCCTCCTCAAGGTGCGGCAGGGCCGGCTGCCCGTTGGGGCCGGGCGTCTGCTGGCGGAGTTGGCGCAGGACGGCGTAGGCGCGGGAGCGGGACAGGCCGGTGAGCTGCTGGACGTGGCTGGCGGTCACCCGAGACCCGGGGGTCTCGCGGGCCAGCAACGCCCGGACCGTG
>WNGB01015618.1_pt1 | contig 10030 bp, 6 predicted proteins | sample 5400681 | NCBI WGS metagenome assembly WNGB01 (sample SAMN13153367, study PRJNA577476) | soil metagenome | isolation source: 115 cm soil or saprolite under grassland replicate 2 | place: USA:California | collected 2016-06-15
CCGGCGTGCTGAAAAGAAGCGTATAGCCGTCGGGCTCGGCGCTCGCGGCCGCTTTGGCGCCGACCGAACCGCCGGCGCCGCCCGGGCGGTTCTCGACCACGAATGGCTGGCCCAGGGCGGTGGCGAGCCGATCCGCGACGATCCGGGCGGTGACGTCGACCCCGCCGGGCGCGAACGGCACGATGATCTTGACCGGACGGTTCGGGTAGGTCTGTGCCGCCGCGGGCTGCATCGCCAGCGCGCATAGGGGCGCGCCGATCAGCACCGACGACAACATGGTTCTCCTGGTGATCACGGTTTTGCCTCCGGCGATCAATCTACCTTCACGCCCGTTGCCTTGACGATGGCCGCCCATTTGAGCGTGTCGTCGGCGAGGAAGACCGCGAGGTCCCGCGGCGACATGGTCTTCGGCTCGAACCCGAGCTTTGCCATGGTCGCTTTCAGGCCAGACGACTGCATCGTGTCGTTCACGTCGGCGTTAATCCGGCTGACGATGGAGGCCGGCGTTCCGGCCGGGGCGAGCAGGCCGTTCCAGGATTGCTGCGGGAAACCGGCGACGCCGCTTTCGAGCATGGTCGGCACGCTGGGTAGCCCGGCGAGCCGGGCCGCGCTCGTCACCGCAAGCGCGCGGACCTTGCCATCCTCGATGAGGGGCAAGAGCGTGGTCGGGGTGCCGATCGCCATGTGAATTTGCCCCGAGATCAGGTCGGCGGTGGCCGGCGCGCCGCCCTTGTAGGGCACCGAGACGATGTCAGTCCTGGTCGTTACCTTGAACAGTTCAGCCAACAGGTGAGGGGCCGAGCCGACGCCGAAGCCGGCATTCAGCTTGCCCGGATTGGCCTTTGCGTAGGCGATGAATTCGCCCAGCGATCGCACCGGCAACATCGGTGACACCACCAGGACCCAGGGGCTGGTGGCGACGGTCGCAACCGGCGTGAAGCTCCTGATCGGATCGACCTCGAGATTCTTGTAAAGCGCGGCCGCAATCGGCAGCGCCTGGCCGGTGATGAGCAGCGTGTAGCCATCCGGATCGGCGGTCGCGACCGCGCGATACCCGATCGAGCCGCCGCCGCCGGGCCGGTTCTCGAAGATCACGTTCTGCTTGAGCCGCGACGGCAGCTCGTTGGCGAGGAAACGGGCAATCGTGCCGATCGGTCCGCCGGCGGGAAAGGCCTCGATGATCCGGATCGGCCTGCTCGGATAGGGCTGCGCGCCCGCGACGTTGGCGGCCGGGACGTTCAACGCGAGTGCGGTGAGCGCAATCAGGATCCGTGCGGCAATCATCACGCCCCCCAAGGAGGTGTCGGTGGAACCGGCTCTTCCCCAAGTCTATCGCGCTCACCGCGACCGGAGTAGGGCCGCTTATCCCCACAGCGCCGGCGTCGCCGGGTGCACCAAGCTGTCCTCGTAGATGAGCCCGTCCGGCCGGTCGTGTGCGAGCAGCAACGCGCCGTCGAGGTAGACCAGGCGGGCGTGCTGCGCGACCAGCATCGCCGGCGCGATCGCGAGCGAGGTCGCGACCATGCAGCCTGCCATCAGCGCAAAGCCGAGCCGCTCGGCGTCCTTGACCATGGCCAGCGCCTCGGTCAGCCCGCCGGTCTTGTCGAGCTTGATGTTAACGGCGTCGTATTTGCCGACCAGCGCCGGCAACGAGGCGCGGGCGTGCACGCTTTCGTCGGCGCACACGGGCAGGGGCCGGGTGATGCGCGCGAGCATGTCGTCGCCGTCGGCCGGTAGCGGCTGCTCGACCAGCGTCACGCCGGCCTGCGCGCAGGCGGCGAGATTGTCGGGCAGATTCTCAGCGGTCCAGGCTTCGTTGGCATCGACGATCAGCTCGGCGCGGGGCGCGGCGCGGCGGACCGCCAAGATGCGGGCCGGATCGCCTTCGCCGCCGAGCTTGACCTTGAGCAGCGCGCGGCCGGCCGCCTTGAGGGCCTGCGCCGCCATGTCCTCGGGCGTGCCGAGCGAGATCGTATAGGCGGTGATGAGCGGCTTCGGCGGCGGGAGGCCTGCGAGCGTATGCACCGGCCGGCCGGCGCGCTTGGCCGCGAGATCCCAGAATGCGCAGTCGAGCGCGTTACGGGCTGCGCCAGGATGCATGGCCTGCTGCAGTCCGCCGCGATCGAGCCCACGCGCAATCTCGCCACTGAGCGCCGCGATCGCATCGGCGACGCCTTCGACCGTCTCGCCGTAGCGCGCATAGGGCACGCATTCGCCGCGGCCGCGGCGCTGTCCATCGCTCAGTTCCGCGACCACGACCGAGGCCTGCGTCTTGGCGCCGCGGCTGATGGTGAACGCGCCGGCGATCGGCCAGTGCTCGACACGGACCGCAAGCGAGGTCGGTTGAGGTGATTCCATGCAGCTTCCACTATGGCGGAATTGCCAAGCCGCTCAAGACTTTAAGCGCGAAATCCCAAGCGATGCGACAGCGAATTGGCCGCATTGCCGCCCCGGCGCGCGTGGGCTACAAGCGGCGAAACTTCAACAGGAGCAAGAAGCGATGTCGCGCCTCCAGTTTTGCATGAGGGTGTCGCTGCTGGCGGCCGTCACGGCGACGATTTTCACCGCACCCGCGGCCGCGCAGCGCACCGATGCGTCGGCGATCTATCTCTACCAGGGCGCCGATCGTGATCAGCGCCTGCTCGAGGCGGCCAAGAAGGAAGGCACGCTCACCTTCTACACGTCGATGCAGACGCCGGAGTCGGGCCCCTTGTCGGCGGCCTTCGAGAAGAAATACAGCATCAAGGTCAACCTCTGGAGGGCGACCAGCGACCAGGTGGTGCAGCGCGCGATCACCGAGGCGCGCGGCAACCGCAACGCCATGGACGTGGTCGAGACCAACGCGCCCGAGGTCGAGGCGCTCGCGCGCGAGGGCGTGGTCGCCGCATACTTCAGCCCGCACTTCAAGGATTTTCCAGAGTGGGCGCTTCCCGCCCACCACAAATGGACCAGCGCGCGCGCCAACCTCTGGGTGGTCGCCTTCAACACCAACAAGGTCAAGCGCGCGGAGATCCCCCCGACCTATGAAGGCTTCGCGGATCCAAAATGGCGCGGAAAGATCGGCATCGAATCGACCGACCAGGACTGGATGTACGCGGTCATTTCGTTCCTCGGCGAGCAACGCGGCATGGACATATTCCGCAGGCTGTCGGCGCTGAAGCCCGACATGCGGCTCGGTCACGCGCTGCTCGCGGAGCTGATCGCGGCGGGCGAGGTGCCGGTCGGTCTCACGGTTTACAGCGGCAACGCCGACTCGGTGAAGAAGAAGGGCGCGCCGGTCGACTGGGTCGCGGTCGAGCCGATCGTGGGCCGTCCGCAGGCGCTCTCGGTGGCGGCGAAGGCGCCGCATCCCAACGCGGCGCTGCTGTTCAACGATTTCATCCTGTCGCCCGACGGCCAGAAGGTCCTCAACGACCTCGACCGCAACCCGGCAAGCAAGACCCAGACGACGCTGCTCACCAAGTACAAGTTCAGCATGGTCGATCCGATCAAATGGCTCGAGGAGTCGGCGAAGTGGGAAAAGCTCTGGAAGGAGCTGTTTCTGCCGGTGCGGTAGGACGGCCTTCGACTTGTTGTCGATCGGCTCTCTCCACGTCATGCGCGGGCCTGACCCGCGCATCCATCTGCTTCGCATTGACTTGCACAAGAGGATGGATTGCCGGGTCAAGCCCGGCAATGACAAAGGATGATGCCGTCCAAAACAAGGCGGGCGCGCTCATCGCGCGCCCGCTTCGTGTTTCCCGTCGGTCGTAAGCTACTGGTCGAAACGTCCTGCCGCGTGGGCGAGCATGGTGTAGACCTTGCCTGTCTCCGAGGTGAGATAGGTGCGCGCCACGACCTGGCCGCGGTCGTCGCGCGAGACCTCATCGAGCAGGCGCTCGAACTCGGCGATGTAGCGGTCGACCGTCTGCGTGAACTCACGGTCGCTGCGGTACTTGCGCCGGATTTCTTCGAACGCGCGCTGGCCCTGCATGGTGTAGAGCTTGCGCGTGAATACGTTGCGCTCGCCGCGCTTGTAGCGGTCCCACAGTTCGGCCGCCGCCTCGTGGTCGATCATGCGGGCGATGTCGACCGCGATCGAATCGAGCGACTCGATCGTATGGCGTTCGGCGCGTGCCGCGTCCGGCGGCGGTTCCCGCATCGTCGGCTCGCGCATCGCCGGCTCGCGCGCCGGCGGCTCGTTGTCCTGCGAGGCGCGCGTGAGCAGGTCGGAGAGCCAGCCGCCACGCTGGTTGCCGCCTTGGGCCGCCGGGCTCAGCGAGGGCGCGTCAGCGCGGCGCGGCGGTGAAACTGGCGGCGGAGGCGGGGACGGGGCGCCCATGCTGCCGGTGATGTCGGCACGCCCGCGTGCAGGCTCCGGACGTGAGCCGCCGTTCGCCAGCATCGCCTCGCGGCGCGGCGGCGCGGGTGGTGGCGGCGGTGCTTCGCCAACCGGTTCGATGCGCCGCGCTGCCGGCTCGACCGTGTCGAGGCTGCGGCCGTGACGGGCAACGATGCGGTTGAGCTCGGCCAGCGCCTCGATCTGGTCCACGATCACACGGCGCATCTGGGCCGCGCTTTCGGCGGTCTCCTGGGGCATTTCGAGGATGCCCTTGCGCAGCTCGCTGCGCGTCTCGTCGAGCTCGCGCTGCATCTCGGTGGTCATCTGCTTGAGACCCTGCACCACCTCGGCAAAGCGCGCGGCGGCCTGGCTGAACATGGTGTTGGCGTCGCCCGTCGTCTGGTCGTAGATCGACTGCATCGCCTGCACGGTGCGCCGGTATTCCTCTTCGTTGGCCGAGCGGATCGCTTCGAAATTCTCCGAGATCGCACGCGTGCCGGCACCCGTGGAGTCGGCCACCATCCGCGCGATATCGCGGGTGCGGTCGCCGGCGCTTTCGAGCGTCTGGTCGAGCACCGCCGAGAAGCGCGTGAGGCGCTGTTCGAGGTCGTCGGCCTTGCCTTCGACGGTGCGTGTCACCGCGCTGAGCGATTCGTCAAGCTGGCTCGAGAACCGCGAGAGGCGGCTGTCGAGCTCGGTCGACTTGGTATCGAGCATGGAGGCCAGCGTCTCAAGCGACTCGCGCCGTTCGTTGAGCGCGCCTTCGGTGCGCCGGTTGCTGCGGTCGATCAGCGAGACCGCTTCCGCCAGCGAGCGGCCATGCGAGTCGAACTGGGCGGCGAGCTGTCCGAGCTCGGAGAGCGTCTGCGCGCCCACTTGCTGGAAGTTGGCGATATGCTGCTCGACCTGCTGGTTGGTCTCTCCGGTGCGCTGTGCTACCTGGTTCATGGCGGCCACGAAGTCGGCGACGCGCGTCACCAGCGTGCTCTCGATCTCGCTCATGTTGTCGTGAGCGCCGCTGAGCACCTCCTGGAGCAGGATATTGGCCTCGCGCAGCCGTTCGAACAGCGCGGTCGTGTCGGAGCGCAGCATGCTGTGCGTCTCCAGCATCTCGGAGACGGCGGCGGCGGCGGTCTGCTTGGAGGTCTCGACCGCGGACTGCGTGTTCTCCTGCAGGTCGCGCAACGTGCGGGTGACGGTGGTCCCGGCTCCCTTGGCGGCCGCTTCGGCGCCTTCCTGCAGTTCGCGCAGCGCGCGGGCGATGGAAGCGGTCGAGTTCTCGGTCGCAACCTGCGCGCCTGCCTGCATCTCCTTGATCGAGTGGCCGACCGCGGTGGTCGCCGCCTCGCTCGAATCGTTGATCAGGCGCGCGATCTGCTCGCTGTTGTCCATCATCGTGCGGGTGAAGGTGAAGCCCTTGGCTTCGATCGCCTTCACGGCATGATCGGTGACGCGGCTCACCTCGTTGGCGAATTCCTGGCTCTTGCCGGTGAGGGCGGTCAGCAGGCTGCTCGACTTGTCGTCGAGGATGCGCGTCATCTCGGCGGCGCGTGCGCTCACCGCGGCGGTGATCTCGTCCGCCTTGCCGACGAAGTCGCGCGCGACCTCGGCGCTCACCCCAAGCAGGGTGCGCTCGACCTCGGAGGCGTTCTGCTTAAGCACGTTGCTGACGCCGGTCGACATCCCGGTCAGGCTGCGCTCCGCTTCCTGCGCGCTGGTGCGGATCGCGTTGGTGGTGGTCGAGGCCAGCTGGGCGAGGGAGCGTTCGGCCTCGCCGGCATTGGTCTTGATCGACGAGTTCAGCTGTTCGAGCCGCGCGTTGATCACGGTCGTGGTCGAGGTGGCGAGCCCGCTGATTGAGCGTTCGACCTCCGAGGTGTTGGTCTTGATCGCGTGGTTGAGCTGCTCGAGCCGGGTGCCGATCACCTCGGTGGTCGAGGTTGCGAGGTCGGTGAGGGACCGCTCGGCGTCGCCGGTGTGGGTCTTGATCGTGTTGGTCAGATACTCGACCTTGGCGCTGATGGCGTCGGCGGCCGCCTTGCTGCGGGTCTCGATATCCTTGGTGACGTTCTCGGCGCGGCCGATGAGAAGTTCCTCGAAGCGGCTGATCCGGCCATCGATGTTGTTGGCGATTTCCATCGCGCGATGGCCGAATGCTTTGTCGATGTCGTCGATCTTGGCGCCGAGCGCGTCGGCGAGCTTGGCGCCGCGCACGTTGATCACGGCGGTGACGTCGCTGATACGCTTGTCGAGGGCGCCCACGACTTCCTTGCCGCCTTCGGCGAGCGTCTTGGCGATGTCGATCACGCGCGCGCCGAGCGCGTCGTTGAGGGTCTGGGTGCGGCCGTCGAGCGCGTCGCGGAAGCGGACGAACTGTTGGTCGAGGCTGGTGGTGACCTCGGCCGCCTTGGTGGTGACGCGGGTGTCGAAATTGTCGAGATAGTTGCGCATCGAGGACGTGATTTCCTGGGTCCGTTCGCCCAGCCGCTCCACGATCTCGCCGCCGTAGGTCTTGACCGTGCGGTCGAACTCGCCGAGGTGACGGGTGACGAGGTTGCCGAGCGTGGTCGAGTCGCGCGCGATGCGCTCGGCGAGCTCGGAACCGCCATGATTGAACATGTCCTCGAACGACTGCAGGCGGGTGGCCAGCATTTCGCGCACGGCGTCGCCGCGACTCCCGATGACTTCGGCGAGCTGCTCGGCGCTTTCGCGGAACGTGTCGCTGACCTTGTTGCCGCGCTGCACGATCGTCTCGGTGATGCGCGAGCCGGTCATTTCGAGCTTGTTGACCACGTCGCCGCCGCGCAGGCTGAGATCGAGCACGAGCGAGTCGCCGGTGGTTTTGAGCGAGGAATTGACCTCCTCGACCCGGTTGGCGATGGCGTCGGCGAGCTGGTTGCCGGTGTCGACCACGAGCTCGGTGAGCTGCTGGGTGCGGCCGGTCATCATATCGAGGATCGAGGCCGACTTCTGCGAGAAGCTGTCGGCCACACGGTCGAGCCGCACCGACATCATGTGCTGCAGGTTGGCGGCGATCTCGGTGAATTCGTCGCCGATGTGGTCGGTCTTGAAGTTCAGCGTCGCGGTCAGCCGGTCGCTGGCCTGGGCGATGGCTTCGGCGGTGCTCGAGCCGGTGTGCTCGAGGCGCTCGAGCAGGTCGCCGCCGCGCTCGCCGAGCTGTTCGATCATGGTGTCGCCGGCGTGACCGAGCGCGCGCGTGATGTGCTCGCCCTTTTCGGCGAGCGTATGGGTGATGCGTCGCGCCGCTTCGTTGACCTGTTCGGCGACGAGTTGGCTGATCTGGGAAATGTCGTTACTGAGATCGAGATGGACGCCATTGATGGCGTCGCGGATCTGCTCGGCCTGGCCGACCAGGGTGTCACGCTGGCTGCCCAAATCCTGCAGCAGGGCGCGGATGCGAACCTCGTTGTCGTTGTAGGCGTGTTCGAGCGCGGACACTTCATTCGCGACGAGGGTCTCGAGCTCGGCGGCGCGGGCCAGCGCCCGTTCAACGCCGTCGCCCATGGCTGCGACTTCACGCCGGATCGCCTGACCGACGGTCACGATCGATTCCCGCGCGACCGTCTCGGGCTCGGCGAGCCGCATCGCTACTTCAGCCATCGACTGCGCAATCAGCCGCATTTCCTGCGACCGCACGGCCATATGCGCGAGCACGTAGAAGAGCACAACCGGGGCCAAGTAGACCGCGGCGAGCACTGCCAGCACCGGCGCCGTCAGGCCGGTCGGGCCGAGCGCCGCCTGAATTTCCGGCAGGTAGAGCCAGCCGAGCAGGAAGCCGCCGACGATCCAGACCGCGGCAAAGATGCTGGCGAGGAGGTACGACGTCTTGGAGGGACGCTGCTGCAGCGAACGCAGGATGGTGCCGATCGACTCGCGGTCGTCGTTTGCGGCCGGACGCCGCGTGCCGGAATCCTCCGGCCGCCGGACTTCATCCTCGAACAGGTCGTGCGCCTTACTGGTCTGCTTGGAACGCAGGCCCGGCCAGGGCTTGTCTGAAACGGGCTCGTCCGGCCCGATGGCCGGGGTTGCGGGCGGGGTGTCCTGTCCGGCCGGCTTGTCGTCATCCCGTACCTGAAGCGCGTCCTGGATCGCCGACAGCGCCGCTTCCGTCGGATCCTTCATCTTCTTCGGGGTGTTGGCCATGTCGGTTCGTCGCCTCGCTACCTACGCCGGACTACGGTCGCGGCCGAATAATTCGGCCGCGCCACGAGCGCGTGATCTTCGAGATCCCCTCCGGATCCCCCATTGGCAGGCGGCCCAAAAAAGTACCGCAACGTCATCCCACTGCCGCTCAGGCATCTTATCGGCTTGGCACACCGAAAGAAACCGCTCGGTAAGGTTTCTTTAATCATCGTTAAGAGTTGAGTAACCTTAATGCTCGCCCCCCGCGGCCGGTCGGCACTCAGTTCCACCACGCGCGCAGGAGCGATTTGTCCGGCCACATTGCGGCCGGCATGCGGCCAAATGGGGCCTCAGGGGGATTTCTTGACGCGTTTTTCGCGCGCCGAGGATGGAAGCTGCAACCGGCTCGCTGGAACTTCAGACAAGCCCCTCAGAAAACGGCGGAATTCTCGGCGTACTCGCGCCTGCGACGGGCCGGCCGGTTTGCACCGCCGGAAAATTAACTTTACGCATGGCATTTGCGGGAGGCGGCGAGGAGTGAACCATGACCATTCAGGAGGACCGGTCCCGCGCGCTGGCGCTGGCGGGTGGCGCGATCGTCAGCGCTCTGCTGGACACGCTCGTCGAGAAAGGGATCCTGAACATTCCAGAGGTGAGGGCGGTGTTGCTCAAAGCGATCAACGGCATCGGCGCCTATGCTCAGACTACGGTCGGTTACGAGGCGAGTGGTATGATCGCCACAATTATGCGTGACCGCTTTCCAGTCGGGCGCACCTGAGCGGACTGCCGCGGTCGGTGCTGGCCAAAGGTCTCGACATGAAAACATACCAGGACGGCGCATATGCGATGGCGGCGTTGAGCGCGTCGGTCGTGGCCTTCCGGGTCCTCGTCAAAAAAGGCCTGGTGACCCGCGACGAAGCGGTGCGCGCCTTGCTCGACGAAGCAGTTCAGCGGGCGATCTTCGCGGAAGCAAAATTGCAGGAAGAATCGATCGGACAAAATACCGCAGAGTTGAACCGGCAGTCCGCCGAAATACTGAAACTTATTGCCGAAAGCCTCTGACGCCGGCCGAACGACTCTGGTAGGCGGGTATTAACCACCAGTACGGCGCACGGCGCCAGGAACCCTATTGAAGGCCCCGTATTTACCCGGCTTTGGCCCCTTCCATGTCACAGTCGGGACGTAAGGGGACGCAGTGCCCCAGGGAGGGCAAACATGAAGGTAGAAGCCGCCGCACAAATGGTGGCAGCGGCCGCATCGGCCGCGGTTGATCCCACCATGGCCCCGCCACTCGCCCCGGGCGAGCCGGCGATCGATCTCGCGCACCTCGCTCGCATGACGCTCGGCGAGCGCGACCTTGAGCGCGAAGTGCTGGACCTGTTCGACCGCCAGGCCGGGATGCTGCTGTCCCGCATGGCGTGCGAGTCGCCGCGGGTCGTCGCCGCCCACGCCCACACCCTATCGGGCTCGGCGCGCGGGATCGGCGCCTGGAAGGTCGCGGAGGCGGCCGAGATCGTGGAACGGGCGGCAACGCAGTCCGGAGCGATCGCGCTGACCGTGGCGATG
>WNGB01026962.1_pt1 | contig 10030 bp, 8 predicted proteins | sample 5400681 | NCBI WGS metagenome assembly WNGB01 (sample SAMN13153367, study PRJNA577476) | soil metagenome | isolation source: 115 cm soil or saprolite under grassland replicate 2 | place: USA:California | collected 2016-06-15
CGGCTGGTTCCTGTCGTGCAGCCGCTACCCGGACTGCAAGTACCGGCGCAACGCCAAGCGCTCCGCGGCGGAGGAGGCCGAGCGCGCCGAGCCGGAGCTGACCGACGTGCCCTGCCCCAAGTGCGGCAAGCCGATGGTCAAGCGCAGCGGCCGCTTCGGTCCCTTCCTCGGCTGCTCCGACTACCCGAAGTGCAAGGGCATCAAGAACCTGGGCGAGCAGTCCTACGGCACCTGCCCCAAGTGCGGTCAGGGCGAGGTCGTCTCCAAGCGGACCAAGCGAGGCAAGACCTTCTACAGCTGCAACCGCTACCCGGACTGCGACTTCGCGCTGTGGCAGGCGCCCCTGTCGCAGCCGTGCCCGTCCTGCGGCGGCCTGCTCGCCCCTGACAAGGACGCCACCACCGCCACCTGCGCCAAGTGCGGCACCCAGGTGGAGGTGGCCGAGCTCGTCGGCGTGTAGGCGGACGGCGATGCACGGGGCGCCAGCCGGCCCGGCGGGCACCGGGTCCGAGCGGCGCCCCGGCCTGTTCATCGCCTTCGAGGGCGTCGAGGGCGCCGGCAAGACCACCCAGCTCGACCTGCTCCGCCGTGAGCTGGAAGCCCGCGGCCACGAGGTGGTCGCCACCCGGGAGCCGGGCGGCACCGTCGTCGGCGAGCGGATCAGGGCCATCCTGCTCGACCCGGTCGCGGCCGACCTCGACCCGAGGGCGGAGGCGCTGCTGTTCGCAGCCGCCCGCGCGCAGCACGTCGAGCAGGTGATCAGGCCGGCGCTCGACCGTGGCGCCACGGTCCTGTGCGACCGCTATTTGGATTCCTCCCTCGCCTACCAGGGCGTCGCCCGCGGCCTCGGCCGCGACCCGGTCGAGCGCGTCAACCGCTGGGCGACCTCCGGGGTCCTGCCGCAGCTCGTCGTCCTCCTGGATCTCGACCCCGCCGCCGGCCTCGCCAGGGCCGCCGGGCAGCGCGACCGCATCGAACGCCAGGAGCTGGAGTTCCACCGGGCGGTGGCACGGGCGTTCCGCGCCCTGGCCGCCGAGCAGCCCAACCGCTTCCTGGTGGTCGACGCCGCGGCACCCGCCCAGCAGGTTGCCGAGCAGGTCCGCACGGGCGTGCTCGCGCGCATGGAGGGCAGCCGTGTCGGTCTGGGATGAGGTCGTCGGCCACCCCGAGGCGGTCGCCGTCCTGCGCGAGGCGCTCCAGAGCGACCGGGTGACCCATGCGTGGCTGTTCGCCGGCCCCCCCGGCATCGGCAAGGTCCACGTCGCGCGGGCCTTCGCCGCCGCCCTCAACTGCCCGGCCGGCGGCGACGGCACCTGCGAGGTCTGCCGCCGCGTGCTCCGCGGCGTCCACCCCGACGTCCACCTGCTCGAGCCGGAGGGCGACAACCTGCTGGTGGACGACATCCGCGCCCTGCGCGATGAGGCCTCGCGCTCACGCCACGAGGGCCGCGTCGCCGTGTTCATCCTCGACGAGGCCGACCGGCTCACCGACGCCGCCGCGAACGCGCTGCTCAAGGTGCTCGAGGAGCCGCCGCCCCAGGTCGTCTTCGTCCTGGTCGCGCGCAGCGCCGAGGCACTGCTGGCGACCATCCCCTCCCGCGCCCGCATGCTCGGCTTCGCCACCCTGCCGCCAGGCACGGTCACGGCCGCGCTCGCCGCCGGCCTCGGCGTCAGCGACGAGCAGGCCGCCTGGGCCGCCAAGGCCAGCCACGGGCGCCTCGCCCGCGCCCGTGCCCTGCTCGGCGACGAGCCCACCCGCCTGCGCCGCGCCGCCACCCTCGACCTGGTCGAGCGGGTCGCCAGCGGCCAGGCGTCCGACGCCCTGGCCGCCGCCACCGCCGTCGTCGACCTGGCCGACCAGGTCGTCGCCGCCCGCAGGGCACACCAGGCCGAGGAGCTGTCCGAGCTGGAGGACGCCTTCGGCACCGGCCGGGGCACCGGGGCCATGCGCAGGCGCCTGGAGACCCGCCACCGCCGCGAGCTCCGCCGCCTCCGCTTCGACGCCATCCGCGACGCCGTGGCCGACCTGCTCGCCGCCTACCGGGACATGGCCCTGCTCCGCTCCGGCGGTCCGCCCGAGCGCCTGGTCCACGCCGACCGCGCCGCCACCTTCGAACGGCTCGCCGCCGGCCTCGACCCCGCCGCCGCCATCCGCGCCGCCGGCGCACTCGAGGAGGCCGACCGCCGCCTGTCGATCGGCGCCGCGCCCATGCTCACCCTCGAAGCGGCCTTCCTCTCCGTCCAGGCCGCCCTGGCCGGCCACCGAATCCCCATGGCCCGCATGGAGATCCGCCGGTAGCCTGAGGACCTGGTTGGTCGCCCCTCCGGACGCTTCGGTACACTCCCGCCGCGGAGCCACCTCCACCCAGCCCGAGTGGCGCAGTGGTAGCGCATTCGACTCGTAATCGAAAGGTCGAGGGTTCGAATCCCTCCTCGGGCTCAACAAAACCACAGGTCAGGGCCGATATACGGGGTCCTGGCCTTCTTCATGCGTGCGTCTGTGGTCATCTAATGGTCATCCTTTGCTAGGAACAGGTGAGCACGGAGGCTCGGGTGATTGAGAAGCGGTCAGGGCACTGGCGGGTCCGGGTCTACGTCGGCCACCCGACCCAGACCGGCTCGCGCAACCTGCTGGCCTGCGCCTGCTCGTGCGGCCGCAAGCTGCGGGTCGCCAAGGCCACCTTGGAGCAGGCCCCGATCGTCTGCGGCGCCTGCGCCGAACCCTTCGAGCCCGTTTGACGCGTAAGAGCCTGTTTCACAAACCGCTGAGAGCGGATCGCGACGCTCCGGTCGGCCGTGAGACACGACGATGCGCCGATGGATCGTCATGGTCCTGGGACGCTCTGGCATCAGGTCGAAGCCACAGCGACACCCTGGTCGGTTCCATCGTCTGGTCGATCACGCTCAGCAGTTCGACCGAGAGCGTGTCGAGGTCGATCGAGTCGCGAAGCCTGGTGGCGAACGCCTCGATGGTCTTGGCCGCGTCGTAGCGGCGCCGGTTGAAGCGTCGATCCACCAGGTTCTGCACGCGACGCCGGGCCGGCTGGAACATCGCTGCGCAGGCCAACGTCACCCCCGCGACCACGACACTCGGCCGGTCCCGGCCCAGCACCTGGCCGAGCCCGACGGTGCCCAGCGCGTAGGCAAGGGCAAGCAACACCGTCAGCGTTCCGTAGACCAGTGCGCGGGTGATGAGCCGGTCGATGTCGTACAGGCGGTAGCGCAGCACCGCCAGCCCGACCGCTACCGGGATGCCGCCGCTCACCAGCGCCAGCATGACGAAGAACACCACGCTGGACAGGGCTGGCAGTACCGCCAGCAACGCGGCCGACACCACGAAGCTCACTGCCACGCCCACCGTGATGAACGCCAGCCACTTGAGCTGCTGGCGCTCCACGGCTCCGGCCCGGCGTCGCCGCCAGAACGGGGCCAACGCCGCCGCGAACAGCGTGGCGACCACCACGATGAGCTTCAGCGCCGCGAGCGGTGTTTCCACCAGGTCCGGCAGATGCAGCGCCTGGATCCCAAACGGGTTGGCGAGCTTGCGGCCGGCCAGGTCGATCGGCTGGGGACGCAGCATCGACCACACCACCCACCCGCCAAGCGACAGCCACAGTCCCCAGGCGACCTGCCGCCAGCGCCGCGACGGGGGCCGGCCATCTGGGAACAGCACCAGCAGCAGCCCCAAGGCGGGGAAGTTCACGATGAACACCCAGGTTGTCAGCCACGCGGCGAACCTCCCCGCAGGCAGCGACCCGGGCGCGGTCACCAGCGCACGCACGGCGTACTCGGCGCTGAAGGCGCCGACCGCGGCGACCATGGCCACGCCAAGGAACAGCCAACCGATCGTGTTGCGCCGCCGCGCGGCCACGACTGCCCCGACGGTCGCGAAGCCAGGCACCAAGAACGCCTGCAGGAAGCCGTCGTGGCTGACCGGCCGGTTCCGCAGCTCCAGCGCGACCGCAAGCCCGAACATGGCCATCGCCAGCGCCCACAGCGCCCAGCCGAGCCAGCCGACGATGCGCCGCCCCACCCGCCTGCGGCCATCGTCCCGACCCTGCTGCTCGTGGCGCGCTCCGGTCAAGGAACCCTCACTTGCTTTTGTGCCGCTCGGCCTCGCAGTCCTCACCAGTGTCGTCCGAGCACGTCCCGGCACCGTTACGGGACAGGTTACGACCTGAGCACCTCACAACCCTCGCTTCGACAAAGCCGGCCCCACTCTCAACCCCGCATTTGAGCAACAGGCTCGTAAGCGTCAACACCTCCGGCCCCGGACGCCACCCGTCCGGGGCCGGTCCTATGTCCTGCCAGGAAGGAGCTTCCCGTGGCACGCGCGATCGTCGCCGTCCACTCCGCCAGCCGCTGCACCGGGATCGTGCGCCACGCCGGCAACACCCTGACCGGCTGGTGGCTGTTCACCCACGCCGACTACCCCCTGCCCGCCTACGTCCAGGCCGTCGTTGACCGCCTCGCCACGCTGGTCGTACCGGGCGACCGGCTGGCCCTGGTCGCCCTGCCCAGCCCCACCGCGCTGCTCGGCCACGGCGCCAGCTACGGCACCGTCCGCCGGGCGGTCCTGCTCGGCGCGCTGCTGGCCGCGCCCGCTGGCTGGGCGCCGCTGCTGGCCCGTCCCGCCCGGTACGGCTCCTGGCGGCTCGGGGACTACCCGGCCGAGCTGGTCGGCCCGCGCGAGCGCCTTGGCGCCGGCCGGCTGCGCGCCTGCCGCGCCGCCTGGGATCTGGCCGGCACCGCCATGCCCGACGGCCCGCCCACTGCCGCCGCCGATCGGGCCCGCCTGGGCGAGCTGGCCACCGTGGTCGAGCAGTCCGAGTCCCATTGGCCCGGCTGGCGCGTCCTGCTGCGCACCTGCCAGGTCTGCGCCTGGACCAGCCCCGCCACCTCCGCGACGACGACCCGGCCAGCGCCGCCGACGAGCACGCCGACTTCACCCGCCAGCACGTCACCTGGCACCTCGAAGCCAGCGGCCGGGCCCGCAGCCTCCTGGTGGCCGACACCGCCGAGGCCGCCAACCAGCCAGCCGGGGCGGTCGCCTAGCCCGCCTCAGCACCAGCCGGCCCCGGACGCTCGTGTCCGGGGCCGGCTGCCGTCCTGCCGTCCTGCCGAGGAGTCCTGCCATGCCCGACCGTCCTGCTCTCCGTCACGAGCTCGCCACGCGGCCCCCCCTGACGAGGAGGCCCCCCGGAGCACGTCCGACGGGACGGATGGACGCAACTCCTGCTCCGCACCGATACCCTGGCGGCCGAGTGCGTTGCGATCGTCCGGGCTTGGGACGGTGGCAAGGACCTGCCGTTCGCGAGGGTCACCGAGATCCGCCCGGCGCTCGATCCGATCGCTGCGGAGTGGGCCAGCGCGTTGATCCCGACCGAACAGGCCGCCGAGTTTGCCCTGTTCGGTGAGCGCAGGATCGTCCGTGCCTGGCGAGACCCGGCCACCGACCTGCCCGTCGCCGAGGGTGACGAGGGAGTGATGCAGGCTGCGGTGCCGCAGTTTCTACCGGCGGTCACCCCGCTGGCCGAGGTCATCCTGGGCAAGCCTGTGGTTTGGATCCGGACCGAGGACCAGCGGTTGTACATCGCCCCCGAGCAGCCCGGGGTCGGCGTGAACTGGGGCTACAGCGGTTCCGGCCCGACCACTCTGGCCGCCCTACTCGACCGACTCCTTGACGACATCACCGCGCCCGCCCCATCTCACCGCTACCGCCGTGACATCCCCGCCGGGCTACTCGGCGTTACCGGGGCAGCTGGGAAACCGGCACCGTCCTCACCCGAGCCCAGCTGCTCGCCGCCCGAGGCCCGCGCTAACCAACCAAGCACGGTGATGATGATCGGCTTTACGGGTCAGTGCTCAGCCAGGCGGTCGAACCCCTTGGCATTCGACGCAAAATCGAATGCGCCGTGGTCATCTCGATGGTCATCCAGTCGACCAGGGTCGCTCCGGCCAAGAAAGGTCGAGGCGCAGCTCCTGGAGCGGAGCTCGAACGCGTGGCTGCTGCGCTTCGCCGCGAGGACGTTCGCGCCCTCCGCTCGCTGTTGAGCTTGCCGACGCCGATGCTGTCCTCGCGGCGATCGAGCGCGCGATCACGGAGCTCGGCCGGGCCCTGGCCACTCGAGCCTCCCCTTGCGGTGCGGCCGGGAACGTGCGGGCGCTCGCCTGATGAGTGCGGGCGCCCGCCTCTCCATTGAACGGTTACTTCGGTGTTGGGAAGCTGACGACGCTCTCGTTCCCGTCGTGATCGATTGCTCGAACGCCGAAGAGGAAGTTGTCCTTGGTGATTCTCTTGACGGTGGAGCTCGTCACGTTGCCGACCTTGATGGTGTGCGTCCAGGTCGGTCCGGTCGTGTCCCGATAGACGATCTCGTAGCCCGCGAGATCGGGCTCCGGGTTCGGTTGCCATTCGAGCTGCGTATCGACCGAGAGGGTCGAGGCTTCGACCTTCACCCCGCTCGGAGCTGCGGGCCCGCTCGCGAGTGCGGCGAGAGCGGCCCCGTTGACCTGCGCCACGTGGGCGATGTAGTCATAGTCGAGGAACTGCGGCAGGTCGCCGAACTGGACGCCGTCTTCGACCCTTACGTTCTGGTGCTCGTGCCGAAAGTCCTCGTTCGGCTCCGTGAACCGGTCCGCCGGGTAGCGATTGTCGAGGAACGGAACGTGGTCGCTGGCCCGTAGGAAGCGGTCGCGGCGATAGATGATCCACACGTTCATCTTCGGCACTGCTCGCTCTGCCTGCTCCTTGACGAAGCGGGCGAGCTGGCGGGCAGGCGAGTCGTTCTCGCTGCCCATCGTCCGGCGCAGCGCCGCTTCTTGGGCGGTTTCGTTGCTGGGCGGGCCTTCGGCAAAGAGACGGACGTCCCTCGTGTCCTCGACTTTCGCACTATGCGGCTGCTGAGGCCCAGGCCCTGTGCACGGCGGTGATTTGCTCGGGGGTGGGCTGTGCTGGGCATTCGGGGAGAAATCGGGCGGCGATGATGGTCCGTCGGAGCTTGGCGAGCATGTCGGCGGTGGTGACGTCGTCGGGGTGGTGGCCGGAGCGGGTGTACCAGCAGTAGACCAGGCTCATGGTGAGCATCCCGAAGGGGACCGTGCGTTGCACGGCGGCTGGGATGCGGTTGCGGGCCTGGCCGACGCCCATGGGGCCCTTCGCGGTTTCGATGGCGACCTCGATGCTCCACCTGGCGGCGTAGCGGGTGATGATCTGTTCGGCGGGGGCGGTGCGGTCGGTGGTGAACAGCAGCAGCTGCCGGCCGGTGCCGCCGGCGCCCTCGGCCGCGGCGATGAGCCGTCCGGCGCGTTTACCGAACGCGCCGTACCAGAGGCAGACGACTTCGGCGATGCGCACGGTGTCGGTACGGCCGTAGCGGGCCACGGTGGCCTGGCGCCAGGCGGCGCCGGCGGCGGCTTGGGCGGGGGTGCCGATCCGGTCGCCTTTGGTGCGGGGGCGTCCCCGCTTGCCGGTGGGGGGCGGCGCGGGCTGGTAGAGCACGGCGTTGCGCTGGATGCGGGTGGTCCAGGTGACCCGCTCCGGTAGGTCCTGCAAGGGGTTGCCGTGGTAGGCCGCGTCGGCCGCGACACCGATGGCCCGATCGGGAAACGCGCGGGCCAGCAGCCCGACCAGGGTGCGGGCCAGCTCGACCGGGGTGGTGGTGCCCTTGCCGCCCCACAGCCGAAACAGCACCGGCAGGCAGGTCGGCCGGCAGCTGAACGGCAGCGTCACGACGATCCCGACGATCACCCAGCGGTTCCCGCGGGCGGTCACCCGCCCTGGCTGGGAGGCGTCGTGGGTCCAGAACGCGGCGTGGACGTTGGTGCCGCGGCGGCGGAACAGGCTGTCGTCGACGGCCAGGTGCAGGTCGGTGCCCGCCGGCACCAGGGTCGCGACGATCAGCCGGGCCATCGCCAGGCCCAGCTGGTCGGCCGACCAGGCGTGGGTGGAGAAGAACCGGTGTGCCCGGTGGTGGCTGATCACGGTCTGCATCCCGGCGCCGGCCAGCATGCCGGTGACGGTGCACAACCCGGTCTGGGTGACCATCCCGACCGTCAGCAGGTAGAACACCTCAAACGGCCGCAGCCGGAAGCAGGATCGGAACCCCTGCAGCAGCGCGGCCAGCGAAGCCGGTACCGTCAGCCCCGGAAGCATCAGCGGATTCCCCTCACTCAAGGACGGAAGGTGGCACGCTGATGCTTCCTCACCTCGCCCCAAGGTCACGCAACCCGATCCCGTGTCGTAGCTGAGGGTGTCCGGCGCGTCGGTGGTCTGGCGGCTCGGTCGGTAGGATGACGCCGGCATGGGCAGCGAAGACCTGATGGGACGCGTGCGCGCGCTGCGCGCAAGGGGCTATGCCCCGAAACAGATCGCCCGTGCCCTCGGCGTGCCGCCGGCAACCGTCGCCCCCTTGGTCAGGGCCATCGCCGCAGCCGACCAAGCAGGCGCCGCGGAACGCAAGCTCGTCGGGTGCTGGGTGAGCCCGGGGTGGAGCGAGGGGCTCACCGTCCAGGGGCACCCGGAGTGGCCCGATGTCGATGCCGCCGACGCCGGCGCCCAAGGCCTGGTGAGCGTGCTGGTCACGCGCCAGGAACGCTACGGCAGGGTGCGCGTGTGCGGCTGGCTGGTCGACGTCTACTGCCTGGGGGTCAAGGACGTGGTCGGCCCGCGCGTCATGGACGAGCGCCGCGCGGCCGAGTTCACCCGCTCGTACTTTGCTGCCTACCAGGCCCCACCGCTTGCAGCGCCCGTGGAGCTGGCCCAGCACTTGGTGCTCGGCGCCGTCGCGTACGCGCGCAGCCTCGGCTTCGAGCCCGCTCCGGGCTTCGAGGCAACCGCTGGGCAGCTCGGGCCGTGGGCCGGTCCGAGCGCCATCGGCTTCGGGCGACACGGCAAGCCCTTCTTCGTCCAGGGCCCCCACGACAACGCCGCAGCCATCCTCACCACGCTGGAGCGCTCCGTCGGGCGGGACAACTTCCACTTCGTGGCCCGCGCATAGCTGTGGCGGATACCTCATCCAGCGCTGGCAGCAACCGTTCAGGTCACGCCGCGTGGGCCCGAACACCTGTCCCTTGTCGCCCCGCCAACGACCGGCCAAAGTGCGAAAGTCGAGTCGTGTCGCGTTCGCCGTTCTGACCGAGCGTGCTGCCAATGATGTCGTTCGAGAACATGCCGGCGATGTTTAGGCCCTGCTGCTTCGCCTGGTTGGCGAAGAAGGTTGAGCCGAACAGCCCCTGCTCCTCACCGGCAAACGCCACGAACTTGATCGTCGCGTCGAACTTGTGCATGGCCATCACCCGCGGCAGCTCGAGGACGGCAGCGACGCCCGAGCCGTCGTCATCCGCCCCCGGCGCATCGCACTGGAAGTCGAGAACGTCTGTGCAGCGGGTGTCGAGGTGCCCGCTCACCACGTAGATTCGATCGGCCGATTCCGGCTGCGTGCCGTGCAGGGTGGCGATCACGTTCGTGACCGTTACCGGGTTCGGATTGCGCGGCCCCGGCGGTTGGACGAAGGATTGCTTCTCGACCGTCATCCGACCGTCGGATGCGGCCGCGGCTTGCTGGAACCGATCGAAGACCCAGTTCGTGGCAGCGCCGATCCCGCGGTTGGGATCGGTTTGCGACGAAGCGTGTGGCGGGTTCCGAACGAGACCAGCTTCTCGATCGTCTGTTGAATCCTGTCGGCGCTCACGTTGTGCAGCATCTGCCGCACCTCCGGCGAAACCGGAGGACCCTCGGCCGTTGCTCCGCTGCCGCCCTTGGCCGGCCCCGTCGCGATCGCCGTCACGGACACGATGGCGACCAGGCCTGCACCCAGGAGCGCGAGCAGGATGTGTCGTGGCTTGTTAATGCTTCTCCTCCCTGAGAAGGAATCGACTCCGCCCTTGCCCTACCCAGGGCTCCGTCAAGGTGTCGTGATGTCCGGGTTGATGGTGTGATGAGCTGGTTGGCGTGAAACAGGCACGGGCTTCCGAGATCATGTGGTTGTTGACACCCATGACCTCGACGGAAGACCCGTGCCTGCCGACCT
>WNGB01042757.1_pt1 | contig 10029 bp, 7 predicted proteins | sample 5400681 | NCBI WGS metagenome assembly WNGB01 (sample SAMN13153367, study PRJNA577476) | soil metagenome | isolation source: 115 cm soil or saprolite under grassland replicate 2 | place: USA:California | collected 2016-06-15
GTCTACGCCGATCGCGGTGGACGATCCCGCCGGCTTCTTCGGCGGTGCGCTGAAGAACAGGCTAAAGGCGGCGGGGATCGAGCTCGCCGGCCCGATCGTGGACAAGAACGTCACACCCGGCCCTTCCTGGTCGCTGATCGCGGAGACCGGTTCCGACCTCATGGCCACGCTCGCGGTCATCAACAAGCGCAGCCAGGGCTTCTACGCAGAGCAGACCTTCAAGACGCTCGCCGCCGAAAGGGCGGGCAAGGGCACCTGGGAAAACGCAGTCACGCTCGAGAAGCAATTCCTCGCCTCACTCGCCCTCGACCCGACGCGCTTCAATCTTCGCGACGGGTCGGGGCTCTCGCCGCAGAACCGCGTCTCCGCCGCCGACGTCGTGAGGTTCCTCCGCGCCATGACCACCCATCCCAGCGCCGCAGCCTGGAAGGCCACTCTCGCCACTCCCGGCGACCCCGAAGGCACCCTGCGCCATCGCTTGCGCGACGTCTCCGACCGCGTCGTCGCCAAGACCGGCTCGATCCGAGGCGTCTCCACGCTCGCCGGCTACGCCACGGGTCTCTCCGGCAAGATCTACGCTTTCGCCATCCTCTTGAACGGCCCCGGTGTCTGGGACAGTGGCGGCCACGCTTACCAGGACCGCCTCCTCCGAGCCCTCATCAAAAACGGGTAACACCCTTTCCCTGCAGGAGATAGCCGGGTCGGGAGACTCCGCCATATTCTTTCGGTCTTATCCTGGCTCATTCTTGCGAGGCTGCTTCGAAACAACTGTCGTCGTGCAACGCCTGTCCTCTCGGACAGGCCCCGAACCTGTCCTTTCGACCAAGGTGATAGAAAAACATCTTGACAGGCGCCGCGATGTCCTGTGCAATGCTCCACGATTCACTTAAAAGCCCTAGGTGGGACTCCAGAAAACGCAGGTAGGGCAAGTAGCGCCCGGCTTTTCGGGGGCGCGTCGTCCGGCTGTTTCTCTTCTGGCCACCGAGAAACCACCGGCCGTCATTGATTTCTTGGCTCGGGCAAGTCGCTCGCGCCTCCGGTGAAAGGAAGGGCCAACTTGAACGACGTTATGGCATCGATCCCGACCTAGGGATCGGCAGCTGCAAATCTAGCAGCTAAATATCTTAAAGATAAGTATTTATTCGAAGCCTCTTTTTTCGATTAAAGTGCTTGACTGTTCGCGTGGACAGCTGTACTCTCCTGTTCAACTCCCAGAAAGGATTTCGGCCATGGAGACGGGTGACCCGGTTGTGCGCGTCGATGAAGATCCCTACGAAAAAGAGGTCAGGGCGATCTTCCACGATACGCTTGGGCTGATTCACATCGCTCTCGTTACGCATTACGAGCTCGAGGAAGGCGAGGCGATGGAACTGGAGAAGGATCTCAGTTTCTGGTTCCTGCGTTTCTGCATGCGGCCCGGAAACAGCTCTCCACGCCAATCTCGACCGTTCCTGTTGGTCGCGTGCTGTCAGTTCGCGCGGGAATACCAGAAGTACGTTATCGGAGCCGGGGTTCGGGGATCCGATGACAGATTGAAGAAACTGTTAGATCGGGAGCCGGCAGACGTGGCGCGCGACTTTTCTCGTAGCCTGGACCTACTGGATTTCCGAAATCACGATGCCTGAAACCGCCAGGATTCTTCAATTTCCGGCGGGTCGGACCTCGACATCAGTGTCGCCGGCCGAGGCGCGCGAGATGGCTCGGGAATACCTTTCGACGTCGGAAGAAGATCGCTCCGAGGACTTCAAGGAAGAGAACCTCTCTAATTGCGATGTCTTGCTTGCCATTTGCAAGATTCTTCGAGACGGCGTGGAGATTTCGCCAGCAATCACCGTGACAGAGGCTTCTTCTCTATATCGTTGGGCCGCTAACCCGCTGTCCGCAGTCGGCGTTTTCGATGAGCGTGAGTATGTGCTTGGCGAGGCCGCCCTCATCGCGGCGAAGGGTTCACGCGTTTTGGGCAAGCTCAGCGACGCCGAACATTGGTTGGATCGGTCGGATGCCGCATTCAGGCATACCGTCAATCCCGCGCCATCCCTTGCCGGAGTCGCCTTCGAGCGTTTAGCTCTCAGGTACGCCGCCGGCCGATATGAGGAAACCCTTGAACTGCTTCCTTCACTGAAATCCAGCTTCAAGAGGCTTGGGATGGACATCGAGAATGCGAAGACCCAATTCTTGGAGGCTATGGCACTTCGCTTCGTGGGAAGAGAAGAGGAGCATTTCTCTCTCCTGCGAGATCTTGAACGGGCTCCCGAAGTTCGAGCATGTCCTTCGCTTCACGGTCAAGTATTAGTGCACATTGGAGTTCACGAGACGGCAGTAGGAGAGTTTGAAACTGCGGCGCGCACGTACGAACAGGCCTTACCGATCGTAATGAAAGGAAACCGCCCCGTCGCCTTGTGCGAACTGAAATGGGCCATCGGAGACGCCTATCGCGCCCAGGGCAGCCTTCGGAGAGCCATCGAATCCTACCGAGGCGCGAAAAATGATTATCAGCAGCTGGGATTCCGTGCCTTCGTTACCCAAATTAGTTTAACAATCGCAGAGACTCTCCTGGCCCTCGGCAGGGATAGAGAAGCCGAGTGGGAAATTCTTTCGGCCCTGCCTGTGATCGAGGAAGAGAAGATGGTGCCGGAGGGCTTTGCCGCCGTGGCGCTTCTCCGCGAATCCGTCCGGTGCCGCAAGACAGATCCGAACGCTCTCCGCGAGCTCCGCGAGCACCTCCAGGCCAAATCCTAGACGGTCACTGCTGATAGCGGCAGGCCGCTTCTCTCCGTCCGGTCGTTCTCCTCGGGAAGGTCTGTTGAGCGTCGTCCACCGTTCCTATTGATGCTCGCCGTCACGATTTCGTGGTGAAAATGGCAGCGGCCGCCTGAACTCCCGCGGGACGCTGGTGCTATTCTCCCACCCTAGGTTCATGAAGCGCCTGTGCCTGGCTCTGGCGGCGGTCACCGCGTGCCTCGCGCTGTCTTGTGCGCGATCACAGCCGAAAAAGCATTCCACAAGGGACACGCTCAACCGGCACCTTTCGAGCGATCCGGCGACACTCGATCCAACGACGACGACTGAGGAGTTGGGCCTGCGGGTGGAGGATCTGATCTTCCGGCCCTTGATCGGGATCGACGCGAAGCGCCATTCTGTGCCGGGGCTCGCGGTGTCCTGGTCGGTGTCGCCGGATGGACTCGCCTATGAGTTGCGTCTGGATCCCACCGCCAAGTGGGAGGACGGCTCGCCGGTGACGTCGAAGGATGTCGCCTTCACGATAGACCGGGTCCGCGACCCGAAGGTCACGGCGGCCAACTGGCGTCCCTGGTTTGACGATGTCGTCTCCGTCGAGACGCCGAACGCGCTCACGGCGATCGTGCGGTTCCGGCGCCCCTATGTCGAGCGGCTTCTCGGTTTCAGCTTGCCCGTTGTTTCCGCGTCCGCCTACGCGCGCCCGGCTGAGGTGGACCGCAAGCCTGTCGGGACCGGGCCTTACCGCCTGGAGGGCTGGGTTCCGAAGCAGGCGCTCACGCTCCGGCGGCGCGAGGATGTTCCGGCGTCCGCGTATCCTTTCGCGAAGATCGTCTTCCGGATCGTCCCGGATAACGCCATGCGCTTTCAAGCTGGGATGCGCGGCGAGCTCGACGAGTTCTACATCACTCGGGACCAGGTTCCAGCCGCCCAACGCTCGCCGGACTTCCAATCGAGAAACCGCCTGGTCAGGGCACCGCAGTTCCTGGTGGTGATGGTCGTCTGGAATTGCCGCAACCCGATTCTCGCCGACGTGCGGGTGCGCCGCGCTCTCGCGATGGCCTGGCCGCGAGCAGATATCGCCAAGCGGCTCTATCCGCCCGATGGGGCCACGCTGGTGTCGGGCCCTTACCCGCCGGGCGCGCCGGAGAACGCGCCCGATGTCCAGCCGCCTCCATACGATCCGCAGACGAGCGGGCGACTGCTCGACGAGGCGGGGCTGAAGTTGGGCCCGGACGGGTTCCGTCGGCGAGGCGGCCGCCGCGTCTCGTTGGAGTTTCTCTACACAACCCTGTCTCCGATCTATCGCACCATGGCCGAGATCCTGCACCAGGCCTACGCGAGAGTGGGTGTCGAATTGGTCCTTCGACCACTCGATTGGGCCGCCTACCTTCAGCGATCCACCGCCGGAGAATTTGATGCCGCACCGTGGGCTGGAACGCAGCTGCCGCCCAGAGTCGATCCGTACCCGAACTACCACTCGAGCCAGACGCCGCCCAACGGCGAGAATACCGGCTTCTACCGCAATCCCGAAGCCGACCGCGCGATGGAAGCTGCGCAACGGGAGATGGACGAGAGCAAGAGGCTCGAGCTTCTTCGCCAGGTGCACCGCTTGCTCGCCGCGGATCCCCCGGCAGACTTCCTGTGGGACGCGGACCAGTACTGGGGGATCTCGAAACAGATCGAAGGAGTCGAAACATCGCCGGTCGGTCTCTTCCACTTCCTTCCCGGGCCGTTGGCCTGGCGCCCAGCAGCAAGATAGGGATACGCCGGCGTCAAGCTGGCACGCGCCAGACTTTCCCGTTGAGCTGACCAGACTTCCGGCTCGTGACAATATAGCGGTAGAGACTCTACCTTGAGACAGAGCGAAGGGTGTCGGTGACTCAGACGGCGAGGAAGCCTGGCCCCCGGCCGGCGCCTGTGTCGCGGGAAGCGTACGCCCCGGAGCTCGAAGCCTTCTACCGGCAGTTCTTCCTGCCCCTGGTTCGGCGGGCGGTCCGCAAGCAGGGACTCTCCATGGAAGACGCCGGGGACGTCGTCCAGGATGCCTTCATCCTCGCCCTCGGCAAACTCGATCCATCCAAGAACCCCAAGGCCTGGCTGTACCAGGTGGTTGACCACCTCGCCCGAAACTGGCGGCGGAAGGACAGGCGACACGCCGATCTCCTGGCCCGGTGGGAGCCCACCACGCCTGATCAGCGCAAGCACTCAATCCCGTCGGATGAAGACTCGACACATGAATAGCGAGACGGCCATCTTAGTAAACGGTATCCCCATGTGGGTTGCCGCGACGAAAGATATCAAGCTCCCCACACCACCTCCTGCCGAGGAATTGGAATGTAGGGTTCGCGAGGCGCGCGCGCTGTTGCGCGAAGGAAATGCCGAGGCAATCGATATCGGTCTTTGCTTCGCGCTTACGAACGAATCGGACGAGTGCCACGAACTCCTCTTTCGCGAGGCCTCGCTCGCATACGGCATCGTCTCTCGAATACCTTGGCCGTCAGACGAGTTCGGTGAGCGAGATGAGATCCTGTCAGATCTGGCCCTTGCCGCCTGGCGAAGCGCACGTCAGATCCACTCGGCCAGGGTCGCGCAGGAGTGGGAGAGAAGGCATCAGGAAGCGGTTTCGAAATCAGCCGCGCTAAGGGCCTGTCTCGAGCTTTACATGACTACGAACGCCAGCGACCGCACCGACGAACTGAGGCAGAGTTTCTTTTCGGATGCCCGCACGCTGCTTGCGATGGTGGCATCGCTTCGCCTCCGCAGGAATGCCGCTCCCCATGTGGTGGTAGAACTTGGCTCCGAACTTTTCGATTGGATTCAGTCGTCAGAGGTTCAGGGCTCCCAGATGGAACAAATAGACCTACTCGCCGATCTGAGCCTTCTGGTGGGATCGAGCTGTCGCTTTAAAGGAGACTGGCGCGCGGCAATAGCATGGCTTTCTAAAGCCGAAGGCCTCTTCCAGAAGACGGCGAGGCCGGAAGCTGGACTAGCGCGCGTGGCGTATGCACGGCTCGCCCTTGCTTACGACACACATAGACACGAGGAGGTTCTTCGAGGGATCCAAGATCTCCATTCAGAGTTTGTCGCGTTGGGAATGGAGGAGGAGTCCGCGATCTGCCGTTTTGTACAGGGGGCGTCGTTAGAGGTCCTGGGCAGACTGGGCGAAGCAACCGAGATACTTTCGACACTGCGCTCCTCCCTTCTGGAGCAGCCTGGTCATTGGCTTCTTGGACATACGACGTCGAAGCTCGCCGAAGTACTAGCCCTAAGCGGTAGGTTCGATGATGCCTTCAAGTATTACAGGCAGGCGTTAGTATGGTTGGGCGACAGGCCTAGCTGGGCCAGAGCGGCTTTTAAGGGCCACCTCGGGGGTACGCTAAGAGATACAGGAAACTTTACCTCGGCGATTAGTTCCTTTCGCGATGCTATAGCTGAGTATTCCGTGCTCGGGATTGGCACGAGGGTGGCGTATATAAGGATGCTCCTCGCGGAGACGTTGTTGCTCGCCGATCGACCTCGCGAGGCTGAAGTCGAGATCCTGGCCGCACTACCGACGATCGAAGAACAGGAAATGGCGGCAGAAGGTATAGTTGCGATCTCCCTGCTTCGGGAGTCAATCCGCCAGTCGTGTCTCGACGGAGAGGTTCTAAAACAGGTTCGTGAGCATTTGAAGGAAGGCTGGCGATGAGGGCGAATGGCTGAGGAGCAGCGGTTGTTGCGAGTGCAGGCCGAGCGGTCACGAGTCGAGATTCTTCCCTTCGCTATTTAGGGACAGCGATCGGAGGCCTTCAAGGTCTCCGTTAAAGAAGTGACGGGGCCGGCTTCGGTTCGCCCCCACCCTGGAAACAGGTAGAATGGCCGGCTCTTTATGGCGACCAATCCGCGGAAGTCTTTGTTCCGGAAGGTGGAGAAGACGATCGAGGCGATTGAGAGGTCGCCCGACGTGGGATCGACGATCGCTCAGACGGCGAATGCGATCGTCGAGAACTTCCGGGAGGACATGGGGGTGCGCGGGGGGCGGTTGTACGAGAGGCGGGACGGCGGGTACGAAGTTACACGCACCTTCGGAGCCGTGAGCGCCGCGTCGATCGGGCTCTTTGTTTCGGACCAGTATCCGCCGGTGCAGAGGGTGGTGGATGAAGGCGTCGTCGTGATGGATCTGATGGCGCCGGGAGTGGATCCGGAACTGGAGAAGCGGCTGGACGCGGACCGGTTCGCGGCCATCGCGGTTGGGGAGGACCAGTACATCCTGTCGTTCTCGGTGGATCCGGGGGCTCCGGACGAGGATCTGATGGCCTCGCTCGGGATCCTGCGGCACGCCGTGGACCAGAAGCTGAAGCAGGAGAGGTTCGTCTCGGCCTTGAACGAGGCGCGGCAGATCCAGATGTCCATCCTCCCCAGGCGCGCGCCGCGAGCGGGGCCGTTTGACATGTCGGGGTTCACGGCTCCGGCGGAGATCGTGGGAGGGGACTTCTTCGATTTCATAGAGGTCTCCGAGCGGATCTGGGGCGTGGCGATCGCCGACGCCTCGGGACACGGGCTGCCCGCCGCGCTCCAGGTACGGGACGTCTATACCGGGCTGCGGATGGGAGTCGCGCGGGACTTCAAGATCGTTCGCACCGTCGAAAGGTTGAACCGGATCATCCACCAATCGCGCATGACGACGAAATTCGTCTCGCTCTTTTACGGCGAGATCGAAGAGGCGGGCAACTTCATCTACGTCAACGCGGGACATCCGTTCCCGCTTCATTTCCACGCGAAGGGCGCTACACCGCTCAAGCAGACGGGTATGGTGCTCGGCCCTTCCGGAAGTGCGGCCTACAGTCGCGGATTTCTCTCCTTGGAGAAGGGGGACGCGCTGCTCCTCTACACCGATGGGATGATCGAAGCCACCGATGGCAAGGGGAAGGAGTTCGGCATCGAGCGGTTGAAGAAGGCCTTCCTCGCGATTCGCGACCGGCCGGCTGCGGAGATCACGCGGGCGCTCATCGATCGGTTGAGCGAGTTTATGCAGGGGAAGCCGCCGGAGGATGACCGGACCGTGGTTGTGGTCAAGTACTTGACGGAGGCGACACCGACGCCCCCGACGCAGCGGGCGACGGATGGGGCACCGAAAGTGCCATCGAGCTCGTAGACCGATTTGTCCTTCGAAATTGCGCCCTCACCCCTTCCCTCCTTCGCCAAGGCTTCGGAGGGCAGGCCCTCTCCCGCCAGGAGACGGGTTGATCGTCCTAGAATAGAACCGATGTCTACGAACGAGCCGGTCGCGGCGGCGCGGGAGGAGGACCTCTTCTCGGCGGAGGATCGGATCCGATACGCGCGGGTCCTTGTCGAGATCGGAGAACTCTACGACGCCGAGGTCGAGGTCGCGCACGTTCTCGAGCAGCGGCCGGAGGACCTGACCGCCCTCGACCTGCTGGCCAAGGTCAAGCACATGCGCGGCGAGCTCTCCGCCGCGATCGCGTGCTGGGCGCAAGTCCACGCCAAGTCTCCCTCGACTCTAACGGCGCACGTACGCCTAAACTCGATGATGCAGCTCGCGCAGGAGTCCGAGCGGGGCCCGGGCCAGTTTCTCGTGCTCGGCCCCTTCCAGCTCTGGCGAAAACCGGCCGCGCACCTGGAGCTTGAGGAGGTCTTCAGGCTCTTTCTGGCGCGCCGCCCCGACGAGGCGAGGGAACGCTGCGAGCAGTTCGCCCGGAAGTACCGCGGCAAGGACACGGACCTCTACAAGCTCGCGGTGCTAGGCGAGGCGTGGATCGCCGAGCTGACGGGGGACTTCGACCAGGCTCGTTCGATTCTGGAGAACCTGGGCAACGAACGGGGCTTCGAGACAGATGGCGACCGGGTCCTGGCGCTGGCGCGCATCTACGAGCGGATCGGCGAGCACGAGCTCCTGGAAAAAGCTGTTCACATCTATAAGCATCTGGACCGCAGTTTCGAGCGGGTCTCAGTCCTCGGGCACCTTACCTCGCTCTACGCCAGGCTCGGGGACCCGGAAGAAGCCGCCCGCCACGAGGAGCGATTCCTCCGCCTCTTCCGTCTGCGAATGCACCGGCCTACTTTCGCCGACGCGGTGCGCGTCGCGGCGCGCCGATACGTTCCGCTTTCGAAGCTGTCCCGGGTCCGGTTTGCCGAAATGGACGGCCTGTCCGAGCCGACTCCGAGGGAACGAGCCATCGAGCTCTTTCTGGCGGGAGATTCAAGCGGCGCCCGGGAGCTCCTGAACGGCTGGAACGAGGTCCTGGATCTGAAATACAGGGCGGACCTCGCCGTGCTCGCGGGTTCGCCCGCGGAAGGCGTCAGTCTGTACCTCCAGAGTCTGGAATCCGACCCCGACGACGTCCGGATCCTGGAATGGTTGTTGAACGATTACGAGAGCTCCCGCTCGGCCCGGATCGAAGAGTATTTCAAGCAGCCGGGGATATCGGAGCGCGCCCTCGAGCGCTTGGACGCCTCGCTGCGAGCAAGCCCGCTTCGTCCGAGTCTCTGGAGGCAGGCGGCGTCCTTGCACCAGATCCTAGGACACGGCGAAGAGGCGGGCCGGAGTGCGCAGAGGGCGGAATCGCTGGAAGAGGCGGCCGACCGCCGGCAGAGCACCGTTGGCCGCGCGCTTGCGGATTCCGTGTATCACTTCGTCGGCAGGGCCAAGGGGCTGATCCATGAGGTTTGGGCGGCGCGGCGTCCCGCGGCGGCCGGGAGAGGAGGCTTTCTGGAAGAAATCCTGGGAAACCTGACGCCGGAGTTCTCGCAGGCCGTCCGCAATACCTTTCTTTCGGTGAGAGAGTATGCGCGCGCCAAGTGGCCACAGCAGACGCGCGACATCCTCGACTACACCTACACCTACAAAGTGACCAAGGAAGACGAGGCCTCCGGCGGCCTCTCGGCGGGCCTTCCCACGGCGCTCGCCTTTCTTTCCGTCTTCCTGAACCGTCCGGTGCCGCAGGACATGGCCTCGACCGGAATCCTGATCACGGACTCGCACGACGTACAGGTCCTGCGCGCGGTGGGCGAGCCCGAGTACAAGGTGCGCGGGGCGTACAACCGCAATCTGCAGAAGGTCATCCTGCCGGAAGCGAACCGGCGCGACCTGGAGGGAAACGCCTGCGTGCCACGAGTGATCTATGAGGAGATCGTTCGCTACGCGTCCAACCTCGATGAAGCGGTCGTGCTGACGTTCGGCTCCGACGTTTGGATCACCTAGTTAATTGACCCGGACGGTCCTTGGCGTCGTGACCTGGCTCGACTCCTTGTGGATACGGATCTCGAGGACGCCGTCTTTCATTTCGGCTG
>WNGB01048797.1_pt1 | contig 10028 bp, 7 predicted proteins | sample 5400681 | NCBI WGS metagenome assembly WNGB01 (sample SAMN13153367, study PRJNA577476) | soil metagenome | isolation source: 115 cm soil or saprolite under grassland replicate 2 | place: USA:California | collected 2016-06-15
AACTCGCCTCCATCGGTTTGTTCGGCGTATTGGCGTATGCCGTCTCGCAACGCACGCGCGAAATCGGCATCCGCATGGCGCTCGGCGCTTCAAAAACCGACGTGATGAAAATGGTCATCAGGCAAGGCATGACTCTGGCTGTAATCGGCGTCGCGCTGGGCCTGGGCGGCGCATACTTGCTGACAAAGTACCTGGAAAGCCTGATGAACTTGTCGCGGATGTTGTACGGCGTCAAACCGAATGACCCGCTGACGTATGGCGTGACGGCAGTGTTGCTGACGGCCGTGGCGTTGATCGCCTGTTACCTTCCGGCGCGGCGGGCGACGAAGGTTGATCCGATGGTCGCGCTCAGATGCGAATAGATGTCAGATGTCAGATGTCAGATGTCAGATGAAAGTTGAGTGATGCGAGAGACCTCTTCACTAGCATCTGGCATCTGACATCTGACATCTTCCTCGTCGTCGTGTGAGAGAACAGAAAGGAGAACCGATGATGCGATTCGCCAGAATAATTCCATTCGCCTTTGGTCTGCTGGCAGTTTGCGCTGTCGCGCAACAGCCAGGTTCACAAACGCCGGCGCGCGGCAAACGTGTCGTGATTGCGGCAAGCGCGTTGCTGGACGGCAAAGGTCACGTGTCGCGCGACACGCGCATTGTGATCGAGGGCGCAAGGATTGTCGCCATTGACCCGAAGGCCGGGCCGGTGGATTACGACTTGCGTGGCCTGACGGTGATGCCGGGCTGGATCGATATGCACACGCATCTTACTTCAAGCTTCGGAAAGGACGGGAAAGTTGGCAGTGAAATGACCGCCGAGGAAAGCGCCTATCGAACGGCCTCGAATGCCTGGGTAACGCTGCTTGGCGGCTTCACGACGGTGCAAACCATGAGTCAGGCGGTCGCCTTGCGTGACGCCATTGCGAAGGGATTGCTGCCTGGGCCGCGCATCCTGACCATAGTTGAGAGCCTGGCCGGACGGGGTGAGCAGTCCGGGACGCCGGACGAACTCCGCGCTTACGTGCGGAAACAAAAGGAAGCAGGCTCGGACATCATCAAAATCTATGCGTCGGGCGGCATGAGGAGTGGCGCAAAGACACTGTCTCAAGAACAGCTGAACGCGATCTGTGATGAAGCGAAGAAGCAAGGGTTGCGCACACACGTGCATGCCTTCAGAGACGCCGTTCCTGCCGCCACGCTGGCGGGTTGCACACAAATTGAACACGGGGTCGGCGCCACAGACGACGATCTGAAATTGATGGCTGAAAAAGGAACCTATCTCGATCCGCAGGGAGGAGCCTTATTTGAAAACTACATCCTGAGAGGGTGTGGTGGAGGCCTACAAGCCCGCCATACAGATGAGCCAGGAATTCCTGCGGCGCGCGGCGAAGATCAAAGGATTGAAGATCGTGTTTGGCTCTGACGCGCTGGCGGGCCTGCACGGGCGCAATGCGGAAGAGTTCATCAATCGCGTCCGCGACTGCGGAGTGGACCCGATGGCGGCGCTGGTTTCCGCCAATTCACTGGCGGCGGAAGCGATGGGCATGGCGGATCAGATCGGCTCCATCGCGCCCGGCTTGCAGGCGGACATCATCGCGCTCGATGGCGACCCGTTGAAAGACATCACCGCCGTACGACGCGTCGTTTTTGTGATGAAGGGCGGCGTTGTCTACAAACACGCCGCGCGAGGCGTGACCTCTTAACCAATTACTGAGAACGATGTTGATGGTTGCCGAAATGTGGCGGATAAAACGAAACGCAACGAGGCGCAAAGGCTACTTTCTGTGGGTGTGGCTCGTCCTGGTCTTATGCGCAAGCAGTTCGGGGAAGGCTCAGGACCTGGCGCAGTTTTTCGGCGCGACGCCGGGCGCGTTTGTCCTCTACGACCAGCAAACCAAGCGGTATGTACGCTACAACGAGGCGCGTTGCCGTGAGCGGTTCACTCCGTTCTCGACCTTCAAAATCCCGAACGCGATCATCGGGCTGGAAACTAAAGTCATCGCCGACGCCGAAACATTGCTCCGTTGGGAACCGAAACGCTTCCCCGAATCCGTCAACTGGACGCAGCCGCCCTTCGTCAATTGGAAACACGATCACACGTTGCGATCGGCGATGAAAGATTCCGTGGTCTGGTATTACCGCGAACTGGCGCGGCGCGTGGGCGAGGAGCGAATGCGCCGGATGGTGGCGCGTTTGGGTTACGGCAATCAGGATGTGTCCGGCGTTTGGGACAGCCCGAATTTGTTTGAAGCCTTCTGGCTCAACGGCAGCCTGCGCATTTCCGCCGACGAACAGGTTGAGTTTCTGCGCAAGTTTTATGCGGGAGAGCTGCCCGTCGCCAGTCGCACGACGAAGATCGTCAGAGAAATTCTGGCGCTGGAAAAAACGGCTGACTACACCTTGAGCGGCAAAACGGGTGGCGGGATGTTGGCGGAAAATCGCGCGTTCGGCTGGTTCGTCGGCTATGTTGAGGCCAAAGGAAACGTCTGCTTTTTCGCGCTGAATCTGGAAGGGCCGAACTTCGCCGCCGTCCGTGAACGGCGCATCGAATTAACCAGGCAAATCCTAACTGCGCTGGGCTATCTACCCCGCTGAAACGATCACGCACGCTACGTTTAAGAAAACCCGAGTCTGGAGTTGAAGGTAAAAACCACGGGGAGCACGGGGCGCCACGGGAAAAGAAGAGGAGAAGGCAGCTTGGAACAAAGAATCGGCTTGTGCGAACTATCAAATTCCCCAGTGTTCCCCGTGCTTGGGCTTCTTCTGAGTTCAACTCAAGACTGGGATTAAGAAACAGAGCGAGGAATGATGAATACATTGCCGCAAGACCTGCGCTACGGCGCGCGAATGTTATTGAAGAAACCCGGCTTCACATTGATTACGCTGGCGCTCGGCATCGGCGCGAACACCGCGATCTTCAGCGTCGTCAATGCGGTAGTGTTGAGGCCCTTGCCTTACCAGGACCCTGACCGATTGGTTCACGCCTATCGCATGCAGCCTCCGGTAGAGCGCTCGCCCGTGTCGGTTCCGGCGTATTTAGATTTCGCGGCGCAGCAACAGGTCTTCGAGAGTTTTGCTGCGCATTACGGCGAAACCTTCAACCTGACCGATATTGATGAAGCCGAGCGCGTCATCGGTAGACGTGTGACGGCGAACTTCTTTGCGCTATTCGGCGTCAATCCGACGCGCGGGCGATTCTTCCTGCCGGCGGACGACAACGCGGACAGCCCGCGAGTCGCCGTCATCAGCGACGGGTTGTGGCGCCGGCGGTTCGGCGGCGACGACCGCGTAGTCGGCCAAACGATCAAGCTTAATGGCGAAGCCTATACCGTTGTGGGCGTCGCGCCGCCGCAATTCCAGTTTCCACGCCGCGTCGAAATCTGGACGCCCGCCAGGCTTCTTGGCAGAGGCGGCGACCGGACGAGCAACTTTCTGATGATGATCGGACGGTTGAAAGATGGCGTGACTAAAGAGCAGGCGCAGGCGCAGATGAATCAAATCGCCGCCGCGCTGGCGCGGCAATACCCCAGTCACAACAAGTTGAGCGTTCTGGTTTCGCCGATGCTGGAAGAGCAGGTGCGCGACATTCGCACGGCGCTGTGGGTGTTGCTGGGCGCAGTCGGCTTTGTGCTGCTGATCGCCTGTGCGAATGTCGCCAACCTGCTGCTCTCGCGCGCAAGCGCGAGGCGGAAGGAGTTTGCGGTTCGCGCGGCGCTCGGGGCCAGTCGCTTCCACATCGCGCGTCAGCTTTTGACCGAGAGCGTTTTGCTGGCGCTGTTGGGCGGCGCCGCCGGAATCTTGCTGGCCTTCTGGGGCATGGACCTGCTCGTCGCCGCGGCCCCCGCCAACCTGCCGCGAGTGAGCGAGGCGCGGATTGACGCATGGGCGCTCGGGTTTACACTGCTGATTTCGCTGCTGACCGGATTCGTGTTCGGCCTGGCCCCGGCCTGGCAATCGTCGAAGACCAGATTATATGAAGAGTTGAAAGAAGGCGCGCGCGGCGCAGGCCTTAGTCTGTCGCAGGCATGGTTACGGCGCGCATTGGTGGTCGCGGAGATCGCATTGTCGCTGGTGTTGTTGGTCGGAGCCAGTCTGTTGATCGGCAGCCTCAAGCGGCTTGTGCAAGTCAATCCGGGGTTCGAGACGAATAATCTCTTGACAGCCGACATCAATTACCCGCGCCGGCCTGCCTCAACTTATACGAAGGGCGAAGACGGCGAGCGGCAGCGGCTTCAGGAGCGCGGCGATTTTCTGCGCGCGCTTGAACATAAGGTCGCCACGTTGCCCGGCGTGCAATCTGTCGGCGTTATCAACGATTTGCCAGTGACCGGCGACAGCGCCTCGGCCGGCAGTTTCAGAATTGAAGGGGACCCGAATGTGAATTGGGCCAACGACCCGCAAGCGGAGTGGAAGTCCGTCACCCCGAATTACTTCAATGCCATCGGCGTTCCCCTCTTAAAAGGCCGCGCGTTCAGTGAAGAAGACACGCCGCGGAGTCCCGCCACTATTTTGATCAACGAGACGCTCGCGCGCCGTTTCTTTCCCGCAGAAGACCCGATTGGAAGGCGTTTGATCGCGTTTAACAGCCCGCGCGAGATCGTCGGGGTCGTCGGCGATGCGCGACAGGGGGCGTTGAATTTGCCGCCCAGCCCTGAAATCTATTTCCCGAATACGCAGCGCGCCTTCGGCCAGCAAGTCTCGTTGGTCGTGCGGACAAATGTCGATCCGGCGAGTCTGAGCGACGCCGTTCGCCGCGCGGCGCAATCCGTCAATCCTGACGCGCCGGTCTTCAGAGTCAGAACGATGCGAGAGGTCATCGCCGGTTCGATAGCGCAGGAGCGGTTCAACACGATCCTGATGGCGCTATTTGCCGTCGTGGCCATGCTCCTGGCCGCCGTCGGCCTTTACGGCGTGATGGCGTACAACGTCGCGCAACGCGCGCGTGAGATCGGCGTCCGCATCGCGTTGGGCGCGCAAAGCGCGGACGTGCTGCGACTCGTCATCGGGCAGGGGCTGCGGCTCGTCGCGCTGGGGGTGGCGCTAGGATTAATGGCGGCGCTGGCGCTGACGCGGTTGATGAATAAGTTGTTGTTCGAAGTGAGCGCGACCGATCCGGGGCCTTACGCGGTAGTTGCGTTGCTGCTGACTTTGGTCGCGCTGTTGGCGTGTTGGATTCCGGCGCGACGGGCGACAAAGGTGGATCCGATGGTAGCGCTCAGATTCGAATAGATGTCAGATGCCAGATGTCAGATGCCAGCGAAGAAACCACTCACCTCACTTGCTACTGACATCTGACATCTTCTATTGGAGGAAATATGCAGACCCTGTGGCAAGACCTGAGATACGGCGCGCGAATGTTGTTGAAGAAGCGCGGCTTCACTGTTGTAGCCGTTATCACGCTCGGCCTGGGCATCGGCGCGAACACCACGATGTTCAGCGTCATCAACGGATTGTTGTTGCGGCCCATGCCGTTCAAAGAACGGCTCGTGCATCTGGAGGAGAAGGCTCCGAAGGCCGGGTTCGAAACGATGGGGTTATCGTTTACCGATTTCGCTGACTGGCGCGCGCGCAGCCGCAGCTTCGAACAGATGGCGTTGTATGGAGTGAATTCGTTCACACTGGCGAGCGGCAATGCGACCGAGCGCGCCGAGCGGGTCGAGGGCGCCAGCGTCACGGCGGGCCTGTTTCCGTTGCTCGGCGTGGAGGCGATTCAGGGCAGGCGTTTTCTTGAAGAGGAAGACAAGCCCGGCGCGGCTCCGGCGGCGATCATCGGCTATGGTTTGTGGCTGCGGCGATTCGGCGGCGATCCGGGAATCATCGGCCACTCAGTGCGAATTGACGGCGAGAGCGTGACCATCGTCGGCGTAATGCCGGCGGGCTTCGGCTTTCCCTTCAATGCGGAAATCTGGAAGCCGATGGCTGCGGAGTTCGATGAAAACGACCGCGGCAGTCGTTCCGCTTACGGCATCGGCCGGCTCAGACCGGGAGTCACGATTGAAACCGCCCGCTCCGAAATAGAGACGATCGCAGCCTCCATGGAGCGCGAGCATCCGAATACCAACACTAGCATTGAAGGCGCCGTGAAGCCGTGGCGAGAGATGCTGCTCGAAGGTCCGGGAGATGAATTGTGGCTCTTGCTGGGCGCCGTCGGCTTAATCTTGTTGATCGCCTGCGCGAACGTGGCGAACCTGCTGCTCACGGCGGGCTCGGCGCGTGCGGGCGAAATGGCCGTCCGTTCGGCGCTCGGCGCCAGCCGCGCGTCGCTGATGCGGCAGATGTTGGTCGAAAGCCTGTTACTCGCATTGATCGGGGGCGCGCTCGGATTGCTCGTCGCGCTGTGGGGCGCGGACGGGATGATGGCAATGATGCCCGAATCGCTGCCGGCCTGGATGAAGTTTTCGATTGACTGGCGCGTGCTCGCGTTTACGCTCGGCGCGACGACGGCGACGGCATTATTGTGCGGAGTCGCTCCGGGCTGGCAGGCGTCGAAGACTGACCTGATGTCGGTGATGAAAGACGGCGAGCGCGGCGCGGTCGGCTCGAGAAAACAACGTTTGCGCAATCTGCTGGTGATCGGCGAGGTCGCGCTGGCGATGATGTTGCTTATCGGCGCAGGCTTGATGATGAAAAGTTTTATCCGCGTGCGGCAAATCAACACCGGCTTCAACGCCGACCGCCTGATGACGGCCGGTACCACGCTGCCCGAAACGCAATATTCCGAGCCCGCGCAGCGGAACAATTTCTACCGGCAGTTGCTTCAGCGTCTGACTACGCAGTGCGCCCGATGACCGAAATCGTGGCATATGCGATGTGGGACGACAAGTACTTCGGAATCCTGTTCGGCTTATTCGCGGCGCTGGCGCTCTGTCTGGCTGCGGTCGGAATCTACGGCGTGGTCTCGTACTCCGTCGCCCAGCGCACGCGCGAGATCGGCGTGCGTGTGGCGCTCGGCGCGCAAACAGGCGACGTCATGCGAATGATCATCCGGCAGGGACTCACGCTCGCCGGGCTGGGGGCGGCCATCGGCCTGGGAGGCGCGGCGGGCGCCGGCCGGTTGATGAAGAGCCTGCTGTTCAATGTGAGCGCGGTTGACCCGGCGATTTTCACTCTACTGCCGTTGTCGCTGCTGGCCGTCGCACTGGCGGCCTGCTGGATTCCGGCGCGGCGGGCCGCGAAGGTGGACCCGATGGTCGCGCTGAGATGTGACTGAGGCCCCGGATCGGCGCCTCGAGTGGTAGCGAGCGTGTTTCCCTGGGCAGGCGGATTGAGGGAGCGTCGCTCGCTAACGCTCAAGGCGCCGGCCCGGCGCCTTGGTGCTAAAAAAATAGCATTATGAGCTTGACCGTCGCCGGAGTTGGTGCTAAATTTTTAGCACGCTGGCGCCGGACGGGCGTCGCGCTTACTGAGAGGTCGTCACAAATCGTATGGAAAAGTGGGACAGACTAAAGTCTGTCCTGGTTCTCGGACAGACTAAAGTCTGTCCCACTTTTCCCGCAGGAGCCGCAGATGAGCAAGCAAGCCCACATTAACCTGAGCCGCCGCGAGCGGCAGATCATGGACATCATTTACCAGCGCGGTCAGGCCACCGCGGCGGAGGTGACGGAGAATCTTCCCGACCCGCCGAGCTATTCGGCCGTCCGGGCCATGTTGCGATTGCTCGAAGAGAAGGGCCATTTGCGCCACGAGCAGGACGGCCCGCGCTACGTCTTCAAACCCACGCTCGCCCGCGACCGGGCGAAGAAATCGGCGCTCAAACAGATGTTGCAGACCTTCTTCGACGGCTCGATCGAACAGGCAGTCGCCACTCTGCTCGACGTGTCGCGCTCGAAAATCTCACAGGAAGAACTGGACAGGCTTTCGCAACTGATCGAGGAAGCCAGAAAGGAAGGAAGGTGAATATGGCGCGCTTGTCGCCTCAATCAATCGCGTTGATTCAACTGCTGCTCGACGCCTTCATCAAAAGCGCCGTTATTTTGTCGGTCGCCGGATTGGGCGCCCGCTCGCTGCGTAGAGCTTCGGCGGCGTCCAGGCATCTGGTTTGGAGCCTGGCGATGGCCAGTCTGCTGGCGCTGCCCGTACTGTCAATCGCGCTGCCGTCCTGGCGGATAGATGCGCTGCCGTCGTTGGCGACTGACGCCTCTGTTGATAATGGATCGCGCGAGCCTGCCGGGTTCGGAGCGATCGCGGCGGCGCAGGCGCCCGATCGCGGGCAGGCGCCACAAGCCCGCTCGCTCGCTCAGCGCCAGCCTTTAGATGTCGTGGCGGAATCGCCGGCGTCGAATCCCGTGTCGCCGCGATTCGATGCGGCGCCGAACCCTGTCGAGCCTCCATTGAATGGTTTCGATTGGAAAGTCGCGCTGTTGCTGGCCTGGATTGCTGGCGCGCTTGCGGTGCTGGCGCGCTTGGTGGTGGGTACTGCCAGGGTCTGGTTATTAACGCGGCGCGCGCAGGGCGTCGAAAGCTCGTGGGTCATGCTTGCGCGGACGTTGGCTACCAGATTACGCCTGCGCCGCCAGGTCAGGATATTCAAGACCGATCGAATCTCGATGCCGATGACCTGGGGGTTGACGCGTTCGACGGTGTTATTGCCCAAAGAGGCTAATAAATGGTCTATGGAATGCCGCTGGATAGTGATGGCGCACGAGCTGACCCACGTCAAGCGGCGCGATTGTTTGATGCAAGCGCTGGCGCAACTGGCCTGCGCCGTCTACTGGTTCAACCCGCTGGTCTGGTTCGCCGCATGGCGGTTGCGCGTCGAGCGCGAGTTGGCGTGCGACGATCACGTGCTGGAGGCGGGGGCGAAAGCATCGGATTACGCGAGCCATCTGGTGGAGATCGCCAACTTGTTCGGCGCCGACAATTGCGGCTCGCCGGTGGCGGTCGGAATGGCGTGCTCGCATCTCGAGAGTCGCGTGCGTTCGATATTGGACCCGAACGCGCGACGTCGCGGCGTTAACGGCCTGAAGGTGGCTCTGGCGGCCGTTACCGCCGCTGTTTTGACGGCGCCGCTGGCGATGCTGCGACCCTGGGGCTCAGCCTCAGCCTCGGGGCGAATGGATCATGCGTCTGTCAATTCGATCAGCCTGTCTAAGCTGCCGTTCGTGGCAAATCTATTCAAACAGGATCAGGCTGAGCGCGACAAAGCCCGTGAATCCGAAGAGCGCCAGAACCAGATCGGCGAGGGCGCAGGCGAAGGACAGGGAGCGGGGCAGGGGCAGGGCCAGGGCCAAGGCGCCGGGCAGGGGCAGGGAAAATCCGGAGAGCTGACTGTCGAACAACTGATTGAGATGAAGTCGGTGGGCGTGACGCCGGAATACATCGAATCAATTCGCAGGCTTGGCTATAGCGAACTGACCGCCAAACAGGCGATCGAACTGCGCTCGCTCGGCATTGACGAAGAGTTCATCAAGCAGGCGCGCGGTTGGACGAACGGCAATCCGTCAATCGACGAGTTGGTGGAGTTGAAATCCATCGGCATGTCCGCCGATTTCATCAACGGGATGAAGCAAGCCGGATATAACAATCTGAAGGTCGAACAACTGGTCGAGTTGAAATCCGTGGGCGTCAATCCGGAATTCGTCGAGTCAATGCGGCGGGCCGGCTTAGACAAACTGACGCCGGATGAATTGACCGAACTGAAGTCAATGGGCGTGAACGAAGCCTTCGTCAAAGAAGCGCAGGGCTGGGGATTCGGCAAACTCTCCAAGGACGATCTGGTCGAGATCAAGTCCATGGGCATAAGCCCTGAGTACGCGCGCTCGATGAAGGCCCTGGGCTTCGACAATCTGTCGCTGAAACAACTGATCGAGGTGAAATCCGTCGGCGTGAACGCGGAATTCATCAAGGAGATGCGCGAGGTGGGTTTCGACAAGCTGACTCTCGACCAGTTGGTCGAGATGAAATCGATGGGCATCACCGCCGATTACGTGAAGAAGATGCGGGCAGTCGGGCTGAAGAACGTCTCGATCAATGAATTGATCGAGATGAAAGCCACGGGCGTTGACAAGATACTCACCAGAGAGAAGCGTTGAA
>WNGB01024498.1_pt1 | contig 10027 bp, 9 predicted proteins | sample 5400681 | NCBI WGS metagenome assembly WNGB01 (sample SAMN13153367, study PRJNA577476) | soil metagenome | isolation source: 115 cm soil or saprolite under grassland replicate 2 | place: USA:California | collected 2016-06-15
GCCCGGCGCATCCGGTAGCCGCGCCAGCACGAGGTGAAGGATGTTCTCAGCAAGATCGTGCTCGCCGGCCGAGATGAAGATCTTGGTGCCGGTGATCGAATAGCTGCCGTCGGCCTGCGGCTCAGCCTTGGTGCGCAGCATGCCGAGGTCGGTGCCGCAATGGGGCTCGGTGAGGCACATCGTGCCGGTCCAGGTGCCGTCGGTGAGCTTGGGCAGGTACTGCTTCTTGAGCTCGTCCGAGCCGTGGCGCGCCAACGCTTCATAGGCGCCGTGGCTCAGCCCCGGATACATGGCGAAGGCCTGGTTCGACGCGGTGAACATCTCCTGCAGCGCGAAGCCCACCGTCGCCGGCAGACCCTGCCCGCCATACTCGGCATCGCAGGTCACGGCGGTCCAGCCGCCCTCGCGGAACATGTCGTAGGCGTGCTTAAAGCCCTTGGGCGTGCGCACGACGCCGTTCTCGTAGGTGCAGCCTTCCTCGTCGCCCGTGCGGTTGAGCGGGAACAGCACGTTCTCGCAGAGCTTGGCGGCTTCCTCGAGGATGGCCTGGATCGTGTCCGGCGTGGCGTCCTGATAGCCCGGCAGCTTCGACAGGCTGGAGACGTCCAGGACTTCGTTGAGCACGAAGTTGATGTCCTTCAGCGGCGCCTTGTAGACGGCCATCGTTTCCTCCTTAGCCTATTCGCTCTCCGGATCGACGCCGCGTTGCCGGAGTTCGGCGCTCACCTGCGTCTCCACTTCCTTGAATTCTCCGATGTGGGCGTCGAGATCGCGACGCTTTCTTTCGAGATCCTCGATGTGCAGCCGGCTGCGGCGCAGCAGCTCGCGCAGCTGCTGCACGCCGGTGCGGTCGACCTGGTAGAGATCGAGCAGCTCGCGGATCTCGGCCAGCGCGAAGCCCAGCCGCTTGCCGCGCAGGATCCAGCCGAGCCGCGTGCGATCGCCGGCGCTGTACAGCCGGGTCAGGCCCTGGCGGCGCGGCTTGATCAGGCCCTCATCCTCGTAGAAGCGGATGGTGCGCGGTGTGATCGCGAACTCGCGGCTGAGCTCGGCGATGCTGTAGATGCGCTGACTGTCGCGCGATGCGGTGCTCTTGGCCGTTGAAGCGGCCGGAGGGGCGGCGACGGGCATGATGGAGTCGTCATAGTTGACGTTTACGTAAACGTCAATGATGGTTTACGTAAGCGTCGATCTGCGTAATCCGTTGTACGTCCAGTGCCGGAAAGGCCCGTGCGATCGGACTTTCTGTAGGTCATCGTGCAGGCCCGTGTCGTCCCGCAAGGCCGGGTCTGCAAGCGGAACGGGCGGCCGAAGCCGCCCGCATCATGTCCGCGCTCTCAGTGCGCAAGACGGGATTCGAACCCGTTGGCGTCAGGCCAGCCGCCTGACGCACGACGCCGCCTTCTTCTCCGGCGGCACGATGACGATCGTCGCATCATCATCGACGGGCTTCTGCAGCTCGAGCGCTTTCCGGCGCGCGACGCTTGCCGCGCTTGCCGGTCAGGCGTTCCCCGGCCCCAGGCCCCACCAGGGGGCAACGTTTGGAGGGCGAAGACTAATGTCCACTGCAGCAGGCCCGGTGTTAGCGAACGGAATGTTGATCCCGCTGAAGGGCAAGTCGACCGTCAAGACATTGGGATTAGCGCTAACCACATAGATGCTACCGCCGACGTCAATGCCAGTCTGTGCACCCAAGCTCTGAATATCAATAAACGCCCACGTAGAGCTCTGAGGTGGCAGATAGACGGTTTGGTTCGCCTGAACGATCATGGAAGGCTCCCTTGTTCGAAAATCCCCGGGCTCGACAAGCGGCAGCATTTCCGGGCGTAGTGCGCTTCTGTTTCTGCGCTTAGAGGCTGATTTCATTCAATCAGCCTGAATGCCATCATCATGCGCAGCCTTGCAAAGTGATGCAACCTGCGCGCATGCATACCTTAGCGGGCCTGTCCCCGCGATTGTTCATCAATTCGCTCGCGCCAAAGCGGCCAATGCTCAAGCGAGCGTCCAGTTGCGTCCCGTCGTGGCGTTGTGCAGCAGGGTCGTGACGACACCCATGGCGTTTCGGCTTGCCGGGTAGGTCTCCCGCGGCGGCAGCGGCTTCCGCGCCGCCGCGATCGCAGTCCTCAGATCACCTTGCCCTGCCGCATGTCCCTGACCTCGTCGGGCGAGCAGCCGAGCCACTCGCCGTAGATCGCCTCGCAATCTCCGCCGAGAACCGGGGCGCATTTCAGCGCGACCTTGGTGTCCGACATCCTGAGCGGCCAACCCGGCACGGTAACCGTCCCGCGGATCGGATGCTCGATCGTCTGCATCATGCCGCGCGCGTGCAGGTCCGGGTCGTTCAGCAGCTCGAGCGTCGTCATGACGGCGCCGCAGGGAACGCCGGCGCCGGCGATGATGCGGGTCACCTCCTGCTTGGTGCGCTTCGACGTCCATTCGGTGATGGCCGCATCCACGACCTCGCGGTGTTGGGCGCGGGTGGGGCCGTCGACCATGCGCGGATCGTCGAACAGGTCCTCTCGGCCGATCGCCTTCACCAGCCGCCGCCAATGCTCCCCGTTGCCCCGTGAGGCAAAGATGTAGCACCAGTCGTCGAGGCCGCCCGGCGCGCATTTGTAGAGGCCGCCCGGCGCGGTCCCGGGCACCGTGTTGCCGCCGCGCGGCAGCTGTTCCTTGAGGGCAGCCTGGCGGCTCATCGGCGTGCGGCAGTAGTTCAGCATGGCATCGCGCATGGCGATCTGGATGTGCTGGCCGCGGCCGGTCGTCATGCGCTGGTAGAGCGCCGCGACGATGCCCATGGCGCACAGCATGCCGGTGCCGGTGTCGCCGATGGTCGGGCCCGGCCGGACCGGTGGCTGGCCGGGATGACCGTTCACGCCCATCGTGCCGCCCATCGCCTGGGCGATCATGTCGAACGACAGATAGTCGGCGTGCGGGCTCTCCGGCGCGAAGCCCTTGACCTGGGCGAAGATCAATCGCGGATTGAGCGCGGCGAGGCGCGGATAGTCGAAGCCCAGGCGGGCGAAGGTGCCTGGCGCCATGTTCTCGATCAGGACGTCGGCCTTGGCGATCATCCGCCGCAGCAGCGCCTTGCCCTCCTCGCTCTTGAGGTTGCAGGTGACGCTGCGCTTGTTGAGGTTGTAGTAGATGAAATAGTGGGAATCGGCGTCAGGACGATCGCTCATTCCCCAGCGCCCCGGCTCGCCGCGATTGGGTTCTTCCACCTTGACGACGTCGGCGCCGAGCCAGGCCAGCGCCTCGGTACAGGACGGCCCCGCCTCGAACTGGGTGAGGTCGAGCACCTTGATCCCCTTGAGTGCTGGCTGGCTCGCGGTCGCGACCTCCGGCTGCCTTACCTGATCCTGCATGGCGATCCCTCCGATAAGGGGCCGCGCCGGGAATGGGCCGGCCCTTTGTTATGTCATTCGATCAATCAGCTATGCCAGGCGAACTGCTGCGCCTTGCGGGTGGAGCCCTGTGAGAGAACAACGTTGACCAGGGCGGGGCCGGCGAAGGCCATCGCCTCATCGAGGGCTTTGCGCAGGTCCTTCGGGTCCTTGACGAACAGGCCCTTGCCGCCGAAGGCCTCCATCACCTTGTCATAGCGCGCGCCGTAGATCAGCGCGTTGGGCTTCAGGTTGAACATCGGGTTTTCCGGGATTTCCGGCATGCCGGGGCCGATGCCGCCGTTGTTCAGGACGACGATCTTGACCGGCAGGTTGTAGCGAACCAGCGTTTCCATCTCCATGCCGGAAAAGCCGATCGCCGAGTCCCCAGAGAGGTGGATGACCGGCCGGTTGGAATCCGCCACGCAGGCGGCGATGGCCTGGCCGAGACCGACGCCCATCGTGCCGTAGGTGCCGGCGTTGAGGACGGAACGCGCGTTGAAGCTCGGCAATTGCGTAAGCCCGATATCCATGGTGCCGGCGCCCTCGGCGCTCAGGATCGCGTCCTTCGGCATCCAGGCCGCGACGTCGCGCAACGCCCGATAGTAGCCGGCCGGCGCGCTGTCGTCGTCGACCTGCGGTTTGATCGTCGCCGCATTCTCGGCGACCTTCTTGGAGATCGCCTGCCGCCACGGCGTGTCCTTGGGATGGAACCACTGGCGATTGACGAGCGCCTTGTTGAGCTGCGTCATGATGGCCTTGCCGTCGCCGACCAGCGCCACTTGCGTCGGCTTGTTGTGGCCGATCTCCTCGGGCGCGATGTCGAGCTGGATGACCTTGACGTCCTTGGCAAAGCGCGGCGGCAGGCCGAAGTGGAAGATCCAGTTCAGCCGCGCGCCCATCAGGAAAATGACGTCGGCCTGCTGCAGCGCCAGCGTGCGCGCCGCTCCGGCCGACAGCGGATGCTCGTCCGGCATCACGCCCTTGCCCATCGGCGAGCGCACGAACGGCACCTGCGTACGCTCGATGAAGGCGCGGACCTCGTCCTCGGCGCGCGACCACGCCATGCCCTTGCCGAGCAGGACGAGCGGCCGCTGGGCCTTTTCGAGCAGATCCAACGCCGCCTCGACGTTCTCCATCGGCGCCACCATGCGCGGCGGCTCAGCCACGCGCTCGACCTGGGCGACCTTGTCGAGCTCGCAGGTGCCCCTGATGATGTCGTCGGGCATGTCGAGATAAGTGGCGCCGGGGCGACCGTAGATCGCGTGCCGAGTCGCCATCTCCACATAGTAGGGGATGCGCTGTACGCTCTCGATGCCGTGCGCGAACTTGCAGAACGGCGAGGCGATCAGCACCTGCCGCTCTTCCTGGAACGCGCCCATGCCGCCGCGATAGGTTTCCGAGGCGCCGCCGATCAGGATCATGGGCCAACAATTCTGCTGGGCGTTGGCGAGACCCGACAGACCGTGCACCACGCCGGGGCCGGTCACGACGACGCAGGCGCCGGGACGGCCGGTGAGATAGCCGTAGGCCTGCGCCGCGTAGGCGGCGCTCTGCTCGTTGCGCATGCCGAGGTAGGCGACGCCTTCCTTCTGCGCGGCCGCGGCGATCGCGGTGATCGGAAACCCGACGACCCCGAACAGGTGATCGATGCCCTGCTGCTTGAGGCTTCTTGCGATCAGGGTAGCGCCGTCGACTTCGCTCATGTTTCCCCCCGAGACCGATTGAACTTCGGCCGCGAGCCTATGCCTTGATGGCGGGGTTGCGAAAGCCCGCTTTCCGGTGTGCGAGACAACCGAGCTATGCAGGGACGTCGTCGGGCGCCTCGGCAGAACCAAGACGACATGCCACAAGTGGTGTAGTTGAGCAGTCGAAGCACAGAGGAAGTCTCCAAAAAATGGCCATCTATCAGCTCGGCGACCAGGTCCCGGTCATCCCCGCCTCCTGCTACATCGCCCCGGAGGCGACGATCATCGGGTCGGTGACCTTAGGCGAGCGCGTGACCGTCATGTCCGGCGCCGTGGTGCGCGGCGACAACGAGCCGATCGTCATCGGCGACGACTGCAACATCCAGGAAGGCTGCGTCCTGCACACCGACCCTGGCTGCCCGCTCACGATCGGCAAGGGCGCGACCATCGGCCATCAGGTCATGCTGCATGGCTGCACGATCGGCGACGGAACCCTGATCGGCATCCAGGCCGTGGTGCTCAACAACTCGGTGGTCGGCAAGGATTGCCTGGTCGGCGCCGGCGCGGTCATCATCGAGAACAAGAGCTTTCCCGATCGCTCGGTGATCTTCGGCTCGCCGGCCAAGGCGGTGCGCGAGGTGAGCGAGGACAACGTCATCCGCATGCGCGTCAGCGCCGAGGACTATGTCAAGCGCGGCATCCAGTACAGGAAGGACCTCAAGCGGATTGGCTAGCGACAGAGGCGCTGCTGTGATCGACGCTCTGGACCATCTGACGCTTGCCGGCTCGGCCGCCGCCTACGAGACGCTGCTCGGACGACGCGCGATCGGCGGACGATTGCAGACCGCCAACGTCGGATTGACCTTCGGCTCGGGCGGCGAGGCGCTGTCGTCGATGGCTTTTGCCACGTATTCGCTCGACAAGGCAGCGCGCCTGCTGGAGCGGCGCGGCGTTGCAACAACCAAGCGCGAAATGCTGGAACTCTCGCCCGCAGCCACGCGTGGCGTGCCGATCGCGTTGGTCGAACGCAGCGATCCGCCCGTTGCCTCTCCCCTCGCGGGCGACGAAGCATCGGCGATCTCCTCGCTCGATCACGTCGTGGTCCGCACGCCCAACCCGGAGCGTGCTGTGGCCTTCTACGCCGGCCGGCTCGGCCTCGATCTCAGGCTCGACCGCAGCAATCCCGAATGGGGTTCGCGTCTGCTGTTCTTCCGCTGCGGCGATCTCGTCGTCGAGATCGCGCACGATCTGAAGGCTGGCGTGTCGGACGGTCCCGATCATCTGTGGGGCCTGTCGTGGCGCACGCCCGACATCGCCAAGGCCAACGCGCGGCTGAAGGCGGCGGGCGTCGACGTCTCGGCCCCGCGCAGCGGACGCCGGCCGGGCAGCGAGGTCTTCTCCGTCAACAGCCACACTGAAGGCGTGCCCACGATCGTGATCGGCGGCGTCGGACGCTGGTAGACGATGCGCTACGCCGTCCTTGTCCTTTTGCTGCTGACGGCGGGCTGCGCGTCTGCCCCGCCGCCTGCCCCGCCGCCCGCCGTGAAGAGCGCCGCCGATCTGCCGCCGCTTGGCCCCTGCCCCGCCTCGTCATGGAACCCCGAGGCGCCGCCGCCGACGGCCAGCGCCAAGGTCTCGATGGTGTTGCTGGCGGTCGGCGAATGGGCCCGCTTCGGCCGCCAGGTTGTCGTCTATTCTCCCGACCAGCCGCCGCGCACCGAGCAGCTCGGGATCAAGGAGCGCGAGGCGCCGCAGCGCATCAACGACTACTGGGCCGCCGTTGGCCATCCCGAGCGCAGCGGCCTCGACAACGTCGCCTGGTCGGCCGCCTTCATCTCCTGGGATATCGAGAGTGCGGGCGTGCCGCGCGACCTGTTCTGCCCTGACCAGCGCCACACGATCTACGTCGAGCGGCTGGTCGAGCGGGCGCGTCGGCGGGGGGCCGCCTTCATCGCCCACCCGCCGTCCGAACGGGCGCCGCAGGTCGGCGACCTTATATGCGCCTCGCGGGCGGGCAGCGGCACCACCCTCGATAACCTCAACCGCGGCGCCGCCCATTGCGATATCGTGGTCGAGGTGAAGCCCGGCTGGGTGGCGGCGATCGGCGGCAATGTGGACGACTCGGTCAGCCGCAGCGTCTTTCCACTGGACGGCAATGGGTTTTTATCGCCCATATCCGGCCGGCCGGTTTTCACCGTGATAGAAAACAGATTGCCGTAGGTAGCCTTAGGTAGAACGAGAATGTCCTGGCCGTACGATTACATCATCATTGGCGCCGGCTCGGCTGGCTGTGCCATCGCCAACCGCCTCGCCGAAGACATGGCGCTGCGCATCCTGATCCTCGAGGCGGGCCCGCCGGACACCTCCTTCAAGCTCAAGATGCCCGCGCCGGCGCATGTACTGGCCGCGCGGCAAGACGCTGGGCGGCTCCTCGTCGATCAACGCCATGCTCTACGTGCGCGGCCACGCCTCCGACTACGACCACTGGCGCCAGCTCGGCAACGACGGCTGGAGCTACCGCGAGGTGCTGCCCTTCTTCAAGAAGGCCGAGCACAACGAACGCCACAACGACGAATACCACGGCGTGAACGGGCCGCTGAACGTCGCCGAGCAGCGCAACGCGCTCGAGATCAACGACGGTTTCATCCGTGCCTGTGCCGGGCTCGGCATACCGCGCAACGACGACTTCAACGGCGCCGACCAATACGGCGTCGGCTACTACCAGGTCACGCAGCGCGAGCAGCAGCGCTGGAGCGCGGCCAGCGCCTATCTCAGGCCCGCGGTCGAGCGCAACCGCAACAACGTCCACGTCATCTCCAACGCCCTGGTCGAACGCATCATCCTCGACCAGGACCGCGCCATGGGCGTGCGCTACGTGGTCGACGGCCGCGACGAGGTCGCGCGTTGCAGCCGCGAGATCATCCTGTCGGGCGGCGCGGTGAACTCGCCGCAGCTCCTCATGCTGTCGGGCATCGGCCCGGCCGATCACCTGAATTCGCTCGGCATCCGGCCGTTGCAAGACCTGCCGGGCGTCGGCGGCAACCTGCAGGACCATCTCGATGCCGCCATCCTGCAGAACGCCAAGTCCGGGACCACCTACGGCCGCTCGAGCAAGCTGTGGGCGCTCTATCAGTACCTCGTGAACAAGAAGGGCCCCGGCACCTCGCCGATCGCCGAATCGGGCGGCTTCCTCCACACCCGGCAGGGCCTGAGCGCGCCCGACATCCAGCTGCACTTCCTGCCTGTTATGTTCGACGATCACGGCCGCACCGAGATGCGCAAGGACGGCTACAGCCTGCACGTCTGCACCCTGCGTCCGGAGAGCCGCGGCACGATCCGCCTCAAGAGCAACGACCCCAAGGAGCATCCGCTGATCGACGCCAACTACCTGAGCGAACGGCGCGACCTCGACACGCTGATCGACGGCGTGAAGATGGGACGCGACATCTTCGCCCAGTCCGGCCTCGATCCCTACCGCGCCGAGGAGTTCCAGCCCGGCGCGGCGGTCAAGACCGACGCCGAGATCGAGCAGTGGATCCGCGCCAAGTGCGAGACGATCTATCACCCGGTCGGCACCTGCAAGATGGGCCCGTCGAGCGATCCCATGGCGGTGGTCGACAATCGCTGCCGCGTCCATGGCCTGGTGGGCTTGCGCGTTGTCGACGCCTCGGTGATGCCGACGCTGGTCGGCGGCAACACCAACGCGCCCACCATCATGATCGCCGAGCGGGTCGCGGGCTTCATGCAGGAGCCGTGATGTGAACGAGTACGGCCGCGCACTGCGACGGTGGCGCCGCCTGCGCGGCGTCAAGCAGAGCCATGCGGCCGAGCTGCTAGGCGTCACCCAGGCGACCCTGTCGCGCTGGGAGCGCGGCCATCATCGCCTGCCGGAGGCGGCTGAACGCAAGCTCTCGCATCTGCTGCGCGCGCCGCTCGATTCGGCGGGCGACGCTGGCTTGCGCCGGCTGGTCGAAGGCTCGGCCCTGCCCGTCCATCTGATCTGCGATCTCTCGCACCGTCTTCTCGCCGCCTCAGCCCCGCGCGTGATCAACTGGACGGCCGACCTCGCCGAGATGCGCGGCCGCTCGCTGTGGCGCTTCGCCACCGACGAGATCCGCGCCGCCGAGAGTCGGCTGGGCGAGCTCGGCTGGTACGACGACGGCGTGGCGCAGATGAGCTTCGAGAACGGCGCCAACGACAGTGCGATCGTGCCGATCGAGCCGGGCGTGTTGGTATGGGAGCGCCTGCAGCTCAGCGACGGCACGCTTGCGCGGCTGGTGACGTCGCTTTAGTCATCGCTGGGGGCGCGCCACTCCAGTGGCGCGTCATGGGGTAGCAAACCCAACACGACCTCCAATCGTGCTGTAGCCCACCCTTCGAGACGGGCGCTTCGCGCCCTCCTCAGGGTGAGGTTATCGGGTTGCATGGTCGGCCATGACGCGCCACTGGAGTGGCGCGCCCCCAGCATGAATATTTTATTCGTAGGCGATCGCCGTCGCCGTCCCTAACGTCGCCGCCATGACCACTTCCTGGTCGCGCATCGCCCTGCTGTACGCCATCGGCGTGCTGGCGGCGGGCCAGCTCGGCATCGTGCCGCCGCTGGTGCCCGAACTGCAGCGCGACCTCGGCCTGTCGCTGGCCGGCGCCGGCACGGCGGTGTCGGTCATCACCCTGGTCGGCGCCGTGCTGGGCCTGCCGGCCGGCGGCTGGTCGCAGCGCATCGGACACGCACGCGCGCTCGCCATCGGATTGGCGATCATGGCCCTCGCCGCCGCCTTGTGCGCCGCCGCCGACAGCGCCACCACGCTGCTCGCCGGCCGCACCCTGGCAGGCATCGGCTATCTGCTGGTCGTCGTCGCCGGCCCGTCGCTGATGGCCATGACCGCCGAACCACGCCATCGGGCGATCACGCTGTCGTTGTGGGGCACCTTCGTGCCGACCGGCATCGCGCTC
>WNGB01032119.1_pt1 | contig 10027 bp, 7 predicted proteins | sample 5400681 | NCBI WGS metagenome assembly WNGB01 (sample SAMN13153367, study PRJNA577476) | soil metagenome | isolation source: 115 cm soil or saprolite under grassland replicate 2 | place: USA:California | collected 2016-06-15
AGCATGAGCCATGGAAACCAGAAGTACACCAGCGCAAGGACGATCGACGCGGCGCCAAGAGCCTGAATGAGCCGCACAAACATCTCGCCCGGGTCTGAAACACGCCGGAGATTGTAGAGATCGGCGAAATAGAGGCACAACAGGCAGATGATGGTCACGACGGCCGTCTTGAAGTAGCCGCCCTCGAGACCGAACAGGATCCACGCGGCGTCGCCCAACCGAATCCAGACGCCGGCCACAACCGCACCGGCAATCAACGCCGCCTCGCCCATGAAGAGGACGAGCGACCGACGGTTGACGCTACGCCGCAGCATCCGAATCATCGAACGCTCTTCACGCCGCTCATGATCGAGCTATGGCCTGGTCGTCGGTTGTCCCACGTCCGTACGATGCCGCGTAGTAGTGTTCGTACTTCCCGCCGGGCGAGACGGCCCGGTCGTCAATCTGATTCAGCACGACGCCGATGACGCGATTGCGATCGAGGCTCGCGATGGCGCGCTGGACCAGCGCGCACGGCGTGCGGCCCGCCCGGACAACCAGAACGGCCACATGCACCATCGCGGCGAGCAGATGCGCGTCGGGCAGAAGACCGACCGGCGGTGTATCGATCACGACCCAGTCGAATTTCGCCGCCGCCTCCTGGATCACCCGACGCATCCGGTCCGACGTCAGCGCGCTCATCGGATCGGGATCGGGCTTGCCGGCGGGCAGCAGCGACAATCGAGGCGAGATCTCCAGCACCGTCAGCTTCCGATCGTCATCGGCCTTGAGACCTTCATTGAGGCCGGACACGTTCGGCATGTGAAAGATCTCGTGCATGCTCGGACGTCGCAAGTCGGCGTCGATGAGGAGCACGCGGCGCGCGTAGGATTCGCTGAGCGTCAGCGCGAGGTTCACGGCGGTCAGGGTCTTGCCTTCGCCAGCCAGCGCACTGGCCACCATGACTATCTTGATCCCGTCGTTGCACTGCGCGTGATGCAACGCGGCGGCGAGCCGTCGATACTGCTCGATCGTGGCCTGCTTGACTTCCTCGTGGATGACGAGCTTCCCGCCGAAGCCACCATTGGTTTTGGCAGCAACGAACGTCGCTTCGGGCGGTTCCGGTGGCGGCGGCGCGACGGCGCTGCGGGCGATGCGCGCAGGGAATTCATCCCCGGCGGCCGGGCTCTCGTAGGCCAGCTTCGGTGCCGGCGGCGCAACGTGTTCGCGCTCCAGTTCGTCCGCGTGTTCGCGCTCTGGTCCCTCCACCGTTGAGAACTGTTCAAGAGCTGCGGCATTCGGCGCGGCAAACGACTCGGGCAGTGGCAGATCTCGCCGGGCGCGACGGAGCGCTTCTTCAATCCGGTTCATACGTCGTCCTGGAAGAATGAGAAGCGGCGCCGTACGAAGGACGTGAACATGTTTCCAGGCTGAGCCTTGGCCTCAGGGCCGGGCCTCGGCCCATTCGTCGCCCGCATCTCTGCAGTACCGCCATCGGCCGTCGGTCTATGCGCCAATGGCATCGGCAGCACGCTCGCGGCAGCCTGCGGCGCCGGGCCCTCATCGCCTCGTCCGAAATCGAGATCGCGGCAGATTTCGAGCACGATCTCGCGATCGACCGGGCGACGTTGCGCCGCAAACCCGCTGATGAGCGCGTTGTCACACATCACGCTGATCGTGCGGGGGATTCCGCGCGATCGCTTATGGATGACCTCAACGGCCTCGCGCGTGAAGACCTGTCCGCTCCTGCCGCCCGCGCGCTCGAGACGGGCCGCTATGTAGGCGGCCGTTTCGGCCAGGTGCAGCGGACCGAGGTCGCAGCGCAGCGCCACGCGCTGCTTGAGCTGCCGGAGCGTCGGCTCGTTCAGCCGATCGGCAAGCACCGGCTGCCCGGCCAGGACAACGGGCAAGAGTTTATCTGTGGGGGTTTCCATGTTCGCGAGCAGCCGGATCTCCTCCAGCAACTCGTGCGGCATGCTCTGGGCCTCGTCGATGAGCAACGCCGACACGACGCCCGCGGCCAGCCGATCCAGCAGCACGCGTTCGAGCTCACGGAGGAATACGGCCTTCGAGTGCTTGGCCTCATGGTCGAGGCCAAACCCGTGGGCAAGGTATTCGACGAATTCGCTGCGCGTGAGCGTCGGATTGGTCAAGTACACGCATCGGGCATCGTCGCGCCGCACCAGACCGAGCGCCGCGTGCACGAGCGTGGTCTTGCCGGTGCCTGCCTCGCCGATGAGCACGGTGATGCCGCGGCGCGCGGTTATCCCGTACTGAAGGTTGCAGAGCGCGGCGCGATGCCGCTCCGTCAAGAACAGATACCGCGGGTTCGGCGTCAGCTCGAACGGCAGTTCACGAAGACCGTAGAAGCGTTCGTACATGAGTGTTAAGGCCGGAGTTTCAGTTTCCAGATGAAAAATATTGCCGCCACCGACGCGACCACGGTAACGGCTGATGTCAGCGAGACGAGCAGATGTCGGCGCCGCAGCCGCTGCAGCTCCTCCGCAGTTCGCATGGTCGGGACGAGGGCCAGCACCGGCAGCGCGAGGGCGATCAGGACGTCCTCGTCGGTCTTGAGGGTGGTGTCGCGGTATTCGAGGAACGCGACCAATCCCACACCAAGGCTGAGACCGAGAAACGCGCCCAACGCCACGATTTTCGGCCGATCGGGGCTGAAGGGCTGTTGCGGCAGCCGGGCCGGGTCGAGCACCTTGAACTGTTCCCCGATCTGGCGACGTTCGAGGTTTGCGGAAATCTTCGCGTCCTCGTTCTTGCCGAGGAGGCTTCTGTACATCGCCTGAATCGTGGAGTAGTCACGCGTCAGCTCCGTCAGCTCGGACTCGCGCGTAGGTGTGGCGTCCACGCGGCGCTGATAATCCGCAATGACCGCATGGAGCCGCGTCTGTTCCGTTTCCTTGAGCGCAATCTGCTGATCGAGTGTGTCCATCTCTTCGCGGACCGATTGAATCCGACGGACCGGATCGTTGGGGTTTGGCGCCAGCGCGCCCTTGGCCTGCGCGACGGGTGCACGCCCCAACGCACTCAGTTCCGCGGCGGCAGCGTCGGCCTCGGCCTTCTTCTCGAGATCCTCGACGGTTTTCCTGGCGCGCACGATGTCGGGGTGCGCCGGTTTGAGACGGAGCTCCAGGTCTTGCAGCTGACGTTTCGCCGCAGCAAGTGGCGGGTTCGCCGGGGCGGACGGCCCGGGCTGGTTCGAGGCGGGTGAGTCTGAAGCGGCGGCGGCGTCCGACGGCGACGCATGGGGCATTTGCGCAGTCAGATCCACGAGCATGCGTTCGAGGTTCAGCCGCCGATCACGATCGCGGTTGAGCGAGTCGACAATCGCCTGCAGCTGCATCTGCGAGCCATTCATCGCCTGGAGATTCGACGTCATCTGGGTCGGCAGCTCACCAGAGTGTCTTCGATTGTATTCTTCGAGTTTCTTTTCGTGCTCGATGAGCCGCTGACGCGCGTCCTGGAGCTGGGTCTCGAGGAACTGGTTCGTCCCCTCGGCCAGGACTTCGCGATCCTTGAGGCTCTCGTCGATGTAGAGCGACGCCAGTCGCTCGGTGACCAGCATGGCCTGTCGAGGGTCGGTCGAGACGTAGGAGATCTTGAACGCGTCGCCTTTGACAATCTGGGGATTGATGTTGCGGCGCATCTCCTCGACCACGTCCTCCATGAATTCCGTGCGCCGAAGCTCGGCGTACAGGTTGAAGTCCTGGATGATGCGCTCGAGCCTCGTACGACTGAGAATCTGCTGACTGATCGATTGCAGCCGGTCCTGCAGACGGGTTGTGACCGTCGACCGCACGTATTGATCGGGCACACGCTGGGGGATGACGAGAATCAGGGTCTCCGACTTGTACTGGTCGGGTTGATATCGCGCCCAGGCGTAGGCCGCCACCGCGCACATGACCAGCGGAATGACCGTCAGCCATTTTCGTCGCCAGGCGAGCAAATCGTTCAGCGATATAGACTTTTGGAGTAGCACGAGGAGTTGGGACCGTTTGAGGTACTCCTGAAATCTTCGGGAGCAGATACTAAAGTCTGCCGGACTGAAACCTTATATTCCAGCGGCAAATTGGCAGGCTCGAACGCGGCTTGTCGTGGCTCGCTTCTGACCGGATGACGATTCTGTGAGAGGGGGTCTGAGGAGATGCTGGGCGAGCCATTCAGGCCCGCCCAGCGGGTGTTCGATTTACGCCTTCGACCGGCGGCGTCGGATGCTTGCGCCGATTCCGAGCAGTCCGCCGCCGAGCAGCAGCAGCGTGGCCGGCTCGGGCACCGGAGTCGAAGTCACAGCAGTGACGCCGGTTGAATTGATCGTGGCACCGCTTTGATTCGGGGCGATGAAAAATGTCAACAACTGGGTCAAAGAGTACGGCGTCGAATTGCTGAAAGCCACCAGCGGGTTCGTGCAGGCGCTGGACGCGACGAATCCGCCGGTTGAAGTCACCGCGCACGGACCGGCGGTCGTGATCGTGCCACCCGCAACCGGCGCCGACGTGTGAAGAACACCCGACGTATCCACCCAGCTCTGAATAGTGTAGTTATCGCCGGCAGTACTGGGCCCATATGACGCTGAGCCCGTATTACCGAGCAACCCGTTTCCGGCGGGCGGAGCGGTAAAACCCGTCACCGATGTAATGATCGTCAGTGTGCTGGTCAACCCCCCCGTATTTGTCACCGACGTCGACGAATTGGTAACTAGGCCGACGGTGGCAGTTCCCGGAACGTTGGAGCTCGAACTATCCGTAAAGATGGAATACGTCCCAACCGAGCCGTTGAAGACGATCCCAGTGGAAAGCTGAATGAACCCCGCGTCGCAGGGCCCGCCGATCGTGCAACTGACCGTTGTCGTCCCGTCAGAGATGGACATGAAGAATGTCGCCTCGGCGGGTTGGCTCGAACCAAACAGAAATGCGGCCGCTGCCATCAGCCCAAACACCGTTCGCTTCATACGCCAGCCCCTTGTCGCAAACCGTTACGCCGGACAGTCCGACCGCGGTGCTCGAATACTCTGCAGTACCTCTGCCAACCATGAAATCCCGTGTGAACCGCAGCAATACTGGAAAGCGCTCGTTTAGATGTGCGGCGAAGTCGGTTGTCAACCAGACTTTTGTCTGAAGGCGAGATTTCCACGCAGCCTTTTGCAACCCCAACCGCTACAAGCTCGCGAGAAGTTTTCTCGCCTCGGAGGCGCCTTCGAATTGCGGCTGCAGCCGCAGTGCCTCGCCAAGGGCGGCCCGCGCCTTCGCTTTGTCGCCCATCTTCGCGTAAGCCAGACCGAGGTGGTAGTGATAAATCGGGTTCGACGGGCCCCTGCGCACACTGACCTGGAGTGGGGGCACGGCGAGCGACGGCAAGCCTTTCAAGTAGTAGATCCAGCCTAACGTGTCATTGACTTCCGGCGTGTTCGGCATCCGTTGCGTCGCGGTCTGGGCGAGCTGCAGCGCCACATCGAGGTTGCGCCCATCCTCCGCATAGAGCATCGCCAGGTTGTTCGCCGCCACGGCGGCGTTGGGATCGCCGGCCAATACCTTTTCGTATCGCTGGACCGCCTCGGCACGCTTCCCCTGGACCTGAAGCATCAACGCCGTGACCGTCATGATCCCGGAGTTCTTGGGATCTCTCTCGACGACGGCTTCATACTGGCGCCGCGCCTCCTCCATGTTGCGTTTGGCAAGATACAGGTGCGCGAGGTCCACATAGGCGGGGAGGTTCGAAGGATCTGCGGCGATTACCCGGCGCAGCGTCTCTTCGCGCTTCGTCTGATTACCTTGGGCATCGTAGACCTTCGCAGCGAGGTGCAGCAGCGCGGGATCGTCGGGCCTCCTGGCCAACTGGGCCTCAACGGCGGTCATCGCCTCGCCGGCCTTGCCCTTCCCGATGTTCGCGGCGATGAGCCCGGAGAGGACGTCCGTTGAATTTGGGGCCGCTTCCAGGGCCCGTTGAAAGGCCCGGCCGGCGCCCTCGAAATCGCGCTTCGCCATCGCGACGAGACCAGCGGCCACAATCCCGTCGGCCAGATCGGGAAACCGCCTCGCGACCACACTGCTTTCGACGTCCGCCCGATGCACGTCACCCGCCGCCAGCAGTGCCCTGACCAGGACGATGCGCGCCAGTGGGTAGTCGGGTTGGGCGGCCGTGGCCTGCTCCGCCAACGCGATCGCCGCTTCGATATTGCCTTGTCGAAGCCTCGTTTCAGCCAGCTGCGCCATCGTTGGAACGTCTCGAGGCGCCAGCTCGAGGACAGTCGCAAATTCCGACGCGGCATCGTTCAACTTCCCTTGCATCCGGTACGCAGTGCCAAGCCAGTAGTGCGCACCGATCGATTTCGCCTCCCCTTCGATGGCCGCTCTCAACAACGGCAGCGCAGCGTCCACTTTGCTCTCGGTCAGGAGGAACCGCCCTTTCAGGACCGAGGCAAGGGGATGCTTCCGATCCCTGGCCAACACCTCGTCGAGCGCCTTGTAGGCGGCCTCCGACTGGCCGTTGCTGAATTCCAGCACCGCAAGCCTCAGCCTGACATCGGCGAACACGCTCGCATCATTCTGCAAATCGTGGAGGATCTTCGCCGACTCCTCGAGACGCCGCATCGCGTAGTAGTAATCCGCAAGCACCAGGCGGCCTTGCGGTAACGGGGAATCGTAGGCGACGACCTTGAGCGGCGCCTCGGCTTCAGTCAGTCGATTCGTGGCGAGGTAGTAGGCTGCGAGCGCGCGATTCGCCGGCACATTCTTCGCGTCGAGTCCGACGGCTTTGCGGAACCAATCGCCCGCCCCCTCGGTGCGACGGACGGAGAAATAGAAATTCCCGAGCGCCAGGGCGGCGAATGGCGACTGCGGATTGAGCGTGACCGCCTGTTTGAACGCCTGTTCGGCCTGTGCTGCGTTCCCCTGCGCGAGACGCACCTGGCCGAGACTCGCATAGGTTTGCGACTGACTCGGATCGATGGCCAGCGCCTTTTCAATTTGCGTCACGGCGCCGTCGAGATCCTGAAGACCGGCGGTTGCCTGCCCGAGCAGCAGCAAGGCATCGATGCTCTTCGGATTCGTTTTGAGGACCTTCTGCGCTCTATCCTTTGCGTCCAGGTAGCGCTCCCCTGCCAGGAGGAACATGCCGGCCTTCAACTGCGCGTCGACGTTCTCCGGCATCAGGTCGGCCGCGAGAATGTACTCCCGGTACGCGTGCACGGCGTCGGCGTTGCGATCGTACGCCTCGGCGAGCCCATACCGGGCTTCGGCGAAACGCGGATCGAACCGCAGCGCGTTCCGGTATTCGATAATCGCTTCCGGATACTTCTTCTGCTGGAAATACGCTTTGCCGCTGGCGGCGTACTTGCGCTTGGCAACCTCAGGGTCGGAGCAGGAGATGGCGGCGAAAGCCCCGACGACGATCACACAAACCACGAGCGGCCGCTGAACCCATTCCATGTCTGCTCCCTGCGAGGATCCCGGATCTGTCTTGTGGAAGCAACCTTTTGGCCCATCGGCACGGAACGTTCGGTCGCCCGTCCTCCAACACGAACCGCTGTATTCATGCCTACTTAGAACGATATTGCGGCCGGACGATTCAACCCAACCCTGCCGCGCCCGGCAGGAAAGTGCAATCCTGGCGACTTTTGTCTCTTGGTTTACTGACTAAAGGAGATCGGACCGGGCCGCTCGCCGGAGACCGACCCCGGCTGGAGCGGAGGCCATTCGGTTACTTCACCGTGAAGTTATCGAAGCTGCTTCCGCTGTCGACCCACGGCGCCCAAATGACCCCGTGCACGGTCCGCGTTTGCTGGAAGGTGTCGCTCGTCTGAATCGTCACCACGTTGTCCCACCGCACCGTGATCGTGGCGGCGCTGGTCGTCACCGCCAGGTTGTGGGTGCTTCCCGCCGCTGCGCTCACGGGGACCTCATCACCATCAGCGACCCACGTGCCCGCCACATACCGGAACACGCCGACCTTGCCCATGTAATATCGCGCCACGACGAAATTGGCCGCGTCCTGAAAGCGGATCACCACGCCGCCCCACACCGTGCCCGACCCTACCGTCCAGTCCGCGCTGACCGTCGCATTTGCGATCCCTGCGTTGACGACCGCGCCGCTCACCGTGGCCCCTGTGCCCGCATGCAGCGTATTACTCTGGATCGCCACGCTCGCGGGCCCGAAGATCTGCCACTGGCTGTTCGCCGCGTTCGTCTCGGGACTGCGGCCTGCCACCGTCCCATTGGCCGCCGTGAAGCTGTCGAACACCTGGTTGGTGCCCGCTGCCACCACCGTCATCGTCGCGGTGCGCGTGAGACTACCGCTCGTCGCCGTCACGGTTGCCGTGCCCGCAGCCAGTGGCGTCACCGCCACGGTCAAGCCATTCGGCGCGAGCGAGACGATCCCGCTCGGCGCCACGGACCACGTCACCGTCGCATTCGCCATCGGCTGACTGCTCTGGTCCAGTACCGCCGCCGTCAGCGTCGTCGGTGCGCCGCCCACCGTCATCGTCGCCGTCCCTGGCGTGACCGTTACGGTCGTCGCCACCGGCGCCACTGGCGCCGCTCCGCTCACCGCGAAGTTGTCGAAGCTGCTGCCCGGGTCCACCCACGGCGCCCAGACCATTCCGTGCACGGTCCGCGTCTGCTGGAACGTGTCGCTCGTCTGGATGATCACCACGTTGTCCCACCGCACGGTGATCGTGGCCCCGCTCGTCGTCACGGCCAGGTTGTGCGTCGTCCCCACCGGCGCGCTGACCGCGACGGCCGCCCCATCGGCCACCCATGTCCCCGCGGCATAGCGGAAGACGCCGACATTCCCGAGGTAATAGCGCGCAGCTACGAAATTCAGCGCGTCCTTGTAACGGACCACCACGCCGCCCCACGGGTTCGCCGATCCCACCGTCCAGTCCGCGCTAATCGTCGCGTCCGCGATCCCCGCATTCACGACCGCGCCGCTCACGGTGGCCACCGTGCCCGACACATGCAGCGTATTGCTCTGCAGCGCGACGCTCGCGGGCCCGAAGATCTGCCACTGGCTGTTCGCCGCGTTCGTCTCGGGCGATCGGCCCGCCACGGTGCCGTTGGGTGCCGTGAAGCTGTCGAACACCTGATTGCTGCCCGCCGCCAGCACCGTCATCGTCGCGGTGCGCGTGAGACTACCGCTCGTCGCCGTCACGGTTGCCGTGCCCGCAGCCAGTGGCGTCACCGCCACCGTCAAGCCATTCGGCGCGAGCGAGACGATCCCGCTCGGCACGGCTGACCACGTCACCGTCGCATTCGCCATTGGCTGATTATTCTGATCCAGCACCGCCGCCGTCAGCGTCGTCACCCCACCGCCCACCGTCATGGTCGCTGTCCCTGGCGTGACCGTTACGGTCGTCGCCACTGGCGCCACTGGCGCCGCCCCGCTCACCGTGAAGTTGTCGAAGCTGCTGCCCGGATCCACCCACGGCGCCCAAACCACCCCGTGCACGGTACGCGTTTGCTGGAACGTGTCGCTCGTCTGAATCACCACCGCGTTGTCCCACCGTACCGTTATCGTGGCGCCGCTTGTCGTCACGGCCAGGTTGTGGGTGGTCCCCATCGCGGCGCTCACCGCGACCGTCGCACCGTCCGCCACCCACACGCCTCCCACAAACCGGAACACGCCAACGCTGCCGAGGTAATACCGCGCCGCCACAAAATTCAGCGCGTCCTGGTAGCGGACCACCACGCCGCCCCACGGGTTCGACGCCCCCACCGTCCAGTCCGCACTGATCGTCGCGTCCGCGATCCCTGCATTCACGACCGCGCCGCTCACCGTCGCCACCGTGCCCGACACATGCAGCGTGTTGCTCTGGATCGCCACGCTCCCCGGCCCGAAGATCTGCCACTGGCTGTTCGCTGCGTTCGTCTCAGGGCCGCGGCCCGCCACCGTTCCGTTGGGTGCCGTGAAGCTGTCGAACACCTGATTGCCGCCCGCCGCCAGCACCGTCACCGTGGCCGTGCGCGTCAGGCTGCCACTCGTCGCCGTCACCGTCGCCGTGCCCGCAGCCACCGGCGTCACCGCCACCGTCAAGCCATTC
>WNGB01033748.1_pt1 | contig 10027 bp, 11 predicted proteins | sample 5400681 | NCBI WGS metagenome assembly WNGB01 (sample SAMN13153367, study PRJNA577476) | soil metagenome | isolation source: 115 cm soil or saprolite under grassland replicate 2 | place: USA:California | collected 2016-06-15
GCTATCGAGCGTACGAAGCGCCGTGGCCTCCTGCGCAACGTCTGTGTGGCGATGGGGAATTCGGGGAACACCGTATTTATTTCCCTCCTGGAGAGCTTGCTGGACGACGAAGAGGCACTGGTGCGGGACCACGCAGCCTGGGCGCTGGCACGGTTGCGTGACGGCACGCCAGCGCCCACGTCCTCACTCCCGTAGACTGTACTTCATCCACTCTTCGACAAAGGTTAAGGACTCCATGCTGCGCATGCGATCGAGGTAGACCTTCCCTTGTACGTGATCGCACTCGTGCTGGATGACCCGGGCATGAAATCCCTGTACCGCAATGTCGATCCGGTTGGCCTGGCGATCATAGGCGCGTAGGCGAATCTTGGTGTAGCGCGGCACACGACCGCGCAGTCCCGGCACACTGAGGCACCCTTCCCAGTCTTCCTCCATCTCTTCGGTGAGTGGCGTAATCTCGGGGTTAATGTACACGGTGAGCGGAATCGATGGGGCGTTTGGGCGGCGCGGGTTCGGCTCCACTTCCATAATGACGATCTGTTTCGACACATGCACTTGCGGCGCGGCCAGGCCAGCACCATCGTACTCGTGCATGGTTTCGATCATATCATCAATAAACTGCTGGATAGCCGGGGTCGAGATCGCATCAGGCGGCACCGGTTCCGCCACCTGACGCAGTACCGGATGCCCCAGACGGGCAACTTTAAGTATCATTGACGTGAGGCTCCTTGGTTGTGGGCCTGAGCGGTTCGTATGGTGTGGGCATTCTACTGCATCACCAGATGAGGCGCAACGCGCCTAGCGCCGTGTTCCCGCGCCCAAAGGACGAACCCAGATAGTGCCAGTGAGCGGAACGGCGGGCATCGCCATCAGCGTAATAGGGATCGCCCCACACAAAGCGGAGGGCTTCGGCACTCATCCCCACTCTGGGCCAGCCACCCTGCACGGCATCACGATCCAGCGGGTCGAGGGCCTGGAAGCGCTGTGCCAAGCCGACCTCGCTGAGATAGGCCGTCCGTTCGGCGGCGGTCGCTTTGGCCAGATAAGCGTGCTCTTGCGCCGTAGTCATGATTTTCCGGTAGGTATAAAACTCTGACTGCTCCGCGGGAGAAAGCTGCCGTACCGCCGCGTCATAGGTGCAGCCAGTCAGCACAAGCATGGCGCCTATCAGCGCGCCAGCCCAGTGTAAAAGCTGTTGATGAGTCCTCACAGAATTCTCCTTTTTCCCGTGTGATCGCTGGGGGCATAATCCACCCACCCAACGACGTGATCGGCAACAAGATAGACATCGACACGATTGCCGAAATTCGTGTACTGATTGCCGGAGTCCGCCAGCACAAACGACGACCCCAGGTAAAACCAGTGGGCATAACGCTTTGCATCTCCTGCAGTCGAGTAGGGCTCGCCCCAGAGGAAGAGCAGCGCTTCAGCACTCATCCCCTGTCGAGGCACCCCACCCAGGACAGCATCGCGGTCCAGGGGGTCAAGCGCCTGGAAGCGCTGCACCAGGCCAATTTCCCTCAGGTAGGCCGTGCGTGCGGCGGCGGTCGGCTTGGCCAGATAGGTGTGCTCTTGGGCGGTGGTCATCACTTTTCTATAGGTATGGAACTCGGCTCGCTCATCCGGGGAAAGGTTGCGCACGGCTGCATAGGTGCAACCGGTGCATGCCACACTGATGAGCAGCAGCACCCCGACCCAACGCAAGAGGTGTTGGAGGTCTCTCATAGCCGTCTCCTCTGGGAGGCCAGGATATGTTTTTGCTCTTTAAGAACACATAACACCGCAGAGGGCAGACTATGTTCCCGCAATGTGCATAATGCCCTGCGGCCGGTCAGACACGCAGGCGTTCTTACTCCACTTTGCGGATAGCATCGGCTGGGAAGAGTGCCAGTAAACGCACGCAGGCACGCTCCAGGTAGGCAGGATCTTTGGATTCCAAGGTCAGCTTGACACGGTAGTTGGGGTTCGCAGCCTCCGGGTATGAGCCCAGCATCAGCTCAGGGAACTCGCGTACTACGGTGTCGAGGAGATACGCAAAATCGCTTTCCCGAGCGTCTACATACACCAGACGGACGTGGTAGGGAAGCTCACGAAAGCGTTCTTTGATGCTATCAAACTTGCGCCGGAAGAGTTGCGGGATGCCAGGGAAAATATAGACATTGTCCACTTGCAGGACCGGGACGGGCAGACTCGGCTCCATCAGCAGGGCAGCACCTTCTGGGACACTGGCCATCTTCTGCCGGGCTGAGGAAGGACGCTCCGCCCAGTGTTGCTGTAACAGGGCATCCAGCTCGGGATGAATCACCAGACGCCGTTGCAGGCCATGCGCAATCGCTTCGATGGTCACGTCGTCGTGCGTGGGCCCCACCCCTCCCATCGTGAACACATAATCAAAGGCACATGCAAACGCCACGATGTCACGCGCAATCACCTCGATCTCATCCGGAACCACCACGATCCGTCGGACGTCTACACCCAGGGTGCGCAGCTCCTGACACATATAGGGCGAGTTCGTATCCACGACTTTGCCTGACAAGATCTCGTTACCAATCCAGCTGTCTTTGCCATAGTCTATCCGCCTCGTTCTGGGTCCGCATGTGTGTGCCCTTGCTGCTCACCTCAGTCACTGCCTATCGAGCCCAACCCGGCGTACTGCAGCATCGGGGCGGTGATAGCAAGCCGGCAGATCTCATTGGTGCCCTCAAAAATCTGGGTCATCTTAGCATCACGAAAATATTTTTCCGCCCCCGACTTGCCGGTAGTGCCATAGGCTCCCATGATCTGCACGGCGTCGGTCGCGATCTTGACCGCCGCGTCGCTCGCAAACACCTTTGCCATCGAGCTCAAGACCACCTGCGGCGGCTCCACAGCCGCTGCCTTGTGGGTGAGCAAGCGTGCCGCTTCAATCTGTGTCGCCATGTCGGCAAGCATATGTTGCACCATCTGGTGCTGCACGAGCGGGCTACCACCCTGGACACGGATAAGCGTATGCTGGCGCGCCAGCTCAAAAGCACCACGGGCAATGCCCACGGCAATCGCTGCCCCCTGACCGCGCCCGTAGGCACTCAGGTCCTGTATGAGCCCAGCCGCGCCACCTTCTTTGGTCAGGAGATGCTCGGCTGGCACATAGACGTTTTCCAGATAAAATTCCACCAGCGGGCAGGCCCGCAACCCCAAGGTGGAGAGTATCTCACTGACGTGGAATCCTCGCGTGTTCGTAGGGATGGCAAACCCAGTTAAACCTTCCGGACTGCGGTCATCGCTCACGGTAGCAAACACACTGAGCCAGGTCGCTACATTGCCACCCGCACAATAGGCTTTGCGCCCAGAGAGCACATAACCATCGCCACGGCGTTTCGCGGTCACCATCAGTCGACTGGAGGGCACCCCTAAGGGATGGACGAGGTCACTGCCGACGCGTCGTTCGGTCAAGGCGAGCGCCCAGAAGACCGGCTCGTGGCGCTCTTCACCAGCCAGCACCTGAGGAAACACCTGATCCATCAGCGCCGTGTTCCCCGACAACGCGACCGCCGTCTGCGCCAGGCTGTGTGAGGCCAGCAAGGTGGCGACACCGGCTTCCCAGCGGGCCAGCTCTTCAGCGGCCAGCGCCGCGCTCAAGCGGTCCATGGTGCCGCCGTAATGTGGTGGGAGCTGCGCCGAGAGCAGACCGAAATCGCAACTTTTATGCAGTAACTCCCAATCGATCGTGCCTGGCGGCGCGGTATCCAGCTTACGCGCCCGCCACCGCAGTTCACGCTGCGCAAAACGGCGCATACTACTGCAGACGGCCTGCTGCTCTTCGGTCAACGCAAACATGCTTTCTCCTGAGCAGAAGCCTGCAGCTCTCAGCTCTCAGCAGTCAGCCCACATACCTGGCTCCTTACTGCGCATGGCTGAAAGCATGCTGTGCTGAAAGCTGACGGCTGATGGCTGAACGCTGTTTAGGACGTCTCCTCGGCCAATCTGCGATACTTGCTAGCAAAGAAGACCAGCGGTTTTAAGTTGGGATCGTCGCTCAAGGCTGCCTCCTGTACTTCACCCACAAACACCGTATGATCACCCACATCGAAACGCGCCCAGACTTTACAGTCGATATAGGCCAGGCATTCAGCCAACACCGGACAGCCCGTCAGAATGTTGACGCAGAACACGTCGACAGTTGTCAGCAGCTCATGCATGTTCGCCTTTTTGTCGACACTCACCAGGATCAACGGTGGGTCGAGGGAGACAGAGCTAAAAGCATTGGCAGTCATCCCGTGTTTGACACCGCTGTGATGGGTGGTCACCACCGTCACACCAGTTACAAAACGACCTAACACCTGCCGAAAAAGATTCGGATCAAATGGCATGATTTCCCTCCTGGGCAATTGTCTGTCTCTCTCCCACGTTCTGATGTCATCCGCACGTGGCCTTAGTCACTCAGTCCAGCAATGTATGTCGCGAGGTCGAGGCTGTGACGAAAATCGTATTCGCGATGAATGGTCAACTTTTCTGCTTCAATTGAGCCTTCCGCATGAATCGCCAGTACTGCTTGGTAGCCCCCAAAATCCGAAGACGTCAGCTCAGAAATCATATTGAGGAGGCGCAGCCGCGCTACCGCTGACACCCCAGCTTTGCCGCCAAGGTATTTGTCGATGAAGGGACGCGTTTCCGGGTTGCGCAGGTCATCTTCGCCAGGCGCTGTGACCAGCATACCACCGCTGATATCCTGCAGGTAGGCGACCATCTGGTGATAGTTTTCCGCAAAGTGCAGCTTGGCGATATTGACCAGCAGTGGGCTGGGCACGGCAATCCCCTCTTCCTCAACGTGGCACTGCCGCGCTGCTTGCACCGTTAAAGCCCGCAGGGTCTGGGTGTAAGCAATGAGTCTGGTGATCTTTTCACGGATATGACCGGCACGCGTGAGGCCGTTGTAGTCGGCTATCAGCTGCGCCGCGCCCACCAGGGCATCGGTAAGCGGGAGTTTATAGGAAATGGCGGTAAAGCGGTGAAACTCGACGAACGTTTTTGCGAGGTCGCCAGCAAACTGCCATTCCTTCTGCAAGAAGACACGCTCGCGCGGCACAAAGACGTCGTCAAAGACGGTCAGCGTTTCGGTCATCTTGTGCTGCGAGGTGATGGGGTGGTCATGGTGCCCCGGGCGCGGCGCCCCATAAGGGCTACAGATCATTTTGAGGCCTGGGGTGTTGACTGGAATGGCGAACGCCACAGCGTAGTCGCGGTCAGCCTGCGACAGGTTACGGGTGGGCAGGACAATGACTTCATTGGCGTTGGTCAACACCGAGGTGTGGATTTTCGCGCCACGGACCACAATCCCATCGGGGCGTTCATCCACGATGTGCACGTAGTAGTCCGGGTGCGTCTGCTGCGACGGTCCGAGACTCCGATCCCCTTTCACATCCGTCTGCGCCACCGCTACTGCCAGGTCGTTCCGAGCACAATGCTGATAAAACTGTCGTACCCGGCTCAGGTAATCTGTCTGCAGGGTATCATCCATACGCCGTGCGACCATGTGCAGAGCAAACAGCGCATCGCTGCCGATCTCTTTGATGAGCACGACCAGGGTCCGTCCCAGGCCGGTCGCCGTTTCGATGAGCTGGCTGCGTTTCAGCAAGTCGTCGCTAGTGCGGGGGAGGTAAAAATAGCGGCTGATCTCCTCGCCGGTCTGTGGGTCGTGCACCACGGCTAGATCACGATAGCGCGGGTTCTCGGCCATCTCATAGTCGATGCTAGCATGCTGCACTGCCACACGTAACACCGGATGGGTGGTGACGTCCTGGACGCGTTCACCCTTGTAATAGATGACCCGCTCATCTTGTAAGCTCGTCTTATATGCTTGCGGCGTTCGCAGCGCCATGCACCTCTCCTCTCCGCTGGGCTCCTGATCGGCATCCTGCTCTCGGTGCCTATTATACCGGAATCAGTTGCAAGAGAATAGAGGACGACCCTGACCTATGTGCCAGCCACGTCTGTGCCTTATCTGTCAGCGTCGCAGGTGTTGGCGCAGCGTGGTAATATGCTGCGTGATCAGCGACGCATCTGGGGCCTCAGGAGAGAGTTGCAGATAATGTTGCAGATCGTCAAGCGCTGCCTCCAGAGAGCCAAGTTGCGCCTGCAATAACCCGCGATCACGCACTTCCGTGAGCATATCGGGGCGCAGCAGGAGCAAGCGCTCCACCACGCCCAGGGCGCGGCGATGATCACCTTGCTCGACATAGATGGCCTTGAGGTTGTATAGCATGCGCTGCAGGATGGCGTGGTCGCTCACTGGTTGCACATAGGCATCGTCCCACGCGAGCCTTTGCCCATACATGGTTGTCAGGCGTTGCTGACAGTCCTCCTGGCTGAGAAGCTTGCCCTGGTAGTAAGGGTCAATCCAGAAGACCGTTGGCTGGGCGCTATACCGCACCAGAAAATGTCCTGGCATACCAACCCCGACGATCGGGAGACCTACTTGTCTGGCCAGCTCAATGTACATCACTGAGAGCGTAATGGGGATACCCGTTTTGCGCTCAATGACATCATTTAAAAAACTGTTGCGGGTATCGTAATATTGTTCCTGGTTGCCACGGAAACCTTGCTCGTCAAAGAGATACGCATTGAGCTGCGCCACAATGGGCTGCGGGTCGATCTCGAGACCCAGGCGGGAGGAGACGACCTCAGCCATGGCGTCAAGACGACGCAGATACGTCTGCACGTCCAGCGCGGGATATTCTTCCTGGGCAATGAGCAGGGCCCCTTCGGCCAGACGAAACTCCCCGTGGGGCCGCTCGATCAGTGCGGCAAAACGGCGACGCGACTCAGAGACGTCCATGTCGTATCCTTCGCGGTGCGCAGCCCTAGTTGGTACGCTGGGCACTTTGAGCCTGCTCCAGCGCTGCATCCACCAGTTCTTTAAAACGTTCATACGAGGCGGCGCCGCTCAAGAGGTAACCGTTGACGAAAAATGTCGGGGTGGCGTTGACGCCGACATTCTGGCCAGCCCGCATATCGGCGTCAATCCCGCTGGCATATTTGCTCGCATCGAGACAGGCCGTGAATTGCTCCAGATTCAGCCCCAGTTCTTGGGCAAACTTTTTTAGTTCGTCCATTTGTAGGTTCGAAGCGGCGAAGAGCTTATCGTGGTAGGGCCAGAATTGTTGCTGTTCAGCCGCACACTGGGCCGCCTCAGCTGCCTTTTGGGCCTGGGGGTGGATATTGCGCAGGGGGAAATCCCGAAAGACGAGTTTGACTTTGCCCTCGTACGCTGCCATGAGTTGTTTCAGCGCGCCCTGGGCCTGACGGCAGTAGGGGCACTGAAAATCGGAAAATTCTACGATGGTGATTGGTGCGTTGTCAGGCCCTAGGGACGGCTTGCCGTCTGTCGCCACCTCTATTTTGGGGGCACGCAAGGCCACGGTCACGGGGTAGCGCGGCTGGAGTTCCTTGAGTAACGCCTGGCGACGCTGCTCCTGGCCCTGTTGTTGCAGGTAGGAGGTGATCTGCTCTGAGATCTTCTCGAGAGGCTGTTTGATGCGACTTTTATTGGCCTCATAGAATGCCTGTATCTGCTGAGGGGTCACGGCCGGGATCTTGGCCACAATCTCATCCTGGACAAACTGTTGCACCGGCACACCACGCTGGGCTGCCTCCAGGCTGAAGATCTTGTCGGCAATCAACTCATCCAGCTTTTCTTTCATGGCCTGGTAACGCTGGATTTCCAGCCGTGTTAACTCCCCCCGGAGCAAGTTCGTTAAGTCCTCAGCCGCGATCGGTTGGCCTTGCACGGTCGCCACCACGGCTGGGAGTTCCTCTGCAATAGCCAGCATTGGTATGGACGTCATCACGCTCGTCAGTGTAACCAGCGCCAAGATAGTGCCCCACTGAGCACCCGTCTTCGAGATACGTTGGAACATGGGTAGACTCCGTCAGCAAAGGTGAACGCGCAACGCGTGACAAGCACCGTAGCCAGCTTTCTGGGAGGGCACACGTTGACATGTATGGGGACATGTGGAAAAATGCCGTCGAGAGGGCATTCTTCACTGGGGAGAAGTATATCATGTTTCACAGGGTCCTGGTGGCCACAGGTGGGTCCCCCTGGTCAGACAATGCGGTCAAATATGCCATCGGCTTGGCCAGGGATTACCAGTTGGAAGTGGTGATTCTGCATGTCTTGACCGAAACGCCGCCGTACTTTATCGCGGAGGCTGGCACCTCGCTCGACAGTCTCCTCGAGGGCAGTGAAGAGGCCGGTAGGCGTATTATTGATGAGGCTGCTGACTGGGCGGCAGAGGCTGGCATCCAGTACGATACTGAGCTGGTGTGGGGGCGTGTGCCCGAAGTGATCTGTCGGGTTGCCCAGGAACACGACTGTGACTTGATCGTGGTGGGCTCCCGCGGCCTGACCGGTTTTAAGCGCCTGATGCTGGGGAGTATCTCGAATGCTGTCGCCGCCAAAGCCCCCTGTCCGGTGCTGGTGGTGAAACTGTACGAAAGGTGATCAGCAACCCCCGTTCTGCCGAGACAGCTCCCTCCTTCCAAAACCATTCGCCTGGCAATCGTGATGGCGAGGGAGCGCTCTGGCGGTGCGCTCACGCCGCCAGCGGCATGATCCGGTCAGCGAAGCGCTGCATGCGCTCCAGGGTCTGCTCCAGTGTCTCACCTTGCAGGTTCACCATCATGTGGCGGACGCCGACCTCTTGATAGCCCTTGATGTCATCGGCGATCTGTTGCGGCGTGCCAGTCAAGGGACGGCGCTGGCCATCGGGCAGCGTCAGGGCCTGCTGGTCAGTATACCAGTTCGTGCTGTAGGCAAAACTCAATGCGGATGGGTCGCGTCCCGATTCCAGAGCGTGGTGCTTGACCGTGGTTGCGTAGTCGGCGAACTGCTCCGGCGTCGCCACGGGGAAGCGCGGGTTGCTGCCGATGGGATACCAGGCGTTGGCCAGGCGTCCCGCCCGGCGCAGCGCCACAGGACTCTCCCCGCCGGTCCAGATGGGTGGGTGCGGCTTTTGGAGAGGTTTTGGGGCAAAAGCGACGTTGGCGAAGCGACAGTACTTGCCCTCGAACGTCGGATTGTCACTCGTCCACAATTCCTTGAAGGCGCGGATGTACTCGTCGCCAACGGCACCGCGTTCGTCGTAGGCGGGCGCGCCAATGGCTTCGAACTCTTCGCGCATCCAACCCACACCGCAGCCGACGATGAGGCGACCGTTGGAGAGCACGTCGATGGTCGCCAGCATCTTCGCCGTGAGCACGGGCGGGCGGTGCGGCAGCACCATGACCGACGTGAGCAGCTTGGCGGATGACGTGACGCCAACCAGGAAGCTCAGGAGCGACAGCTGCTCCAGGCACTCCCCTGTTGGACTGCCCGCAAACGTGCCGCTTTCGTTGTAGGGATAGGTGGAAGCGATGGCCTTCGGGATGATGATGTGGTCACTCACACTGATAATGGCAAAGCCCAACTCCTCGCCCTGGTGCGCCAGCCTCGCGAGGTTCTGCGGCGTCGCCATTGGCCCGCGTGTCGGTAGTCCAAAGCCAAACTCCATGGTCGTTCCTCCTCTTACACGGCCTCTGTGTCTCTGCCCACTGTCGAATCTCCCTCGTAGTGTAGCCCTTCAGGAAGCGCAGAGCCAGTATGTTCAGCGGCACGCCCCGTTTCCCATTGCTCTCAGAGCAGCCGTGGCAGCACCTTCTCGGTGAACATGAGGAACGACGCGTGGCTCAGTGGTGCACAGAGCAGATAATCAAGCCATATCTCCTCCTGGAGCTGCTGCAGCTGGTCGAACACGCGCTCCGGCGTCCCGTATATGATGATACCATCCAGGTAGAGATCAATCGGATCGAGTGTCCCGCCGCTCTGGTTGCGTCCCGAGGTTAGCATGGCCACAGCATTGGCGGCTTTGGTGGGGTTGACGTACGCGTCCACCAGCCATTGGGCGCCCTGGCGCGCGATGGCCTCGGCGGCCTGATCTGTCTCCGCCACGGCGAGCAAACGTGCTATGGGCATATCGCGTCCCGCGATGGCGTGGCCATGTGCCACCAGTTG
>WNGB01015629.1_pt1 | contig 10026 bp, 7 predicted proteins | sample 5400681 | NCBI WGS metagenome assembly WNGB01 (sample SAMN13153367, study PRJNA577476) | soil metagenome | isolation source: 115 cm soil or saprolite under grassland replicate 2 | place: USA:California | collected 2016-06-15
CTCGCGGTGTCGATAGTTAGCTCTGACCCTTTTCTTCCATTCTTCCATTTCGAGGGCAGTGTTCCCGGCCTCAGACGATTCGAACTAGATCACCGGAGAATGCTTCTCATTTCAGGCGATCTACGTTAGATTGTACAGGCAAACGGTTCAGCAACAGAAGGGAAACGAAAACATGAAAACAAAATTGTGTGCCGTCGCGCTTGTTGCGAGCGCGGTCACAATTGCTCAAGCGAACCCAGGAGCTGTTCCCGCCGCGAAAGTGGGAGGGCCCGTTACACGCAGTGCCCCGGCGGTTCGTGGTCCGATGCGGCCCGGCGGTGTTTCATCGTTCCGCTCGACGCCGATGCGGTCATACGGCAGTAGACCGTTTTATTCAGGCCAACGCTCTCCCTCGTTAGGGATGCGTTCGTCACGATCCTTCGGGTACCGGCGGCCTATTTATTCGAGTCGACCTTTGGTCACGCGTTCCGGTCCATACACGATAGCAACTATCCCGCGACCCAATCGTGTCGCGCTAATCGCGAATCGCAGAAATCCAGCTGTCACACGCGTTTGGAACCAGCGAAACATCGGAACGCAATTCCCGAATGGAAATAATGTACGAAACGCGAACAATTTCCGGAATGCAAACAACCTGCCGAGCGTAAACAATTTCCGGAATAGCAACAATCATCTGCGCCGTGACTGGCAAAAACACGTTTTCGCTCACGGCTCAGGGGATTGGCATCGCGATTGGAACCGCAATTGCGACCACTGGTGGAATGGTCACCGATGCTCCTTTATTAATGGAACGTGGGTGATCTTCAATCTGGGATTTTCTCCGTGGTGGCCTTCGTACTACCCGGACGACTACTACTACGACTATGGCTTTCCCAACGATGGCTACGGCTCGTCGACCTACGGGTACGATTATCCATACTCGTACAATTACGACCCCGGCGAGTACAACTCAGGCGATTATCAGGGACAGATGTATTACGATCAAAATAGCTATCCCTACCAATCGCAGGGCTACTACGACTCCGGTGTTTACCAAACTGAAGTGTACGACGATCCGAATGGCTACACCGATAAATCGCAATCAGACGATTCGATCATTGTCGCAGCGCAGGAACGACTGGCTCGCCAGGGCTACTACCGGGGCGAGACAGACGGTGTGCTTAGCGCTGAGATGCAGAAAGCCATCAGGCGTTATCAAAGCACCAACGGGTTGCGCCAGACTGGCGACCTCGACAGCGACACGCTGGCAGTTATGGGACTATCCAAAGGTACGAGCTACTAAATTTGAGAGCGGCCAATATGGGGGAAGGAATTTTTCATTTGTGAGTTCTCGCGCGAATCCAACAATGAGCGAACCAATCAACGCTCATCATGAGCGGGGTCCGTTTCGACGTTGCCTGTAGTGGCAGGCGTGTCGCCTGCGATCTCGCTACTTACTTGTCACTCGGTAGCCCGTGCTTATAACAAGCTTTGCGCGATAAAGTGGAAGGAATTTCGTTGCGAATTTAAGTCCCAAAAACCCAGCGCATCATAGGTTTGACATAGCTTCAAGGTTAGCAATAGCGAGAATGCAACCTTCGTCGTCTACTCAATTGCTTGTGTCTGCTGTATCGATATAAATGAGTTTCAAGAACTTATATTATGGCCTTCACCGAAGCGTTAAAGATTAGGATTCGGCAGAAAGCGCACTACTGCTGTTGCCTTTGTCATCGTCTGGAGATTGAAATACACCACATAATTCCCCAGGCCGAAGGTGTTCTTGATGATGACGACAATGCTGCACCCCTTTGTGCGTCGTGTCATGAGACGTATGGAGCAAATCCACAAAAGCGGAAATTTATCCGAGAAGCCCGGGACCATTGGTACGAGGTCTGCGCTAATCGGTTTAAGGCGGATCCAGATGGGTTGGCCGAAATAAGGCGCGCGTTAGAGAACCTTGCGACCAAGGATGAAATTCAAGGTCTGAGAAGGGAAATCCTTGGTCCTGTCCGCAAGGGGAATTCCGCCAGCGGAACACTCTCATCCTCGATTGCAAAGCTCGCCATTAGAGGTCAAAGACCAACAGGTAAATCAGCGAGTGGCTTACTGAATTACGAACTGAGAAGCGATCCCCACAACTTAGGAGTGGAAGTGTGGATTTGGAAAAATGCTCGCGAGGACGCATTCAAACTCTGCGATACTGAAGGTTGGGGCAATTTTCGCATATACTTCTCGCCTAACGATCGCTTTATTCTCGTGGAGGACGGGGGTTCCAGTATGGGTATTCATTTACGGCTTTTCACCCGGATCGAAGTTAAGGAGGGACCCCTTTTCACCGAGAAAGAAAGTGCAAATATCGAGGACAAAGCAGAGAACTTCCTTTTGGAGCGCGCGGGCTTACCCCCGGGGCCGATTCTGGACCATCGATACGCGCATTGCTGGTATTGGTCAGAGAATTCCTGTGCAATTTTGTTTCACATTTCGGGCCACGGCGTAATCGAATCGCAAGCCTATCGAATTAGCTCACTCTGTGTTTACGATTTAGAATCCGATCAGGTGGCTCTGGACTTAGCTCGGATGAATCCAAAACCTGTAACCCGTTCCCGGTCGAATGAAAACTCCCACTGAAATCGATAATTGGGAAGAATTCTTCAAAGCCTTTGAATCCGTTTTTCATCACGATTGGTCGACCACGTGTACAAAACTATCCACTATTGGAAGTGGCACATTTCTACACCCGCAGTCTGCAGAAGGAACGCCCATTTGGGAAAACCGTGACGCGCTGTTAAAGGCGTATTGGAAAATTAAACCCCACCTCGACCTTGCTGTAATCCAAGTCCACAAATTTCGCGAAGAAACCGCCAAATACGAGACTTGGATCACGGGAGAAGTATTTTCGGACGGAAATAATCTTCTCTTTCGAGCAGACCGGCCAATTGAAGGAAATACGACGCAAAATGTAGTGCTGCTCGGAGCGCAGCGAGGTTTGGAAAATGTCCTCCTACCAATTTACTTCAAAGCTGCAGAAAAGAGAGCAACCCTGCGGTTATACGGCGTGCTGATGCCAAACGAAGTGTTAATGCCGCAATCTTGGAAGCCAAAGCCTGGGGCTCCAAGTGTTAGCTTCATAACTTGGAAATTCCACTCGCCTACCGATCCTGACGAGCTTCCGAAATCTGAACGATTAGAATTCACGCCAGACGATCGTTTCTCTGGGTATCGCGTTCGGCTTGACTGGGACTCGGCGAATCAAAGCCTTCTCGAAACCGTACTACAGGAGTTCGAAATGTTGCAACATCACCCTCGTTCATGTGTGATTGTGATGCATGGATTTATCGAACTCCTGATCAACACCTTGGTTGAAGAGAAATGCAAATTCGGGAAGAAAATGGCGAGTAACAACCGAGGTTATCCACATTCGGTAAAGCTAACTCTTCTTTATGAGTTGGACCTCATTGACGAAGAGTCTTTCAAAAAACTGAGTTGGTTTCGAAAGCTTAGAAACGACGCGGCACACGAAGCAGTCTTTTCTGTCACTCCCGACAACCTTCAAATGTTCGCGGGAACAAAATTTGCAGACGTTTCACATTTTCCGCTTCTGTGCATGGAAATTTTCATGAGCCTTTGGAATGACTATCCAGATTTATTCTCGTCGAAGTTTTCACCCGAAGGTCACGCGGGTGCCGTCGTAGCTGAGCCTGTGAAGGGTCGTACATTCACTATGCGCGACAATGATTAGAAGTTGAATGTTGGGGTCTGACCCCATTGTCTTTTCCGAGAATGAGTAAGTTTGTCCTTTGTTCACGCTGCTTTCGGGATGAAGGGTTGAGGCTCGATTCCGAGGAGAACGGAGTCGCTGACGTCTCTCCTTGCCCAAACTGCGGTTCCATCGAAGGCAATAAACTGACGATCGATGATGTGAGAACCCTAGCGTACCGTTTCTTCGTCTGGGGCACTTTGCATCGGTGCGATTATGGCGCGGCGCCGCTCGTTGTGTTCAATCAGGCTCAACCGACGAACATCAATACATCGTCGTGGTTCGAACCCGACATTCGTCTAATCGAGCAAACCCTGGGCGTGGGCTTCTTTTACTACGGACCGAGACTTTGGATGATAGGCGAGGTCGAACCGCTCAAGGCGCTTCAAGAGCCGACGTCACGTAGATCCATTATTGACCGTATACTGCAGCAATATCCGACCAAAATCTTGACGCCAAGTGAATCGTTCTACCGTATCCGAAAAGCTCCAAATATTCCTCACGACCCCTCTCAGTACGACAGCCCACCAGTGGGATCGGTTAGTGCAGGAAGACTCGATTCACCAAGTTTACCGGCTATGTATGCGTCGCAGGACTTACACATCTGCGTGCACGAATGCAGGATCGCAGCAGAGGATGAATTGTACGTTGCAACGCTTTCACCGACGAGCGATCTCAAACTCCTTGATGTGTCGGTACTGCTCAACGAGGAGGGCGTCACAGAATTCGAAAGCTTGGATATGGCGGTGCACATGCTCTTCCTAGCTGCAAAGCACGCGTACGAAATAACAAGAGACATTGCTGCTGCCGTTGCTTTGGCTGGTTACGCTGGGCTCGTTTACCCTTCTTATTTCAGCCTGCTCCGCACGGGCGGAAGGCCATTTGAGACAGCATACGGATTATCTCACCGCCGGTTGCCGCATTTGCGCGAGCATGAAAAACACAAGACTGTTGCGAACTTAGCACTGTTCGGTCGGCCTATTGAGGATGGAAGAGTCCAAGTACAGTGCATAAATAAGGTTATTATTAGTCGCGTCGACTATCGTTTTCACTTCGGGCCCGTTGGCTGCGACCCCGAGCTACCGTCTTCGTTATAAGATCAATGGAAAGAGATGCGTAGCGATTACCCTTCTGACGTGTCGCGATTTCTACAGGCCTTCGCGAATCACGCGAAGAAGCTTGTTAAGGAGGGTCCCGGAAAGCGTAATGCGGACATTGATCATCGCATCGCCGAACAAATTTTCGCCCCATGGGAAGATGATCAACAAAAACCTAAAGAAACGAAAGAGACCACGTTCCTCCAGGACTACTTCAATTGCTTTTGGGAGGTTGTTCTAGCTTGCGATCACCTTGAGACAATTCGGGGTTTGATCGACAGCAGTCTTGAAACGACATCGTCCGAAAAACGAACTCGTACCATCATCTTTTGGTCCGAAGCATATTTAAACGAGATGTACATCTTTGAGTTAAGATTGCTGGACTTCTTGACGGCGAGTGAACGTCGCTACAAAAATGATCCTGAGTTTGCGGCTCCGATGCGGGAGATTTGCACCAATCTTCGAGCGGAAGCTCAGAAAATTCTTCAGCCACTCATCAAGATCCGAGGCGCTCACGTACATTCAGGACGTTTGCGACACGCGGACCCACAGCTCGTTCGATTGTCGCACTTAGAACTTTTCGTCAACGATCTTGGAATCACGGATCTTTCTGGCGAATACGAGAAGGCTACAAATGAAGCAAGAGATTGGCTCATCCGGCAAACAGATCATTGTACGAAGGTCGCTTGGACACTATTGGATTCAACATGTCATGTCTTGGCTGAGGGCATCGTAACTAAAAACGGATGGCTCATTGTTCCGACAAATTACAAGGACTAGCCTCTTACGTGTCTACAGATTCGACTTTGATGTTGTCGACGGCTTTGAGTGCGCAGCCTTTGTGAGAGACTATGATCTTACTTACTGTATCGGATAGCAGTTCTTTGGCGCAGGGCTCGACTCATCTACCGGATGACATTTACCCAATGCGAAACAGATTTCTCAAAATCCAGCAGGACGCGGTGTAATTTTCGCGAAGCTTGTTATCGTTCGTTATTAAACCATCAAAGATCGTTGCGTAAGCGGCGTAAGCCACGTCGACGTAATCATTCCTTAATTTGTCGCGTGAAGCTCCAAGATAGCCTTTCTCAAGTACCCATTTAAGAGAAAGCGCATAACTGCAGACCGCGTAGCGAAATGCAAGGCTGAAGAGAACCCGGTCCGGGTCCGGCATCGGATTAGCACCGACGACATCCCGAAAGTATAGCGCGGTTAATCCCATTATGTTCTTCAATGCATGCTGGGAAAATGATACCGACGGTTTTTTGTGGGCGCGAATAGCTCTAAGATCTTCGGCAGGAAACTGCGCTTCTAACTCCCCGATCGCCTCCCGAATAGGAGCTGCAAGCCGAGTAAAACGTTCCCTGGTTTCTTGGACGGACTTTCCAAACTCTGAAATAGCGAGTGACATTGGCTTAGATCGATCAGCATTTCCAAAAAGCGCACGACAGTAGACTGGGAAATTGCTTGTTTTGCGATCATCTTGAAGACGTTTTTGCAGACCCGCCGAATTTCGAGGGACCAATTTCCAAATCTTGGCATTCGATTTCAGAACTATGACCTGCTCAGAAAACCTTGAGACGATTTCTAAAGATCGACGCAGGTTAATCTGTGGGTTTCCGTAAAACATCTCAATCGTCGCGTAATCAGTGATCACGGCGAAATGCTGCTTGGATGTCGAAAGAAATTTTTCAAGTTCGGGACTTCTTAGAGCCCCGGCGTCTACTACCTTCTTGATCACCATATGTTCGTCTTATTACACCTGCACTGCGGGATAAGAAGATAGGGGTCAGTCAACATATCTTGACTGGTAATTCGCTTGGGAGTGAATGAGGCTGGCGTTGGCCCTACCCGATTCTGTCACGATTTGTTGACTGACCCATTTCCTTCCTCCCAATTGACTGATCTCTTTCAGTCGCGACGCGGCTGCGATTTACTCTGCTTCTTCCTTCACCTTTGGCGCCGCCAGCTGCAAGTAGCGCTCTTCAATTCGCTTTTTCATTGCTTCAAGTTTTCGCGAGTATGGGTAGCGCTTGAAAAGTTTATCGGCCTCGTCTCGCAATGAACTCAGTAGACGTCGTCGTTCCTCGAACCGACTCGGCCACTGTTCAATCCAATCGAGTTCTTGAGCGCACAGAACATGCGCCGGGTATGGGTCGTCCGGCCGTTGTTCAATCTGCTCGAGCAGTATTTTCCGCGCTTCGTCGCGCATCACCGTCGCCTCATGCAACTTGTGAGAAGCGGCTGCCTGTTTGTAAAAAAGCATTGCCTTCGTGGTCTGGATAAAATCGTCTGTTCTTGGGGCAAGCTCCTCCGCTTGCGCTAAGTAGTTTTCCGCAGTGGCAAGCTCATCGTACTCCAATTCGAGCGATGCATGCTGTAGCAAAAAGTGATAATCGCGTTTCAAGTAGCCTTCGAGCGATTGAAAAACTGCTCGAGCCGACGCGATATCTGTTCGGAAACGCTGCTGTATCAGATGGTGATTGATAACATCGCGATATAGCCGGAAGACTTTCGAACGATTTGGTTGTGTGAAATCCAAATCGTGCGCGAGCGTTTGCAGCAGCCGAATGTACGCTTCCTTGACGAGCACGCGAGGAGCAAGGTTGTCAAGCAATGCTTCTGCAATAATACGATGTCGCGCCTGGACCGCTTGGCGATGCGGCTCTCGCCGTAGCACAATGCCTTTCAGCTGCGTATCGAGTAAATCGAGAGCTTCATTTGGGAACACGTCGATAAGACTAAGAAATTGATCGATCGTTAAGTGGTTACCGAACGTCGTGGCAAGGCAGATTGCTAGGTAAGCGATCTTCGCTTCGTTTGATTCAATAGATTCAAGCTCGCTTTCTATAATATGATCGAACGGTTCTCCTTGGGTAGCTTCTCGCATCGCGACCAAGATTTGTTTTTCAGCTCGAATCGAAAATTCGTACCGCTGTTGGGTGCGGGTCTTGCCGGCCAATTTCCCAAGCAAGTTAAACTCAGATAACTTGTCGATCAGCGCGTCGATATCGCGATCACTCAAATTGGGCATTTCGAACTCTCCAGGGGTTTGCAACGCCGCGAATCTTTGCATGACACGAGCACTCCGATTGCCGCGTTCTCCTGCAATAATCACAACCCGCCGCGAGCTGAGCCTAACAGCTTCGACAAGTGCGTTCAGAGTTGTCAGCAGTGTCCGCGCATCATCAACAAACACAGCGAGCGGTTCTGTGAATGTCGCCAGAGCTGGCGCGATGTGGCGTGGTGCTACGGAGTAGAACGGGTCTGCGAATATTACTTGCGTTCCAGCGTTCGCGAGTTGTAACGCGACCCGCATCATGACGGTGCTTTTGCCCGAGCCTGCCGAACCAGACACTAAAATGCCGCTCGGTGCCCCAGCTGACAGTCGGTTCTGAATCAAAGACAAAAGTGCGTCCTCGCAATCGCGATGCGCATCGAGGTTTGCGTATATGTCCCCCCAGTCAGGACCCGCCCCGAGCAAGAACTCTTTTTCAACGCGCGGCAGTCGCTCTGGTAGCCGGACGACGTGGAAACCTGATAGAAATTGTTGAACGTGCGTCCGCTCAGCTTGTGAAACGTTACCGACGGCAGCTAACTGGTGCGCGACTTCGGGATGCAATTGCGAGATAATCTGTTCACGGGTTAGCAAATTCTCAGGCAATACGATCGCTTCGAGAAACTCTTGTGCTGTGCCTTCAATTGGAATCAGACCTAATGCACCGAATTTCTGCCGAACCACCGTCGAGAACGAAGGACTAACGACAAATGCTTTGGAGCGTCGTTCCTTGCCCCCAAAGCGCTTGCCGCGAGCTTCCAGCGCTTGCCAGAACAACGGCTCGTCAAGCCTGCTACCTAGAAAAACGACAGGGTGTGTCGAGTAGTCTCGCACAAAATGGTCGTACCAAGTTGGATTTTCGGAGGCACGGCGCGCATACTGAAGAAACGAAAAGGTAAGACTAGTCGGATCGTCGAGATCGACGCCGTTAAGCTTTACAAGCTGCGTCGTCTCGAGAAACTGATCTCGATCCTTGTAGTCAGCGCTCTGGCCGTTTACGACTTCGAGCTTTGTGTCTACTCCCTCAAATCCATAAATTTTTTCAACCACGTCATCCACGTTCGTGGTGTAAATGCGATACCAATAAATTTTTGGAAGGAGTTTGTACCATTCCGCCAAATCTTTTGATCTAAAAAGATCGCGTAAAAGAAATGCCAGCTGCTTCTTGTCGCGCGAGAGACAGAGCTCGAAGAGGTCCTGTAGCGAAGCCCCGTCATATTCCTGAGTGAAACGAAGAAATGACCACAATTTACGGCAAAGTGTTTCTCCTGTGGGGATAGGCTCATCGATTTGATTTGTTGCTCCAGTGGAAAAGCCTGCGCCAACAAACAGAACAAGCGAGTTGCTGCGAAGCGCGCGTGCAAGCTCCTCTCGCGTAAATGCGTCTAAATTCATTTCGGTTGGAACGAGAGGGCTGTTGGCCCAAAACCCCTCCCAGAATCCTCGATACCAGATTCGCCTTTTACTGCAATTGAGAAAGCGATTTGCGCCTTTGCGTAGACTTCAGCGCCGGATTCTTTAAACTCTTTCGCTTTCTGTTCCAAATCGACTTGCAGAGCTTTCTTGGGAAAATTTTTGTTCGGCAGCGAACTTTCCTACGTCCTCAGTAACATGCATCTGTTTTCAAGCGACCGGAACGACGGTAGCCGCTTCGACAGGAGGCGTCTCGGCCTTGTTGGTAATCAGCTTGCGCAGGAACGGAATGAAACTGAGGGATCAGAGACATAGAAGGTCAAGCTGCAAGGGTAGCAGCGAACGAGCGTGGGCAACGAGTGAGTTTCAATCAGCGCGACGAGCGCAATACCGACCGCGAGGCTACCGGCGCCAAGCTCCGCGAACAGCTTGGCGTACCGTATGCAGCATCGCAATGCGTATTCCTGTTTGTGCATAAGAAGCGCGTTGCGGTAACGTTCCCGCCGTCGTCATGGATCCGGCTACGTTCTTTACCGAGCTGAAGCGGCGCAAGGTTTACAGGGTCGCGGTCGCGTACGCGATCGTGGCGTGGCTGTTGATCCAGGCGGCTTCCATTTTGTTCCCGACGTTCGAAGCGCCGCCATGGGTGATGAAGGTGTTTGTTACCGCAGTGATCCTCGGTTTTCCGGTGGCGCTGATCCTGGCGTGGGCGTTCGAGCTGA
>WNGB01017476.1_pt1 | contig 10025 bp, 5 predicted proteins | sample 5400681 | NCBI WGS metagenome assembly WNGB01 (sample SAMN13153367, study PRJNA577476) | soil metagenome | isolation source: 115 cm soil or saprolite under grassland replicate 2 | place: USA:California | collected 2016-06-15
TATCACCTTGACGGTATTCAGCGGGACTGCCGCGTTTATCAGGCCCCCTGATCCGCCCGAGGGCACTAGCTTGTTCGGCGAGTCTGCGGAGCAGGAGGAGCAGTTGCAAGGCTTTCTTAAGGACTCAGCAGAGCGGGACTCTGAAGCCGGGACTCTCCATCTCGGCATCGGCCTCGCTCTGGCCGCGACTGGAGGGGCGCTGCTTCGGCGCTTGAAGGCCGTTCCTATAGGCCTGATGTTCGGCGGAATCTTGCTCTTGCTGCTCGGCGCCGCTCCTCAAACCGGAACGGCTGGACTCGATGCCACAAGCACCATCTACGCCCCGCTACTCAGCTTCGCCAAAGACGCGGGCCAGGCCCGCGATATCATCCGCTTCGTCGTATTACTTGCGGGTACGGTCCTGATCTTGGGTTTCGCCGTCTTCCGCTGGGAACTGCCACCCGACGCGGGCGCAGCTGAGGAGCCGTCGGCGCCTGCCGCGCCTCCCGAGCCAGCTCAGCAAAGTCCGCTCAGCGCTTAGACGTCCCGCTTCTCCGCTCGCCCCGAGGCTCTCGAAAGGTCGCCGAGCGCCGCCTGCGCAGCCGCGAGGCGCGCCGTTTCCACGCGGAACGGTGAGCATGAGACGTAGTCAAGATTGATCTCGTGGCAGAACGCCACGGAAGCGGGGTCGCCGCCGTGCTCCCCGCAGATGCCAACGTGCAGTTGCTCGTTGCCTGCCCGCCCCTCCTCGGTTCCCATCTGCATCAGCCGGCCTACGCCCGGTCGGTCGATTGTGACGAAAGGGTTTTCGGGGACGAGCTTGCGCAATTCATACATCCCCAGGAACTTACCGATGTCATCCCTTGAGAAGCCGAAACTCATCTGCGTCAGGTCGTTCGTGCCGAAGGAGAAGAAGTCGGCCACCTCCGCGATCTCCCGCGCGGTGACCGCAGCCCGCGGCACCTCGATCATGGTGCCCCACTCCAGGTGCGATAGCTCCACGCCTTCCCGGCTCAGGATCTCGCAGGCCTCCGGCTCGAGTTCCTCACGCATCTGCCGGAGCTCCTCTCGGGTGGCCACGAGCGGGATCATGATCTCCACCTTGGGGTCGCCGCCCTCCTTCCGGACCCGGCAAGCCGCCTCAAGGATCGCTCGGACCTGCATGGCGTAGAGCCCAGACTTTAGGATTCCGAGGCGCACGCCACGAAGGCCCAGCATTGGGTTGGCCTCGGTGAGTTCGTTCACCTTAGCGAGAAGCCTCTTCGCCTCCTCCAGCGACAGTGTCTCGTCGCGTAGGCCGACCTCCTCTTCGCGCTTTTCCTCGGCGCGAGCCACTTTGTCGGTTAGCTCAACTCGGTCAGGCAGGAACTCGTGAAGCGGCGGGTCTAATAGGCGGACCGTCACCGGAAGGCCGTCCATAGCCCGGAATATCCCAACGAAGTCGTCACGCTGAAGGGGCAGGAGCTGTGCGTACGCATCCTCCTCTTCTTCGCGCGTGGAAGCGAGGATCATCTTCCGGACGGCGGCTGCCCGCTCGCCCAGGAACATATGCTCGGTGCGGCAGAGCCCGATGCCCTCCGCGCCACGCTCGCGCGCGTTTCTCGCCTGCTCGGGCGTATCGGCGTTCGCCCGGACGCGGAGCCGCCGGGCGTGGTCGGCGTGACCCATCAGGCGATAGAACGCCGCCCAGATTTTCTCCTTGCGCGCGACCTCATCTCCTTTGCGCGCACGCTCAAGCTTTGATTCCTCGAGCTCCAGCTTGCCGACATAAACTGCGCCATCAAACCCGTCAATTGTGACGAACTCCCCATCCGCGACAGTCGTCCCGTTGGCGCTGAACGATCGCGACGTAGGGTCGATCTTAATTGCATCGGCGCCGCAGACAGCAGGAATTCCTTCTCCTCGGGCGACGACCGCTGCATGTGAGTTCGTACCGCCTGCTGAGGTAAGAATCCCTTGCGAACGAATCATGCCGTGATAGTCATCGGGCGTGGTTTCTCTGCGGACCAGGATGACCGGCTCCCCGCGCTGTCCCAGCTCTTCGGCCTCGTCTGCCGAAAACACGACCTTGCCGACGGCCGCACCAGGCGATGCGTTCAGACCTTTGGCGATCGAGCTGGCGGTTGCCTTCACGTCGGCCTTGATGACCGGCTTGAACAGCTGTTCCAGCCGATTCGCGTCCACTCGCAGCAGCGCCTCGTCCTCATTGATCAGCCCCTCATCAAGCATGTCATAGGCCATCACCCATTCGGCGAACGCCGTTCGCTTCCCGACTCGGGTCTGAAGGATCCAGAGCTTCCCTCTCTCGATGGTGAACTCGATGTCGCACATGTCGCGGTAATGCCGCTCCAAAGTATCCATGGCCCTCCGGAGCTCGCTGTAGGATTTCGGGTCGAGGTCCTTCAGGTCTTGGAGGCGGAGGGTATTGCGGATTCCGGCGACCACGTCCTCGCCCTGAGCGTTCGGGAGGTAGTCCCCGTATGGGATTTTCTCGCCGCTGGCAGGGTCGCGGGTGAAAGCGACCCCGGTCCCCGAGTCCATGCCGCGGTTACCAAAGACCATGGCGACGACGTTGACAGCGGTGCCAAGGTCGTCCGAGATCTTGTTCTGGCGCCGATAGTCGCGCGCGCGCTTGCCGTTCCAGGACTTGAACACAGCCTCGATCGCAAGACTGAGCTGCGCGCGGGGATCCTGTGGGAACTCCGCACCGACGTGTTCCTTATAGGTGATCCGGAATTCTCGTAGGAGCGAATCGAGGTCGTTGGCGTCCAGGTCGGTGTCCTGTGCTCGCTCGCCCTTACGCGTCTTATACGCCTCGAGTATGTTCTCGAACTCCTCGCCGGGAACGCCCATCACAATCTTGGCGAACATGTGGATGAACCGGCGATAGGAGTCGAGAGCGAAACGCCGATCGCCGCCAGATTGCTGCGCCAGTCCCAGGACCGATGCGTCGTTAAGGCCCAGATTGAGGACCGTGTCCATCATCCCCGGCATCGAGTATTTCGCCCCGGATCGGACCGAGACGAGTAGGGGATCATCAGGATCACCAAGACGCTTGCCCATGCTCGCCTCGAGCTCTCCAAGGTGCTCTTCTACCTCTCCCTCAAGGCCCTCGGGCCACTTGCCTAGCGTTAGATATGCCATGCACGCCTCGGTGGTTACGGTAAACCCGGGCGGGACGTGGAGACCCATGTTGGTCATTTCCGCCAGATTGGCGCCTTTCCCGCCCAGCAGCTCGCGCATCTGCGCGTTGCCCTCTGTGAAGCGATAGATGTACTTAGGGCCCGCCTTCGGGTCAACGGTTACCATGCGCTGTCTCCTTCTCCCCACGGTCGAGTGACGCCAGCGGAGGTGTATGTGCTGGCCGAATGGCAATTTACATTGTAGCGCGCACGAGCAGCAACGGCGCGTTTCGGGCTTCGTACGAAAGCGGCATCCAATTTAGTGTCATCTACTCACTGACCAGCGCGGATCGAGTTCAGTAACTTGGACGTCGAGCGGAGGCGCGGCCGGCTGGAGAGTGAATCGTCCTGGTGGTCGCGACGAGGCGACTCAGCAGGCAAGAGGGCGAAAAGGCCCGCTTTTCTGTTCATCGGCGGCGTCTAGGCTGGCTCAAACAAGTTCCGACCATCCCCTGGCCACACCCTCCCGCGAGCGCCCACGAACTCCTCGAGCGTAATCGCCAGCATCAGGTCGCGGTCCGCCGGCGTGTTCGCGAAGAAGCGTGGCCGCGAGTCGCCCTCCAGGCGGCCGATTATGATCCCCTGCTCAGGCTCGCCCTCGCGGTTGAAAATCACAGTGTAGGTCTCCACTGTCGCTGGACCATCCGCCCGCTCCACGAACGGCGGGCTCTCCGTTGCATCCACCTCTCGCTGATCTACGGCAGGCGCGGTGCGACGCCATTCGCCGTCGGGCCGCCGACGGCCGTATACGCCGGCGGAGTGCTTCGTCGCGAACCAGCCGAGCCCTGTTACGAGCCCGTAGTTGTCCGGCGACTCACGCAGCCGCTGCACCATTGTGGCGATTGAGTGCATCACGTAGTTGTTGCCCGGCCCTCCGGCGTACGGCAACCCGCCTGTCACCGTGAGCGGCAGCGGATCGTCCGACTTCAACCCGAGAGCGTCCAGACCAAGCTGCACCGCCGACGGAAAACACGAGTAGAGATCGAACATCGCCACCTCGTCCACGCCAATGCCGGCCATGCCGAGCGCCCTCTGCGTTGCAAGGCGGATTGCGGGCGACGAATGGTAGTTTGCCCGCTCGCTCACAAACCACTTATCGACAGCGTCACCGCAGCCGTGCAAGTACACCCAGCGGTCGGCCGGAATCCCAAGCGCGCGCGCCGTCTCCGAGCTCGTCATGATTACTGCCGCCGCTTGGTCCGTCTCGATGATCGCATTCATCAGTTTCGGGTACGGAAAGCCCACCATCCGGTTGTCCGGCCGCACTGTGGTGATCTCTTCGGGCGAATGCGCGACGGGGAACCAGGCGTAAGGGTTCTGCGCGGCCACCGAAGCAAAGCGCGAGCACAGCTCGCCGAGCCGCCGCTGGTGCTGGTCGATACTTTCGCCCAGATGGGCCCGGATCGCGTTCTCAAACAGGGGGTATACACGCGTGGGCATCGTCGCCCCGTGCCGCGCCTCCACTTCGTTGAACCCGGGCCGGTTGTCACCGTCGATTCGCTGCGGCGTGCCGCGCTCAGACCACGGCAGATGCCCACCCAGCTTGCGCGCCAATCGTCGCGACTCCAACCCCTCGGCGCCCGCGAGCAAAGCCAACCGCGTGCGGCCCTCCGTGATTGCCTGAGCCGTCTCGTTGATCAAGCGCTGTGGCGTCTCGCCTCCGATGCTGGAGTACAGGGTATGCCTTGGGTTCGCGCCGATACGCTGCGCAAGCATGCCCGGCGCATCAACGTACGACCAGGACATGAAGTTCACAACTTGAACGGAATCGACCTCCTCGAGTAGGTTGGGGCGGTCCGCGTCGGCCTCAGCTTCTCGCGAGACCCGCTCCATCATCTCGAGGGGCTCGACGGTCTCGTCCAGCGTCCTGGGCTGGTTCGTGAATTGCCCCACCCCGACGATAACCGGGTAGTTGTCGGTTCTGCTCACCGTGCTCTCACCTTAACGCGAACGTGAGAATAGCGCGCTCCGGTGCACCGGTCAAGCGGGCAACCGGCCCGTTGCGTCGGCGGCCACTTGCATCTGTTGGCGGTGCGTCACATAGTACAGCAGAGCGACCGCCAGACCGATCGCGCACATCCCGGCGTTGAACCCGATCGCCCACCGTACACCGGTATGCTCAGCCAGAAAGCCGGTGAGATAGCCACCGAACGGCGTCGACCCGGCGAACAGCAGCATCCACAGCCCCATCACGCGTCCGCGCAGGTGGTCCGGCGTAGTTAGCTGCAGCGCCGTGTTCGCCGTCGCCGCGAAGGCCGTCAACGCCACGCCCAGCGCCAGCAGAAGCACCACCGTCAATGGAATCGCGTCGCTCAACGCTATTCCGGCAAGCAGCACGGAAAATGCCGCGCCACCCAGGAATATGGTCCGCCGCCGGAAGGTCCGCCGCCCCGCGAGCACCAGTGCCGAAAAGACGGCGCCGATCCCGAGGGCCGCCCAAAGGAAACCCAGCAGGACTGAGCCGCCGTCCAGCACGTACTTTGCCACAAGGGGCAGCACTACCAGGAAGTTGAACCCGAACATTCCAATGAAAAAAGCGATGATGATAATCAGGAACGTCGCCGGTGCCTTTAAGGCGTAAGAGAGACCCTCCCCCAGCTCGCGGACAGCATTGCCGGGCCCGTCGCGCTTCGCCTCAACCGTATACAGCCGGCTCATGTCCATCGCCAGCAGAGCCCAGATTGTCGGCAAGAAGCTCACTGCATTGATGAAGAACGCCGTCTCCAGTCCGACCACGGCGATCAACACGCCCGCAATCGACGGCCCGATTACCCGCGCCCCATTGAACAGTCCGGTATTCAGCGCCACCGCGTTCAGAAGGTCATCCTTCCCCACCATCTCCACGGCGAACGCCTGCCGCGCCGGCTGTTCGAAAGCGGTAGATAGACCGAGCACTAAGGCCAACACGTAGACGTGCCAAAGCTCCACCGCGTCCGTCGCGACCAACGCCGTCATTAGCAACGCCTGTACCATCGCCAGCGCTCGCGTTGCCAGGATGAGGTCGCGCTTGCGCACCCGGTCCGCGATAACGCCCGCCGGTAGCACGAACAACGTGATCGGCAGAAACTGAAGCGCGGTCACAATTCCGATCGCCGCCTTGGAGTCAGTAAGTTGGATGACAAGCCACGACTGCGCCACAGTCTGCATCCAGGTCCCACTCAGGGAGATGGCTTGGCCGCTATAGAACAGCCGGTAGTTTCGGTGGCGCAGGGCGCGGAACGTGTCGTCCCACCGCGTCGGGATCGTCACCTCCACGGAAGGCGCAGCAGGCTCTCCCAGTTCCGAGGCCGCGATCTCCGCGGTTGGGTCGGCACCGGCTCGTTGCCACGGCAGCCGCAGGCGGCGCGCGCGAAGCGGGCGGGTCACTGGACCAAGGTCTCCATACGCCCGATGTTGCGGCGCGGACAGGACTATTGCAAGCCGCCGCTACGGTGGCGAGAGCAGAGCGAACGCGGAATATACACGCTCGAATGGATCGACAAATAGGTCAACCTCCCGCGCTAATCGCCAGTCGCCGTCCCAATCGAAAATCAGCAGCCGCTGCTCATCGATAAGAGCCGCCCGCCTGACGTCGGCTGCGCGAGCGCCCCATAGAAGCAGGGCCAAGTCCTTGTTCGGTCCATCCCTGCGTGTGTCTTCCCAGTCATCCTCGTTAATCCGCCCGAGGAACGTATCTAGATCGACTGCATACCTTCCCCACCTCAGTTTGGCTTCCATGTGAATGACCTGCTTGCCTTCAGCCGACAACGCGTAATCGCGCCTCATCCGTCCGCCGGTTGTGGAATAGTTCCACAGCTTCGCCATCGGCTCCGACAATGGCACCCAGACCTCAGTGTTCGTCGAATCGAGCGGCCAACCGAGCGCCGTCAGACACGGCTCGACGAGGCGCTCCTGGACATCTCTCTCGTTGGCCCAAACCGAGCCGAACCCACTCTCCAGGATGGATGCAATCGCTTCTCGAGGCCCCTCACCGATATCTCTACTGACCGCAAGTCCGTCCGTCACCTTTCGTACAGCTCCCACCACGTCGTCCAGATCCCCTTCCGTCACCGTCGGGTGCACGAGCAGGGTAAACAACTCGCCTCCCAGACGTTCCGCCACAGGACAGCGCTGGTCGCCGAAGCCGCCGTCGCGGAAAACCGGTTGTCTCGGCAGCGGCGTCGGATACCGTCGCGAGATAGGCACGCCCTCGGCCGCGACGGCGCGCACGAAGTCCTCGATATCGATTCCCGCCTCCGGTCGCAGCCGGCAGATGTACTTGTAGTAGCTGTGCACGCAGTCCGCTGCGACGAACGGCGGATCGATCGGCTCCATCCTCGTGAGCCGTTCTGTAAGGAACGCTGCGTTTCGCCGCCGCGCGTCCAGGTAGTCCTCAAGGCGCCGAAGCTGCACGAGGCCCGTCGCCGCGTGCATCGATGACATCCGGTAGTTGTATCCCAACTCCAGGTGGTAGTATGCTCGCTCTCCTTCGACCGCCCCCTCGCCGTGATGCCGGATCCGCTGCATACGCTCCGCGAGCGCGTCGTCGTCGGTGAGCGCGCAGCCGCCCTCGCCGCCGGTCGTAATGATCTTGTCCTCCCAGAAGCTGAAGCAGGCCGCTCGCCCGATTGTCCCCACGCGCCGGCCCTTGTGCATCGCTCCGTGCGCCTGCGCCGCGTCCTCGATTACTGCGATCTCCCGCGTTCGCGCGAGTTCCATCAGCGCGTCCATATCCGCGGGATGCCCGTTGAGGTGCACCGCGATTATCGCCCTCGTTCGCGCGGTGATCCGTTGAGCAACACTCTCGGGGGAGATGCAAAAGGTCCGCCGGTCCACATCCGCAAACACCGGGGTGGCCCTTTGGTGCAGCACAGGCGTGGCTGAGGCGATGAAGGTGTGCGCTGGCACGATGACTTCATCCCCTGGCCCGATCTCGAGCGCCGCAAGCACCGCGTGCATTGCCGTCGTGCCCGAGCTCGTGGCCACGCAATTCCGGACGCCGTGCCTGTCAGCAAACGATTCCTCGAACGCCGACACGGCGTCTCCCGTCAGTTGCGTCAGCTTGCCGGACCGCAACACCTTAGCCACCGCCGCGACATCCTCTTCCCCCAGCACGGGCCAGGACGGATACGGCTTGTCGCGTACCTTCTGCCCGCCGTTGATCGCCAGGTCTTCGAGCGCCACGCCCGGATTATCTCACGACAATCTGCTCGCCTTCTTCCTCCTTCCCTCTCCTCGATATATGATGCGAGCGCTATGCCGGACGGCCCCACACGTACAGAAAGGGATTCGATGGGTGCGATGGAGGTTCCCGCGGATGCTTATTACGGCGCCTCCACCCAGCGCGCGCTCCTAAACTTCCCGATCAGCGGTCTGCGCCTCGGCCGGCCGTTCATTCGTGCGCTGGGCCTCATTAAGATGGCGGCCGCAGGCGTCAACGCTGACCTCGGCCTCCTTGAACGGCGCCTCGCCGACGCCATTCAAGCCGCCGCGCGAGAGGTGGCAGAGGGGAAGCTCGACGATCATTTCGTCGTCGACGTCTTCCAGACCGGCTCCGGCACCTCGACGAACATGAACGCCAACGAGGTAATCGCCAATCGCGCGAGCGAGATACTTGGCGGCGAGCGCGCTTCGAAGCTCGTCCACCCGAACGATCACGTCAACCTGGGCCAGTCCTCCAACGACGTCATTCCCACCGCGATTCACCTCTCTGCCTTGGTCGAGTTGCAGGAACGCTTGATTCCGGCGCTGGAACGACTCCAGGCCGCCCTTGAAGCAAAGTCAAAAGAGTTCTGGACCGTCATCAAGACTGGCCGCACCCACCTCCAGGACGCGACGCCGATTCGCCTCGGTCAAGAGTTTCTCGGCTACGCCGGCCAGGTCGAGCGAGGAATCCGCCGTCTCCGTCACGCGCAGCAAGAGCTGGCCGAAGTTGCACTCGGCGGCACTGCCGTCGGTACCGGCCTCAACACCCACCCCGAGTTCGCTTCGCGAGTCTGTGCCGCCCTTTCAAAGGAGCTCGGCTTCTCAGTTCGCGAGACGGACAACCACTTTCAGGCGCAAAGCACCGTGGACAGCGTGCTCGAAGCCAGTGGCTCGTTGCGGACGGTGGCCGTGAGTCTTCACAAGATCGCCAACGACATCCGCTGGCTTGGCTCCGGTCCGCGCGCCGGACTGGGCGAGTTGGCGCTGCCCGAGGTCATCATGCCCGGCAAGGTGAACCCCGTCATCGCCGAGTCGGTTATCCAGGTCGTCGCGCAAGTGATCGGCTGTGATGCCACCGTCGCCCAGGCGGCCCAGGGCGGATACTTCGAGCTGAACCTCATGATGCCCGTTGCGGCGCACAACCTGCTGGAAGCGATCGAGCTGGTGGCGGCCGCGGGCGACAACTTCACAGAACAGTGCGTTAAAGGGCTGCGCGCCACGGAGCGGGGGCCCGAGATCCTGGAGCGTGGCCTGATGCTGGCCACCGCCCTCGCGCCCGCGATCGGCTACGACGCGACCGCTGAGATAGCCAAGGAAGCGGCCATGAGCGGGCGCACAATTCGTGAGGTCGCCCGCGAGAAAACGCAGTTATCGGACGAGGAGCTGGGCCGGCTGCTCGATCCCAAGAAGATGACCGCGCCCGGCCTGTCCTGAGCCTGTCGGAGGGCTTGGACGGCGGGGCCGGCGTCCGCTAGCGCCCGCGCGGGTCCAGTGCGTCCCTGAGGCCATCCCCCAGGAACGTGAAACACATCATCAGCACGGCCAGCGTTCCGGCCGGGAATACGACCATCCAGATGTGGCTTTGAATGTACCTGTAGCCGCCTGAGATGAGCACGCCAAGGCTCGCGGTCGGCGGCGGCAGACCGATGCCAATGAAGCCAAGAGTGGCTTCGGCGAAGA
>WNGB01025563.1_pt1 | contig 10025 bp, 9 predicted proteins | sample 5400681 | NCBI WGS metagenome assembly WNGB01 (sample SAMN13153367, study PRJNA577476) | soil metagenome | isolation source: 115 cm soil or saprolite under grassland replicate 2 | place: USA:California | collected 2016-06-15
TGGCGTCGATCGTGAGCGATCTGCTCCGCGTGACGCACGGCACACGCACGCGCCTGGTCGTCAACGACCGGCTCGACATCGCGCTGGCGTGCGGCGCCGACGGCGTGCACCTGCGCAGTGACTCGATTGCCCCTGCCGTAGCGCGCCGGATTGCCCCTGCCGGGTTCCTGGTGGGCCGTTCCGTCCACTCGGTCGAGGACGCCCTCCACGTCGCAGCGGCCGATTATGTCATCGCCGGAACCGTCTTCCCCACACGCGCGAAGCCGACGTCCCAGCCGATCCTCGGCGTCGACGGTCTGGCCGCGATCGTTCGGAGCGTCGACGCGCCCGTGTTGGCGATCGGCGGGATGACGGAGGCGAACGTGGCCGACGTCGCCCGTGCGGGAGCGGCCGGCTGTGCGGCGATCGGTCTGTTCATGGCGGCGGACGGGGCTCGCGGCGCCGCTTCGTGCCGGGCCGTGTCGCTGCGGCTCGCGGTGGAACAGGTGCGCCGCCGGTTTGACAGCGTGAAAACAGCTCCCTAACATAAGCGCGGCTCCTCCCCATGTCTGCCGATCGCACGCCGATCGATTTTGGGCGCAAACTGCGCGACGCTCGCGAGCGTCGTGGAATTTCGCTGCGTCAGATCGCGAACGCCACGAAGATTTCGATGGCGGCCCTCGAAGCCCTCGAGCGCAACGACATTTCGCGCCTGCCGGGCGGCATTTTCAGTCGCGCCTTCGTCCGGTCGTATGCGGTTGAAGTCGGCCTCGACCCCGAGACGACGATCCAGGACTTCATCGGCGCGTTTCCGCACGATTCGGTGACAGTCGGTCATCCGACGTCGGACTCGATCGAAGACAACGAAGCGCTCGAAAGCAATCGGCGGCTGGCCACTACATTCTTGAAGCTGGTGGCGATCAGCGTTCCCGTTGCGGCGGTGGTGTTGTACTTCGGGCTCGCCGGACGGCGACGCGCAGTCGATCCCTCCACCGCGCCAACGGTTACCGCGTCCGGGTCGGCGTCGCGAGGGCAACCGCCCGCCGCCGGTGATCCCCTTCCGCCGCCGCCGACAGCCTCGCCTTCGGCCGCCAGTTCGCCGGCGCCAGGATCCCCAGCTCCCGCCGCTTCCACGGATGCCGGCGTGCCGCCAGCACGAGGCGCCGCCGCCGTACCAGCGACCCCGCCGGCGCGTTCCCCGGAAGCCCCTGCGCCGCCGCCGGCCGAGAGTCGGTTGACGATCAACCTCTGGGTGAAGCGGCCGTGTTTCGTGTCGGCAACCGTCGATGGCAAGAAGGCGATCGAACAACTGCTGCAGGTCGGCGATCAGCGCACCATCGAGGTGAAGACCGAAATGGTGCTGACCGCTGGCGACGCGTCGGCGATTGTCATGACGCTCAACGGCGCCGAGGCACGGCCGCTCGGCAAGACCGGCGAAGTGGTAACGGCCCGCCTGAACCCCGCGAATTTCAAGGAGTACCTTCCGCTGCGGTGATTGGACCGACTCCTATTCTCGATTTCATCAAGCGGGGCGAGGCGCCGCATGACGCGAAGCTGCTCGCGGCGCAGGGTGTGCTCGCGCCGCGTGCGTACGAGCAGCTCGCGATTCTCGTGCTCCTCCTCGACGATCCCGACCGCGACATCCGCTCCACCGCCGAGGACACACTGAACCGCATTCCTGTCGAGGCGTTGCAGGCATTCCTCGCCAGATCTGACGTGCCGATCGGGCTGCGCGAGTTCTTTGGCGATCGCGGCGTGTTCCCGGCGGAAATCCCCGCGATCGACGCTGACGATCCGCTCATCGAGGTCGAGAGCCCGGAGGGCGAGCTCGACGCAGACGATCGCGAGACCGCGGTCCAGAAGCTTGCGAAGATGAGCTTTCCCGAGCGGCTGAAGGCCGCGGTGAAGGGATCGCGCGAGATGCGCGCGATCCTCGTTCGCGATCCCAACAAGATGATTGCCGCCGCCGTGCTCAGCAGCCCGAAAGTGTCGGAGCCGGAAATCGAAAGCTTCGCCCGCATGGCCAACGTGTCGGACGATGTGCTGCGCATCATCGGCAGCAACCGTGCCTGGATCAAAAACTACGGCATCGTCGTCGGCCTGACGAGGAACCCGAAGACGCCCGTGGCGATGTCGATGAACTTGATGTCACGGCTCACCGATCGCGATCTGTCGATGCTGTCAGTGGATCGCAACGTGCCGGAGCCGCTGCGTGTCGCCGCGCGCAGGAAAGTGCTCGCGAACATGAGCGGCAAGAGTTAACGGTTTCCTCGTCTCCTGTTGCCTTTCGCCTTCTTCCGATTCCAGTCCGATCGCATTTGCGCGAGCCCTTCCATGTAAACCGTTGCGCGTTCGCGCTCTTCTTCGCTCGCCATCGACTTGAGCAGATCGAGCGCCCGTGCGAGGTCGGCGTGGATGGAGTCGCGTGTGGTGCGGAAGTACAGCCGTCGGATTTCGGCAAGTTTGTCGTCGGTGCTCAGCATCGGAAGCTTCACGAGGTCGGTCTCCGGTGTCGTCTCAATGATGCCCGAAACGCGTCGAACGGGCGTGTGTTGAGCACGTCGTCGGGTTGGAGCCACGCGCGCCGGGCCACCACCACGCCCCAGCGCAGGGCGCTCAGGCCGTGGCGGGAATGGGCGTCGCTCGAGATGACGAGACGTGCGCCGCGATCGCGCGCGAGCTTCGCGTGGACGTCGTTGAGATCGAGGCGATCGACCTGGCAGTTGATTTCGACGGCGACGCCGTTGCGCGCGGCGGCGTCGACGACGGCGTCGATGTCCACCGCGTAGGGCTGCCGTTTCAGAATGAGCCGGCCCGTCGGATGACCCAGGATGTCGACATGCGGGTTCTCGATGGCACGGAGCAGCCGGTCGGTCATCGGCTGGCGATCGAGATTGAACGCCGAGTGCACCGACGCCACGACCAGGTCGAGCGCCGCCAGGCACTCGTCTGCGAGGTCCAGCGATCCGTCGGGCCTGATGTCGCACTCCACGCCGGCGAGGACGCGAATCCCCAGACGCTCGGCGTCGATCGCGCGAATGCGTGCCGCGTGCTCGAACGCACGGCGCTCGTCGAGACCATTCGCCATCGCGAGCGACTGCGAATGGTCCGTGATCGCGATGTATTCGAGTCCGCTGTCGCGGGCCGCTGCCGCCATCGCCCGCACGGCGTCGCGGCCGTCGGTTTCCGTGCTGTGCATGTGCAGATCGCCACGAAGATCCGCGCGATCGACCAGACGGGGGAGCGCGTGCGCCTCGGCGGCGTCCAGCTCGCCCCGGAGCTCGCGGAGCTCCGGAGGAATCCAGTCGAGGCCGAGGGCGCGGTAGATCTCCTCTTCGCTGATTCCGGCGACCCGCGCATCGTCTTCTAGCCGGAACAGGCCATATTCATTCAACTTGAACCCGAGACCGATGGCGCGGTCGCGGAGCGCGATGTTGTGTGTCTTCGAACCGGTAAAGTACTGCATCGCGGCGCCTCGGCTGTCGGCGGCCACGAGCCGGAGATCGACTTGAAACCCGCCCTGGATCCGCACGCATGATTTCGTATCACCCTGCGCGAGAACCCGTTCCACGAGCCGGTATCCGACGAAATCGTCCATGAGCGAGGCGGGCGCGCCGGAGGCGAGCAGATCGAGGTCGCCGCAGCTGTCGCAACCGCGCCGCAGGCTGCCGACGATGTCGATGGCGGCGGCTAGCGCACGGTCGCGCAGATAGGCCGCCAGCGCTGCGGCGGCATCATGCGCATCGGGCAGCAGATGGCGGCCGGCGAATCGTTTCCGCTCGTCGAGCGCCTTGAGAATCAGCGCTTCCTTCTTGGTCCCCATCCCGCGCAACGCGCGAATGCGTCCATCGCGGGCCGCAGCCTCGAGATCCTCGAGCGTGCGGACGCCAAGCTCTCGGTACAGTGTGGCGACGGTCTTGGGGCCGACGCCCTGCAGGTTCAGCAAATCCAGGATCGTGGGCGGGAATTCGGCAACGAGCTCGCGGTGGAACGCGGCATCTCCCGTGGCGGCGATCTCGTGGATGCGCGCCGCGAGATCCTTTCCGATGCCGGGAATCTCCCGCAGCCCTGATTCGTCGAGCAAGCCGAGGGCGTGTGGATGGTTCGCGGCGATGTCCGCACCGTTCCGGTAGGCGCGAATCTTGAAGGGATTGTCGTTCTTGATCTCGAGCAGGTCGGCGATCTCTCGAAGAATGTGCGCAATCGCGACGTTATCCAATCCGCAGACCTTCCGTTTCGATGTGGTAATCGAGCACGCGAGCGCCGCCGCCGGCAAGCGATTCGGCAATCGTGGACCGGCGATCGGGCGGCCCATAACAGAACAGGCATCCACCGCCGCCTGCGCCGCAGACCTTTGCCGCCGTCGCCCCCGCAGCGACGGCACCGGCGATCAGGGCGTCGATCATCGGCGTCGTCACGCCCGGCGCGAGCCGTTTGCGGTTGTCCCATTCGAGCGCGATTTGCCGGCCGACGTTGTCCCAGTCGCCGCGGGCGAGCGCGAATCTCAGTTCATTGGCGGTGTCGCGGATGCGCTCGAAGCAGTCGAAGACGTGTCGATCGCCGTCGATATGGCGTTTCGTGATGTCCCAGTTGTTCGTGCCCGAGTTGCGTGGGGCGCCCGTGTAGGCGAGCACGATCCGCCGTTCGAGCTCGAGAGGGTCGACGTCGAGTGCCACGCGGCGCGCACCGTCCACGCCGAGCTCGATGGCGGCGACTCCCCCGTACAGCGCGGGTCGATAATCCTGCAGCCCGGTGGGGACGCGGATGGCCTGACACTCGACGTTCATCGCGACACGGAGCAGGTCTTCAGGATCTGTCGACGCGCCTTGCCGCGTCGCCAGCGCGCCACAGACGGCGATCGTCAAAGCCGACGAGCCCGCGATGCCGGCGCCGGCGGGCGATTCTCCCCGGGTCGTCAGCGTGGCATCCCTCAGCCGATAGTGACGGGCGAGGAGAGAGAGCAGCGGCAGGTCGCCGGATCCGTCGAGATCGCTCCATTGCGCCGCCGTCACGTGCTGATTCGTGTCGATCGATGTGATGGCGACGCCGCCCTCCAGCCGATCGTCGAGCTCCACGTGCGCGCGCAGGCTGATCGCCGCATTCACCGTCACCGCGCCCTCGTGGAAAAGGTAGAGGGGCCAGATGTCGATCGTGCCGCCGGCGAGATCGATTCGGGTTGGCGCCGAGGAACGAATCCGCACGCTGCATTATCGACTGTCGACCGTTGGACTGTCGACTGTGGCTGATGACTGTCGACTGTTGACTGTCGACTGTTGACTGTCGACTGTACAATCACTCTAATGTCCCCGCTCGCGCTTCGCCGCCAGATTGGCCAGCTTCTGATCGCCGGCTTCGACGGCCATCAGATCCCATTGGAGCTCCGATCGCTGGCGAAGGAGTTCGGTCTCGGCGGCGTCATTCTGTTCGCGCGCAATGTGATGGAACCCGAGCAGGTGGCCGAGCTCGCGTTCGACGCCTCGCGCCTGGTTCCGGAGCTGCCCGTTTGGGTATCAGTAGACCAGGAAGGCGGTCGCGTCGCGCGGTTGAAGGCGCCGTTCACCGAATGGCCGCCGATGGCCACGCTCGGGCGCAGCGGCGACGCGGCGCTTGCCGAGCGGTTCGCGGACGCACTGGCCGCCGAGCTCAAGGCCGTCGGCATCACCATGGACTACGCGCCGGTACTCGATATCCATACGAACCCGAAGAATCCGGTTATCGGCGATCGCGCGCTCGCCGACACGGCGCAGGATGTCGCGCGGTTCGGGAGCGCAATCGTTCGGGCCTTGCAGGGCGCAGGCATTGCCGCGTGCGGCAAACATTTTCCCGGGCACGGTGATACGAGCGCCGATTCCCATCACGAGCTGCCGCTCGTCGAGCAGCCGCCGGAGCGGCTTCGGGAGGTGGAATTTGCTCCTTTCAGCGCGGCGATCACGGCCGGTGTGGCCACGATCATGACTGCACACGTGCTGGTTCCGTCGCTCGACGAGACGCGCCCGGCGACGTTGTCGAAGCGGATCGTCACCGACGTCCTGCGCCACGAGCTGCGATTCGAGGGTGTCATCCTGAGCGATGATCTCGAAATGAAGGCGATTGCGGCGGACTATCCGGTTCCGTCCGCGGCGGTGCTCGCGATCGAGGCCGGGTGTGACGGCGCGCTGATCTGCAGCGGCGACCACGATACCCAAGCCGCCGCGCTCGAGGCGATCGTGCACGCCATCGAGGAGAACCGGCTGCCGCTCGCGCGTGTCGAGGATGCGCTCCGCCGGCAGCAACGTGGGAAAGAGCGTTTTCTGGCTGCGCACGTAGCGGCCAGGCCCCCCGCGAGCCGGGCGCTCCGCGCCGTCCTCGGACGCGACGCGCATCGCGCCATCGCAGAGGAGATGGCGCGCTTTCTGTGATGCTCAAGCCACGGGCCCTCAGTCCCGGTGATCGTCTCGCGGTCGTCGCCCCGGCCAGCGCCTTCAAGCGCGACGAGTTCGACCACGGTATCGACGAGATCCGGCGGCTCGGCTTCGTGCCGGTGTACGACGACTCGGTGTTCGCGCGTCACCGGTATCTGGCCGGCACGGCCCATGTGCGAGCGGACGCGATCCGCCGCGCCTGGCGCGACGACTCGACCGCCGGGCTCATCGCCGCGCGCGGCGGGTACGGCAGCGCCCAGGTATTGCCGTTGCTCGACGCGGACGTTGCAAGGGCAGCGCGCAAGCCGTTCATCGGCTACAGCGATCTCACCGCGCTGCTGACATTCCTGACGATTGGCTGTGGCGTCGTGGCATTCCACGGGCCGATGCTCGCCGGTCGCCTCGGCAAGGGCGCGGCTGGCTACGACGAGGAGTCCTTCCTGAACGCACTCTGCCGCCGCGGGCCGATGGGGGAGCTGTCGCCTCCGGCGCTCGAGACGCTGCGATCTGGTGAGGCGGCAGGGCCGCTGCTGGGTGGCACGCTCACGCAGCTCCTCGCGTCCCTCGGCACGCCGTTCGCCTTCACGCCGCCGGCGGGTTACGTGCTCTTTCTCGACGAAGTGGGCGAGCGGCCGTACCGGCTGGATCGCATGGTGACCCAGCTCCGGCAAGCCGGGCTGCTCGCCCGCGCGTCGGCCGTCGTCATCGGCGAGTTGCCACACTGTGACGAGCCGTCGGGCGACGTCACCGCGCGGGCCGTGATGGCCGATCTGTTCGCGGAGTTCCCGGGCCCCGTGGTCATCGGGTTTCCATCGGGGCACACGATTGGTGCAGCCATGACACTCCCGTTCGGCGTGTCGAGCCGCGTGATCGGCGGCTCCAGGCCGACACTCCCCTTCGGTGTGTCGAGCCGCGTGATCGGCGGCTCCAGGCCTCGGCTCGTCATCGAAGAATCAGCGGTCGAATGAGTACCATTCATCTGATTGGCATCTGCGGAACGGCGATGGCGACGCTCGCCGCGATGTTGAAGCGCAAGGGGCATGACGTCCGAGGATCGGACCAGAACGTCTACCCGCCGATGAGCGACTTTCTCGCGTCGGAAGGGATTCCGACGCTGACGGGATACAGCGCCGAACACATCACCGGCGACCTCGATCTCGTGGTCGTCGGCAATGCCGGTGGGGCCGACCCGAGCGTGCTGGTCGGCGGGATCGCGCTCAACCTCGGCGACCATGGTTCCAGCTATCGGCTTGGGCGGGGACGTGACTTCGTCATCGAAGGCGACGAGTACGACAGCGCCTTTTTCGACAAAACGGCGAAGTTCCTGAAGTACCTGCCGGACATCGCGGTGGTCAACAACGTCGAGTTCGACCACGCCGATATCTATCCCGATCTCGATGCGGTCCGGCTCGCCTTCCGGCGGCTGGTGAATCTGGTGCCGCGCAAGGGGCTGTTGATCGTCGGCGCGGACAGTCCGGCTGCCTGTGAGCTGGCTGGCGCCGCCGTGTCGCGCGTTCAAACCTTCGGAACCGGAGACGATGTCACGTGGCAAGCCCACGATCCCGAAGCGGTCGGAGGTTCCACACGATTCAACGTGCGGCGAGGCGGGTTTCCGTTTGGAACCTTCGAGCTCCCGATGGTTGGCGCGCACAACGTTCGTAATGCCACTGCGGCGATTGCGATTGCGACGGAGGTCGGCGTCGACGTGGAACGAATCGCCGAGGGGCTGCGCTCGTTTGCCGGGGTGAAGCGCCGTCTCGAGGTCGTCGGCACTGCGGATGGTGTGACCGTCTACGACGATTTCGCGCACCATCCAACGGCGGTGGCGGAGACGCTGGCTGGTTTGCGCGCCTCGAACCCGCACGCGCGCATCTGGGCGGTGTTCGAGCCGCGATCCGCGTCGTCGTGCCGCCGCGTCTTTCAGGACGATTTTGCCCGTGCGTTCGACGCGGCGGATGAAGTGTTCATCGCTCCCGTGTTCCGCTCCAAGCTGCCCGAACCGGAGCGGCTGTCGATCCCGCAGCTCGTGCGTGCGGTGGTCGAGCGCGGCCGGTCGGCTCGAGACGCCCGCACGATCGACGACATCGTCGAAGCCATCGTGCTGGAGCATCGGCCCGGCGATCTCGTCGTGCTGATGTCGAACGGCGGCTTCGGCGGCATTCATCAGAAGCTTCTCCGAGCGCTGGGTACGGAGCACAGGATTACGTAAGCTCTTCACTGGTGAGCGCTTCAGGCGTTCGTCGTCACGGAGATCCGATCGAAGCAATGACGACCTCGTATCGCATCGTTCCCGCCGGCGATTCGGCATTGATTGTCGAATTCGAGGAACGGATCGATCCAGCCGTCAACGCGCGGGCGATCGCGCTGGCCGATGCCGTACAGGGCGCCGCGATGGCCGGCGTTCGCGACGTGGTGCCCACCTACCGATCGGTCGCGGTCTACTTCGACCCGCTCCGCACCCCCATGGATGCGCTTGTCGATCGGCTTCACCGCGAGGCGGCGCGCGCCTCGACCGTGTCTGTGGAACCGCGAGTGCCCGTGCGCATTCCGGTGTCGTACGGTGGAGAGTTCGGACCCGACCTGGAAGCCGTCGCCGCGTTTGCGACGCTCACCGAGGCGGATGTCATCCGCATCCACACCGGTGCGGTCTACCGCGTCTTCATGGTCGGCTTCGTCCCCGGATTCGCGTATCTGGGCATCGTCGATTCCAGGATTGCGATGCCGCGCCATGCGACGCCGCGTGTGCGCGTTCCAGTTGGATCGGTGGGCATCGCAGGTGTACAGACCGGGATCTACCCAACCGAGACGCCGGGCGGTTGGCAGGTGATTGGCCGCACCCCGCTCAAGCCGTTCGATCCCGACCGCGCGGAGCCGTTCCTCATGAAGCCGGGGGATGCCGTGCAGTTCTACGCGATCGCGCGCGACGAATACGATCAACGCCACCAGGAATCCGGAACGAGAACCCCGAACCCCGAACCCGGAACCCCGAACCCAACGAATGTCTAACGTCCTCGTCCTGAAGCCCGGCATGCTCACGACCATTCAGGACCGCGGCCGCTGGGGACTGCAGGCGCGCGGCGTACCGGTGGCCGGGCCGATGGATCCGTGTTCGCACCGCGTGGCGAACGCGCTCGTCGGCAACGATCGGGATGCCGCGGCGCTCGAGATCACGCTGCTCGGTCCGGAGCTGGAGTTCGATGACGAGCGCGTGGCGGCCATCGCGGGCGCGGAGTTCGAAGTCACCGTCGACGATCGTCCGGCGCCGTGGAATGCCGCGTTCATCGTGACGTCCGGCTCGCGCGTGCGGTTCCGCAATCGCCGGCGCGGCGCCCGCGCGTACTTCGCGATCGGCGGCGGCATTACCGTACCGTCAATCCTGGGCAGTCGCGCGACCCACCTGGTGAGCCGGATGGGGGGATTGGACGGGCGCCCGTTGAGAGCCGGCGATCGTGTGCCGCTGGGCGACAGCGCGGGAGCGCGGGGCGCGAAGCCCGCGCTCGAGTCTCCGCTCGTGCAACTGCCAGACGAGGTTGCCCGGATTCGCGTGCTGCCGGGGCCGCAGCTCGATTACTTCTCGGCAGATGCCCTTCGGACGTTGCAGTCCGCGCCGTACGTCATCGCGCAGAATTCGGATCGCATGGGGTT
>WNGB01065122.1_pt1 | contig 10025 bp, 5 predicted proteins | sample 5400681 | NCBI WGS metagenome assembly WNGB01 (sample SAMN13153367, study PRJNA577476) | soil metagenome | isolation source: 115 cm soil or saprolite under grassland replicate 2 | place: USA:California | collected 2016-06-15
CGCGCTGACGCCGGTCGCCGGAGACGGACCGTGGTTCGTGACCGTCAGCTGGTACGTCAGCTGGCCACCAAAGGTGACGGGGTCTGATGAATCTTGAGCCGTGAGGGAGAGGTCGGCCGATGCCGGCCCGACGGTCGTCTGGGCGGTCGCGGAGTTGTTCGCCGCGTTGAGCTCTGGCTCATTGAAGGCCCAGGTCTGTGAGGTCATCTGTACGACCGTGCTCTGTGTCTCAGGCGCTCTGAGCACGATCTGGATCGTCACGCTGCTGTTGCGTGGCAAGGCGCCGGGCCAGCAGAAAATGCTACGTGGGTCCAGAACGCTCGGTCCCTGACAGAAACCGCCGGGCGAGCTGATCGAGGATGACACGAACGTCGCGCCCGAATCTGACCAGATGCTGCTCGTGATCACGCCTGTGGCCTGCGAAGGACCGAGGTTGGTCAATGTGCTGGTGAACGTCACGTTCGCCGAAGCCGGCACGGGATTGGGGCTGGCCGCCGCGCTCATCGCGAGATCGATGGCCGCCGTGTTCACCGTGGTCGTGACGGTCGCTGTGTTGCTGATGAAGTTCGGGTCGAACGTTGTGGCGCTCCAGACCACGGCGGTGTTCGTCACCGTTCCCTGAGCCGTAGGAGTGACGACGATCGTGACGCTGGCGCTGCCCCCGTTTGTCACCGTGCCAAGAGAGCACGTCACCGTTGCGGTTCCGCTGCACGTTCCCGCGCTCGGAGTCGCCGAGACGAAGGTTACCGTCGCCGGCAGCGTGTCTACGACGGTCACCTCACCAGCAGCCGCGGGTCCGCCGTTTGTGACTGTGAGGGCGTATGTGATGTCCCCGCCGATCACCGTCGGATCAGGCGTGTCCGTCATCTCCAGTACGAGATGAGCCACGGGCGGCGCCGTGCCCAACCACAGCCTGCCGACGCCATATTGATTATCTGGACCGGGCTCACCGGCATCGACCGCTCGTCCGGCGAGATACGCCTTGATCTGCGCTGGCGTCAAGGCGGGGTTCATCCCATTGACCAGTGCCGCCGCGCCCGCGACGTGCGGCGTTGACGCGGACGTCCCCGCAAAACCTGTGGTCCCGTAGGTCGAGGTGGTGACCCGATCGGGACCGGCGATGTCCGGCTTCATCCGCCCGTCCGTCGTCGGACCCTCAGAGCTGAAGACTTCCTGGAGCTGCGTCGAGTTGTTGAAGGCGCCGACTGAGATCATGCCCGGGCTGGCGTTGTCGGCAGGGTTCCACAGACTGTTCGCGAACACCTGATGTGAGATCGAAAACCCGCTGTCCACCATCAGGTCGAAGGAGCTCAGGCCTGATGCAAACCAGCGGTGCACACCAAGGTAGTACGTACCCGACACGCTAGGCACGTAGGTGACTTGCTCTCGCGGGTTCTGCGAGCAGGTCTGGAAGTTCTCTGACCCGGCGATGATTTGGAGTGCCGCGTTCATGAGATATAGGTCGTAATCGTTGCACGAACCACCCCACGCATCGTTCCAACGAAGCGTGGCCTGTACGTAGCTACCCGCTGTCACCGTTATCGCTTGGACCTCGACCGACGGCGCAAAGTCAAGCCAACCGTGCAAGAGACCATTCGCGTCGTAGTAGGGATTTGCATCCGTCCACGGTCCAGCCCAGTGGCTGCGACGGTGATTGCCCGCAGCATTGACCCACACGATGCCACCGGAGTTGGCCGAATCAATGATGGCATTGAACGTTCCGGTGCCGTTGCCCGGCCCGTCGTAAGGCGCGCCGATCGAGGCATTGACCACATGCACGCCCTGACCGATGAGACATGTCACGGCGTTGCCGATCTGCACGACCGAGGAAACAGCCACGAGGTAGAACTGCGCCTCCGGAGCGACGTCGTAAACGATCTCTGCGACGGCAGTCCCATGAGGCTCGCCGTTCTCCAGGATCGATTGCGAGCAGGTGGTGTTGACGGAGGTGGGAAGCTCGCTCCCGAGCTTCGCCGAATACCCGGAGAAACCTACATCGACGATGGCAACCTTCGCCCCAGCTCCGCGTATGCCGGCGTCATGCCACGCAGTGGCGTTGATGGAGGCGACGCCCTCCGATACCACGAGCGGAAACACTCTCGCGGGCGGCGCGACGGAACGAACCGTCGGTTCACTTGCAAGCGTCTCGAGCACCTCGAGTGGCACGTTGACTTCGAACAGGTTCTTGTAGGTGCTGGTCACAGTCAGACCATGTCTTGAGGCGATCGCGCCGAAAGCCGCTGGCTCGGACATCTCGACGACAGCGGCAATCTCGGTCGCTCCGAGAAGTGATCGCGTCTTCAGGCCGTGCTCGGCCGCGAAGGCCCGAGCGGCCTCGGCACCGCGTGTGAGGAAAAGCGCAGCCACCTGTGCAAGGGATGAGTCGAGGGCGCGGACGCTTCCGCTCTTGAGCGGAGGGCGTGGCAGTTCCGACATTGTGCGAGCGCCACCAGGTGATCCACGTGCCAGCGCGGGCCCCGCACCGACGATCGAACCAAGTAGAAGTGCGACGATGCCAAGGCGATCGGCATCCATGCATCGACGAGACGTCCAAACCGCGCGTCGATCACGACGTCATGGCCGGCCGGGAGTTGTGCGCCCTCGCGGAGTTCGATCAGCACATGGACTCTGGTCGACCGCAGCTCAAATCCGGAGTTCTTGGCGAAGAGCTCCTTGTCGTTGGCCTGCGACAGCTGATAGAGCCGGCTATCTAGTCGCGGGCAAACCGACGGTCGGCCGCCGCCCGTATCGGTGGTGGGCGCACCCAAAGAACCGCAGCTCAGAGTCAGAGCAGCCGTCAGCGACAACACCCTCGCACCAACCCGGTTCGAACGACTTCGGTGCAGACGCTGAAGTCCCGTGGGCGCATGTGCATGCGCCATGACGCGATCAATGACCACGGGCCGCCCCTCCCCTAACTCGGCTGATTGAACGCTTTCTCGTGTTATCTGTCTAGGCTGTAAACCTGGCACAAGGCGCTCGGTGTGCTCATGGATCCGCAGCAAACTGTCGATCAGGCGCTAAGGGCGCGCGAGGTCTCCCATGTAACGGACGCGGTGCGAGCGCAGACCGTTCACCGCGATCGCCATCTGATAGAGCCAGTACGCGTAAAGGACCGCAGCAGGCACGAAGACCGTCCATTCGGCCGGGCTCCACGTCATGCCGGCAGCCTCGATGTCACCGGACCCAGTGCGGCGACGATGGCCTCTGCGGCGTGACCGTCTCCGAACGGGCTTCGATCGGCGGGACGGAACCACGAGAGATCGGCCACACGCTCGCGCAGGCGTTCCGCGTCGGGCGCACTGAGGACCGAGAACCCGGCTTCGATCGCGGACACGCGCTCGGTCGAGCGGCGCAGGACGATGGTCGGCCGACGGATCTCAGGTGCGGTCGCCTCCTCTTGAATGCCGCCCGAATCCGTGACGATCGCGCGCGCTCGGCGCATCGCGTCGAGGAAGGCGAGATACCCCATCGGTTCCCGCACGTCGACATTCGGCAGCGAAGTGAGCTCCGCCCACAGCCCGAACCGCTTGAGCTTGTCGACCGTCCGCGGATGGATCGGGAACACGCAGCGCGTGCCAACAGAACGCAGGAATCGCGCGATCTCCGTGAGGAATTCGGGCGAATCGACGTTCTCCTGGCGATGGAGAGTAACGAGAACGAAGCCATCGCCGATGCCCTCGGCCGGCCGCGCGCGCGCGATGTTCTGCCGTACGGCGTCCAAAACGGAGTTGCCCGTCACGACGATGGTGCCCGGGCACCGCTCCTCACGAAGATGTCGTGCGTCCAGCTCCGTCGGCGCGAAGAGCAGATCAGCGAGGTGATCGCAGAGTCGGCGGTTGTGCTCCTCTGGCATGCGAAGGTCATAGCTGCGAAGTCCGGCCTCGACATGCGCGAGGGGGAATGACAGCTTGTTGGCGACGAGCGCGGCGGCGAGCACCGACGTCGTGTCACCTTCGACCATCACCAAGTCACCGGCATGCAGGCGCTCGGGAAGCGTGCGAACGACCTCTGCCAGCAGACCGAGCGGATCGCGGACGCCGAGACCCAGGGACTCGATGGGACAGGGCCACGCCAGCTCCTCGAGGAAGGCGCCCTTCATCGATGCGCTCCAGTGCTGCTCGGTGGTGACCAGGGTGGTGTTAGTGCCCGCCGCGCTCAGGGCCATGGCGACCGGATGAAGCTTCACGAACTCCGGGCGAGTGCCCGCGACGAGGACAGCGCGATCGAAGCTCATGGCGCGCGACGGCGCGGGGCCTCGCTGAACTCCGGCTTCGACAAGCCAAGAACGATGCTCACCGTCCGCAAGAGGATGCTTAGATCGAGCAGCGGACCAAAGTGGCGGATGTAATAGAGGTCGTATTCGAGCTTGGCGAGGTTCTCTTCGACCGACGCGGCGTACGGATACATGACCTGCGCCCATCCGGTCAGGCCCGGGCGGACGAGGAGGCGTGCACTGTAGAGCGGCAGCTCCGCGGCAAGGCGATCGACGAATTCGGGGCGCTCGGGTCGTGGACCGATGAGGCTCATGTGGCCGCGCACGACGTTCCACAGCTGCGGCAGCTCATCCAAGCGGCTGCGGCGAAGGACACGCCCGACGCGTGTGCGTCGTGGATCTTCGGGTGACGCCCACAGCGCCTCGCCGGCGGCCTCGGCGTCCGCCCTCATAGACCGAAATTTGTGAAGCGTGAATGTCGTCCGGCGCTGACCGACGCGACGCTGATGCAAAAGGATCGGTCCGCGCGAATCGAGCGCGACCGCCAGAGCGATCGCCCCGAGAAGGGGGGACACGACGATGAGGCTCAACGCCGCCAGTGTCGTGTCGACAGCGCGCTTGAACGCGCCATAGAGGCTGCGCTGACTCGTCGGCAGATCGGCGTACCAATCCGCTTCAAGCGCCGATACCAGCACCCGTCCGCTCAGCTGCTCGTACAGCATCGTCGCGGGTACCGCCTCGATCCCGCCCTCGAAACAGCGAACGAGTTCAGCGAGTACGCGCTCTGGCAAGGTCCGCGTGTGTCCGACAACAACGAGATCCACTTGCAGTTCGGAGAGAGCGGCCCAAAGATCTGACGGCAAGGGCCGCACTGGTATCCCCACTTCTTCCTCTTGAACGCCGGATCCCGCATCGAAGAAGCACACGACGCGGTAGCGAAGTGTCGTGCTGCTCGTAAGGACACCGGCGGCGCGGCGCGCAGCGACATCGGTGCCGAGAACCACCACACGACGCTCCAGCACGCTGACCGAGGCAACGCGCAAGAACACGAAACGGATCATCAAAGTCACGAGAGCTGCGATAGCAACGGCACCCAACGACGAGGCACGCGGAATGAAGAACGGCACAAAGAAGAAGATGGCGAGTACGAACGCCGTCGCCGTGACATACGCCTGCGCAACGCCGGCCATCGAACGTCGCGCGAAACGTGGAGTGACAATGTCGCCTGCGCCGAAAAGCCTGAGCAGGAGGGCCCACAGGATCGGAAAAGTCACCTGCCATGCCGGAAGACCGGCGGTCGGGGCGAAGTCCCGATCGAAGAGGGCCCAGAGCATTGGAGTCCCATACGAGGCGATCACCGCGGCGCACAAGTCGCCAAGTAGAAGGAAGAAACCCAGTTCGCCCTCCCGAAGCGCGAGCGCTGCGCGACGCCGCGCCGACGCCGTTTCGACCCCTTTGACCGCGGCGCGGTCGGTCAGGTGCGGCGAAGCTGAGCCCATTCATGGAGTCTAGAAACCGCCGTCCGCCTGCGCACGCTAATTGCCGAGCGCTGCCCGTATCTGCGTGCGCAGCTGTTGCGCGTCCAGATTATTGGGCCGCACAGCCAAGACCGCGTCGATCTCGGTCAGCGCTTCGGCTGGTTGCCCGTTTGCGAGGAGCGAGCGTGAAAGCTCGATGCGGATCGGCACCCGCGCCACCTCATCAGGAAGTCTGGCGATCGCACGACGACAAAGGGTTATGGCATCGGGCCATCGTTCGAGGGCATACAGCACCTGGACTCCGGTGAGATAGATATCTCGGTTGTTCGTGTAGCCACCACTGCTCGTTCGGTCGAGCGCCAGAGCGCGTTCAGAAGACTTCAGCGCCTCCGGTAGGTTCCCCGTGACTTGCATCACCACCGCTCTGGTCTGATGCGCGAGCGGATTGTTCGGATCCGTTCGAACCGCGCGATCCGCCACCTCACGCGCGCGAGCGACGGTCGTCCTGTCCCCGCTCAGGGCGGGAGCCGCAAGGGCGCGCGCGAGATCGCCGTCGTAGCGCACGTCGTACGGAGCGAGTTTGAACTGCGTCGCCGATGCGGTTTCCCGAGATGTACGCGAGTCCGAGCGTGTCCCAGTACTGCGGACGCCGAGGGTCCGACCTCGTCGCGCGAAGCCCAGAGTCGATTGCCATCTGGCTTTGGCCCTGCAGCCGCGCCAACTGCGACGCCCTCGCGGAGCGGGACGCGTCGATCGCGCTCACCGTCGTAAGCGCGAGCGCCAGACCGACGCCGATGCACACGTATGCGACGACCGACGTGATCCTGGTCGGACGAGTCGGGGCGGCCTTGGCACGGCGCGGCGTCGCTGACGCTGCTCCGCCAGCGGCGGCTGCCGCAAATGACTGCTGAGCAGTCACCGCTGCGACGACGCCCGCGCAGGCCCAGAAGAGCCAATCGGTCGCGATCGCGTTCACGGTCGTGATACCCGCGCCGAGAAAGGCACCGAGCATGCCGACGGCCGCCCACGTCTCCGGATGGAATCGATTCCTGAACGTGAGGACCAGCGCCGCAGCTCCGATCGCGATGAAGGCGGTCAGGCCGAGGGTGCCGGTCGTGGCGGCGACCTGCGTAGCCCAGCCATGAGCGCTCGTCGCGGGATTGTCCTGGACCAAGTACGGTTCCGCATTCGATCGAAAACTGGGAAGGCCCGCCAAGAAGTTATCGGGCCCAAGACCAAGAACCGGCCGTGCGCGGACCATCTCGAACGCGATGCCGTACAAAGCGACCCGAGCCTCGGCGGATTCCTCCAGAGGCAAGCCTGAGTCGCCTTCGACCGAAGCCCCCGATTCGACGGTGCTGAGAAGCCGGCCGCCGAGTGGCGTCACAAGGAGCACGACCGCGAGAGCGGCAGCGGCACCGGCGGCGCCGACGGTGCTGACGACACGAGCTCGGGGATCGGGGTGCGCGGCCCACGTCAGCGTAAAGAGCAGAGCGCCACCGGCGATCAGGCCAAATACCGCGGAGCGAGTCTGCGTGACAACGATCCCAGCAACGGCCAGAGCGGAGTAGCCGAAGAGACAAACACGTGCCAGTGGCGGCAGCCCTCGTCGTAAGATCGCGAACGCTGTGGCGCCGACGGCCACGACGGTCAGATACTCCGCGAGATTCGTCGCCTGACCGATCGTGGAGAAGGGCCGCGGCGCAGGGTCGGTCGCCCACGTCAACGGATCCTTGCCGGTGAACTGAACGAGCTCGTACGCGAGAACGATGGTCGCGGCCGCCAGAAAGCTGACGGCGATCGCCATCAGGTCTCTTCGCGTTCGCACCAGCAGAGCGATCGCGAAGTAGAGCAGCACCCCGTCGGCGATCGTCCCCAACCCGGCCATACGCGTGTGCGCGCCGTACAGAGCCAGCAACGGATCCACGGCGAACAAGGTGGCGGCGACGTTGACCGCGAGGAACGCAAGCACCGGAGCGTGCAGCCACGACCAAACCAGGACCGTTCGCCCGTATCTCACGATGAGTCCAAGGATCACTGCGGCCAGGACGTAGGCGAGGCCATGACTCAGCAGCGCCTTGATCACGCTGAACGGGACATCCGAATCGTGGTCGAAGACAAGCGGGATCAGCGCCAACTTCGCGCAGATGAGAGCGATGCCAACGAGACGCAGCCTCGATCCCAGGAAAGCGTCGGACTGCTGTGTCGGTTCGGGCAGTCGACCCCGTCGCGCGGCACGTCTGCTCATTCACTGAAGCCTATCGAGCAAGGCATACATAAGGACCGGGGCCCTTGCGGGCCCCGGTCCGGGATCGCTACGCGTTGGCTTGCTGACTACTCGAAGTCGACGAGGCGGTCAGCCGAGCCGAGCACGTTCGGCGGGTTGCCCTGCAGATCCTGGAACGAGGTAAGCGTCGTGATGTTGAACGGGATCTGCATGTTCGGCGTGGTGCCCGCGGTAGGCGCGAGCGCGCCCGTAAGCGTCACGGTGACTGTCGTCACGGCGGTGTTCCACGTGCAAGACGCGTTGTTCGCGGCAGCAACGGCACTGCAAATGATCGTTGCGGTCGTGCCGTCCTGGTCCTGGATGCCGATGTTGCCGGTGGTGACCCCGTTCATCGTCTCACTGAACGTGAGCGTGAACGAGTCACCGGTGTCGGCGAAGTCCGTGGTCGTGAGGTTGTTGGCCATGCGTGCGTCGACCATGGTCGGCGGCGTGAAGTCGCCCGCACCAGTGGTGAACGTGACGCTGCAGGTGACCGGCGTGTTGCAGGCCGTGCCTGCCGCGTCGCCGAGCACGTTGCCAACGATGTCGCGGATCTCGTTGCCCTCAGGAGTCAGCGTGAGCGTGTAGGTGCGGTCCGCGGGCAGAGCGAGGTTTGTCGTGAACGAGAACGACGTGTCCGCGGTGGTCGGGCTCGAGCCGCACACGTTCGTGCCGGCACCCGCGGCCACCGGGTCGGTCGTCGCGCTGTTGTTGTCGGTGATCCCAATGTCAGTCGCGTCGAACGAGAAGCCCGTGCAGTAGACGGGCTCGGAGAACGTGACGGTGATCGTGGTGCTGCCGACCGCACCCTGGGCCGACGCGATCGTCGGCTTGACGGTCTCCGGAGCGGTCGCCGTCGCCTGGCGGGCCTGCGGCGCCGAGGCGAAGTTGCCCGCGACGTCCTGGAAGTCCTGGTTGCTCGTGGAGCTGGTACCCACGGACATCAGGGTGGTCTCCACGAACGCGCCGTTCGGCATGGGCGTCGTGAGCGTGAGGATCGACGTGGTCACGGCGTTGTCGAGCGCCGCGTTGCAGGTCGGAGTGCTGTCGCCCGTGATCGGGTTCGCGGCCGGTGCCGAAACGTTGAGGACGGTCCAGTCGTTGGCGGGTCCGCCGACGAGAACGGACGGCTTGCACACCGGCTCGCTCCACGTGATGGTCACGAAGCTACCCGAAACTGTGAAGCTGTTGAACTTCGGCTTCGTCGTGTCGACATACGTGAAGCTCAGACCGTTAGACGCGCCAGCGCCCGGGTTGGTGAGGGTGACGGTCACCGCTCCAACTGCGTGCGCGGGCGTCTCGACGGTCACAGCCGTCGCGCCGCAGCTCGTCACGGTGGCGTTGGTGCCGCCGAACGAGACAGTCGGGAACGTCGGGTTGCACACGATGCCCGAGCCGGAGATCGTGACGACGGTGCCACCGCTCGCGGTACCGGTCGTCGGGGTCAGCGACGTGAGCGTTGCCGCGCCCGCGGCAGCGCCGGTGTTGGCTTCCTGGTAGTAGCCCTCGGGGTGGATCCGCTCACCGGTCGCGGCGACCACGAGGTCACCATTGAACCGGTAGATGCCGGCGGCAACGCCGACCGGCGCCAGGATGTTGTAGCTGAAGGTGCCGAGCGAGCCCGGCGTTGTGAGGGTCTGCGTGGTCGTCGCGTAGCGGACGGCCGAAAGCCAGCCGCTGTTCCAAGTCGCTTCGCTTGCGTCCTGCTGGTTGCAGGTCACCTTGTCCTCGAGACAGGCGGCGAGGTCGACCTGAGTCGTCCCGCCCTTCTGCCATGAGGTCGTTCCGGTGTTAGCGAAGAAGACCTGGAAGTTCTGCGTTTGACCGCCCGTGATGTTGACGAACGCCGACTCGCCAGCGTAGGCCGAGTCGTAGCCCGCAACTGCCGCGGCCGGTACGGCTTGCGCGAGCATGCTGAATGCGAGCGCAGCGGCCGTGATCGCGGTAGTGATCTTTCGCATGTGTCCTTCCTTGTCTTTTTTCGCGAGTGATGAGTGCGCTAGGTCCGCGTTGGTCGCGTGGTTCGCGTTGGTGCTCGAGCGCTAACGCTAGGAATTGATCTTCC
>WNGB01015632.1_pt1 | contig 10024 bp, 8 predicted proteins | sample 5400681 | NCBI WGS metagenome assembly WNGB01 (sample SAMN13153367, study PRJNA577476) | soil metagenome | isolation source: 115 cm soil or saprolite under grassland replicate 2 | place: USA:California | collected 2016-06-15
GACGAAGGAGGCTGTGTCGATTACCGATCAAGCGGATCGGATATTCGAGCGCGAAATTGACGAACGTATTATCAGTCGCCTCGGCTTGTTCGATCGTTTGGATGACAACAGTTCCGGTCGTTACAGCGTATCGACTTACAGAGCGAAGATAGCGACTGGAATTCCGAAGTCAGTATCTCGATGGAATTTTAGCACATCGAAAAATTTTGCGCCGCGAATGCATCCAGTCGCGGCACCTCGGCGTAATGCTTGCCGAACGCGAAAAAATGAAAACTCGCAAGCAAGCAATCGACAAGTGCGCAGGCAAATGCGGTCGAAGAATCTTAATATCTGTCGTCGCACTGCTGCTCACTATCACCTGCTTGCTCATATTGTCGGCACGGCCAAAGAACAAGAACGAAGCGAACAAGGCCGCTGCATCGTTCCCAATTTTCGATGATCCGCTGGACCTGGTGCTTACGCCACAGACAGGTGACAGCCGTAACGACAGGGAAATTTCCCGGCTCCAGCAGCAAATTCGCAAAGGAAGGAATCTTGAGCTTGGGCTCGAACAACTCGGCTGGGCATTTGTTGCGAAGGCGCGCGAAAGTTTCGATCCAGGGTTCTACAAACTGGCTGAGCAGTGCGCGTGGTGCATCGAAAAACGCAATTCGCAAAGCCAGGAAGCAATGCTGTTGCGTGCATACGTGCTGCAGAATCTGCATCGCTTCAAAGAATCCGAAACGCTGGCATGCCGTCTCGTCCAGCAGCGCGGACTCAGCTTTGACTACGGTCTTCTGGGTGATGCTTTGATGGAGCAAGGGAAACTGAACGACGCGGTTGAGGCCTACCAGCGGATGATGAATTTGAAGCCCGATCTTCGCGCATACGCTCGCGCGGCGCATATGCGGTGGCTCAAAGGCGATCTCGCGGGAGCGATCGAGGCGATGCAACTGGCTGCGAGCGCTGCCAGTCCAAGCGATGCCGAATCCGCCGCATGGGTGAACACGCGTTTGGCGTTTTACGAGTTTCAAGCTGGCCACGCTGACGAAGCCGAACAGCGTTGTGCGTTTGCCCTGTCGCTACAAAACAATTATGCGCCAACGCTCTTGCTGGAGGGGAAAATGATGCTTGCTCAAAACCGGTTCCCCGAAGCCGTGGAAGCTTTGCAAAACGCCGCGAAGCTGAATCCACTTCCTGAATATCAGTGGACGCTCGCCGAAGCGCTGCGCGCAGTTGGCCGCGAAAACGAAGCGTCTGGAATCGAGGTGCAACTTCGGAAGCACGGCCCGAGTACCGATCCGCGGACACTGGCGTTGTTTCTCGCGACGCGACACGAAAATCCTGAGACGGCGCTTCGACTTGCGCGAGCGGAATTTGATTCGCGTGGTGACGTCTTCACTCACGACGCTCTGGCGTGGTCGCTAGCCGCCGCAGGTAACCTGGCCGAAGCGCATGGCGAAATGCAACGCGCATTGGCAGAAGGCACGGAAGACGCGCGGCTCTTTTTCCACGCTGCCGTGATCGCTTCACAAGCTGGTCACGCAGCTGATGCCGAGCGTTGGTTGCGCAAAGCGAGCGAACTCTCGCAGCTGCTTTTGCCATCTGAACGTAACGAACTTCAAAACGCGGCGGCGCGTGGCGCCGAAAGGAAGGCGTCCATTGCCCCGAATCCACAAAAGACTTTTTCGCCCGGCCCAAAAACCGTGCGGAAAACCCAACCTCAACCTCAAACCAAAAGCTAGAGAACAAATGAAAAAAATAACATATCTACTGTCGCACGGTTTCATGGCACTGCTCGCGGCACAATTAATCGGACCGGCGCAAGCCTCCAGTCACATGGATGCGCCGCTGATCACTCGCGATCCGGCAGCAAACACCACGGACGTTTACGCGTTCGTCCAGAATAGAAACGGAATGAAGAGTCTTGTCACCGCGCTGGGTGTGTATCCGCATGAAGAACCCGGTGTCGGGCCGAACAAGTACAACTTCGACGACAACGTGTTGTATCAAATCCGCGTTGCCACCGGTAACGACGTTGCTCTGGGCAGAGCGACGTTGAGTTATGAGTTCAAATTCGATACGACGTTCAGAAACCGGAACACGATTCTGCAGTCGTATCTCGGGATCATCAACGACGTCGCAGACGCCAACCAGAACCTGGTGCAGACCTACACCGTCACCAAAGTGGACCATCGCCAACACGACCATCGGACGGTGCTAGGAACTGGAACCGTTCCGCCCAATAATCAGGGTGTCGCTACTCCGTTTTATAATCAAGCCAACGACGGCAACAATCCCGCAAGAGACGGCGTCGCGACGGAAGGCGAGCTGGATCGTTATACAACACAAACGATCAAGAATCTGGGCGGGGGTTACTTCTCATTCGCAGGCCAACGTGACGATGGTTTCTATGGCGATATCGATGCGATCTTCGATCTCTTGCAGCTTCGTTCGCCAGGCAAGGACTCGCAGGGCGGATTCAATATTCACGTCATGTCGCTAGTGATTCCGGTGAGCGAATTGGGCGGTGACCAGCAACTCATCGGCGTTTACGCAACCACCAGCCGACGTCAGATACAGATATTGCGTGACGAAACCAACCGCGCGGTGAGACGCGGCGATCCGCAACTGCTCGGTCCCTGGGTGCAGGTCGCCCGGCAAGGCAACCCCCTCTTCAACGAGGGCCTGGTTGCTATCGCTGATAAGGACCGCTACAGCCGAACCAGCCCTGAGTCTGACAACGAGTTGTTTCGTCAATATGCGGTTACTCCCGAACTGGCGAGACTGATCAACCAAATTATCTTTAATGGCCAGTTGCCGGACGTGGAGACAGGCCGGACTGACATTGCGGGAATTTTTATTCCTGACTTGATTAAGGTCGATTTGTCCACAGATCGCTGCCGTCTGGCCGGTAATGGGACGCAGCAGGGTACCAACCCGGATGACGCCGGCTTCTCGCGCCTCAGCATCTTTGGCGGCGACACTCTGATCAGCCAAATTCAACCTGGCTTTGGAAATGGTGTCATTCCGGGTGGCTGGCCGAACGGGCGCCGTTTTGGCGACGATGTAGTGGACATCGCGGTAACTGCTCTAATCAGCAACCTTCGGGTCGATCCACCGATCATTCGCGGTCCGGCAGGAGACAATTTGGATTTCAATGACGTAGCCTACAACAAGGTTTTCCCGTACGAATCCACGCCGCAAAACGGCCGCAATCACTCACACCCATAACCGCTCAACGTCGCGATTGAGTCATTCCTTATGCACTCTGGAAATCCCGGCCAGGTATTATCGCGCCTGGCCGCGGTCGCGCGTCGTTGGAGGCGTGATTCTTGCGGCTCTGTTTTGGCTAGTGCCGCTTCGAGACGCAGCAGCGCATGATCCTGGTCTAAGCAGCCTCACTATTCGCCTAAGCTCGAGCAGCCTGCAGGCAACATTGACCCTGGCGGTGAAGGATGCGTCGCAACTTGCCGAACTCGACCAGAATCACGACGGGACTGTAACGCAAGTCGAATTCGCCCGAGGTCGACGGCAACTCGACACGGCGGTAGCGAGGCAGGTCGTCATCGCAGCTGACGGCAAAGTCGCCAAGGACAAATCCATTCGTAGCCGTCTCGATGAGAACAACAACGTAGAGGTTCGTCTGGATTTCGGCCCTGTTGTCTTTTCCACTCTGGAAATTCAATCCAACCTCATCGCATCCCTGGCGCTTGGGCACCGGCAGTATCTCCAGGTACAAAATTTAGCCGACGAAACGGTCTTCGAGCGATTGCTGAGCGCGAGCGCGCACCGCGTGACAGTGCAAATGCCCCACACCAGCGCGAGTATGGCCGCGTTCGAAACCGTCCGTTCGTTTGCGAATTTTCTTTCGCTCGGTGTGAAACATATTTTGACCGGCTACGATCACCTGCTCTTTCTCGTCGGCCTGCTGATCGTGGCGCGGGGGTTCGTCTCCGCGCTGACTATCATCACCTCGTTCACGATCGCGCACTCGATCACGCTAGCGGTGGCAACATTGCACCTCGTGCAAATTCCAAGTCGAATTGTTGAGCCGCTGATCGCTGCTTCCATTGTTTTTGTTGGCGTCGAGAACCTTTTGCGCGGGAACATTCCGAACGCGCGGCGAATGGTTCCGTTCGGCTTCGGTCTAATACATGGATTTGGTTTTGCTTCGGCGTTGCGGGAGGCCGGCATCGGCTCGGGTGCCGGCGGCATCGTGCTACCGCTAGTCTCTTTCAACCTCGGCGTGGAGCTCGGTCAAATCATGGTCGCTGCCGTTGCGTTGCCGATCATTTGGAAACTCCGGGAGAACCCCATGTTTGTCGCGCGGTGGGCGCCGGCATGTTCAGCGGCCGTTGCGCTCCTCGGCAGTTTTTGGTTCGTGGAGCGAGTGTACACGAATTGATGGCGACTATATCGATTCGTCCAGACTACTCCTGCCCTGGCGTTCGTTGTTGTAGCCGCCTCGGTATGTCGTGGCGCTCTGGCTACAACACACTGCAGTTCTCGACTGGAGAAATTGCGCTAATGAAGGTTATGCCATTTACTGCTCCATGCATGCATACCCGACAAGCCCTAAAGAAATGACGGGCGGAATGATGTATTTCCCGCGAATGCTGGAGAAGATTCGGCTGCACGCGCGCGGTGAGTTACACAAGGACTATCATGAGAACCTCGGTGCTCCTCGAACGCTTGATGGCGCTTGCTGCAATTTCTTGCGCGTCAACTATGATGATCTTCGCGAGCACCTTCTCCAAGGTGGAACTAACGAAGAAATCCTTGAGTGGTGTTTTCAAAGCGGCCGACAGCCGAATGAGGGGGACTTGTTTGTCTGGAATGGATTCGTGTCGAAACTCGGATGGCGCGATTCTTTCAGTCCGAGGTTGGAGCAAAGAAAAAAGAAGCTCGGCATCGCTGGTCGGACCGACATTCTCACGATTGCCGATCTAATCGATTTCGATGAAGGCCGATTTCCAGAGGCAACCAAGGCCCTGTGACACGATCGAACGCGATGTATCGACGGATCATTTTCGGCCTCGCCGGCTGGCTCTGCATCGTCGCCTTCACTGCGTGCGAATATGAGGTTCCAATTACATCGAGTCCCACTCGCAAAGTGCAGGAACAGCTTCTCGGAAACTGGGTTTCACTGGACGGCAAGGAGAACATGAGGGTGCGGCGGTTGGATGACAGTACTTACGTTGTCTATTACGATGGTGATTTATTTCGCGCTTATCACTCCGATGTCGCGGAAATGCCGTTGGTCAGCGTGCAGGATCTCAACTCAAATGATCGCAAGTACGCTTATGTCATTTGGAAATTATCGAGTGACGGCAAGGGTCTGACTTTACGGAGCGTCAATAAGCTGATCCCAAAGGAAACCAAGGACTCCGCGGCGGTTGCTGCGCTTCTCACGAAAAACACGAGTAACCCTGAGCTCCTTGGCGAGGAAATCGAGTTTCGCAAGGAGAAGTAGCTAACGTTGTTAGCCAGCTCAGTGAACGCGCTGCCTGAAGGTGGAACGTGTTGTCCTCAATAAGTTGACGGCCGTTTTCACGAAACTCGCTGTACCCCTTCGTGAAACGTGCTAAGTGCTTAATTTCGTGCGCAACTGCGCGCTAAATCACGCTGTCTGATGCATGGCTCAATTCGGCAGCCAGCATCTCACATTTTAGTATAAGATACATAAGGGCGATACGTGACGCGCGGGACGCGCTTGCTCTGGTTAGTTTTCACAATGCCACTGCGTGTCGAAGACTTCGACCGCCTAAAGATCATCACGGCGTTGATCTGATTTCAGGCGCGCTGCCATTCGGTCGTTTGTGGTACGCCGGGCCGAATGCGGTCAGCAATGCAATCGGATACGCGCATCACTACAGCCGGTCACATGATGCTGTAATCCGGGTTTACGATGCGGCGGGTAACGTGATCGAAACGCACGAGCGGGCGGCACTTACTGGGAAGCCGCCCGCGCGGTGCCGAGCTCGGTCCGGATTTCTGCCGTCACTGCTGGACGAAAGCGGTTACCGGCGCTATGCCGTCCCGCAGCAACAGTCCGGTCGACCGCTGGACAAACGCAGCCGGGATCGGGAGCGGGGCCGCCGAATCTGTTGTGGAAGCGCCCATCCCCACCAAGGCTTCACAGTTATTGGCTCCAGGCGTCGGCACGGCTGGGCATACTGCCGGTGCCGCCGGCGCGCTGTTGAAGATGATTACGGCGCTCGCGCCCGCTTGGTTCGCCACTGAGACCTTCTGGTAGAAGCTGCACACTCCCCGCTCGATCAGGGCGATCTTGCCGGGCGGGAAGGTCGTATACGAGGCACTGGTGCACCCGAGACGACGCCCGTCCGGGTCCGGCGCAACGGGTACCACGTCGCCGGAGAAGGTGTTGTAGGTCGGCTTCGACGCGAAGATCGAGACGGTCGAGGGCCGCCTCCCGGCGAACGCGCTGCTGGTGACGTATGGCTGGTAGAGGTGGGCCTGCGCGAAGACCGACGGCGCGCAGGACTCGAACGAGCCGTTCACGAGATCGATCAGGCTCGTCAGCTGCGAGAAGGAGAGGCCGTACGGGAGCGCCCCTCCGCCTAGGGCGACGTCCGCAGCCTCACGCACCTGCAGTGTGGCCTGGCCATTCAGTGCGGCCGCCTGTGCCGGTGTGAGTGGCACGCCGTCGAGCCGCACGCCGGCCATGTCGACGAAACTGAGGCCCGAGAAGCCGGTCGCCGGCGTCACGAAAACCTCGCTGAAGCCCTGATTGACCTTCTCCGCGAGTGCCTGCGCGCCGAGGATTCCGCCTGTACCCATATCCGTCGGGTTCGTTGCATTCATCGAGAACGCGCCCGGCTGTCCAGCTGACCCGATCGCCTGTCGCAACGCGGCGACGCCGGAGTCCACCAAGACCGTGTTGTTGCCTTGCCCGACCGGCACCACCGTGCCAGTTTTGCGCCACGTGTACGCGTACGTGGCCGGATCGTCGGTTGGGGTCTCCAGGTTCCCGACGTGGAAGATCTCTGAACCCACCGCGGCCCCGAAGTACTGGTTGATGCGCTGCGCAGCCTGCGTGTTGGTCCTCAAGAAGCCAGTACGGTACGTGCAGAAACCGCCGGCCACCACACCTGGAGTCGGTGGTGCCCCTGCGGCCGCCAACAGCGCGACCGCAGACAGAGTCAGCGCGCCTGCTAGCCAAAAACGTCCTTTGATAATGTTTCCATTTTTTTTCATGTGTTTTGTCCTTTCATTGATTCGTGTGGAGTTTTGCCGGCTTAGGGGTGCGGAAATCTCCCCGACAGAATCGGAGAAAATCCTGAGCGCGATTTGGCATTAGAACGGCAAGAATACGGATGCGCGGGCGTTCTGTCTATTAGACCTTAGTATAAGTGTTCAACTGAACATTCCTATCTGATCCACGCAGGAAACTAGCACTGTTTCGCTGCTAAGTGGTCAGCCTATCGAGGACAAGCCGATCCACCTTGACACAATAATTGCCGGGCGCGGGCTTTTCTGACAGAGTTCGCGATGGCTGAACCGAGAGGCTATCTTTGCGCCGCGTGGTCTCTATTATTGTCACTGTTTTTGTGCGCTCAGCGAGTTGATGCGCAACAAACGCCAGCGGCAGCCTCGAGTCCAAGCGCGTCACCAACGTCGACGCCGGCCGTCTTTTCACGGCAGACTCTGGCGGAGCTGAAACGATTGCAGCAGGCAGCGCTGGCCAGTGACTACGCTTACCGGCAGGTCGCGCATTTATCGAACAACATCGGGCCACGTTTGACCGGATCGGCGCAGGCGGCCAAAGCCGTCGAGTACGTCGCCAGCGAATTGAAAGCCATCGGCTGCGAAGTACAGCTCGAAAAAGTGATGGTGCCGCACTGGGTGCGCGGTGAAGAAACAGCAGCGCTCGTTCAATTTCCTGGACAAGCTGTGGGGACTACCCAGAAGATTGTGCTCTGTGCGCTCGGGCCAAGCGTGGCGACGCCCCCGAATGGAATCGAAGCAGAAGTGATTGTCGTCAGAAATTTTGATGAACTAAAATCGCTGCCTCGCGAGAAAGTCGCGGGCAAGATCGTTCTCTTCAATTATCCATTCGACAAACAAATGGCCGCGGAAGGTCGTGGCGGCGAAGCATACGGCGAAGCAGTCGTTTATCGCAGCAATGGTCCAGTCGCGGCTGCGCGCAAAGACGCGATCGCCTGTCTGATCCGTTCAGTCGGTGGCGCCGAGTATCGGCTTCCGCATACTGGCGAGACGGATTACGTGAATGACGCGCCGAAAATTCCAGCCGGCGCGGTCACCGCAGAGGATGCGGATCTGATCGCTGACCTGGTCCGCCAGGGACCGGTGAGACTGAAATTAGTTCTCACGCCCCAAACTCTGCCGGATGTCGAAAGCGCCAACGTCATCGCAGACATCAAAGGCAGCGAACATCCCGAACAAGTGATTGTCGTTTCGGGTCATCTGGACTCATGGGACCTTGGCACAGGCGCGATTGACGATGGCGCAGGCGTCGCAGTCTCGATGGAAACGGCAAACCTGGTCCAAAAACTTCATCTCAAACCAAAGCGCACAATCCGCGTGATTGCGTGGATGAATGAAGAGAATGGGCTGGCCGGATCGAAACAGTACGCAAAAGACCACGACAAAGAATGGATGAACCATTTTGCAGTCATGGAAACAGACGGCGGCGCCGATCATCCGCTCGGCATCAACATCAAGGCAAAACCTGAAGTGAAAAAGATGTTCGCGCCGATCGCAACAATTTTGCAGGAATCAGGCGCGGGTATGCTGAATCTGGTCGAACATTGCGGCGCTGACATTGGACCGATGGAGAAAGCAGGTGTGCCTGCTTTCAGTCCGATTCAGGACAGTCGTTTCTATTTCAATTATCATCACACAGCCGCTGATACGCTGGACAAAATTGTCCCGAAAGAATTAGCAGAGAATGCCGCCATCGTCGGAGTTCTTGCGTATGCGCTTGCGAACATGGAGCAACCATTGCCGCGTTGATTTGTAGTCGCCTCGCTGCATCGAGGCGCTCCGCGCGTGTTGACCGCTGCGCGCGGCACGGCGACACAGCGCCGTGGCTACATATCTTCCCCGCGATGCCGCCTTTACCGGTGTTTTAGATTGCGCATCTCGTTCAGCGCAAAATTGGCTGCTCGCCGGCCCCGATTCCTAACAAATCGCCATGGTCCGGCGTCGACGAAATAAGTGAGCAAAATGCTGTCGCGCGTTTTCACTTCCTGTCCGACTGGATCGGCGGAATGCCATGTATTGTCAGCCACCGCAAACGCGTAGCCGCTATTGGGTGAGAATGGCATCTGCGTCTTTTTGGGTTTTCTCCCATTCGGGAGCACTTCATGGAAAATGGTCCCGATATGTGGTGTCGAGTTGTCGGGCGGCAGATAAAACTGGACGGTGATTCCCTTCCAGAGGCTATCGGTGTGTTTGAAGATGCGGTATCCAGGAATATCGCGAGTCAGAATCGGCACCGGATACATTTTGACGTTCGCAAAGTCGGCACCGAACCTGCGCTCCAAGCCTGGCGCTAGTCGCTGCATGAAAGCTTTCTCCAACTCTTTGGAACGCAATGCCCGGCCGGCTGCGTCCCAGATTTGGCGTTTCATCGGCGGCAAATGACGGATGTACTCCGGGAAAAGATCGATCTTGGTGCGAGTGGGTTTCCCGTCGGCCCTGCTGCTGCCCATTTTACTTTTGCCGGACATGGCGCGGTAGTCGTCTGTCACAGGCATCGCCAGCAACATCTCCGTGTAGAAGTCATCGGGAAATACGCGGTCAAATCTCAAGTGAAGGAACGGTGCATCGTCAGCACTTGCGTTTCGGACTGAGTTCGCCACGAAAGCGGTCAAATTGTTGACTGACCACGATTGTCTCATTGATTGAATTGTTCCCGTGAATGATGAGTCAAACAACTGAAAAACGCTCGCGTTTCGCGCGCTTCGGGCGCTGGGTTGCCGAGTTGGTTCTGGTGTTTGTTGGCGTTTACGCAGCGTTCTGGCTCAACAGTTATCAGCAACACCAGCAGGATGCC
>WNGB01015634.1_pt1 | contig 10023 bp, 8 predicted proteins | sample 5400681 | NCBI WGS metagenome assembly WNGB01 (sample SAMN13153367, study PRJNA577476) | soil metagenome | isolation source: 115 cm soil or saprolite under grassland replicate 2 | place: USA:California | collected 2016-06-15
AAGAAGATGCCGGACGGCAGCTGGAAATGCTTCCGCGGGATGGGGGGACCGACGTTCACCGCCCCGCTGGCAGGGCTAGTGGTTCAGGCACCGGCCGCGTCGGCTGGACGTACCACGGGGGGCAGCGCTGTGGACCGCGCCGCCATCCAGAAGCTCCGCCAGCAGGATATCGCCGCTACCTTTTCGCTAGATACTGTGGCGCTGACGGATGGGTGGACCGATGACGCCGTGCGTATTGGACCGGTTCCGCCGGCAGAAGTCGGCAAGCAGGCTATCCGAGCGTTCTACGAACGCCTGACGGCTAACAAAGACTTCAAAGTGCTGAGCTACGTCCCGGAATACAAGGAATTGATTTTTCTGGATGGTGGCTGGGCAGTCGAGTGGCGTCCGTACACCGTCTCGTTTATCACATCGCCGGGTGGTGCGCCGGTGCACCTTCGTGGCAGGGCGCTCATCGTGTACAAGAAGATGCCGGAGGGCAGCTGGAAAGGCTTCCGCGTGGCGGGGATCATCGACTGAGAGTCGGCGACAGGTGGACGCCGTAGCCCTGCGCATGCTGCGGCGGCAGATCGCACAAGTGCGAGCCGCGCGCGCAGAAGAAAGCGGCACAACATGAGGTGATCAACTTATTCCGAAAGAAGTCGTCACCACTCGAGGGTTTAATATCGACCCTCCTGCTGACCGCCAGACCAGCGAGTGTAGGTCGGTGTGGATGAAGATTAGTTTGCAAGCTGCCGTCAAGGTGAATCGATGAAACGAACAGAGCGAGTAACCAAGCTAGCTAACTTGGCAGGTTGGGCCTTAACTGCATTGAGCCTATTGTGTGGGGGTACCCACTCATTGCAGGCCAGCCTGACCAAGCGGTTCTCGCGTGGGCTGCAACTGCTCGCTTCATACACCTATGCGAAGTCGCTCGACAACGCCTCAGGCATGCCAGATCTTGACCAGTCGATCATCCTTGGCAATCAGTTAGACGACCATGCCAACCGCGGAGTCTCTGACTTCGACCGCACGCACCGCTTCGTCCTGAGCTATCTATGGGACTTGCCGCGCCCGGCTTTCACCCGTAGGTCAACCGCCGGGCGGTTGCTGCTGTCCGGCTGGCAGGTGGCGGGCATCATCACCGCGATGACAGGTCAGCCGTTTGACATCGTGGATTCCGCCGCGGGCTCCTTCTATTTCGGCGCAAACAGCGGACTCTCCCGGCCAAACTGGGCGCCCGGCGCGACGAGCGACACGGCGACCAGCAACATTCCTCCAGGTTACTTCTTCAATCCACTCGCCTTTGTGCGCCCCGTCGTGCAAGCCGGTCAACTGATCCCAAGCTCAAACGGTATGGCCCGGGCCGATGCGCCCGGAACTGACTTCGGCAACGTAGGACGAAACGTCTTGCGCGGGCCGCGACAGACGAACGTGGACTTCTCCGTCATCAGGCGTTTCCCGTTTGGCGAGGCGAAGAACCTGGAGTTCCGCGCCGAGTTCTTCAACCTCTTCAACCACGTCAACTTCGACAACCCCGTCAGCAACTTCAACGCCGCCAGTGTTAATCAAAACACTGGACAAATTATTAATCCCGGCGATTTCGGGCGCATCACCTCGATGAGCAACAATCCGCGACTGATTCAATTCGCACTGAAGCTCAATTTCTGAGTCTTTTAACTGAAATATTATTAGTCTAAAGTGGCGAGTATTGGTCTACCCCGCAGAAGCCGAAATTCTGTTGGCAATTACCGTTTCGGACAAAGAATAGAAAGGCAGGGGGTTCCACTTGAGACAAACTTGTGACAAGACTACAGGCAAACTGATCTTAGCAACGAGTAACAGGTAGACTCGCTGGCGGCTGCATGTTAATAAATCGTATGAGCCGTAACCTGCTGGAGTGTCTTTGAACGCACTCTTAATCAGCAGGTCGGAGGTTCGAGCCCTCCACGGCTCACCATTTTTCAAAAGATCGATGGGTCGGTTACAAAAAACGGCAGGAGAAAGAACCTGCCGCTTTTCAGTTTGGACTGATTTGAAGGCAACGCTAGTGTTGAAGCTCCGCAAGCTGTCGCTGCACACGCCTGATTCCCTCTTCAATAAATGGCTTGAGATTAGGATCCAACTCGATACACTTGGCGAAATCCTTATCTGATTCACCACTTCTTCCCTGCATAACCCGGACGAGCCCGCGACTGGCGTGAGGTAAGGCAAGTTTTGGGTTTAGCTCGATGGCTTTGTCGAAGTCGGCGATCGCCTCCTCAAGGCGCCCTTTCTCACGCCACACGTTGCCGCGATTGTTGTAAGTGTTAGCCAGGTGCGGGTTAATTTTTATGCTCCGGTCGTAATCGGCAAGCGCCCCCTCCAGATCGCCGCGGGCTCGGAGCAAGGCGCCACGATTGCTGTACGATTGGGCAAGGTGCGGATTAATCGCTAAAGCACTACAGTAATCGGCCAGCGCGCCCTCCAGATCTCCCTTCTCGAAACGGACTGATCCGCGGGTGTCATAGGCCTGAGCCAGTCGTGGAGTCAGTCTGATGGCCGCATCGCAGTCAGACAGTGCCTCGTCGAGGTCTCGCTGGGCGAGCCGCGCCCTACCGCGATTGGCATACCCTTCGGAAAGGCGAGGATCGATCTCGATGGCCTTGCTGTAATCTGCGATCGCACCAGTGGTGTCATTGATGCGTTCGCGAGCAACTCCGCGGTTGTTATAGGCCATAGCGAACTGTGGATCAGCCATTATGGCGATGGCAAAATCCGCGATCGCCCCATCAACGTCGCCTTTAGCAAACCGTTGGTTGGCTCGCTTGAAATAGCTCGCACCCACGCGCGATGTCTGGGCTTGAGCCTGCACAAGTAACGAAGCTATCGCGACTAATAAGGTGACAACGAAAAAATCTCTTCGCATACGAAACTCCAATAGGCAGCCAGGTCGCCGCAGTGGTAGTAGGTCACGTGACGATCTCGCCGCCCTTAAACGAATCCGCGACCGTGGAGGCATCAGCTTTAGCGGCCGAGCGGCTGTCGCCGCGGTCGGCGCGAAGGTCAATCGGGAGAAATGCGCTCTCCGACTACCGTTCCCGGAACTTCAAACAGGAAATTGTCAGCCGTATCGTAAAAAGCCAACGTGAAAGAGCCGCTATGAGTGTTGCCCCGGTCGCCCAGCAAGAGTGTTTCGCTCAACTGGCCCGTGCCCTGGAAGTTTCCGTTCGTGTCGTATAGCCATACTCGGTGAGTGAGCCTGAACGTATGCGGCGCCGCCTCTTTCCAGGCTCCGAGGCATACGTTTCCTTGCTTGGGATCGACATTTGGGTTGTGAACTTCTGTCCCGCCGACATTCCAGATCTGGAACGCCTCCTGAATTTGCTGATCTCCAACAAGAAAGCGGATATGCCAGAGCCCAACGATGGACGTGTTAACCGCATTATCGCTCGCGGCGGCAGATTGGTTCTGCGCTGACGATTGGGGCAGGGGTTGTGACGCTTTCGATTGGCCTCGACCGGAAGCCGCTGCAACGATTGCGTTGAACGAATCACCACACTGCGCCATCGCAGCCCCGCTGAATGCGGCTATCAGCACCGACAACGCCGCAAGCCTCACTCCCGTGATGACTTGGATCGTTTTCATTATCCCGATAGTTTGTCTCTTCATTTCGTTTCCCTTCTTCGAGTAATGAATTGAGATCGAGCCACGCTTGGACTCGTATTTATTGCTTCGCTCAGACGGTTGAACTAGAATCTGGCCATCTTTTCGGCTCTCAACACGATCAGCAGTGGCGCGCGCCGGCAAAGTACCTTCGCCACTGTGTGAAAGTCTTTTGGGTGTGCGGAAAATCTTCGGAAAAAATCCTGAAAGCCTGTCGTAGGCCAGTACAGATGGGAATGAACGGACTCTATCGGTTTGGCGAATTCCGAGTTGACGTCAAAAACCGGCTCCTCCTCCGAGGCTCTGAAACTGTTCCCATTACTCCTAAGGCTTTTGACCTGCTGCTGCTCTTCATTGAGAACCGCGGAACTCTGCTGGAAAAAGATGAATTGATAGAGCTGCTTTGGGGAAATACAGCAGTCGAAGAAAACAATCTCGCCCGTAATATTTCGTTTTTAAGGAAAGCTTTAGGTGAACATCCGAAAAACCCGGAGTACATCGTTACTGTAGCGGGACATGGTTATAGGTTCGTAGCGAAGGTACAGGATGAGTTTGCCGATGGCGGGGTGTCCTTCCCGCCTGACGCGCGAGTTCCCTCGAAAGTGAGGAATCGAGCGAGAAGCAGGACGCTTACATTTGTGGCAGTCACCGCTGTGATCATTCTGTCAGTGGGATTAGCGGTGGCCTTGTTCCGATCGAAGAAAGCCCTGCCTGCTTCGCCGGCTCCTTTGCTCGCAACGATTGCGGTGATGCCTTCAACACCTTCAGTCCCTGAGGATCGAGATCCTGCTGCTGAATTTGGCTTGGCAGCCGCTTTGATAAACCGCCTTTCGGTGGTCAGGAGCCTTGTAGTAAGACCAGCGGCGTCAGTCGTTAAGTACACTTCGCTCGCACAGGATCCGATTGCCGCGGGCCATGAGCAGCAGGTGAACTATGTGCTCGCGTCCAGTTACCGAAAACTAGGCGAGAAATATTTTCTCGCGGCGAAACTGATTCGTGTCCAGGACGGTTCAGTGCTCTGGTCAGATTCTTGCGAAGAACAATGCGACACGTTTGACTGGCAGGATGCTTTGGCTGAGAAGACTGTGCAATCGTTTTTGACCACACTGAGTGATGATCACCGCCGAATCCTAACGAAGCACGGCACTGAAAACCAAAAAGCTTATGACTCGTTTAACCTGGGCCTCTATGGTTGGTACAAGAACAATTACGACATCGAGGGATTGAAAAAGAACACGCAGTATTTCGAGCGTGCGATCGATTTAGATCCGAATTACGCGGAAGCCTATGGTTGGCTGGCGACTATCAACTCCAGACTCGGACTGACCGGTGGGGCTGATCGTAAAGAATATGAACTCAAGGCCCAGGAACTGGCACGCAAAGCGCTGGCGCTCGACGATACGGTCATCCCGGCGCATCTCGTTTTGGCCGTTTCCGCCTACAGCTATCATTGGGACTGGGCCCAAGCCGAAGAGCATTTCAAACTTGCTCGGGCACTTAATGCGGAGGACGTGGGGGTTGCTCGCACCTATGCTGCTTACCTTGCTTCTATGGGGCGACTAGACGAATCGGTTTTTTGGCAGCAACGTGCATGCGACCTTCAACCGCTTTCGTTCGATCTTAACGCGGTTCTTGTCATGCGCTTCTTCATTGCACGGCGGTATGATGAAGCGATTCAACAAGCTCGCAAGGCGCTGCAAATGACGCGCGCAACGCCGACGCTCTACTTCGTCTGGCGATCGTACGAGCAACAGCACATGTACGAAGAGGCATATCGAGCTCTGCAAGAACTGCTAGCCGAGGAGAAGGACACTGCTACTGCTGCACTCATCTCGCGCACTTACGCCACTTCGGGATATGAGAAGGCCCGTGACGTCTATCTGAAGAAGAGGCTCACGGATCTAGAACAGCGCGCCAAACAGCAACAGTTCAACCCGGTCGATCCAGCTACGATGTGCGCCTTGCTGGGCAATAGAGATGAAGCTTTTGAGTGGCTTGAGCAAGCGTTTAAGAATCACAGCTTTGGATTGATTTATTTGAAGGTCGATCCTGACCTCGACAGCCTGCGCTCGGACCCGCGTTACACAGAGCTGCTACGCCGCGTCCATCTCGGGTCGTGAGTTTCAACCCGTTGACGATGAGAGCCCTGTCATTTCTAGTCGCTGTGTTCGGTTGCCTCTTCGCTTTAGTTTGTGTTCCTCCATGGTCAGCAGTCGCCCAAGCGCCAACCGGGACAATCGCAGGCGTTGTGAATGATCCCGCCGGCGCACACCTGGCGGGTGCTCGTGTTCGTCTCATTAATCGTGACAACGGCCTGAGCCGGAGTGTCTCCACATCGAGTGAAGGTGATTACGTCGCGCCAGCCTTACCTCCAGGAACTTATCGCGTTACGGCCGAGGTGACAGGATTCAGGTTAATGGAACGCACGGCTACCGTTGAGGCGGGAACCTCCACCACCGTAGATTTCACACTTGCTATCCGGGAAACAACCGAGAACGTTTTCGTCAATGACGTTACTCCGCTAATCAAATTCGAGCAGCAAGAGGTCGGCGGCGTCATCACTCGCCTTCAGATTGAACGCCTTCCACTTAACGGGCGAAACTCTTTGGATCTGGCGAAGCTGGAACCAGGCATAACCAACCCGATTCGTGGTGGCAACAATCGCGTCTTTGTGCCGCTGCTCGGAGCCGGCCTCCAGAGTCCTCCGCGCATTGGGTACACACGCGTCACTGTGGATGGTGGGGACATCAATCTGGTAGGTACTCCCGGCGCCGTTTTGCAGGTTTCGCAGGAGGCTGTTCAGGAATTTCAAATCGCGAGTGTTAATTTCGATCTCGCAACCTCTCTGACCACGGATGGTGCAATCAATATCGTAACGCGCTCTGGCGGCAATAGTTTTCACGGCGGCGGTTTTTATTTTTACCGGGACCATAACATCGCGGCGTATCCCGGCTTGCGACGTGACCCGACCAATCCGAATCCCTTTTTTCAGCGAGCCCAATACGGTTATCAGATCGGTGGGCCAATTCGTAAAAATCGCGCATTCTTCTTCACCAACTATGAGCGCAATGATCAGCGCGGAGTTTTTTCAATTCAACCGCGGACGCCTGACTTTGCTACTCTCGGCGGAATCTTCCCGAGTCCTTTTCTCGGCAATCAGTTCAACGTGCGGTTTGACGTGCGCTTAACCCATAAACACAACGCGTTCGTTCGCTACACGGATGACGATAACAGCGTGTTCGGCCCTACTTCCGGTGGGCTGCCATCAAGCTGGTCGCGTATCAACACTCGAGCACAGCAGAGCATGGTCGACCTGACTAGCGTGCTTTCATCCGTCCTCGTCAACGACCTGCGGTTTTCTTATTTCCACTTTCTCTCAGCTGAGAAACCCGCCAGCGACAACGACTGTCCTGCTTGTCTGGGCGTGGGGGCTCCGCACATCGACATTGGGGATGCGGGACTGGCATTAGGAAGCGCGCGATCGCTTTATGGACCGGCACACCGCTACGAACTGACCGATAGTCTGATGTGGCAGACAGGTAAGCACAGTGCCCGCTTCGGCTTTGATTTCGAGCACAGCAGCAGTAGCGTCTCAATTATCGATCTCGAGCCGGCAGCAATTGACTTATATTCACCGCGAGAGATTCGATCTTTTAACGCGACGCAACCACCCGCCAATCAGATTCCCCTCCCGCTATCATTTCTAAGGCTGGACGATATATTGCGGCTTCCAATGAAAACCTTCGTAACCGCAGTGGGGCCGGGACTGGCGCCACTCGAACGCGGGTTTCGCACTGAGCGAGTTCAGGATCTCTATCGCCTTTATACTGCGGACACCTGGCGCATTCATAAGCACTTGACTGTGAATTATGGTCTGGCGTGGTCCTACGAACCACACAGCCTCAATGTCGATCTCAGTAAACCTAAATTTCTGACAGCGATCCTGGGTGACAATTTGAATCCGCCTCATGCTCAGAAAGCGAATTTTGCACCTGCCATCGGTTTCGCCTGGGCCGCAACTAAGGACGGGAAGACTGTCATTCGCGGTGGCGCTGGCCGCTATTTCGATTTTGTCAGCTTCAACTCGTTTACCCTCAGCAGTGAGCGGCTCGCGTTGTCTCCGGCAGGAACAGGTCGAAGAAGCACGCCCGGGTCAGCCATCTTTTATCAGGGTCGCCCGTTGGATTTCAGCCAGACGCCGACCTCTTTTACCGGCGCGGATCTGTTAGCGATCCTCCCCGGCATTCGCGCGGATTTGCTGGCCGAACTCAATCCGAACAATCGCGATTTCACTTTTCGCAATCTTAATGTCGACAAGACTGGTGCGTTTTTATCCGACCCCTTCTATGAAACGCCCTACGGTTTGCACTTCAGTTTGGGAGCACAGCGTGAGCTGGTCCATAACCTGGTATTAACCACCGATTTTGCCTGGCGGCGCTTTCTCCATACAGTTCTCTCTGGAATCGACTATAACCGCTTCGACCGAACGCCGCAGGGACCGGTGATCCCGCCCTGCACGGCCACTCAGCAAAACGAACTGACTGCGCTCTGTTCCGCGGGGCCGATCACGTTCGATAACACCAGCGGCATCGCTCAATACAAGGGGCTGCTCGTGCGCCTGGAAAAACGTTTCTCACACCGCACACAGTTCCTGGGCTCCTATGCACTCGGGAGTTTCAAGGGAACCAACGGCCCTCCGGTTTTTGCAGCGATCGCGACGGGCTTTAACAACAACAACTGGTTCGAGAACTATGGCCCATTGCCCAGCGATCTGCGTCACATTCTGAACATATCTGGGTTGGTTGATTTGCCGCGCCGATTTCAGATCTCTTTTGGCGTTTCCGCCTATAGCCATCCACCATTCTTAGCCTATGTTGATGGAATAGATTTTAACGGCGACGGAACCACCAATGATTTGCTGCCGGGCACGACGGTCAATCAGTTTAATCGCGGACTCGGGAGAAAAGACCTGCCCCGGTTAGTGCAGAGTTATAACCAAAACTTTGCCGGCAAATTGACGATAGGCGGCCAACTCGCTCCAACTCTGACGCTACCCGATGACTTCTCTCTCGATGACAACTTCTCAACCGTAGACCTCCGGTTAAGCCGTGCGTTTCCCCTTGCCGCCGAGCGAGTACGTCTTGTCTTGTTAGGCGAAGTGTTCAATCTGCTAAATACTGCCAACCTGGTTCAGTACAGCGGCAATCTCAACGATCCCGCCTCCTTCGGCCAACCCGCTGCACGTTTCACACAAGTATTTGGCTCCGGTGGCCCACGGGCATTTCAGTTTGGTGCCCGAATCAGTTTTTGAACGTGGGAAGTCGTGAGCGCACTCCTATCAGCGGGCTCTGGGGTTCGGGTGAGGAGCGAAAACGGCCTGGCGCTTTACCCCACCATCGGATCCGCGTAAGAGTTTCTAGCAATCGGGGGAAAGATGGGACAGGAAGTGGCGCAGTCACGCCCAAATACGACCAGATAGGTTCAACCCAAGCGACCGCAACCCGTAACAGAATTAATTAGTTACAAATTGGAGGGAACTGGATCAAAGCAAGGGGCTGGATTCATAACCCCAAGGTCGGCGGTTCGATCCCGCCCCCCGCTACCAATCTCCCTCTTAATCCTCAATAAGTTACAAAGACTCACCTCTTCCAAGCGAGTAACCGCCTCATTAATTGGTGGCCAGAACAGACAGCACAGAAGGTATAAACAAGGGGACTAGATCCAAGATCATAAACAACTCTTTACCCACGTGGACCGCCGACCCGTCTGCGGAATTACTTGCTCGTCACAAACTTTGGGTATGCCGGCAAACTTGCAGAGGTGGTGGCTCTCCGTCAGGGAAAAAGAACGCTATCATCCAGCAAACTTATGACCGAGCTTTGAACGAACTGGAATAGGAATGTCAATGGCCGGGGTGCGACTGCATGGTTAAGTTCTAGTCCCACGCTCCTACGAATGTTAATATCCGCGGGCTCAAGACGAACTCTGAACATCACCGGCAGTTACCAAGTCAAAATATAGCTTCGAAGTCTTGTATGCGCGGATTGCGTTTGACACGTTTCGATTCAGGCATCTTCCTGATGAGCTTCGCCGTTCTGCTGGTTGAGTTGCTTCTGACACGCATCTTCTCGGTGACGTTGTATTACCACCTCTCATTCATGGTGGTCTCGCTGGCGATGCTTGGCTTCGGCGCAAGCGGGCTGCTCATCAACCTGTTGCAGAAACGATTCGCGGGAGGCAAAGTCGAGGCGGTTCTATGCTTCGCCGCGATGCTCTTTGCCGCGTCAACAGTGATCGCCGTGGACGTGGCTTTCCGGCTGCCGGTTTCGCTGACCCTGACTAAGGTTAACTTGCTGCGCTTTGGATTGATCTATCTCTTCTGTGTTGTACCCTTCCTGG
>WNGB01015638.1_pt1 | contig 10022 bp, 6 predicted proteins | sample 5400681 | NCBI WGS metagenome assembly WNGB01 (sample SAMN13153367, study PRJNA577476) | soil metagenome | isolation source: 115 cm soil or saprolite under grassland replicate 2 | place: USA:California | collected 2016-06-15
CGCGGGGGACGACGAAACGGCGCGGCGCTACGAGCGCCGCGCCGAGGAGGTCGTGACCCAGGGATACGACGTCGTGCTTGCGGCGCCCCGGGCTCGGCTCGCGCTCTTGCGCGGCGAGCTCGACGTCGTCACCGCGCTGATCGAACCGCTCGACCGCGCGCGCACCTTCACCGCCTGGTACGGCCTGCCTGCCGCAGCCGCGTGGCTCGAGGCGCTCGCCGCTCTCGACGAGCGGGCGCTGGTCGAGCGGGAGGCGGCGGCGCTGACGCGCCAACACACCTATCTCGAGCCCTTCGCGCTGCGCGCGCTCGGCGTCGTCCGTGAGGACGAGACACTGATCGAGCAAGCGGTAGAGCGGTTCAAGGCGATGGGCCTCGCGTGGTACGCAGAGCAGGCTCGGGCTACGGCCCGGCAGTAAGCCGCGCGGACGAACGACCAGGCGCCGCTTGTCGCCCTGGCGCCTCGTAGTTGACGAAGCTCGCCATCGGGAGGCGACCCTGAGGGGTTCCAAAACTCGGTTCCGTCTGGAAAACGGGGTCATTCCTGGCATGAATCAGCGGCTTGAAACCCCGTAGGGTGCGTAAATTCGGTCAGCCGCACCGATCGCTGGGTTTGCAGGGAAATCGAGTGTGCGAACACTGCGGCTCGCCTCCGACGGGAATTGCCAACCCGCTGTCAAGGGGCGTCGAAAAGTGCACCAGTTTCGGGCGTCGAAAAGTGCACCACCGATCCGGGTTGAGCTGGTCCGCCGGTCAGGCGGAGTCGCGGAGCGACGGAGCCTGAGCGGCGGGCGCGACGTCGAGGCCGCGTTCGCGCAGCCGGTAGCTCTTGCCCTTGAGCGTGATCATGGTGGCGTGGTGGACGAGCCGGTCGATGAGGGCGGCGGCGACCATCGCGTCGCCGAGGATCTCGCCCCATTGCTCGAAGCCGCGGTTGCTGGTGACGATAATCGAGCCGCGTTCGTAGCGGCGCGAGACGAGCGCAAAGAGCAGATTGGCGGCCTGCCGTTCGAGCGGGAGGTAGCCGACCTCGTCGACGATCAGGAGGTGGTAGCGCTCCAGGCGGCGTAGCTCTTGCTCGAGCTGGTTGCGGTCCTGTGCTTGCTCGAGCCGCGAGACCCATTCTTGGGCGGTGGCGAAGGCGACGCGGTGTCCGCGCTCGCACGCTTTGAGGCCGAGCGCGATCGCGAGGTGGGTTTTGCCGGTGCCGGGCGGGCCGAGGAAGCAGACGTTGCCACGCTCCTCGATCCAGGCGAGCTGGGCGAGGTGCAGCACGAGCGGCTTCTCGGCCGAGGGCTGCGCTGTCCAGTCGAAGTCCTCGAGCGTCTTGAGTGCCGGGAAGCCGGCCGCGCGCACGCGCATGCGGGCGCCGGAGGCGTCGCGGGCGAAGACCTCTGCTTCGAGCAGCGTCTCGAGGAAGCGCTCGTAGGGCCACTCTTGCTCGCGCGCGAGTGCGGCTGTCTGCTCGAGCCGCTCCAGCACCCTTGGCGCCTTCAGCTTGGAGAGCAGATACGGGAGCCGCTCACCGACTTTCGTCTTGCTCATGCGCACAGCTCCGCGTAGTCGGCCAGCTCGGGCGGCGCGACCGTCAGCCGCGGCAGCACCAGCGGCGGCGGCACTGCCGGCGGCTCCGGGCGGATGATCGGCGGCGGCAGCCAGACGCCCTGCTCGTAGCTGCGCTCGTAGCGAGCGATTTCCTGGCCGCGATGAACGATCCAGACCTGGTCGCGGTCGAAGCAAAGCTCGACCCGCTCGTGCACGAGTCGCTCCGGTGCCCGGTAGAAGCAGCGGCCATGGCGCAGGTAGCCGTCGACCGGTACCCGCGTCGAGCGATGCCCCGACCAGTCGAAGCCCGCCGGCGGCAGTGGCCGCAACGCCTGCCGCTCCTCGGCCAGCCGCTCGGCGACCGGGAAACGGCCGCTCGCGTGCACGCGCACGTTGCAGTGCTGGTCGCGCCAGTCGTCGTAGCGGTCGTCGAGCTCGCGCAGATCGGCGAAGCGACGCGCCGGCCAGAAGCCTGTCTTGAGGTAGCGCACCGCCGCTTCGACCGAGCCCTTCTCGCGCGGCGTCGCCGGCGTGCACGCGCTCGCGTGGAAGCCGTAATGGCCGCGCAAGTGCAGGAAGCGCCGATTCCAGACAACCTGCTCGCGCTCACGGCGGGCGACCACCGAACGGAGGTTGTCGTAGACGCACTCGCGCGGCACGCCACCAAGCCATTCGAACGCGCGCACGTGCCCCTCAAGGAACGACTCGAGCGTCATCTCAAACGAGAAGAACGCCGTCTGCGCGCCCGAGTACGGCAGCGACGCAATCAGCGCGTAGACACGCCGCTCGCGGCCGGCAAGCCTCGGCCGGGTCGGCATCTCTGCCCAATCGAGCTGCAGCACCTGGCCCGGCCGGTAGCCGGTCCGCTGTGCCGGCCGCACCGGCGACGGCCGAAGCTCACGCAACCGCCGCTTGACCAGATCGATCGAGCCGTCGTAGCCGTACTCCTCGCGCAACAGCTCAGTCGCCCGCGGCGCTTTCATCTGCGGCCACTCCTCGAGCAGTCGCCGCAGCACTGGCTCGAAGGGATCGAGCTTCGAGGCAACAGGCGCTCGCCGATAGCACGGCGGGGCCTCGCTCCTCGCCAGCCGGGCAACCGTCCGCCGATTGATTCCCAGCCGACGCGCGATCTCCCGCTCCGAGACCCCATCCACCACCAACGCCCGCACCTGCGCCCACTCCAACGCGCTCCGCACCTCCGCACCCCTCGCTCGACGACACCGACCGAGCGAGCCTCGAAGACGAAGCGGACAAGCGATCAGCGCCGCGGCAAGTGGTGCACTTTTCGATTACCGATCCCGGCGCAGTATTGGACGCCCGGCATCACCCGCCGCCGCCCAGAGGCGGTGAGCTCTCCTAAGGTGAAAATCAAAGCGCGACGCACCCGCTCGTGGCAAAATCGCTGCAGCGATCCCGTACTTACAAGGTCGACGCGGACCTCGCACCCTCCGCGGAGCAGTGAACGGCCCAGGGGCTCACTAACGGCTGGGCGTTTTCATCCCGCTGCGGTGGCTGCCGCTCGCGCCGCCGGGACTACTTATTACTTGCGCGCAGCGACCGGCTCGAGCCGTGGGTGCCAACACTTGCGTTCGGCATGTAGATCCTGATTTCTCTCGTCGCGAACCGAGTTTTGACACCCCACAGGGTTTTCATCCGGGGAGTTTGTCCGTCCCGCCGTAGATGGTCACGTTGTCGGGACGGTCAACCTCTCAGTTTTTCGGCGTCATCCGTGTGGGGCGTCAGCACTTGGTTCCGCCTGCAAATCGAGATGATCCCGCGCTCTGAACAGAGTTTTGGCACCCCACACGCCGACAGACTCGCGGAAACAGGGCTGCCAACTCCCCAAGTTGACAACCCCCATGATCGCCGGGAAGGAACAGCTAGAGGTAGGCCGTTAATCGCCCTCTAGTGAGGCGGGCTGCCCTGACTCGCCTTCCTTCGACCGGCCTAATAAGCGTGCCCGATCGTCGCGCGAGCCAAACTTGGCCCGCCTTTTGTCTCGCCCGTCCCCTTCTCGCGGCTGAGAAACGTGCTGCCACGTATCCAGGAAGTGCTCGTGCGACGGCGGGCGCTCAGTCATCGCCGCCGCCTTCGTTTCGTCAGACCCTCCTACTAGCTACTCTGCTCGGCGTAGCCGATCGAGCGCAGGCGCAGCCGCAGTTCGCGTAGGACCTGGGCCCACATCTCCTCTGGTGCGGCGCCGTAGCCGCCGACGAATTCGCGTGCCATTCCGGGCGCGACGTTCAAGAGCAGCGCCGTGCCGAGGGAGCGGAACCCGTTGACGATCTCGGTGATGACCGCGGTGGCGGTGTCCCTGTCCGCGATCAGCCGGTGGCGCGCGTAGGAGACGCCGATGCCGAGATGCCGAAGCTCGTCTCGGACGGCCAGCCGCTGCACCTCGACGAGGCCCGGAAACCGTCCCAGGCGATCGAGTCGTGCGGCGACGAAGCGCTGGTTGGCCCGGCCGATCGAGCCCTCCGCGATCACGTGGTAGGCGATGACCGCCCGCAGGAAGGTGTCCTCGTCGCGGTTCGTCTCCAAAGCGCGGACGACGCCGTCGAGCGCGTCGTAGAGCGCGGCCGCGACCGCGTCGAGCTGCGAGTCCGCCAGCGCCTTAACCTCCTCGATCCCACCCTTGGCGCCGAAGACCTCGGAGTAGACGCGCAGCACGGACTCGATGTGCCGGTACTCGTCTGCCACCTGTGTCGCGAGCAGCAGGCGGACGTCGTAGTCGGGCGCGGCGAGCAGGAAGGGCGCCAGCAGCTCAGCGACGTTGAACTCGGCGTGGAAGCGGTGTGCATAGACCCACAGGAGCCGCTCACGGGTTTCACGGTCCAACCCGGCGAAGGTGACCGCGTCGACGGAGAAGTCGATCGCCAGCGGCGACCATTGATGGCGCTCCCAGTGCTCGTACAGCGCCGCAAACGACCGACGCCGCTCACCCGGCCGCGGGGCGCTCGCCATCCCGCGGCTCGTCTCTCCACCCACGCCGACGGAGGCTACTGGATGCCACCCAGTAAACCGACGCGTTCGATGCGGCGTGCTCGCCGAGCGGTGAGCCGTGTGACTTGCATGGGCAACGCCAGGGAAGCGTCATCGCAGGACGCTCTCCCGCCGAGAGTCACTCGCCTCTGTTTCAGCAAAAGTGACGGACGCACAGGGCGCACCCTCTGTCGGCCAGGCTTCGCGGTCGGCGCACTGCGACGGCAGGCGCGCGCTCTAACTGAGGTGCAAATCCGAGCATCGTCTCGAGACCGGGAAGCGCGGAGCCGAGACAGGGGACGCCTGCTGTCTCGGCGAGGGCGATTAGACGAAGACGTCGCTGCGCAAGACCAAGCTCGAGACAAACACGTCAGAGAGGCCAAAGCGGTGAGCGCTCGTGATCTGGCCGAGTTCGCTCAGCAAAACATCAAGGACTACTCGCCTGATGGTCGGGCGCAGCGAGCGTTGCTGCTCCTGGAAGATCAAGCAGCGGCGCGGATAGTTGGCGCCGCGCTCAACGCGCGGGAAAGCCTCGCAAGCATCGTGAGGTCTGCGTGCGGTTGCACTTTGGCGAGACTGCGAACGCGGAGCGGCGCGAGTCCGTACTCGTGCTTCAACCGTCCAAACGCGTGCTCGAGGGCGGCACGACCGCAGCGCAGTTCGCGGTATCGCTTCGTGTCGCGCGGGATGAGCGGGTTTAGGCGGTCGGCTTTGACCCACACGCTCTTGGGGTTGCACTCGCCTGTGGGGAACGCCACTTGGTTGCATTGCGCTTGAAGTCTGCACCCGCGAACGTCAACACGCCGTGCTCGCAGCAGGAGCGATGCTCGCCTTGCGCGTCCGGTGTTGCGCGCAGTGGACTGACGGGGTGGATCCTGCGCTGTTCAAGCTCGCGGTACATGACGGGTCCGTTGATGGAGGTCTATGCTCGGGGCGTGTTCTCTCGGATTCGAGAAACGCTGAAGCACTGGACATTGCGGTCGCGTGGGAAGCGAGCCGGGAAGAATGCTCGCGATGCAGGAGAGCGCGGCAAAGAGATCGGTGGTGGGTTCCGCTATGTGCTGAACTCGCCCGACGGTGACGACCTCGGCGAGTTCGGCACCGCCGTTCCGGACTGGCGGATCGGCGAGGCGTTCCAGACCAGAGACGGCCGGCGCTTCCGCATCCTCGAGATCACGCCCTTCCTCGAGGAGGACGCGGTCTACACCGCAATGTGGAAGGTCTTGGCACTCGACGACACGGAGGACTACTCAAAATCAAACGGTCGGTAGTCGGGTCAGCCTGTTGCCGCGGTCTACACTTCTGGTTGCCGCGGTCTACACCTCGAGTGTGTTGGGGCGTGCGCAAGTGAAGATTCTCGCGGCTGTGCACCGTGCCGGCTACGTGCGCCCGTCGTGCGAGTTTGTTGGAAGGTCTGTCGCACCTGTATGACGACGAACGCCGTAGGTGCCTTGCTGCGCTCTCCGTTTGGGCTCGCCCGACACGCGAGCGCTGCCGTTCGCGGCGTAACCCGCTCGGCGCAACGAAGTGCTGGCCCCGCAAGTCGAATCCTGTTCGCCTAGGCTCCTACGTCTCGCGCGCCAAGGGCGCGTCGGGAGATTGCGGGCTTTCGGCCGGGGTTCTGGCCGCAGGGCCAGTTAAGACACACTAGACCATCTGGAGCGCGGATGCGGTTAAGGCTTCTTCCCGATCCCGTAGGGTGCGTAAATTCGGTCAGCCGCACCGATCCCAGGGGGTTTGCAGGGAAATCGAGTGTGCGAACCCTGCGGCTCGCCTCCGACGGGAATTGCCAACCCGCCGCGCTCGGAGGCGGTCAGCTCTCGTTTATTACTGGCTCGCAGCGACCGGCTCGAGCCGTGGGGTGCCAACACTTGCGTTCCGCCTGTAAGTCCTCGATTTCTCTCGTCGGGAACCAAGTCCTGACAGCCCACAAGGTTCTCATCCGGGGAGTTTGTCCGTGCCGCCGTAGATGGTCACGTTGTCGGGACGGTCAACCTCTCAGTTTTTCGGGGTCATTCATCGGCTACCACAGGGATCATCTACGAGCTGATGACTCCGACTGATCACCGCCATGAACTCCTGCCCGTTCAGCGTGCGGTGTGTCCGTTGACCCTACATAGACGTTTTGAGCCGAACGCAGGTCCTCCATAACTTCCCGACGAGACAAGTCGAAATCGGTTGTGTACGTGTCGCGACGATTATCGTGCGATCTCGGGCCAGCGCTCGGCGATTGCCTCCGGCGTCGCGGGCTGCCGCCCGAAGTCGACGCCGCTGCCGCGGTCGTATCCCGCCGCCGCGAAGCGGCCGCCCTCTGCGCGCAGCACGACGCCCGAGACGGTGCACGCCGGCGAGGCGAGGAAGACGACACCCGGCGCGGCCTGCTCGGGCGTCAGGTCACCCGCCTCGACGGGGCGCGAGTAGACGCGAGTCGCCGCAATCGGCGCGACGGCGTTCACCAGCACGCCGTGGGCAGCCGCCCACGCGAGGCCGTTCATGAGCCCGTACTGGGCCGCCTTCGTGCTGCAGTAAGCGACGAGGTCGGCGACGTCGTCCGCGGGACCGAGTCCGTAGCCGGAGGTGGTGAGCACGATGCGCCCGTAGCGGCGCTTGAGCATCCCCGGCAGCACCGCCTGCAGAAGCCAAAACGCGGCGTTGACGTTGACCGACTGCGAGCGGCGCCAGCGCTCCTCGTCGATCTTCTCGATCGGTGCCCGGATGACGAGCCCTGCACTGTGTACGAGCGCATCGACCTTCCCGAAGCGCGCCAGCACACCGTCGGCGAGCGCGCGACAGCCGGTGCGATCGCCGAGATCCTCGTAGGCCGCCTCGGCCGTTCCATCCCTCTCTCGGATCTCCGCAACGACCGCGTCGGCGACGGATCGATCTTCGCCGAAGCCGTCGACGCCAACGCCGGCGTCGTAGACGACCACCGTGGCGCCGCGCTCGGCGAGCAGGCGCGCATAGGCGCGCCCGAGCCCACGGCCCGCACCGGTCACGAGCGTCACCTGCCCGGCGAAATCGATCACGGCTCGCGACCCTAGCGCACGCCGGCCGAGGGTTTCGCTCACGCCGGGAGCACACATCACGAAGGATCTAAAGATCGTGGTCGGGGCCTCGTTGGAAACCACCCCGGCGTCTTCAGTCGAGCTCAGCGATCTTTAAAGCGCCGTGAAGCGGATGCGACGCCGCCAGGGTCAGGGCGCCGGGCCAGGCCGAAAGTGGAGCGCACGCCTGCCCGTGCAGGGGCCCTCAGCGACTCGGCAGGTGAGCGGGAACTAAGCGGACAGCTTTCAAACCTGCCCGAACTGCTTCAGACGCTGTTGCGCCGAGGCGCTCGCGCAGTACCAGTGGGGCTTGGGGCACGTCCTCCAGATATGGCGGGCGTTGGGCGGTACATTCCGATTTCGTGCTGGGGTTCGGGCGCGCACTGAGGGTAGGGGTCGTCGGGCTCGCTGCGGCGCTGATCGCGCTGATCCTTGCCGATGCGCGTCTGGGTGCGGAGCCGGAATCGCGCGGCGAGGGCCGCATCGCGTTCACCTTTGGCGAGAGCGGCGCGGATCGCCCGTCGCAGTTGGCGGTGATGGATGCCGACGGCAAGAACCGGCGCGCGCTGCCGCCTTACGGAGTCGGTCGCCTGTCGTGGTCGCCCGACGGTCGCTTCATCGGGTTTGCGATGGGGCTCGACATCTACACGATCAGCGTCGTCGGTGGTCGCAGGTACCGGCGTGTCGTTCGCAACGGTCTCAGCCCCGACTGGTCACCGAACGGCCGATCGATCGCCTTCGGACGCGGTCGCGACATCTGGGTCTTCAACCAGCACGATCGGCGGCAACGGCGGATCCTCCGCGACGGAGGTTCGCCAAGGTGGTCACCAGACGGTCGGAAGCTGGCGTTCGAACGAGGTCCCGACCTATGGGTGCTCGATGTCGCTGCGAAAAAGGAGCGACGACTCGTTCGGAACGGCGACTTCGCTAATTGGTCGCCCGACGGCCGGCAGATCGCGTTTAGGCGATGCCGGAGTCAGGGTGCGATCGAAAATTGCTTCGTCTATGTGATGCGGAGCGATGGGGCGAAGCAACGCCGGCTGTTCAGAGGCGAATTTCCGGCATGGTCTCCGAACGGACAGGAACTCGTGTTCGTGGGCCTAGACGACCGACGAGGCTACGCAGACGCGGTCATCCGAGCGCGCCTCAACGGAAGCGGTCGACGTGTTCTCTTCGGGCAGAAGCCAGCATGCGGGTGCGTAGCGCCCGAGTGGGGCCCGCCCCCGCGTCGCGGTCGTCGATAAGTCGGCGCCGAGAAGGTCGGCTCGTTGTCACTCCGACAACGAGCGAATGGGAGGGACGGGACTCGAACCCGGACCCCGTGTGTCAAGCGCAGCTGAAAAGTGCACCAGTTTCCGCAGTCGAAAAGTGCACCACTTCGGGGGCCGGGTCGGAGGTAGGGCTGGGTGCTCGCAGGGCGTGAGGGGCGTTCCTGTGGCCTCGATTTTCGGGCCGGTCGGCTTGAGGGCGTGATTCGTGCCTGAAGCGGGGTGATCGGGCTTTCCGCCGCTCAGGCGGAGTCGCGGAGCGCGTAGGGTGCGTAAATTCGGCCAGCCGCACCGATCCCAGGGGTTTGCAGGGAAATCGAGTGTGCGAACCCTGCGGCTCGCCTCGGACTGGACTGGAATTGCCAACCCGCCGCGCTCAGAGGCGGTCAGCTCTCCTTTTTACTGGCGCGCGGCGACCGGCTCGAGCCGTGGGGCCAACACTTGCGTTCCGAAGGTAAGTCCTCGGTTTCTCTCGTCGCGAACCCAGTCCTGATACCCCACAAGGTTCTCATCCGTGGAGTTTGTCCGTCCCGCCGTAGATGGTCACGTTGTCGGGACGGTCAACCTCTCAGTTTTTCGGCGTCATCCGTGTGGGGCCTCAGCACTCGGTTCCGCCCGCAAATCGGGATGATCACGCGCCGTGAAGAGGGTTTTGGCACCCCACACCTTCTTCATGACATTCCATAAATGCTCCACACTCGCAGCAGGGAGCCGGCAAGGGCTCGGCGCCTCGGCTTTTCCGTTCTACGAATGAGATGCTGTCGCGTCGCGGCTGCTGGCGATGTCCGACGCGCCGGCACTTGCGAGCACGGCGGAAACGTCCGTGCGCGTCTTCACGCCGAGCTTGCGAAAGACATTGCTCATGTGCATCTCGACGGTACGCAACGTCACGAAGAGCGCTTGGGCCATCTCGCGGTTCGAGAGGCCGGACGCTGCCATCGCCGCGATGCGGCGTTCGCTCGGCGTCAGCGCGTCGACGCCGCTCGCGTGCCGGCGACGCGGCCGAGCGCCGGTCGCGACCAGCTCCGCATGGGCGAGCTCGGCAACCCGCGTAGCACCCCCGCGTTCGGCGAGGTCGAGTGCACGACGCAGCAGCTCCCTGGCCTCCGCACGGCGGTTCGCCCGGCGGAGCGCCGCTCCCAGCTGGGTCAGCGCGTAGAGATATTCCAAGCGGGCAGCCGAGT
>WNGB01018084.1_pt2 | contig 10022 bp, 8 predicted proteins | sample 5400681 | NCBI WGS metagenome assembly WNGB01 (sample SAMN13153367, study PRJNA577476) | soil metagenome | isolation source: 115 cm soil or saprolite under grassland replicate 2 | place: USA:California | collected 2016-06-15
CGTTGCTCGCCCGGGTCGGCTTGGCGCGGTACGGCGGCGGCCTTCCACCGTCCAATCTCGCGCCCACTGCCAACCATGCTTCACGAGTCAGCGGCCGGACGGAGGCGGGCCTGGGCGGTGCCAGCGACGACTGCGACCTGCTCGGCGGACAGCACCGCATCGGCCGCCGAGCGCTGGTTGGAGCTGACCGGCGGGCACGATCGCCGCGCCTTAGGCGGCAAGGCCGCCTATTGGACGCTGGCGCCGAGCACGGGAAGGACCGCCTCGACCACTCAGGCCTCGTTACGGACTCTCCGGAGCTGCTCGTCCATTTCGGGTAGTGGTTGTACTAGACGTGCCCGTCTGGGTCTGCTGGATGCGGCCCGAATACTGCTTGGAGTCGATCATGAACACCCCGGACGGGCCGATCAGCAGGTGGTCGATGTTAGCGCGTGAGCCGGCCTCGAAAGGTCATGGAAGACGACGTAGCCGCGGCGGACCAGCCGGCGAAGCCGCGCGGTGCGCCGCTCGCCACGGGCGCCCTTGCGCCACATGCTGGCCTCGGCCGAGGCGCGAAACCACAGCCGCCAGCTGAGCGCCATTGGGAGCCCGTGTACCGACCCTTCCAATTGCTCTAGCGCTGTTTCGGGCCGAGACCCCCGGGTCGACATTGGCCACGATGAGGAGCCCGTAGGGGCCTACTGGCCGCTAGCGAAGCCGCTTGAACCGCTGCGCCTTGGGCCTCAGCATCTCGGTATGGCAGAGAAACGGCCGATCACCGCCGGGGCTGTCGGCGTCGCAACTCGACACTACGTCGCGAGCCAGCACCTCTGGTCGGCGCGGCACCATGCCCGGCTCTGCGGAGAGCTGGAGGCAGAGAAGACGGGCAAGACACCGTTCGACATCCAGCATCGGGCTTACGCCGTTAGCGCCGTGCTCTCCGCAGTCGTGTTCCTGGAGGCCTTGGTCAACGAGACGTTCCAGGACGCAGCGGACGGCCATGCCAGCCGGATTGCGCCGCTCGATCACCACTGCATCGCGCTCATGGGCGAGTTCTGGAACGCCTCCGAAGCGGGCGGCCGGTACGTCGGCATACTCGACAAGTACCAAATGGCTCTGCTGTTTTTCCGGACAAGTGCCTCAGCGCTGGCTGTGCGCAGTGGTCGTGGAAGACAAGCCTCGAGCTGGCGGATGAGTGGACGAAGCGGCTCGGCATCCCGCGGCCGTATCAGGCGGACAACGGCAGCTGGCCACAGCCGTGACCGCTAACCCTCCGTCGGTAGCTGGTGGTTCGCGGTCCGTCACCGCGACCCTGCCCGGATTGCGGGCGACCGCGCAGCTATTCAAGGCGCGCGACGAGGTCACGGTACATGGCGTCCACGTGGGGCCGTTCGCCATCTCCGAGGGCGTGTCCTAGCCAAGGATCCTCGGCTCAGGTGGCGGGGTGGAGCTGGTGGCGGGCGTGCTCGGCCATCAGCATCACCTCGATGTCGTCCATGTGGGCTGGCAGGGACCGCAGCAGGGCCAGCAGCTTGGCGGGGGTGAGCACCGGGACGTTGTCGACGTACACCTCGTCCCAGGGGATCTGGGTGTCGTGGACGCACAGCAGCGGCAGGACGGGCGCGCCGATCGCGGTGGCGAGCTGCTGGGCTTCCCAGCGCACGGTGGTCAGGGTCTGGTCGAGTGGGTGGCCGTTGTGCCACGCGGACCCGTCCACCGCGAGGGTGATGGTGCCGTGCCAGGCTTTGGAGTCGACCAGGAACACCCCGGGCGGGCCGATCAGCAGGTGATCGCCATTGGCGCGGCTGCCTGGGATGGCCAGGTCGTGCAGCACCGTCCAGCCGGCCCGCACCAGCTTGCGGAGTTGGCGGGCGGTGCGCCGCTCCCCGCTGGCGCCACGCCGCCAGGCGGCGGTCTCCGCGGAGACCCGGAAGCGCAGCCACCAGCCGACCACGCCGGCGGCCAGCGCCGCGGTCGGCCCGGCCAGCCGGGGGCCGGCATCGTGGGCCAGGGTGCCGGCCAGGGCGCCGGCGGCGACCACGGCGGCCAGCCGCCACGGCAGGCTGCGCGCGAACTTGGCCCATTCGCTGGCGCGCGCCTGCTGGTAGTGGGCCATCGCTGATGCGCCTGGCGTGCCGAAAGAGTCGCCTTGCTCCCAACCGGTACCCGGCACACAGGTCGGGAGCATCGGCGCAGACGCTGGCAGGTCGGGGAGTTGGTGGAGCGGGCGGATGCTGACGCCACCTGGCGGGTCGTCCTCGTCGTGTGGCCAGTGAGCGGGCTGCTGGGCCATCGGGCCTCCCTTTGGTTAGCCGGCGACCCGCTCGGAACCCTGAACCGGGTTGGGATCGCGCGTGGCGGCGGCATGGCGGCTGGTGGACTGGTCGTGATCGGCGGTGCTTGTGACAGAACCCCGTAGCGGGTCGCGGTCAAGCCCTGGCTGCTGGCGGCCCTGCATCCGCTGGATGGCGCCGTTGGTTTGCCGCCAGGCTTGGCCGCGTTCGGTGTCGGCTCGTCCTGGCGGCTGGCCGAGGGGCCGGTCGGTGTCGTCGATCTGAAACCGCTGGCGGTGGTCCTGGACCGCTCGGGCGGCCTGCCGCCAGGCACGCCGGCCACGCACCGACTCTGGGATGGGGCCGAGCGCGTCGGTCAGGTAGTCGGGTTGCTCCAGTTCGGCGAACGCGACCCGCTGGCGGGACCGCAACGCCAGCTCTCGGGTCACATCGCGGTAGTTGTGGCCCAGGTCGGTGTGGTCCTCGATCCAGGCCTGGTGGTGCTGCTGCGCCGCGCGGGCTTCGACCTCAGCCTTGGCGGCCCGCTCGGCCTGCCGGGCCGCCAGCGCCTGCGCCGCCGGATCCTGGCGCTGTTCGGCGTGCTGGCGGCCGAACCAGCGGCGGCCGTTCCCACCAGGATGCTTGGCGTCGACCGCGGCGAGCTGCTCCTCGGCCTGCTGGCGCCGTTGGATGGCGCGCTCCAACACCCGCCGCCGGTCCGGTGGCGCCTGGTCCATCTCGGTCTGGAGCCGGTCCCGTTCGGTCCGCAGGTCCGTGGTCGGGGTGGCCCGGACGTCCAGCCGTGCGGTGGTGTCGATCGCCAGCCGCTGGCCGCCCGGGCGGGCCAGCGCGGCGCCGAACTGCTGGTAGGCGTCGGGTGGCTCGCGGTCGGGTAGGTCGAGCTCGCCGGCGCCGACGTGCGGTTCTGGGGTGACGATGGTGTGCAGGCGGGTGTCCTCGCGGGCGCGGGAGAGCTGCACGTACAGCCAGTTGGCGTCCTCCTGCCCAGTGATGCGCACCAGTGCCCGCCACCTGGTCAGCCCCTGGGCCTTGTGCCCCGTGGTCGCATACGCGAGATCCACCACCCGCCGGCCGTGGGGGACGGGACCGTCGAGGTAGTCGGCTGGCAGGGTGACCTGGCGGCCCTGCTCGGTCTCCATGCTCAGCGTGCGGTCCTCCTTATTGAGGGCGGTGACCCGGCCGCGGGTGCCGTTGGCGACGCCCAGCCGCGGCAGGTCGTTGCGGCCGCACACGACCTGGTCGCCGACGTGGATGGACCGGTCGCCCACCTCCAGGCCCTGGCCGCCGAGGCGGCCGTTCAAAGCCATGACGTGTTGGCAGGTGGTGTTGAGCCGGTCGACCTCGTCGCGGCGGTAGGCCAGGATCACCGCCTCCCCACCCAGCTCCCCCTTCCGCTCGGCGGTCTCGGCGTCCTGGTAGGCCTGCCACCACTCCCGCACCAGATTCAGCGTCAGCTCCGTCTTGGAGGTCGCCGGAACCATCCGCTCATGCTCGCGGTACGCATTGACGGCCTGGTCGACCTGCCCATCACGCACCAGCTCCAGCGCGTCCCGCTCCCACGCTTGGCGCTGCCGGCGGTTCTCCGACAACACGCTGGCCCCAAGGCGGACCCGCAGCCCGCGGAACCCGCCGCCAGCGTCGATCGCCGCGAGCTGCCGATCGTCACCGACCAGCATCACCTTCGCGCCCGCCTCGCGCGCATGGTCGAGCAAGCGGGCCAGCCTGCGGGAGCCGACCATGCCGGCCTCATCGACGACCAGCACCGCCCTGGCGTCCAGTACCGGCGGCTCCCGGAGCTGGTCGCCGCGCCGAGCATGGGGGGCACGGTCGCCGGCGGCCTGGTCGAGCTCGTGCAGCAGGCGGTCGACGGTGGCGACCTCCTCGAACCCCTCCGCCTCCAAGCTGGTGGTCGCGATCCCGGTCGGCGCGGCGCCCAGCACGCGGTAGCCGTCCAGCGCGAACGCGTGGCGGCCGACCCCGACGGCGTAGGTCTTGCCGGTGCCGGCCTTGCCGACCACCACCCGCACCCCATCGGGGGAGAGGGTCAGGTCGCGGACCATGCCGGCCTGGTCCTCCCCGATGCTGGGATGCTCGGCCAGGGCCGCGCGGACCGTCTCCGGTGAGCACACCCCTGCCTGTTCGCCGCGGCGCTGGAGCGCGTTGGCGACCAGGCCCTGCTCGACCTCTAGCAGCTCCGGGGTCGACCAGCGTCGCTCCCCAACGGTGCGGTCGGCGACCACGCTGACCGCCCGCTCCTGGAGGAACCGGTCCGCGAGCCCCTCGAGCTGGGTGCGGTCGGCGCCGACCAGCTGCTCGCCGAGTGCGGCGATCACCTCGGGCCGCGCAAACGTGGACGCCTGCGCGGTCAGCCCCTGCGGCCCAGCCAGCCGATCGAACACCCCAGCCACCAGCGGAGTGGTCGCGTCCGTCGTCGTGGTGGCGACCTGGTCGTCGCCGGCGGGGCCGCTGGTGCCTTGCCGTTCGCGGCCAAGCACGTCGCGCAGCAGCTCAGGGACGTCCACACCATGCTCGGCCGCCTCCGCGCGCCACCGTTCGGCCAGGGTGGCGGGCGCCTCGTGCTGCTTGGCCTGCCGGGTAGTCTGCACCACCCACTTGACCAGCTTCGGGGTCCGCACCCGCCCCTCGGCCTGGAGCCGCTCGACCGCATCGTCGATCGCGTCCGCCCGCTTAGAGAAAGTCTTGAGCAGCTCGGCCGGCATGCCGGCCAGCTCGCGATTGCCCCACCGGTCCGCATCCGACCAGGCGACCCCCAGCGACCTGGTCAGAGCGCGCTGGTAGGCGCCGCGGTAGATCGCATCCGCCGCCAGGCGGTGCCGGTACAGGTCGCGACCATCAAGCGCCGTCCAGCGACCATCCGGCCCCTGCACCCGGTTCGCCACGATCACATGGGTATGCAGCAGTGGATCCCCAGCCCGGGAGGTGCGATGGTCGAACCCGACCGCCACCAGCCCATTTCCGTCGACATGGTCGCAGCCGCCATGCCCCCGCCGCGCACCGACATGGTCCTCGAGATAGCCCAGGGCTTCGCTGGTCGCCTGGTGGTGGGCGTCCAGCACCGTGGCGGCGGTCCGAGCATCCCCCAGACCGTAGAGCAGGGAGACGCTCTTGGTTGGACGCAAGACGACGTCGAAGGCGGGCACCCCGCGGTCGCCGTGGGCGCGGCCGAGCAGCTGCCCGGTGTCGGGGTGGCGGCCGTGGAAGACGCACACGAATGCCTCGGTGCTGGCGATGCCTTCCTGGCCGAGCGCTTGGGCGCCGCGGCCGAGCCAGCGGCCTGGTGACTCTCCGTGGCCGGACAGGTACTCTTCGCGGTTTTGGGCGACCTCGCGGACGTAGTAGTCCTCCCGGCCAACCGACAGCTTCGCGATATCCGCCACCATGCTCCGACCCACCCGCGCCGCGCCCGGCGGGCGCCATTGCGGCACCCTGGTGCATTGCTCTCCTGCCTGAGAGATCTAGGGCGGGTCGAGAGTAGAGCGCGACGATGGCGGCCATCCGTTATGGCGAGCGCAGAGGCGGGCGGTGCTGCAGGTGCTGGGGAGCGCAGGAGGTGTCCCTAAGGAGTGACTCGGCGTGAGCTAGCCCGTGCTTTCGCGGGGGTAAGGGTCCACACGGGGCCGGGCGGGGCGGCCGCGCAAGCGGTCGCTCAAGCTGCACGGTGACAAGGGCTACGACTACCCGCGCTGTCGGCGGGCGCTGCGGCGGCGTGGCATCACGCCCAGGATCGCCCGGCGTAGGATCGAGTCGAGCGAGCGGCTGGGCCGCCACCGGTACGTGGCGGAGCGGCCCGCTGTTCGCCGGCCTTGCGGAGTTGCCGCTCTGGCGTGGCGACCTGGAGCAGGCTAAGCGGCTGGTGGCCGAGGCCGTGCCGCTGGTCGAGGCGGACCCGCGCTATGCCGCGCCGGTCTACGGCCTCGGCATGCGCATCGAGGCCGACCGCACCGAGCTGGCCGCCTGGCACGCCACCGGACTCGCCGAGCGGACGCGGCAGGAGGGCCCGTCCGACCCGGCAGCCTGGGCGGTAGCAGTCGCGGCCTGGGAGCGGCTCAGCCAGCCCTACCGGGTCGCCTACGCCTGCTTCGGCCAGGCCGAGGCGCTGCTGGCCGGCACCGGCGACCGTGATGCGGCAGCCACGGCCCCGGCGGCCGACGCGCCGACGCCCGCCGAGCAGCTCGGCCTCACCCCGCGCGAGGCCGAGGTGCTCGCCCTGGTCGCGGCCGGCCGCAGCAACCGCCAGATCGCCCATGCGTTGTTCATCAGCACCAAGACCGCCAGCGTCCACGTCTCCAACATCCTCGCCAAGCTCGGCGTCCACACCCGGGTCGAGGCCGCCGCGACCGCCCACCGCCTCGGCCTCGACTGATGCCGGCCAGCGCCGCGCCGCCGTAGCGGTGGCGGGAGCAGGGGCTGGATGGTCTGCCACAGGCCGCTCGTGGTTTCGTGGACGAGCGGATCGGCGGTCGTGGTCATGGCCGCGAGCAGCGCGAACTCCAAGAGCCAGCCAAAGGATAGAAACACGCTCTAAGCAACGCGCCCGGGCCAGCCACCCTCGCCGCGAAAGTCACACCCCTGTGGTAACTTACACCCGTGTAATTACAGTCGGAGTCTGTCCGGCAGCCTTCAGGAACTGCAGTCCGGCGCTTGCTGGACCGTAGGCAGTTTCCAGCAAGATCTTGCAAGTGCCGCCGGTATGAGGAGGAGGTGGCCTGGTGACAGAGGGACCGAGGGCGGTAGTACTGCTAAGTGGTGGTCTCGACTCTGCAACGACTCTTGCCATCGCCCGAAGTGAGGGGTTCCGCCCCTATGCACTAAGTTTCAGGTATGGGCAGCGACACGTGGTCGAATTGGAGGCAGCTCGTCGGGTCGCCGACGCGATGGGTGCCATAGAGCATGTCATCGCCGAGATCGATCTGTGCACGTTCGGCGGGTCGGCGTTGACCGCGGACGTGGCGGTGCCGAAGGGCCGCAGCACCGGCGAGATGGGCGACGGCATCCCGATCACCTACGTGCCCGCCCGTAACACCATCTTCCTGGCGTTCGCGCTGGCTTGGGCGGAGACCCTGGACGCCAGCGACATCTTCATCGGGGTGAACGCGCTCGACTACAGCGGCTACCCCGACTGCCGTCCGGAGTACATCCACGCCTTTGAACAGATGGCCAACCTCGCCACCAAGGCCGGCGTCGAGGGCCGCCAGCATCTAGTTATCCACACCCCGCTGATCCACCTGACCAAGGCGCAGATCATCCAGCGTGGCCTGGCGTTGGGCATCGACTACGGCCTGACCCACAGTTGCTACGACCCGACGCTGGCTGGCCGGCCGTGTGGGGCGTGCGACTCGTGCCTGCTGCGCGCCAAGGGGTTTGCCGAGGCGGGCGTGGCAGACCCCGCGTTGACCGCCGCGGTGGAGACGGATGGATGAGCTACCAGGTCAAGGAGATCTTCTACACGCTGCAAGGGGAGGGCAGCCATACCGGCCGGCCGGCGGTGTTTTGCCGGTTCGCCGGCTGCAACCTGTGGTCCGGCCGGGAGCAGCAGCGGGCCCGCGCGATCTGCCAGTTCTGCGATACCGACTTTGTCGGCACTGACGGGCCAGGTGGCGGCCAGTTCGCCACCGCGGACGATCTAGCCCACGCGGTCGCCAACACCTGGCAGGGCGCTTCACACCCGCGCAGCCGTCGGTTCGTGGTGTGCACCGGCGGGGAACCGCTGCTGCAACTCAACCAGCCCGCGGTCGACGCGCTCCATGCGGCCGGGTTTGAGGTCGCCATCGAGACCAACGGGACCCGGCCGGCGGTGCCTGGGATCGACTGGGTCTGCGTGAGCCCGAAAGCGGGTGCGCCACTAGTCCTCACTCAAGGGGACGAGTTGAAGCTCATCTATCCCCAACCTGGCGGCGAACCCGAGCGGTATGAGCAGCTTCGCTTCGACCGGTTCCGCTTGCAGCCGATGGACGGCCCGGCCCGGGAGGCCAACACCCGCGCTGCAGTGGCCTACTGCCTGGCCCACCCACAGTGGCAATTGAGCCTGCAGACCCACAAGTACCTAGGAATCCCCTGACATGGACGTGTTCCGGGAATTCACTTTCGAGGCTGCCCATCACCTTCCCCGAGTGCCGGCCGGCCACAAGTGCGGGCGACTGCATGGCCACTCCTACCGCGTCGAGGTCCACGTGCGCGGACCGGTCCAGCCCGAGCCCGGCTGGGTGATCGACTTCGCCGACCTCAAGGCGGCTTTCGCCCCCCTGCACGACCAACTCGACCACCGCTATCTCAACGAGGTCGAGGGCCTGGACAACCCAACCAGTGAGAACGTCGCCCGCTGGATCTGGGATCGCCTGTGCCCAGTCCTGCCCTTGGCCAAGGTCGTCGTGCGCGAGACCTGCACCACCGGGTGCGTCTACGAGGGCGAACTGCCATGACGCTGGAGGATGTCCAAGCGCGACCCGACACCCGCGGGATTGCCCTCGACGAGGTCGGCATCCGCGGCCTGCGCCATCCGATCGTGGTGTGGGACCGGGAGCGGGAGAAGCAGGAGACCATCGCCGAGATCGCCATGTCGGTGAGCCTGCCCGCGCACGTCAAGGGCACCCACCTCAGCCGCTTCATCGAGGTGCTCAGCGAACATGCGGGCGAGGTCACGGTGCGGACCATCCCGAACATCCTGGCAGCGCTGCGCCAACGGCTCCATGCGGGATGGGCGCGGATGGAGGTTGGCTTCCCCTACTTCATCGAGCGGGCCGCGCCCGTGACCGGCGCGCGAGCGCTGCTGGACTACCAGTGCCAGTTCACCGGCGAGGCGGACGACCACGGCGACCGGTTCACGCTGGCGGTGCGGGTGCCGGTGACCAGCGTCTGCCCGTGCAGCAAGGCGATCAGCGACTACGGGGCGCACAACCAGCGCGGCCACATCGCCATCAGCGTGCAGACCGGCCAGGACCTGGACGGCGAGCCGCAGGTCATCTGGATCGAAGAGCTCGTTGAACTCGCCGAGCGTTCGGCGTCCGCGCCGGTGTTCCCGCTGCTGAAGCGGCCCGACGAGCGGCACGTGACCATGCTCGCCTACGACAACCCGGTTTTTGTCGAAGACATGGTCCGTAGCGTGGCCCATGGCCTACGCGCCGACCCGCGCGTGACCTGGTTTGCGGTCGAAGCGGCAAACGAGGAGAGCATCCACAACCATTCCGCGTTCGCCAGGGTCGAGGAACGCCGTGTCGACGCCCTAGCACAGGGGACAGTCGCATGAGCCAGCAGGATGGCATGGGCGCGCGCGTCCATCTGGTGGTCACGTGTGCGAACCGCAAGACCCGGCCAGTGCCAAGCCTGCTGCGGCTTCGTCAGGTCGCTGGCCGCACCCCGGCGGCCCGCGCTGCGGCCTGGGTCGCCCAACTCGAGGGCTCAGCGGAGGCGACACTGCCTGCACGAGAGTTGTACGCGGGCGAGCACTGGCAGATCGTCCGCGCGCTGGAAGAAACCGCCGCAATGGCGGGCCTGAATACGAGCCTATGGGTGTGCTCGGCCGGGTATGGCCTCATCAGCGTGGATGCGCGACTCCGCCCATATGCGGCGACGTTCGCCGGCGGCCACCCCGACAGCGTTGGCGCCCACGCCAACAACCGATCGCAGTGGTGGGCTGCCCTCGCCGGCTGGCCGGGGCCAGCGTTAGGTGCGCCGCGGACGCTTCGCGATCTAGCAGGCCAGGAGCCGCACGCCGTCTTTCTGCTAGCCCTG
>WNGB01018432.1_pt1 | contig 10022 bp, 6 predicted proteins | sample 5400681 | NCBI WGS metagenome assembly WNGB01 (sample SAMN13153367, study PRJNA577476) | soil metagenome | isolation source: 115 cm soil or saprolite under grassland replicate 2 | place: USA:California | collected 2016-06-15
TGCGATGCGTGCCCGCGCCACGATCAAGCGCGCCCTGGACACCCTGTACGCGAAGTACGATGCCCTGGTGTCGCCGTCGCGCAATACGGTCGCCTACCCGATCGGGCCGGATTTCGAGAAAGCGTATCCCGGTTACAGTGGCGGCCCGGCGGTCATCCCGGCGGGGAACCTCGCCGGGCAACCGGCCATCTCGGTGCCGAGCGGCTTCGCTCCGAATAACCTGCCCACCGGCATTCAGTTCACCGGCCGCGCCTGGAGCGAGGCGCGGCTGCTAACGATCGCCCATGCCTACCAGCAGGCGACCGAGTGGCACCGGCGGCGACCACCAGCGCTCCAGTAGCCCGTCCCGCTTGCTCCCGTTGTGGCACGGTCTCCTGACCGTGCCACGGCTTGTGACCGCAGGTCTCCGGGAGCAGCGGGAGACCTCCGGTCAGTCCCCGTGGCACGGTCAGGAGACCGTGCCACAACAGTCTGGCGCCTGCTAACCCGCAAGCGGGTCAAGGGTTCGCCGCAGCACGGCCAGCAAATCGTCAACGCGGAACGGCTTCTGCACGAACCCCGCCAATCCCTTCTCGGCGAACAGGTTCGCAACCTCCGGCTCGTTGAAGCCGCTCAGCAGCACGACACGCACATCCGGCCGCAGCAGGCGCAACGCGCGGAACACCTCCTCGCCGCTGGCCCGCGGCATTGTCAGGTCCAGCACCACGGCGACGACCTCGTGGCTGTGGCGGCGAAACAGGTCGATCCCCTCGGGGCCATCGCTCGCCGCCAGCACGCGGAAGCCCGCCGATTCCAGCGCCCGCTGGACGACCTGGCGCACGGCCTCCTCGTCGTCCATCAAGAGAATCGTGCCGCTGCTGCGCCAGCGCGGGGACGGGGATGACGTGCTCGCCTCGCCGTGGGCCAGATCCACGCATGGCAGCAATACCTTGAACGCACTGCCGCGGCCCGGCTCACTGGCCACCTTGATGGCTCCGCGGTGGCCGCGCACGATCCCGAGGACGGCCGCCAGACCTAGCCCGCGGCCGGTGAACTTGGTGCTGAAAAACGGATCGAAAAGACGCTTCAGCGTCGCCTCATCCATGCCACAACCCGTATCCGATATCTCGACAAAGGCGTAGTAACCCGGCGGCAGATCCTCGTTGACGTGCATCGTCGCCAGGTAGGCGCGGTCGGCATGCATGACCCCGGTGCGTACCCCGAGCGAGCCGTGCTTGTCGCCCAGCGCCTCCGAAGCGTTGGTGAACAGATTCAGAATCACCTGCCGCAGCTGCTCGGCATCCGCCTGGACCGCCGGCAGGTTCGGCGTCAGCTCGAACCGCAGCTGCGCCTTGCGCGACGCCACACTCTTGAGCAGGGCGGCCATGTCCTCGATAAGCCGCGATAGGTCCACCGGCGCAACGACGAACTTGCCCCGGCCCGAATAGGCCAACAACTGCCGCGTTAGATCCGCCGCCCGCAGCGCGGCCTCCTCGACCTGCTGCAGTGGCGACCGCGCGCTGGACTCGGGCGGCAGGTCCATCAGCGCCAGGCTGACATTGCCCAGGACGCCGGTCAGCAAGTTGTTGAAATCGTGAGCGAGGCCGCCCGCTAACGTGCCCAGAGTTTCCAGCTTCTGCGCCTGCGCGATGCGCGCGTCCAGCTCGCCCCGCCCTGCCTCCGCACGCCGGTGCGCGGTCACGTCGAGCGTCACCCCGATGCAACCGGCGATCTGTCCGGCGGCGTCGCGCAAGGGTTGGAGGTGAGTGCGAAAAATATGACTTTGACACTCCATTTCATAGCTTATACTCTCGCCAGCCAGCGCCCGGTCATGCGCTGCGATCGGGTAGAACGTCCGGTCCTCGGTGCCGAGATACTCGTAGAGCGTCCTGCCGATCCACTGCTCCGGGGTCACGTTCAGGACAGCCATGCCCGCGCCTGCGCAGAAGCTCACGCGCAACTCCCGATCGGTCGTCCACAACACGGCAGGCATCCGATCCAGCATGAGCCGCAGCCGCTGCTCGCTCTGCCGCAGTGCTTCCTCCCGCTCTTTACGCTCCGTGATATCCATGAAGACGCCGACGAGGCGCGTCGGCTGTCCCGCCTCGTCGCCGAGCGCCTTGCCGCGGAAGCTGGTCCAATGCACTGTGCCGTCCCTGTGGAGGACGCGAAACTCGGAGCGGAACGGCACACGCTCGCGCAAGGCGCGTTCGACATCCTCCCGGCAGCGCTGGCGGTCTTCGGGATGCAGCCTTTGAAAACAGTCCTCGCCGGAAAGGACGCCCTGGCGCGTGGGCGACTGCGGGGCGGTGGCATAGCGGGCGGAGTCGGCCGTGAGATCCCAATCGAAGGTGCCGACGCCCGCGGCGCCCTGGGCCATGCTGAGCCACTCTTCGGCGCGGCGGCGCTCGGCGACCTCGGTGCGCAGCCTGTCGTTGGCATGCGCCAGTTCGGCCGTGCGCTCCTCGACGCGCTGCTCCAGTTCCTCGCGTGCCCGCCGCAGCGACTCCTCCAGGCGCTGCCGCTCGATGGCGTGGCGGAGGGCGCGGGCCAGCATGCCGGGTTGAAGTTGTCCTTTCTGGAGATGGTCCTGGGCCCCTTGCCGCAGGGCCGCCACGGCCAGTTCCTCGTCCGCCAGGCCAGTGAGGACCACGACGGGCGTTGCGGGAGCCTGCGCCTGCACGGCGGCCAGCGCCTCAAGCCCTTCCGCATCTGGGAGACGCAAATCCAGCAGGATCACGTCAACTGTATCCGCCGCCAGGTGTAGCAAAGCCGCGGCGAGGCGATCCACGTGAACGATGCTGAACGCGACGTGCCCGGGGGCGGCGAGGGCGTTGCGTGCGAGGGCGGCGTCTCCCGGGTTGTCTTCGACGAGCAGGACGCGAATGGGCGGGGGCATAGGTTCCTCGTGGACAGCGAGGGGGCGGTCGCAGGAGAGGATTTCCGTCACGCGCTTCTCGTGGGAGAATAGGGAGCATGACTTCCCCACGCCTCTGCCTGTTCGTCTACGGTTCCCTGCGTCATGCCAGCGGCCACCCGCTGGCGGCGTTTCTTGCCGGACGCGCGCGCCTGCTCGGGGCGGGAAGCGTTGCCGGCCGACTGTACGATCTCGGCCCCTATCCGGGGATGACCGACCCGCTGGCGACAGGGGATCGGGTGCGCGGCGATGTGTATGAACTCGACGCGCCAGAAGCGATCCTGGCGGTTCTCGATGACTACGAGGGGTGTGGCCCGGCCAGTCCGCAACCTCACCTTTACGAGCGCGTCGTTCTGCCCGCCATGCTCGGCAACGGCGACACGCGGGCGGTCTGGGTCTACGCCTACCGGGGTTCGCTTGAGCAGGGCCGGCACGTTCCCTCCGGCGAATACCTGCCCACCCTGTAGCCCGACTCTCTGAGTCGGGGGCTGGGCGTTCTCCCGACTCAGAGAGTCGGGCTACCTTTTCATGCCCTACGGAGTGGCGGTTGGGGAGAATGGCAGGCTCACTTTCTGCGGTGGCGGCTCCTTCGCCTTCAGGTCGGTGTCGAACGCCCGCCGCGGCGTGTTGCCTGCCGTATCCTCCAGGTCCGGATCGACCTCGACGCGATACGCGGCGGCTTGCCAGGTCTGCTCCGGCTGGAACGACCAGGAACGCTCGCCGGCGCTGATCTCAACGCGGCCCTTCACCGCGTTGCCGCTCGCGTCCACGACCTTCAACGAGCGCTCCAGGCCCAGCCGATCGAGCGCCTTTGGAAACGACACGAGCAGCGCTTGCCGCGTGCCGCTCGCCGGCGCCTTGATGCGCCAGTCGCTCAGCTCGATGCGCTTGCGATCCTCGTCGGTCGTGCGGAACTTCTTGCGAAACTCCTTGCCGAGCCGCTGCTCGTCGGCGTCGAGCATGTCCGGAGTGATCACTAACGTGTACTCGCGGCCCGGCACCAGAACCGGTCCGAGGAGCATTCGCAGGAGCAGGCCCCACTTGATGCGGCCGGGGTGGATGTAGAGGATCAGGCATTTCCCGTCGTCGGTCCACAATTCGTCACGCAGCCAGGCGTCGGTAATCTCCTCGCCGTTCGCGTCGAGGATACGGATTTGCTCGAAGATGTCCTTGCCGCCGCGCATCGGCCGCGAGAAATAGATGTAGAAACGCAGATGGTTAGCGGGCAACACGTCGGTGCCGGGGTAGATTTTCTCGACGACGGCCGGAGGCGTCGCCGGTCGGGGGGGCACACGGTACTCAGCGCTGATGGCCTTTCCGTCCGCCGGCCCGAACGCGGCGCGGTAGCGGTGTTCGTGCAGCAGCGGGAAGCGCGGGGTGAACAACAACCTATCGCCCTGGCGCTCGTAGGCGCCAAACATGGCAGAGCCGGCCTGGCCGGTCTTGTCGTTGACGAGCGCCAACCGCAGCCAGGTTTCGCCCTGGTCCTGGGTGAGTTTTCCCTTGGGGATGCGCGCGGCCAGGTCGGCGGGGATGTGGGCGATGACGCGAACGTGTGCCAGGCCCTTGACCGGCTCGATGCGGAGAGCGTCGCCCGGTCCCGTGGCGGCGAACAGACAGGCCAGCAAAGATAGCGTCGCCATGAGGAACATCCTGAAGGGTCGTTTAGCCGCGGTTCGGAGAACCGCGCTCCGAACACGCGGTTCTCCGAACCACGGCTAAACGAGGGAAGACGGGAAACTTGTCGCCGTTACGGCAGCGGCAGCGCCGCCAGGGTGCGGTTGCCCTTGTCATCTGTGCGGATCACCAGAGCCCGCTGCTCGTCCAGCTGGTCCATGAGCATCGTGCCGTGGAAGGTCGGCACCACCTGCGCACGGTCGGTCAGCGGTTGCGACCGCGTCTTGACGCGCGCCACGGCCTTCGTATTGACGTTGACCGTCTCCTTGAGCAGTTCGCCATCGACCTTCGCCACCCAGTACGGGCTGGGGCCGACCGGGTTCGTTTGGTGGAACTTCGGATTGCGGTAGGTGGACATCAGGATGTAGTCCTTGCCACCCTTTTTGTAGACGAACATATCGCCCGGCTGATTGCCATTGCCGAGTTCGATCACGGTCTGGCCCTTGACCTTGTCGCCCGCCTTGAGGTCGGTCAAGTCGTACTTGACGATCGGCGTGCAGGTGAAGGCGCCCACGAGATAGCGCTTGCCGTCCAGCTGGTAGGGCATGACGGTGCGGATCGGGGCCTTGGTTTCCCACTGGCCGTGGGCAACGTGGTACGTCTCGGTGCTGAAGATCGTTGCCGTGGCGTCATTCTGCAGCGGAGCGGGGACGGAGACGATCTTGCTGCCGAAGGTCTCGTTCGCCTGGCAGGCGGCTAGGACGCGGTCGCCGGCCCAGACGACGTCGGTGATCAACGTGACCTTGGACTTGCCGTCGCCCGGCAGCTTGAAGCGCGCGTACTTGACGTTGTCCAGGTTGCACTCGCCGATTTTGCCGTTGCCGTCCACGGTCAGGATGATGCTGTTCTTGGCGCCCGCCTTGATCGCGAAGTAAGCCTTCGCCGAGGTGGGGTTGACGGCCATCTTGACAATCGTGATGCCCTTGGCAGTGGTGCCGAGACGTTCCGCGAGTTCTCCGGTGATATTGGGGATCTCGTTCTTGGTCCATTTCATCGGGGTGGTGTCGCCAGTATCGACCGCGACGATCTGTGCCCCCGTGCTATCACCAATCAGCAGCAAGCCTTGGGGCCCGAAACTGATAGCCGTGATCGACTTGACCTGTGGGTTGCCGGTCGTGGTGCTCTTGAAAAGCATCTCCTGACCGTGTGCCGGCGCCGTGAACAGCGCCACGAGGGCGCCCGCAGCGAGAGCGGGCAGCGTACTCCGAACCATGGTGTTCCTCCGTTGACGTTTCGGGGCGGTTCGCCCAGCGGGAAGCGCACGGCTCACCGCCCCTCTGGCTACGAGTCGCAGAGAGTCTCGATACCCCGGTCTGACATTACTCGACGCGCGGCGACTTGTCCAACAGAAACCGCCCGTTTGCCGACCGTTCCGCGTACGCTGTAACGCCCAGGAAAACTCTCCGGGCGGCCAACTCTGCGTCTGTCGCGCGGTCCGCGGGAGAAGGAAGTACCGAGTACGAAGTACCGAGTACGGAGTACGGGGTCCGGAGTGGGAGAGCGAAAACCGCCCTTCTCCCTACTTCGCACTCCATACTCCGGACCTGGTACTCCGTACTTCGTACTTGGTACTCGGTACTCCGTACTTCGTCCTCCGTACTTCCTTGCCTCTCCCCAAGCGGCGCGGGGCGGGAGCCGTCCGGCACACCTCGCAACCGCGAGCTATAGTTGCGCGGAGCAGCGTTGCGCCCTGACCCGACCATCTGGATGATGAGAATGGCTATTGCGTCGGTTGCCAGTTTGGTAGACACGCTCCGTCAGCATCAATTGCTGGAGGAGCCACAGCGACAGGAAGCGGTTGGCGGCCTGCAGCGACAATTCGCCGACCCGCGCGAGCTGGCGCGCGAACTCCTCCGCCGTGGCTGGCTGACCGCGTACCAGATCAACCAGCTCTTTCTCGGCCGCGAAACCGAACTCGTCCTCGGGCAGTACGTGCTCCTCGAACGCCTCGGCGAGGGCGGTATGGGCCAGGTCTTCAAGGCCCGCCACCGCAACCTCGGCCGCATCGTCGCGCTCAAGGTCATTCGCAAGGATTACCTCAACAACCCCAACGCCCTGCCGCGCTTTCGGCGGGAGATTCAGGCCGCCGCCCAACTGTCCCACCCGAACGTCGTTCACGCCTACGACGCCGACCAAACCGGCGGCACCTACTTTTTCGCGATGGAGTATGTCGATGGCATCGACCTGTCGCGCCTGGTGAAGCAGTCGGGGCCGCTGCCGATCCTGCAAGCGTGCGACTACATCCGCCAGGCAGCGCTGGGGCTGCAGCACGCCCACGAGCGCGGCATGATCCATCGCGACATCAAGCCGGCCAACCTGCTCGTTGCCCGCCTCGATCCCAACGTGCTTCTCAGTGGCAGCAGCGCTCATCTGCCGCGGCCCTTCCCGGCGGCATACCGCTGGGGCCTCGTCAAGATCCTCGATATGGGCCTGGCCCGGGTACTCGATCGCGAAGAAGGGAAGGCGGGCACTCTGCTTACCCAGATCGGCACCGTCATGGGCACGCCCGACTTCATCGCGCCCGAGCAGGCGCGCAACTCCCACGCCAGCGACATCCGCGCCGATCTCTACAGTCTTGGCTGTACCTTTTATTTCCTGCTCTGTGGGCGGGTGCCGTTCCCCAACGCTGCGGTCACCGAGAAATTGCTCGCCCATCAACTGGATGAGCCGGAGCCTGTCGCCAACGTGCGCCGCGCTCGCCTCCAGGAATGCACCCCCGTGCCGGCCGCTCGCGAAACGCGCTGCTTGCTGGAGGTGCCGCCGGAAATCGTCGCTGTGCTGGCAACCCTGATGGCGAAGGCCCCCGAGCAGCGTTACCAGACGCCGGCGGAACTTGCGACCGCTCTCGGCCAACTCGCCGCCCGGCTGGAAGCGGAGCGCCCTGTTCGGCCCAAACTCAAGCCGACCGACAAGACCATTCTTGGGGTCAGTCCGAGCGGTCGCTTGCAGGTGCCATCGACCAAGCGCCGCGCCGCAATTTCGGCCCGCGCATCCGAGACCAAACGGCTCCCGTCCCGTGGTGCTCCCTCGACGCAGCGCGTGCGCCGGCCGGTTGACGTGAAGCGCCGCTGGCTCGGGGCCCAGACCCGCGCCAAGCTCGTCTTTTGTGGCCTGTTGCTGCTGATGATCTTGTCCGCTCGATTGTTCTAGCCCTGCGCCAGACTGGCCCTGGGTGCGGCGCCGCGAATCAGTGGCTATTCTTGTCGCTCAAGCTCCAGGGATTCCTCCAGCTGGCGAACCGTTTGCGGCTCGCGACGGCGCACCTCCTCGACGAAGCGCCTGGCCTCGGGCAGCGGACAGCACAGAGCGTAGCGCAGGATGGCAAGCCGCGCGATCGGCGCATCGTGGCTCTGCTTGTTGTACTGGGCGAGGATTTTCCCCGTCAGATCCCAGATTTTCCAGCGTCGCAGATCCTCGATGGCCAGATCCGCAACGGCGCCGTCGGCGATCATCGTCTCCTGCACACGCAGCACGTGCGGCCGGCTCTCCGCCGGCTTCCAGCCGTAGAAGAAACGCAGGGCGTGGGCCACGGCGAAGCGCTGGCTGAAGGAGCGCTTGTTGTCGGTGACAACGGCAATGGCGAGATCCCACCCCTCGCGCGGGCGCAGGTTGATGTAGCCGCAGAGCAGACCGCCGAGCGCGTCCTCGCTGCGGGGCGTTGGCCGTTCGATCATGCCGCGCAGCAAGTCGGCGTCCTGCGGGTTGCCGGCGGCGCTCAGCAGGAACGCATACAGGCCGAGTCGCTCCGGCGGCGTCCGTGGGCTGCCGATCAGGCGGCGGAGTTGCTCGGCCGGCAGGTGCCGCGCGACCGCGCCCACCTCGGCGTCGCTGGAGCGGGCGAACTCCAGGAAGGCGTCCTCGGCGATCCTGGGATCCTCGTCATCGAGGAAGCGGAAGAAGTAGAGCAGGGCCTGCGTTCGGTCCTTGCCTTGCAGCGTCAGGATCCCCTCCACGTATTTCAGCGCCTCCTGCGAGCGCACCTCCCGGCCAAGCCGCGGCTTGAGCGCACCGTCGATGACCGAGAAAAAATAGATCAATCGTGGCGGATTTTTCGGGTCGAGAATGGGGAGATAACCGGGCAGCTGAATGCTCTTGCGGTCCCTGATGAGGGCGGGATCGCTCTTGAGGACACGCAGGATCTGGAATTCGCTCGAACCAGTGCCGGCGAGGGCGCCGGGAGTGCTGGACAATTCGGAGCGTGTGACGGCACCATAGAGGACAACCTTCGCCTGCTCCATCTCATGGCGGAAGGTTTCGCGGTTCTGCAGCGAGCCGCACAGGCTGCACGCCGCGGCGGGTTCGTCAGCGCGCAACAGAACCAGCAAACCGAGGACGACCCACGGCAACCGTTTCATGCACCTCTCCTTGTTTGGCGGGCGGGGGCGCTGTCTTTCTCCCCCTCTCCGTTTCGGGGAGGGGGTGGGGGGGAGGGGTTTTCGCCCAGCGTCCTGANNGGGGGAGGGGTTGAACGTTCAACCCCTCCCCCCAACCCCCTCCCCGAAACGGAGAGGGGGAGAAAGAAACAATTCTGGTCACGGCGTCTTGCCCGGTCGTTCCAACTTCAGCACTTCCTCCAGGTCGTTGATCAACTCGGGATCGAGGCGGCGTTGTTCGCGGATGAAGTCAACGGCGCGCTGGGCAGGGCAGGACAGGGCGTAGCGGAGGATGGCGCGACGGATGATCGGCGCCTCGTAGTTCTCCTTGCCGAACAGCGACAGGACACGGTCGCACAACTCCCATCGCTGCCATTTCCGCAGATCCTCGATGGCGAGGTCCGCCATGTCTGTGTGCGTCAGCACTGCCGCCGTCGCTTCGACGAGTTTCGTTTTCGCGAGGAGGTCCGGCCGCTGGTCCCAGAGGAAGCGAACCGTCCGCAGGGCGGAGTAGCGCATCAGCCATTCTTCCTTGCCGTCGTCCAGCACCGTCCGCAGGTACGGCCAGGCGTCCTTCGGCTGGAGGAACAGGTAGCCGATGAGCATGCCCTCGACGCCGCCGCCCGGACGTTTTTTCGGATCGTCCAGCAGATGCCGCAGCACAGCGGCGTCCTTGGCGGTGCCGCACTCGCCGAGCAGCATCGAGTACAGGCTGATCCGATAAAGCGGAGTTTTCGGATCGTTCAACCAGCGAACGAGCTTGTCGGCGGGGAGGGTCTTCGCCATCGCGCGGTAGTCGGTGTAAGTGCTCTGGGCGTACTCGCGCATGGCGTCCATCGCGATTTCCAGGTCATCGCTGTTGAGGTAGTCGAAGGCGAAGCGCAGCCGGTCGGCCAGCGGCCGATCCTTGACCGCGACTGCCCCCTGGAAATACTTCGGCAATTCACTGTCCGGCGCTACCTCGACGCCGCGATACGGATCGATGTTGCCCTTGTAGACATCGCAGAAAATCAGGAATTTTCGGTCTCCGGTCTTGGGGAGATACTTCGGCAGGGTGAGACGATCCTTGCCGGCCA
>WNGB01015639.1_pt1 | contig 10021 bp, 7 predicted proteins | sample 5400681 | NCBI WGS metagenome assembly WNGB01 (sample SAMN13153367, study PRJNA577476) | soil metagenome | isolation source: 115 cm soil or saprolite under grassland replicate 2 | place: USA:California | collected 2016-06-15
CGTCTACATCGCCGTGTTCCTCGGCGCGGCCTGGGCCAACTTCGCCACCAAGGACATCAAGAGCTGACCGCCCACGGCCCGGGCTCACTCCCCGACGGCGCCGTCGATTCGCTCCCGGAGCAGGTCGGCGTGGCCGTTGTGGCGGGCGTACTCCTCGATCATGTGGACCATGATCCAGCGCAGCGACACCGGCTCACCGCGGCGCTGTCCGGTGACGTCGAGCGAGGGCGCCGCGGCCACGGCCTGGCGGGCGTGCTCGCACTCGGCCCGCCAGCTCGCGAACGCCTCGGCGACGTCGGCCGTGTCGACGTTGTCGAAGTCGCCGTCCGGGTCGTCCTCAGAGCAGTACAGGGCCGGCGCGTCCTCGCCGCCCAGCGTGCGCCGGAACCAGCCGCGCTCCACCTCCGCCTGGTGCCTGACCAGGCCCAGGAGCGAAAGGGTGGAGGGCGCCACGGCCCGCTCGCGCAACTGCGCGTCGTGCAGGCCGTCGCACTTCACCGCCAGCGTCGCCCGGTGGTAGTCGAGCCAGGCGTCGAGCATCGCCCGCTCGCCGGCGCTGTAGGGCGGGTCGGTCCGTTCCGTGGTCATGGCCGGATCATACCCGGCCGCTCGCCGGGTAGGCTCACCTGTGGGCGGGAGGGCGACCACGGAGGCGGGCAGTGGCGCGGACGGGCACCCATGCCACCCCGATGGTGGTGGGCGGGCCGGATGGGTGAGGCAGGCGCCAGACCGCCAGCCGGGCAGTTGGCACGGGTTCGGGCGACCGGCCGGTTCCTCGGGTCGGGCAGGCGACGCCCGGAGGGGTTCACGCCATGCGACCAGTCATCAGGCGCGAACCTGCACTACGCTACGGGCAACCGTCCACAGGAGGCGCCATGTCCGACAAGTACGTGTACGACTTCGAAGAGGGCAACCGGGACATGAAGTACCTGCTCGGCGGGAAGGGGGCCAACCTCGCCGAGATGACCAACATGGGGTTGCCGGTGCCCCACGGGTTCACCGCCACCTGCGAGGCGTGCAACGCCTACCGGGCCGCGGGCAGGAGGTTCCCCGACGGGATGCTCGACGAGGTGGCCGAGCACCTGCGCGCCCTCGAGCGCAAGATGGGGCGCCGGCTGGGCGACCCGAACGACCCGCTGCTGGTCAGCGTGCGCTCGGGCGCGCCGTTCTCGATGCCGGGCATGATGGACACGGTGCTGAACGTCGGGCTGAACGACCAGAGCGTGGACGGGCTGGCCAAGCAGACCGGGTCGGAGCGGTTCGCGTGGGACTCCTACCGGCGCCTGCTGCAGATGTTCGGCAAGACCGTCATGGGCGTGGACGGCGACCGCTTCGAGGAGGCCATCGACCACGCCAAGGAAGCCAAGGGCGTCAAGAACGACGTCGACCTGGACGAGGGCGACCTCCGCAGGCTGGTCGACGCCTTCAAGCGGGTCATCGCCGACGACACCGGCCGGGAGTTCCCCCAGGGCCCGCAGGAGCAGCTCGAGCTCGGCATCCAGGCCGTGTTCGGGTCCTGGGACAACAAGCGGGCCCGGGACTACCGGCGCAAGAACAAGATCGACGACGCCCTCGGCACCGCGGTGAACATCCAGTCGATGGTGTTCGGCAACAAGGGCGAGGACTCCGGCACCGGGGTGGCGTTCACCCGCAACCCGGCCAACGGCGAGAACAAGCCGTACGGGGACTACCTGACCAACGCGCAGGGCGAGGACGTGGTGGCCGGGATCCGCAACACCCTCAAGCTCGAGGAGATGGGCGAGGTCCATCCCCAGGCCTGGGAGGAGCTCAAGCGGCACATGCGCACCCTGGAGCAGCGCTACCGGGACATGTGCGACATCGAGCTCACCGTCGAGCAGGGCAAGCTGTGGCTGCTGCAGACCCGTGTCGGCAAGCGCACCGCCTTCGCCGAGTGGGTGATCGCCTACGACATGCTCGACGAGGGCCTGATCGACGTCGACACCGCGGTGCTGCGGCTGGACGCCAACCGGCTCGAGGAGCTGTTCAAGAAGGTCATCGCCGAGGCCGGCGGCGGCAAGCCGATCGCGACCGGGCTGAACGCCAGCCCGGGGGCGGCGGTGGGCAGGGCGGTGTTCACCGCCGACGACGCCCAGGCGTGGGCCGAGCGGGGCGAGCCGGTGATCCTGGTCCGCCGGGAGACCACCCCCGACGACTACCACGGCATGATCCGGGCCGAGGGCATCCTGACCTCGGCCGGCGGGACCAACTCGCACGCCGCCGTGGTCGCCAGGGGCGAGGGCATCCCGGCCGTGTGCGGCGCCGACGGGATCCGGGTCGACCGCCAGGGCAGGAAGTTCACGGCCAACTCGACCACGGTCGCCGAGGGCGACTGGGTCACCATCGACGGCTTCAGGGGCCTGGTGTACGCCGGGCAGCTGGAGCTGGCCGACTCCCCGGTCGAGCGGGCCCGGGCGGGCGACGCCGAGGCGCGCGAGGAGAAGATCTGGCAGGCCTACGAGCGCTTCATGGCCCGCGCCGACGAGGCCCGCCGGCTCAGGGTGCGCGCCAACGCCGACACCCCCAGCCAGTCGCGCAACGCGATCGAGCGCGGCGCCGAGGGCATCGGCCTGTGCCGCACCGAGCACATGTTCCTCGGCGAGGAGCGGGTCGCGGCCGTGCGCAAGATGATCTTCGCCGACACCGCCGAGGAGGAGGAGCAGGCCTACGACGCACTGCAGCCGCTGCAGCGGGACGACTTCGTCGGCATCTTCACCGAGATGGACGGCAAGCCGGTCACGGTCCGGCTGCTCGACCCGCCGCTGCACGAGTTCCTCCCCAACCAGGTCGACCTGGCCGTCGCGGTCGCGCTGGCCGAGCAGGCAGGCGCGGGCGAGGTCCGGGTCGGCGGCGATGAGCCGATGCCGCTGGCCGAGGCCGAGGAGGTGCTGGCCAAGGTCAACGACCTGCACGAGGCCAACCCGATGCTCGGCCTGCGCGGGGTGCGGCTCGGCATCCTCAAGCCCGGGCTGTACGCCATGCAGGTGCGGGCGATCATCGAGGCGGCCTGCGCGGTCAAGGCCGGCGGCGGCAACCCGGTCGTGGAGATCATGATCCCGCTGGCGGTCACCCGCGAGGAGCTGGCCCAGATGCGCGAGGAGCTCGAGCCGGTCGCCAAGCAGGTCACCGAGGACCGTGGCGTCGACGTCCCGGTGCTGTGGGGCACGATGATCGAGCTGCCCAGGGCCGCGCTCACGGCCGGGGAGATCGCCGAGGTGGCCGAGTTCTTCTCGTTCGGCACCAACGACCTTTCGCAGACCGCGTTCGGCTTCTCCCGCGACGACATCGGCAAGTTCCTCGGCCTCTACGAGGAGCGCAAGCTGGTCCCGGCCAACCCGTTCGTGACCATCGACCAGCCTGGCGTCGGCCGGCTCATGCGGATCGCCTGCGAGGAGGGCCGCGCCAGCCGCGACGACCTCCACCTCGGCATCTGCGGCGAGCACGGCGGTGACCCGGACTCGGTGCGCTTCTGCCACGAGCTCGGTCTGGACTACGTGTCGTGCTCCCCGTTCCGGGTGCCGACCGCCCGCCTGGCCGCCGGCCAGGCCGCCATCGGCGAGGCGACCAGCGCCTCCAAGTAAGCAAGGCGCGAGGCGGGGGCGGCCACGCGCTGGCCCCGCCAGCAGCCGGAGGTGGGTGGGTGGGCATGCAGCCGCGGGCCCGCATCCGTCCCGTCCGCAGGGACGACCTCGACCGGCTCGAGGAGTGGCGCAGTCCCGCAACGGCGCCTTCCACGACCTGGTGCTGTTCAGCCGGGTGCGGGGGGAGTGAGCGCGACCGTCACAGGTCCCGGTCACACTTGGTGACAGCGACGAACGGCGCCGACGGCACCGAAGGAGCGAACGGTGAGGGCAACGACGGACGCGATCCTGCCGGGGAGCCGGCCCCCGGTCCGGCTTGGGAGCACCCCATGAGGGGGACGACGGACTGGGTCCAGCAAGGGACCGTGCGGGCCGAGCTGGAGGCGGACGAGGTGCGCACGCTCGCGCCCTGGGCGGCCAAGGCGAGCATGTCGGCCGGGCGGGGCCAGGCCGAGCCGGAGGACCCGGTGCGGACCTGCTGGATGCGCGACCTGGACCGGATCATCTTCTCGCGGGCGATGATGCGGGCCCACGGCAAGACACAGTCGTTCATCCCGGCCTTCTCCGAAGGGCCGGCCGCGGGCAGGCAGGGCGGCCCCTACATCGGCGACCACTACGTCACCAGGGCCACCCACATGCAGCACACGGCCCGGATCGCGGCCACCATCGCCCAGGCGCTGGCGCTCAACGTGCCGCTCGCCACCGCCATCGCCACCGGCCACGACCTCGGGCACTCCTGCTTCGGCCACGGCGGCGAGGCAGCGCTCCAGGAGGTCGCGCCCAACGGCTTCGACCACGCCCAGCAGGGCGCGCGCCTGCTCACCCTGCTCGAGCCGCGCAACCTGACCGCCGAGGTGCTCGGCGGCATCGCCTGCCACTCCTGGAAGCACGAGCCCCCGGGCACCCTGGAGGGGATGTGCGCCCGCCTGGCCGACCGCATCGCCTACCTCACCGCCGACCTGACCGACGCACTCCGGGCCGGCGTGCTGGCCGGCATCGACGAGGTGCCCCCGGCCGTCCGGCACGCCCTCGGCGAGACCACCTCCGACATGGTCGGCACCCTGGTCGAGGACGTGGTCCGCCACTCGCGGGGCCAGCCCCAGGTGGTCCAGGGCGACGGCTGCGCCGAGGCCATGGCCACCCTGCGGACGTTCATGTTCGACCGCGTCTACCTCCGGCCCGAGGCCGAGCGCCAGACCGACCGGGCCAGGCGGCTCCTCACCGACCTGTACGGCCACTACCTCAGGCACCCCGACGCGATGCCGATGGGCGCGAGCCTCGCCTCCGACCCGGTCGAGCAGCAGGCGGTGGACGCGATCGCGGGCATGACCGACCGCTACGCCCTGGCCGCCTGGAGCGCCGCCTTCGCTCCTGGGGCCGACTGAGCTATCTTCGGGCCCACCACACCGCGATGCCAGGAGGCGGCGCCATGGACCTCGAGCCCAGCGGCGAGCAGCCGCCGAAGCTGCGTGCCTCCGACGCCGACCGGGAGCGCACGGTGGCCCGGCTGCGGCGCCACCACGCGGACGGCCGGCTCGACCTGGAGGAGTTCAACCAGCGGATCGATCAGGCGTACGCCGCCAAGACCGTCGACGAGCTCGACCACGTGATGCGGGACCTGCCCCCGGAGGTGCCGCCCGCCTGGGCCCCGCCGTCGCCGGCGGCCAGGCTGTCGCAGTCGCAGCGGAGACGGGGCTTCTACCGTGTCCTCGCCTCCTACGGCGGGGTCATGGTCCTGCTCGTGGTCATCTGGGCGGTGACCGGCGCCGGCTACTTCTGGCCGGTCTGGCCGATGATCGGGTGGGGGTTCGCGATCGTGTGGCAGGGGATCGGCACATTCCTCGGTGACGACGACAGGGACCGGCGCCGGTAGCCCGAAACCTGCCTCTCACGGGTTCCGTATCGAACGTATGTTCGAGTATACTGCGGGGAAGCCGTCCTGCGGGCGGGGCAGCGCACGGCGGCGGCCACCGTCAGGCTGCCTTCTCCACAGGAAGGTCTCGGTTCGGCGGAACGGTGCGTACAATGCCGGAGAGCCCGTAGCGGGTCCTTCCCCCATCGCCGTTTCGCTCGGGCTCGGGCCGTGCAAGCGGCCCTCGGCGTGTGGGACGGATAGGGGTGAAGGACCGTGGCCGGCCGCATCCGCGACGAGTCGATCGCCGAGATCCGCGAGGCGACCGACATCGTCGCCCTCGTCGGTGAGTACGTGACCCTCCGGCCCGCGGGTGGCACCCGCATGAAGGGCCTCTGCCCCTTCCACCAGGAGAAGACCGCCTCGTTCACGGTGAACGCGGCTCAAGGTGCCTACCACTGCTTTGGCTGCCAGGCCCACGGGGACGCGATCGACTTCCTGATGAAGCAGGACACGCTGTCGTTCACCGAGGCGATCGAGCGGCTGGCCCAGCGGAGCGGGACCGAGCTCCGCTACGAGGGGCGCTCGGCGGGGGAGCGGGGGAGCCTCGGCAAGAAGAGCCGGCTGGTGGCCGCGCACGCCGAGGCGGTCGCGTTCTACCACCGGCTGCTCGTCGAGTCGCCCGACGGCCGGGAGGCGCGCGCGTACCTGTCCTCGCGGGGCTACGACCGGGCCGCAGCCGAGCGGTTCCGGCTCGGCTGGGCGCCGGCCAACGCCTGGGAGGCGCTGGTCGAGCACTTGCGCGGCAAGGGCTTCCGGCCCGAGGAGCTGACCGAGGCTGGACTGGCCAGGACCGGCGCCCGCGGGCTGCGCGACGCCTTCCACGCGCGGGTGCTGTTCCCGATCTTCGACGTCGGCGGCGACCCGGTCGCCTTCGGCGGCCGCATCCTCGGCGAGGCGGCCGCCAAGGCCCCCAAGTACCTGAACACCGCCGAGACCCCGATCTGGCACAAGGGCAGGGCCCTGTACGCGCTCCACCTGGCGAAGCTGCCGATCGTGCAGGCCGGCTTCGCGGTCGTGGTGGAGGGCTACACCGACGTGATCTCCCTCCACCTGGCCGGGGTGCCGCAGGCCGTGGCCAGCTGCGGCACGGCGTTGCGGGGCGAGCACTTCCGGCTGCTCAACCGTTTCACCAACCGGGTCGTGCTCGCCTTCGACGCCGACACCGCCGGCGCCAAGGCGGCCGAGCGTGGCATCGGCGAGCTGGTGGCCACGCCCGAGGCGTCGCTCTCCGCGCACGTGCTGACCATGCCGTCCGGCCTGGACCCGGCCGACTTCGTCAGCCGCCACGGCGGGGATGCGTTCGGCGAGCTGGTCGCCGAGGCGCAGCCGCTGGTGCGCTGGTGGCTCAGCTGGAAGCTGGCCCACTTCGACCTGCGTCACCCCGAAGGCAAGGTGCGAGCCGCCCGTGAGCTCGTGCCGCTGCTGCGCAGCGTGCCCGACACCCTGCAGCGCACCGAGTACGCCCGCTCGGTGGTCCAGGCCCTGCACCTCGACGAGCGCGAGTACCTGGGCATGGTGGCCGGCCGTGAGCCGGCCCGCGGGCAGGTGGCGGCCAGGGCGGTGCCGCGCTCGCGCAGCCCGCAGGCCAAGGTCGAGTGCGAGGCGCTCAAGTTCGCCCTGCAGCACCCGGAGTGGACCGTGGACGCGGCCGGCCACTGGACCGAGGACTGGTTCACCACCCCGGCCACCGGCGCCTCGTTCGTCGCCCTGGCCAAGGCGGGCGGCCCCGGCGCGCCGCTCGAGGCCGTGCTCGAGCAGGCCGCCAACGAGAAGGAGCGCGGCTTCCTGCGCGGCCTCGCCGTGGAGGCATTCGCGGCCGAGGAGAACCGCGAGTACGCTGAAGAGGTGTTTCGGCGGCTCGAAGAGTTCCGCCTGACCCGCGGAATCGACGAGCTCAAGGGAACCTTGCAGCGTATGAACCCGGTGGAGCGGCCGGACGAGTACACTCAACAATTCGAAGAGCTCATCAGCCTCGAGGCCCGACGGCGAGCCCTGCGGGAGCCGCGGCCCGGAGACTAGGGGTCCCTCCCTGAGCGCACCTGGAGCACCTGCGGCGTCCCGCGTCGTTCGTACGACACGAGAGGTACCTGACCCTATGGCCATGGCCAAGGAAGCCCAGATCGACGAGGTACGCGACCTCGTCGTCAAGGGGAAGGAGCGCGGCTTCATCACCACCGAAGAGGTGATCGAGGCGCTGGCTCCCGTCGATCTCTCGGCTGAGCAGATCGACAACGTCTACCAGGTCCTCGCCGACGAGAACATCGAGGTCGTCGAGATGGTGGACGAGCTCGACGCCGAGGAGTTCGCCCGCGAGGCGCGCTCGGCCCGCGACGACGACCTCGCCCTCAAGGCGCCGACCAACGACCCCGTCCGCATGTACCTCAAGGAGATCGGCAAGGTGCCGCTCCTGACCGCGGAGCAGGAGGTCATCCTCGCCAAGGCCATCGACGAGGGCGAGGCGGCCACCGCCGAGCTCGACAGGGCCATGAACGGCGCCAAGAAGCCCAGCTCGACCCGGCTGCGGGACCTGCAGCGGACCGAGCGCCAGGGCCAGCTCGCCAAGAAGAAGCTGATCGAGGCCAACCTGCGCCTGGTCGTGTCGATCGCCAAGCGGTACGTGGGCCGCGGGATGCTCTTCCTGGACCTGATCCAGGAAGGCAACCTCGGGCTCATCCGTGCGGTCGAGAAGTTCGACTACAACAAGGGCTTCAAGTTCTCGACCTACGCCACCTGGTGGATCCGGCAGGCGATCACCCGGGCCATCGCCGACCAGGCCCGCACCATCCGCATCCCGGTGCACATGGTCGAGACCATCAACAAGCTGATCCGCATCCAGCGCCAGCTCCTGCAGGACCTCGGCCGCGAGCCGACCCCGGAGGAGATCGGTCGGGAGATGGAGTTCACCCCCGAGAAGGTGCGCGAGATCCTCAAGGTCAGCCAGGAGCCGGTCAGCCTCGAGACCCCGATCGGCGAGGAGGAGGACTCCCACCTCGGCGACTTCATCGAGGACTCCGACGCGGTGGTGCCGGTCGACGCGGCCAGCTTCATCCTGCTCCAGGAGCAGCTCGACTCGGTCCTGCACACCCTGTCCGACCGCGAGAAGAAGGTCATCCAGCTTCGCTTCGGCCTGACCGACGGCCACCCCCGCACCCTCGAGGAGGTCGGGCGCGAGTTCGGCGTCACCCGCGAGCGCATCCGGCAGATCGAGTCGAAGACGCTGTCCAAGCTCCGCCACCCCTCGCGCAGCCAGAAGCTGCGCGACTACCTCGAGTAGCGGAGCCGGTGTGAGCCGCTGAAACCCCGTTCCATCTGCGGAAACGTAACAAGTCGCCGGCAGCCCAGCATAGCGCAGCGCTCTCAGCCAAGATATCGGCATGGCCGATCTCGACCTTCGCGCGCTGCTGGAGAGCTGGACGATCCACCTGCGCGCCGAGCGTAAGTCCGCCCGCCCATGGCCCGGCGCACCGCGCTGCGCCACCTCGCCGCCCACCAGCCCGGCCCGAGCGCCAACGGCCACTGGCCCGGTGCCACCCGCGACCGGGGCAGGCGAGCAGGTGCCATGACCACGGCCACCGGCACCCCGGCGGGCCGGGTGCCGGCCCGGACCCCGGCCACCCGGGTCGCTGCTGGCCCTGCCCGCCCCGACCATGCCACGGCCCCTCGACCCCGAGGGGCCTTTTGTTGTGCCCGAGCGGCCGGCGCCGGCCAGTCGTCCCCGAGGAGGGGGTCCGGGGGGAGGACACCTCCCGGCCTGCTGGCCAGGTGCTCGCCCTGAGCCCGTGGTGCAGTTGGGGCGCGATGCCGCCCCGTCCAGCCCCGAATGTCCGGCACCCCGGTACGGCGGTATCTACGGAGCGCCACGACCTGCGAGAACACGAGATGGCGCGGCGCTTGGCCGGTCGTCCATGGTAAGGGCTCGCCGCTCTACAACATTGGCATTCCAGAAGGAGCCTGCCCAGGCCAGACGGGGTCGAGCTTGCACAAGTTATCGAGCGGCGGGCCCTAAGGATGGTGTCGGCGGTCGTAGTGGCCGGAGACATCCACGAAGAAGTCACCTTCTCAGGCCACATAACTTCGTCCCTGACGGTCCCGCGTGAGCTGGGAAGACGCAGGTTGGCATGGCGCTAACCCCCAACCCAATGATAAGGATGGGGCCACCCTCGACGGCCGGAATCTCGTTTGCGGCCGGGGTTTGCTGCTGCTGCTGCTGATCCTCGCTGGCGGACCGAGCGCGCGGTAGGCTGATGGCGGAGTCGACGACTAGCAAGCCGGCCGGGCAGGGTGTCGCCTGCGGCCGACGGCGTTGTGCGCGGCATCGACGCGACCGGATACGCCGGCAGGAGGCGACGGCGGCGACCAGCGGCCGGATGGAAGGGGACTGCCATGGCGGGGAAGTTCGGCCTTGATCCTCATCGGCTGGAAGACGAGGCGCTGGAGCGCGAGCTCCGTTACCTGTACGCGACCCGCGAGGAGACCTTCTTCCACGGCACCCGCCAGGCGCTCCTGA
>WNGB01015640.1_pt1 | contig 10020 bp, 10 predicted proteins | sample 5400681 | NCBI WGS metagenome assembly WNGB01 (sample SAMN13153367, study PRJNA577476) | soil metagenome | isolation source: 115 cm soil or saprolite under grassland replicate 2 | place: USA:California | collected 2016-06-15
TTCCCGACGCCTGCACGGCCTGCCAGAGCTCCATCGTCAGCGCCAGCGACAGCACCATGATCGCGAGCGGGGTCCAGACGGCGAGCGGGAACGGCCAGACACGGTCGGCGAGCAGAGTCACCGGCGCGGCCAGAGCCGCGAAATTGGTTCCGCACCGTGGAGAGAACCGCGATGGGCGAGCTTCGCCTTCCCAGGTCGCCACGAGCCGGCGTTCCTCGGCGGCGGCGATTGCCCGGTGCTCGGCCCCGTGCAGCGCGAGCGTCCGTCCGCGGAAGAGCAGGACGAGCAGGGCGAGCGTCAGAGTCACCCCCGCGATGAGGCTGATCCGGTGCGGCAGGAAGACGAGCCCGAACGACAGCACGATGGCCGCGAGCAGGCCGATCCGCTCGATCCGCCGCGCCGTGCCGGTGCGGCGGACGATTGGCGAGAGCGCGAGCGCGAGTCGCGCCAGTCCACGAACGAGCGGGATCCTGGCAACGAGCCTCGGCGGGCGCGGCATCGCCCCTTCGACCAGGCGCCCGTCCGTCCCCGAAAAAGCCCAGAAGCGCTCGCTCGCGATCACCACCCCGTTGGGCCGGGCCATTCCTCCCAGGCGTGGAAGCGCGCTGGAAGCGTCAGCCGAGGTAAACGACGGCGGCACGGAGAAAGCATGCCGCCCCGGTCACCGGCCCGCAATGGGCCGACGGACCTATCTCACGTGGAGGCGGGTCCTACCAGTAGCCGCGCGAGAAGAATCCCAGCAGCGCGAGCACCAGGATGATGATCAGGAGTATCCAGAGAACGTCCATGGAAGGCGAGTTCCCTCCCCATTGGAGCCCCAAACAACGCGATGCCGGAGAGTCGAAGGAGGGGAGTGGCCCGGCTTTGCCGGCCACTCCGGTCTCGGGCAGCTGGAAACAGACCCGCGAAGGAGAGACCGGCCCTGACAGACCAAGAGAGCCGCGGGAAGGCGGCCCTCTTGTCGAGAGAGGCGGGACGAGTTTCATGACCCCACGTCGCCGGTCCCCTCTCTCCTACTCCAGACGCGCCCGGCGCTTGGCGGTTAGGCCTGCGCGGTAAGAATTAGGTAAGGGTTCGGCGAGCACCTCCGCCATCCAGCGCTCCGCCTCGCGGACGAGCACCGGGTACGTTTCCAGCGTGTAATAGGACAGGGCAATCAGCGCCTGGGAGAGCGCCCAGCCGCGACTCCGCGCCCAGGTCGCCTCGTCGACCGAGAGCTCGGCCCGGAAGATGTCGCGCGTGTCCGCGGTGAGCATCTTCCATGCGACCATTACCTCGCACGCGGGGTCGCCCACACCAAGACAGCCGAAATCAATGACGGCGCTGAGCCGTCCTCGTTCGACCAGCAGGTTTCGAGAGTCGAGGTCTCCGTGGATCCAAACCGGCGGGCGCTCCCATCCCGGAGCCCGCAGGGCTGCTTCCCATGCTGCGGTCACAGCTCCGACGTCGATCGTGGCGCTCAGGGAGGCAATCGAAGCGCGCACCGGCTCGTCTCGCATCGCCAGCGGCACGCCGCGAAACGAATTGTGCTCCCCGGGCGGCGGCCCCTCTGTGGGGTCGACCCGCTGCAGAGCCGCAATGAACTGCGCCAGGTCGATCGCCGCCCGGCCGAGATCGGCGATGCGCTCGGCGGTCGCGGTCTCGCCCTTGAGCCAGGAGTAGATGGACCAGGCGAAGGGATAGCCTTCGGCGGGCTCCCCGATTCCGAGCGGAACGGGGATGGCAAGCGGCAGGACCGGCGCCAGTCTCGGCAGCCACCGTTGCTCCTTCTTCAGTTGCTCGCCGCTGTTCTCTTGCCTGCGGGGTAGCCGCACGACCATGTCGTCCCCGAGCCGATAGAGCGCGTTGTCCGTGCCCCAGAAGGGCGCGGCCTGGATCGGGAGTGCTGCCCAGTGCGGAAATTGCGACGCGAGCAGCCGCCCGACGAGAGAAACGTCGGTGTGCACCTCGTCTACGTGCATCTTTCCCCTGGGCATGGGCGATGGGCCCGCCTGGATTCGAACCAGGGACACACGGATTATGAGTCCGCTGCTCTAACCGCTGAGCTACAGGCCCTACTCCAGTGGAAACGGTATCGCCCCCGCCTGCGGCACGCACTGCCGCTTCGGTGCCTACAATGCCGCCCGTGAAGGTCTTCCAGCTGGAGCGGACCCTCAGGACGACGGGCGGCCTCACCGTCACCGACATCACCGACGACGTGAACGACGCGGTCCGGGAGAGCGGCATCTCCGACGGGATCGCCTGCATCTACTCCCCGCACACGACCTGCTGTGTGCGCGTGAACGAGTTCGAGAGCGGCTTCCTCGAGGACTTCACCGGCCTACTGCGCAAGCTCGTGCCGAGCGAGTCCTACTACGCGCACGACGACTGGGACCGGCGGACGGAGAACATCTGCGTGGAGGACATGGAGGTCGGCAACGGGCACTCGCACTGCATGGCGATGCTGCTCGGCACCGCCGGCGAGTCCGTGCCCGTGCGCGAAGGCGAGCTGCAGCTCGGCACCTGGCAGCGCGTCCTCTTCATCGAGCTGGACCGCGAGCGCGACCGGCGCTGGCTCGTCCAGGTCGTCGGCACCTGACGCGCGTCACGGTCCTGATCGACGCGCGGAACGTCCTGCGCTCGAAGTGGCCGAACATTCCCGAGGACGAGCTGGTCGAGCGCTGCCGGGCGTGGGCGAAGGAGCAGGACGTGGATGTTGTGATCGTCTTCGACGGGACGGCGCCGGGCGGCACCGTCGGTGAACAAGAGCTGGACGCGGGCTGCACCCTGGTTGGCACCGGCCGCAAGGAGAGCGCGGACGACTGGCTGGCGCGCTCCGCTCCGCGCTACGAGCACTACTGGCTGGTCACGTCGGATCGCGAGCTGCGAGAGCGGGCCGGAGAGGGCGCAGAGCGGACGATCGGCGGCGGCGGCTTCGCTCGAGATCTGCCGTAGTTACGCGGGCCGGACGACCGCATGCCAGTTCACCTGTGCCGTCGCGGTTTCCCCACGGCTCAGCCTGATGTGCACCCTGGGAATGTCCTGCCCGAATCGAACAGTGTTGCCCTTCAGGAGCGCTCGCACGTTGACGTGCGAGCCCAACCACGTGTTGAACTGGTAGCCGAACCAGATGTCCTTTGCGATGTCCAGGTTCATCCGCCCGACATTGCCGCTCGTCGTGGAGGCGAAGTCGCCCTTGGTCGGGCCGCTTCGCGGGTGCTGTGAGTTCTTCGCGGCCTTGTCGCAGTATTCGAGGTGCGTGAAGACAGAGGAGCTGGCGGCCAGCGGGATCAGGAGCGCCCCGTGCCCCTGAAAGCCGTGTATTCCGCCCCACACCGGCAGGAAGCGCCGCGGCGGTGGCGGCTGCGGATGGCGGGGATCCAGATTCGTCATGCCCAACCAGACGGGAGTCGAGCCTCGGGTCTTGACGACCATCCGCTTGTCCGAATAGGACGTGATCTTCTTCGTCGGGAATGAGCACGTGTAGGACTGCTCCCAGTGCACGTACGACCTGAGCTTCAGCGTGAGGAGGAAGCGGTTCCGCACGGAGTGCGCCGAGGGTGCCGCAGCTGCCGCCGCGCAGACCCCCAGGATCGCGACGGCCGCGAGAGCCCATGAGCTGAAGCGGGTTCGCATCGCCTGGGACTGTATTGCGGAGAGCGGGATCTTTCAAGAGCCGCGGGACTTGCCCTAGCTGACGACGACGCGAACGCGCTGCACGGCGTTGTTCACGTAGCCGCCGAGATTCCAGTCCGGCTCGAGCGGCTGCTCGTTGCCGGCCTCGTCGCGGGCGCGCGAGCAGAGCTCGTAGGTGCCGGCGGCGGGAGGCTCCCAGCGGTAGCTCCAGGAACGCCACGCCCAAGCCGAGTCCGCCTCCTGGCCCAGCTCAGCCTCGTTCCAGTTCTCGCCCCCGTCGGCGCTGACCTCGACCCCGGCGACCGGCGACGTCCCGGACCAGGCGCGGCCCTCGAGCAGACAAGGCTCGAGCGGGACGTTTCGCTCGCGCGTCAGGAACTCGGGCTGACCCGGCGGGATCATCAGCGAGCGCGGCAGCATCCGGTCGAGCGGGCGGCCTTCTTCGTCCTCCTCGAGGCGCAGCCGGTAGGCGGTGCTCTGCTGATAGCCCTCGAAGGGACGGTCGACCGCCTCGATCCGAGCCAGCCATTTCACGTTCGTCATCCCGTACCAGCCTGGGACCACGAGTCGAAGCGGAAAGCCGTGCTGCGGCGGCAGCGGCTCGCCGTTCATCTCGTAAGCGAGCAGAACCTCGTCACGCAGCGCCTCCTCGCGCGGAAGGCTGCGCTGGAAGCTCTGGGGCACGCCGCCCTCGACGCCCCGGTCGAGACCGGTGAAGAGGATCTCGACCGCCTCGTCGGCGAGCCCGGCCTCCTCCAGCAGCGGTCGCAGCGGAGTACCCCGCCAGCGCGCGGTCCCGACCGCCTCGAGCAGCCACGGCTGGCTGATCGGCCGTCGCTCCAGCCGCGCGCGGCCGTTGCCCGCACATTCCATCGTCACGACGAGCTCCTCGGCGGGCCGGGAGCGGATGTCCGCGAGGCTCAGCTCGAGCGGCCGCTCCACCAGGCCGCCGATCTCGAGCTTCCAGCTTTCCGGCTCGACGACGGGGATGTCGTAGTGGATCAGCAGGTAGTGGAGGCCGACCGGCGTGATCGGATAACGAAGCGCCTCCAGCGGCATGCCGTGGTTGCGGGTGGCGAGCTGAAGCTCCTCGAGAGTGATGCCTGCGCCGGGCTCTGCGATCTCACGCGCCACGAGGCGCGACGATAGACGAATATTCCGACATGAGCCTTCGGCGCTACGCGCTGGAGCGGATCGTGGCGACAGTCGGCGTGCTCTTTCTCGCGCTTGTCGTCGTCTTCCTCATCTGCCACGTCGCCGGCCCGCCGAAGCTTGGGCCAGGCCCGCAGGTGGATTCGAACTATTTGCGTTACGCGCACGAGAGCTTCGGTGACTACCTCTGGCGGCTCATCGCTCACCAGTCATTCGCTCGTCCGTTTTTCAGCGATGCGAGCGTGGCCAGTTTGATCTTTAAGGCCAGCACAGTCACCCTGTCCCTGGTGGGGTGGGCCCTATTCCTGGGTCTACTGGTGGCCGTGCCCCTGGGCGTGTTGTGGGACCGCCGACCGCGGTGGACCGTCCGCCCGGCCTCGGTCTTCGTGTACCTCGCTATTTCAGCTCAGCTGATCTGGGTGGGTCTCTGGGCGAGTTACCTCCTCGGATACAGGACGCATGTCTTTCCACTCGCCGACTACGCGGACTTCTTCAACCCACCCCACGGCCAGCCGGGCGGGCCAATCCAGTGGGCCTATCACCTGATCCTTCCTGGGCTCGTGCTCGGACTTCCGGTCGCGGCGATCTACACGCGCGTCATACGAGCCCTCTCGCGGAACGTGCGCCACGCCGGCGCCGAAGCGGCGCCCGCAGACCGGGCGGAGGCCGTTCGGAACGCGCGCTCGGCCGCTTTCGTCGTGCTCCTCAAGGGCCTTCTCCGGGACGTCGGTTTCCTCATCGGGTTGGCGGTGTTCGTGGAGTCCGTGTTCCAGCTTCCGGGGCTCGCTCGCCTCGTCCTCGTCGGTGACACGCCGGTCGTCGAGGGCGCTCTCATCGTCGCGACCCTTGTCGCCGTGGCGATTCACCTGGCCGGCAATCTGATCGGCGGCGCCGTCAGCGAACAGTGGCGTGCAGGCTCGTAAGAGGAATGCGAGGGACCCGGAAGCGCTTCCCGAGCCCCTCGCCGGGGAGAAAGTCGAGCTAAGGGTGCCCGACCGCGGGCAGTGCCAAACGTTTAGGCCTGCAACGCGGTGAGGGGATCCGCGTGCGTGCCGCCAGCGAAGCGACGTTCGAGACGCAAAGGCGTCCGTCCTGGCCCTCCTCTCGCCGCGTCGGTACGGGAAAGATCGCTACCAGATCACCGCGGTCGGGACGACGGTAAGTAGCGATGGCCAACCTCTGGTGGAAGTGGACGCCCTCTTCATTACGGAACAACTTCACAACGCCCTGGCATCCCAGCCAGCGGGACTGATCAGAATTGTCCCGTGGCTACGGCCCGTGTCCGGCTAGCTGCGTCTGGGCCTGGCCCGTTCGCGCTGTAACTGCTGCGCTGGAAACGCTGAGGTGGGCGGAACCAGACATTGCGCAAATCACGCTGTGAGGGCTGAGCCAATGTCGTTCGGCTAAGGGCCTACACGCATGGTTTAGCGGTTCGCGCGCGGGCTCCAGCTCGGTGCGGCGTACCAGGTGAGGAGCTGCGGATCGCCAGCGATCACCTTGGAGTCGCTCCCGTCGGAATTGACCCTGAGCACGGAAGTCCCCTCCGCATTCTCGATCACCCGGCCGCGCTGATAGACGATCTCACTCCCGTCCGGCGACCAAGAAGGTGAGCCCTCGTTCAAGTCCTTTGTTCGCGTGAGGCGCACGAAGTGACTTCCGTTGACCGAGGCGACGTACAGCTCGTTCGCGAAGAAGGTGCGATCGCCGTAGGAGAGCGTGCCGTTCTTGTCTCGGTCGCTAGCGAAGGCGATCTTGCGTCCGTCCGGAGACCAGGCCGCATCCGAGGCATGGTCGGCAAACCTCCGCAGGCCGGAGCCGTCGCGACGGATGATGTAGATCGCGCTCCGAAAGAATTCCGCACCGCCTACCCAATGCCTTCGCGTGAAAGCAAGCCGTGACCCATCCGGCGCCCAGCTGGCAGGGAGGTCGAGATTTCCCGCCGAAGCCGGCAGGAGCTCGCGAAGCCCCCTTCCGTTCGATTCGATGACCCAGAGAGACGACGACAGCGGAAAGCCGTTGCCACGGGCATGTTTGGCAAAGGCGATCGTGCGGCCGTCCGGTGCCCAGCTCGGCGCTAACGCGCGGCCGGTGTGCGTGAGTCTTCTGAACCGTCCCGTCCTCGTATCGAGCACGTAGACATCGCTCGGCGCGATGCGCCCGTGGCTCCTCGTCAGATCCACGGCCAGGGCGAGGTGACGATCATCCGGCGCCCAGCTGCCCCGGCCGAAGAGCACAGGCTCGAGGCCGCCACGGACTGAGTCTCCGGTAAGAAGGCGCGACGCGGATCCGTCCGTCGCGCTGACGACGACGTCATACCGCGGCGGGCTGCCGGCGCGCAACCGAAGCATCGCGATCTGTCCGGGCGCGCTTGCTTTGTCGCATCCCGTGAGCGCCAGGATCGACCACAGAGCAAGGAGAGTCAGGACCTGTATCGGAATGGCTATCCGGCGCGACGTAGGCACGCTTGTATTCAACCTCAGCTCTGGTGTATGCTCGGGCACAAGATAGTGAGCAAACTTACTATCAGACTCGCGTCTGGGGCGACAGTCTTCATTGCTTTTACGCGTACGGCGGCCGCGTGAAGAACCAACTCGAATATCACACCGGCTGGATCGACACGTCGGCAAGCACGCAGTAACTTCTCAACACACGGCAACTGCTACGCACAAGAGTGGCAGCGCGCGAGCAGTTCCTCCGCCCCCCGCTACCACATCCGCGTCAAAGGCATCCCCGACTACGACACGTACGAGGGGTGGACGGCGGTCGGTGACCCACACCATGAGCATGACAGCCCCGTCTGCGGCCACGCCATCGACGGGAATAACACATCGCCGTACGGAAGCGGCTACGACCTGGCCCGCCACACGCTTCGAGTGGCGTTCCAGGACGGTGGCCACGCGTGGAGCAAGGTTTACTGGGGGAACACCGACTACATGGAGCAGTGCGACAGCAGCCTGGTGTCCTCCGATGGCTACGTCATCTGGATGCACATCCATGACTACTTCCACTAGCGAGAGGCAGCCACGATGCGGATGAGGACGAAGCTTCTCGTCGCCGCCGCGTCTCTTGCCCTCGCCGCCGCCGCGAGCGCGATCATCCTGACCCGTCATGCGGAGGCGACGGCGTCCCCGACTCCGAAGGGCAACTTCAGCCTCGCGGCGGCGCGCGCGTTCTCCGACTTCCCCGTCTATTACGCAGGCGATTCCTTCGAGGAGCTGCCTCTTGTTGCCGTGCAGCGCGATGTAACCGGGTTTTCGAACGACGTCGGCTTCATCTACGGCACTTGCCAGCCGACCTACGACGCCGGTTGCGCGCCTCCGCTTGTGATTCAGGTCTGGCCCGCCTGCATCCGCAACCCTGCCTTGTACGCCGCCGCGGGTTCGATGGGAATTCCCTCGGAGCCTGCAACGGTCCGCGGCGTCCCCTCGGCGTATTTCGAGGACGGTGAGCGCCTCGAGATTCAAACCGGGGTCTCGACGATCGCCATCTTCGGGAGCGACAAGGCTGAGGTCACCCGAGCAGCGGAGGCACTTAAGGGAGTCAACCTCGACGCTGGCGCCACGGAAGAGTTGCCCCAGCCCGCTCCGGGGGCGCTGACGGGGAAGCTCCGGTGCGGGCCGTGACCGCGGGGCATTCCCTTGCCACGCTCGATCTCGCCGACGCTCCTTCGGCTTGAGCGATTCCCTCCTGATGTAAGAAAGACCGGCCGGGCAAGCGATCAATCTACCGCCTGCCCACACGGCGGTTTGTCCTAGTCCGAAGAAGTGGTCCTCAGGGGGAGTTCTTTCAAACCCTCCGGGTCCCCTCAACAGTCTGATCGAACGAAGCCACCCGTAGTAGGACCCTCGCAAACGCCCTACTTTGTGTCTTATCTTCTCGGTCCAAGCTGCTCATGGTTCCGTCGAACCCTCAGTCCCGCCGCCGCGCGGTCGGCTGAGGACCAGCGTTGGCTGCAACTTGCCGAGGAGCTGGTAGGCCTCCCAATGCAAGTTGGCTTCGACATAGTCGTAGACGTCCTCGCCATATCTCTCCACGACTGTGTTGCGCTGTCGACGCAGTCGTGAGAGCCTAAGGAGCGCTCGGGAGGCCGGCCTTGTTCGCTCCTCTGCATACTCACGCCACTCCGTCCCGACAACGTCCTTGCGCTCAACCGCTAAGCCGGCGTTCTCAAACGCGTCTTTCGACGCTAGTTTCAATCAAGTTCCCGGCCACGTTGCCAAGATGGTGGTTCAACATCTCCGCTTCCTTGGGCTCGAGACGATCGGTGACGAAGACCGTGTAGACCAGCATGTGGCCATCCGGCTTGAGTACACGAGCTAGCTCACTTACGGCGGCGTCGAGCTCGTCGACCTGCTCGACGACGTCGCGGCACCAAACGAAGTCGAAGTGGCCATCGGGATAAGGAAGCTCCTGCATGACCCCCAACAAGACCTCGATGCGCCCTGAGAGCCCTGCAGCCGCGACGGCGGCGTTCGCGCGCTCGATGTGCACGTTCACCGGATCGATGCCGACACCTGACGCATCATGCGCCTGCACGAGCCGAATCAGATGCTGAGCGTCACGACAACCGCCATCAAGGATCATCGAGTCCGCGGTTAGGTATTCACTGGCAACCTCATAGAGTGAGTCAGGACCGCGAGGGTCGAGACTCTGATCGAGAAAGTCATACACACGCCACGTCTGCTCGCTGTAGACGCGCGCCAACTGATCTCGGTTGCCCGGGGCTCCCTTCTCGGTACTCATGAAGACAGTTTATGCCTTAGTCGTCATTTCTGACAACATACGAATCTATGGTGGTCCTCAGGGGAGTTCTTTCAAACCCTCCTGCACAGCTCGAGTAGCTGCTTCTGCCCGGGTAGCACACAGCATCTCACGCGTCAGAGCGAGCTCGATCCTGCGCCGCTGCGTCCCGTAACCTTCGCCGATGACCGGCGCCTCCGCCCCTATGCCTGGCGAAGCATCGAGCGGACGAGAACGAACGCTGCCGGGCCTGATTCGGTATTTCCTCGGGCTGGGATCGTTCGGCTTTGGCGGTCCGATCGCGCTCGCCGGCTACATGCGCCGCGATCTCGTCGAGAAGCGGGGTTGGTACAGCGAGGACGAGTACCGACAGGGACTGGCGATTGCGCAGACAATGCCGGGGCCGCTCGCCGCGCAACTCGCAATGTGGCTCGGCTACCTGGAGCGCGGCGCTCTGGGCGCATTCCTCGTCGCGCTCCCTTTCATCATTCCACCGTTCCTGCTCGTAACGGC
>WNGB01016919.1_pt1 | contig 10020 bp, 8 predicted proteins | sample 5400681 | NCBI WGS metagenome assembly WNGB01 (sample SAMN13153367, study PRJNA577476) | soil metagenome | isolation source: 115 cm soil or saprolite under grassland replicate 2 | place: USA:California | collected 2016-06-15
GAGACCGGTAGTGGCGTCGTCCTATTCAGCAGTATCAATGCGCCTCTCGTGCCACGCGAGCCGTCGCTGACGGTGCCGCGGTTCGAGGAGTGCCGCTTCGAGGCACGTGTGGAGCCGACGCTGCCGCCTTACGAGTCGCCGGAGCTCGAGTCGCTCGGTTTCGCGCGTGATCCGACTGGCTTCTTGCCGCAAGAACCTTGGCAACGCTATCTCGACGTCGCAGAGGCGTTAGCCAGACCGTATGGAGGCCTCGAGTCGGTGCACCGCGTGCTCGGTTATCCGCATCAGGTCCAAGGTGCACTACAGGCGTACTGCCCGTCACGCTCGTCCGACTGGCGGCTGCTGCTCCAACTCGACAGCGATCGCAACGCCGGCGTCGGCTGCGGCGACGCGGGCACGTTGTATTTCATGATTCGCCAGGATGATCTGGCCGCGGCTCGGTTCGACAACACCTACTTCGTTGAGCAGTGCTGCTGACCTGACCAGGCGCGCGTGCGCCATTTGTTCAGTTCGAGATTAGGCTGAGCACGGGACACAATTTAGTGTCGAAGTCGCACTCGGGCACGAATATGCTGCTCGCAGCCTGCCGCACTGAGCGCTCGTGAGTCGTGAGTTCAGTCCGAAGACAATTGCGAGGTCCCCCCGCACAGGGATTAGTCCGGGTCACACGATCGGGTCCTTTGACGCCTACTCAACGACAGCGTTTGCAATGAGCGTGGCCGAATCCCGCCATCACAGCCTCAGCAAAACCTGCCACTAACACACGGGCTGCGTGTTCGCTGACTTTGAGCTTGACGATTTATGACCCAGCCTTGCCTCGACTGGGAGCGGCACGCCGCCACAACAATTGCGCGGTCTGAAGTGCACCTGCGATGACCAGGGGCGCGCTACTGAGCGCGAGTTCATCGGCGGTCAGTTGTACGAATCGGACCTGATCAGTCCCCACCCGTGGCTGCCGACGCGACGACGGTGGGGACCGTCCACAAGATGCTCAGCATGACCTCGTGCTCGAATGAAGCTACTGGCGGGCGGACTCAGCCACTCGCCGATAGAACCGGCGGGCCTCATCGAGGACCGCGACGAAGTCGCCGAAATGCGCGCTGCGAGTTGCCACATCGAAGTGGCCGTGCGTGTCTACGAACTGCTCGAGCGTATTCAGAAAGTCGAGACACCAGTGCGCGGCGGCGGCACGCGAAACTCGCTGCCCCGCGACGTCCACATACACCGGCGAGGTGTGCGCAAGTACGGACCGATCCAGTGTATTTGGATGACCGCTGCCACGCGCCACCGCCGCGATCCAGAGTGGTCCGTCCTGAAGCGTAGTAGTGAACTGGAGTTCGTCTGCTGCGTCGCCTTCGGCCAGGACGCCGTCGGGTCCGACCAGCGTCAGTCGTTCGGCGCCGGGCCCGCGCACCCGCGCGCGGATGTTGAGACTGTCACCCGGTGCCAGGTCGAGCACGGCGCCCGGCCCGCATCCATTCACGCTCAACGTGAGCCACGGCCCATTGGTGACAAACGTGCGGCCCGCGCGGATGGCGTCCTTGAACCCGGCCACCGAAAGTGACTGCTCGCCAAGCTGCGCATACACACGCGCCCAGCCGGGCGGGTTGGAGATCACCCCAAAATGTGAGAAGGACAGGAAAGTATCGGTGCCGGCGGTCGCCGCGAGCCGCAGACCACACGACAACAGGCGGTGATACAAGAAGATCGCGCCCCTCATGGTTGAACGGCGAGATGAGCTCGACGGAGTCCACGAGGCCGAGCGCTGCATCCGCGACCAATTCTCGAGCCTCGACCGAACGCGGGTTCTGGAAAAACCCGTTGGTGGATCCATCATCGGGAAATGCTTGCATCGCCGGGTGCGCGTACCCAACCGCGGCACCTAGCCCGCGCAACTCCTCACATGCGACGTTATTGGGTGGCCAGTCCTCCGGCAGATCTGAGCGCTCCTGGCCAGCGTAATAGCGAGTTGGAGGACCGCTCGGCCCCAGCGCATGCACGTGGCCGAGCAGGTCGTTGCGGTACTCGACGCCCATGCTCGCCACCGCATTATCGGTCGACCACGGCAGATCGGTGCCCGCAAACTGCTCGAGCATTTCGCGGTCGTAGACAAACGACGTCGCACCGTTTGCAGCCATCACGTTAGCCAGGTGGAGCCCCTCGCCCAACTGCATGCGCGCCACGTCGCGCGGCGTGCACACGAGGTCGCCGCTGTAATTCATGTGGATGTGCAGGTCGCCGCCGTACCAGCCCTCGGCTGATGGGTCGAACACGTGCCGCGGGTCGCATTCCACAACTGATACGTTGTCCGCCGATGGGAGAACGTCCATTTCCATTCGCTCGAACTCGAGACCACGAGCGCACACCACGTGCAGTGACTCGGCGGGCACGCGGAGGGTTACGTCCTGTCCATGGAAGAACGGCTGGTGCAGGACATCCCACTTCGCCAGGACGTCATCCGGGAACCAGGCGCCGCCGCTCGCATCCGTCACCGACCAGCGCGCGCAACGTGGCGACGACAGCCGTAACTCGGCCCCGACTGACGTTCGGATGGCGCCCTCGACCTCCAGCGTTCTGCCGTCGAGCGCCACGGTGAACACTCCATCTGCGCCGTCGAGTTCGATCGTCTCGACCGCGGCGCCCACTGGAGCGATGTGCACGTCGCGGCCAGCGACGGTCACGAGCAGCGCGGCATCGGCGGCGGAATCGACGACCACGTCGATCTTGATGGTGCGGCCCGCGATCGCCGGTCGGGCCGGGCCAATCTCGGCGCGCAGGCTCCGATTCCCGTCCACGTGCACGACGACGACGCCCGACGGAACATACGTGCCAATCACGGACCGAATGGCCTTCGCCCAATCGCCCGTGGCCATAAAGGCGTCGTTCAGCGGGCCGTACTGGGAGAAGCGAGCCCAGCGCGCGACGTCGATCTGCTCATCGCCCCAATCCCAGCCGCGATCGTCGAGGAGTTTGCGATAACGGGCCAACGCTTCGATCACCTCCGCCGGCAGTTCCAGCGTCTTGGTCTCCTGGCAGCACATGGCCTAGAGACCTGCTTCCTACCGTACGGCTCGCCTTGCCACAGGAAAATGACGCTGCCGTCCGGCTGCACTCGGAACTCGACCGGCACTTCGTCGCACGACCCCTGGTCGCACAGTATGACGAACTGCGTATCGCTCATTGGCACGAACTCCACCTCCGTCCCAGCGGCGAAGCCAAACAGTTTCTCGCTCTGGCGGTACACACGGAGTGCACCTTGCGCCGTGGTGTACTCACCGACATAGCGGGACCATACGGAGCGATCCGCGGTAAAGGTCGTGTGCCGCCAATCGGGCGGCGTCGGGCGTGCAGCCGGCTCACCGCCAAGGATGATGCTGAGTGTGTCCTGGGCAATCTCAGACTTCTCGGCACTGCTCATGTTCGCCAGCACACCGACAGCTATGCGTTGGGCCGGTGCGAGGAGGAACTGTGACCCGGAGCTGCCGGAGGTCTGGCTGGGAATGGCCAGGTCTCCACCGTGATAGACGAAGTGCACGCCATCCTCGGTGTGGATGCCCCAACCCAGGCCATACTCGTTCTGGCCAGTGGCCGGTTGGGCGGTCCACATCTGGTCGAGCGAGCCAGACGAGATAATCGGACTACCATCGACGGCACCGCCGTTCAAGAGCATCACAAAGTAGCGGCCGACGTCGTTCGCGGTGGTGATCAACATGCCCGCCGGCCCATACCCGCGGCTGAATGGAACTGGCCCGGAGGTCACGACACCACTTCGCTTTGTGTATCCGTCTGCCAGGCCCAACTCGGCGGCGACAGTTGGATCGAACGTGGTCCGCTGCATGCCAAGTGGGACCAAGACATGCGTGCTCAGGTAGTCCTCATAGGGCATGCCCGAGACCTTCTGTACGACCAGTCCAGCAATGCTGTAGCCGTCGTTGGCATATTCATAGGCGGCGCCAGGAGCGGCGTGCAGCTTGACGCTGGACAGCGCTGCGACATGCCGCTCGAGCGCCTGCTCGTCCTGAGCACCATCGGCTCCGAAGCTTTGCGGAATCCCAGCCGTATGCGACAGCAGCTGGCGGACTGTGATGTCCTGGGCCCGCACGTCGTCCATGCTGAACTCCGGCACGTAGCTCACGACTGGTGCATCTAGTTCCACCAGACCCTGCTCGACCAACTGCATCAGCGCCAGAGCAGTGAGACCTTTGGTATTCGAGGCAACCCCGATGGGTGTGTCCGGAGTCATCGGCGTGCGTGAGTCCAGACTGGCGAACCCATAGCCACGACTGAGAATGACCTGGTCGCCCGCGACCACCACCAGTGATACGCCAGGGGTGCGGAGGTTGGGCATCCGTCCGCGCATGTAGTTGTCCACTCTGGACGCCACGTCCTGGGTGGCGGGCGGTGGGGCCGCACTCGCCGAGAGCGGCATGAGCGCCGCCATTAAAGCGACAAGGCTCAGAAACTGATTCATCAATGTCTCCTCTTTCGTTGCCGCGGTTAACGCTGCCGGATGGAACCGCTACCCGAGATCTGCTTCGTCAGTAATGGAGCGCCGACGTACTCCACTGAGCCGGAGCCGCTGACCTGGGCATCGAGTGTGCGCACGGCGTGCACGACTGCCCCGCCGGCTCCGCTCACGGTGATGGCGACATCCTGGCTGCGCAATGAGTCGGCGCGATAGCTTGCCGAGCCTGACACCTTGATGTCCTGCCGGCCGACCGTGCCCGCCGTCGTTACGCTGCCCGACCCACTGAGAATGACCTCCAGTGTGTCGTTGTCGAGATCAATGGCATCGGTGCTGCCCGATCCAGAGACCGTCAATCCGTCGACACTTTTGACCGTCAGCGTGTACACAATCGGCAATGTCGATTCGAGGCGAGTCCCGGGGTTCGGCCTCAGGTTGAGCCGGCCATCATCGCTGCGCGTCTCAATGTTCGGCAGAATGTTTGATTCCGCTTCGAGGATCAGCGACTCCGTGCCTGTCTGACGGAGGCGCAGCAAGCCTGTACCCGAGAGGCTCACCGCGTGAAAGCCAGTCACGGAACGCGATTCGGACACCACGTGCCCGTTACCACGGATAACTGTCTCCAGGGCACAGCCGCTCGCGATGATCCCGAGCGCGGTGCACGACAGCAACAGACGCAGTCTCATACTCGTGCTCCGTTCGCATGGTTTGACATGCTCAGCTCGAGGATTTGCTTCGTCATCCGTAGGATCTCCTTGTTCTGCAGATCCGCCGCCTGCACGGTTGCCCACTTCTCGTCCGCAATGACCTGGCGCTTTTCGTCCGCGCGGTTCTGACTGATTAACAGGAACGTGGACAGGAAGATCGACTCCAGTGAGACGATCATGGTTAGCAGGCCGTATGGATAGTGCTCGACCTGTAGGAGGATCCACAGGGCAAACCAGATGATGTGGATGTAGACAAAGCGCATCGAGCCGGCGAAGCGCGTGATCGCGTCGGCGATACGGTTCTCGGCGGCTTGCGCGCGCTCCTGCCGGTACTGGAGCAACGCTGGATTCGTTGGTGCTGGAAACAGCCGGTGGCTCACGGGGGTCCTGCTGTCAGCGTCTCAGGCGGGCACGGCCTGACCGTGGTCAGCCGCGGTGGCGAGGTGATGACGGTGCTGGCGCAACCGCACAGCGAGGCCAATCAGCGTGATGCCAAAGGCGATGGCGTAGATCCCGATCAGCAGCATCACGACAATCGCGCTCTGCTGCGGAAAGGCCGCCACGTAAATCCCGAACGCAATCGAAATCAGCCCGCTCAGCACAAGCAGCCATTCGTTCTTGAGTTCGCGGCGGAGTCTCACTGCCGTCGCGATCTGCAGTCCGCCTGTCACAACAGCGCGGAATCCGATTAGCCACAACAGCACGAACACGGTGACGTTGGGCCAGACAAACGTGACGATGCCCGTGACGACGCCAACGATCCCTTCGACGAGCAACGTCCTACGTCGATCGTTCTCGGCCCTACCGCCCGCGAGAGCTCCGGCAAGCGCGAACAGGCCATCGAAAATCGCATATGCGCCAAACAGCGCGACCAGCACGCTCAGCGTGGCATCCGGCTTGAGCAACGCGACTGCTCCAAAAGCAACCGCGAACAGGCCGCGCAGCGCGACCACCCACCAGTAGCGGGACAGTGTTTCCAACATGCTTCGTTACCTCTCGCTCATTTGTGTGTTTTTTGAACGCTGGCGCAGTCCTGCGCGGCAGCGCGATCGAGATCTTCGATGGCTTGACTTACTCTGAGTCGCACGGCAGCCGACGCAGCTGCGTCTCGAAACTCCGCGAGTTGAGAACGCGCGACCGCCAGGCAGTCCTCGAGCTCGGCGCGCTGGGTGGACGCGGCCGCGTGCAAGTAGGCAGCCCAGGCATCAAGCTCGGCTTGGACTGCACTAACAAATGCGGCATCTCCGATGGCCACGTCGGCGTCGAGCCGGGCGGTTGAAATTGCAATCTGTGTCTCAAGTTCCAGCAGTTCGCGCCGCAATTGAGCGGAGCACTCCGTCCAGGCCGCTTGACCCGCTTCGCGTACCTGGCGCACTCGGCCACGGACGCGCGCTTCATGGGCTCGCAACGCGTCTATGCGCCAGAACGTTCGCCCGTTGACCAGGCCGTGTCCATCGCGCACCCTGGCGACGATGCCGTCGATCTGCTCGCCGGCTTGGCCGAGGCGCAGGTCGATCATTTGGAGCCCTGCGCGTCTGCTGGTGCTCATGCTGCTCCTTTCGGACGCAGTGTTCACCTGGGCGATGCCACCGTCGTGCCATGGCCGCGCGAATCGCTGCCACGGCGCTGCCAGCCTTTGGCGGCTAAGCTGGCACTGGCTGCGACATGCGACGCGCGAGCGCCAGCGCGTCGGACAGAGACAAGCTGGATCCGCTTCTCGTCGCGCGCTCCAGCGTTTGCAAATTCAGCGCCGCTCTGACAGTTGCGGTCGTGGCGGCGACCTGCTCAGTGTCGAACGCATCGCGCGAGACCCGCGCCTTGTCGCGTACCGCACGAGCCACTGCCAAAAGGGTCGCCGCTCCTTCAGCGTCGCGCTGCCGCTTGGCGGCTGCGGCTGCCAGGCCTTCAAAGGCCAGCGCGGTCGCCTCCGTATCGCCGTCCCGCTCGGCGCCTTCCAGCCCTGCCACCAGCAACGACTGGGCTTCGGCGTCCTCGCCACGCAGGCTGACCAGAGTGCCAAGCGCGATCTGCGCGCGCGCCGCCGGACTTCCACCAAAGAGCCCGAAGAACCGCTCCTGCGAGAAGGTGGACCCTGTAATGGGGCTCTCGGCGATCGCTTGACGGTAGGCCGCCTCGGCCTGGCCCGACTCGCCGGATCGCCATAGGGTGGCGGCGACTCCAGCGTGAGTGAAGGCGGCGAACCAGGGCGAAGCGCCGTCGTCCACCAACATGCTCGCCTCGCTGTACCGCGCTCGCGCCCGCTCCAGCTGCCCGGAGCGCAGCGCCAGGCGACCGAGTAGCGCGACCATGAAGGAGATGTGGGCGTTGAGGCCCGTCCGACGCACCAGCTGCAGGCTTCCTAAGTATTCCGTCTCCGCACTCGCGAGGTCCGCACGGCGTTCCGCTACCCAGCCCGCCATCACGTACGACCAGCCCTCGAACAGGTCGTACTGGATGCGACGCGCACGAATGCGCAGCTCGCGTGCAGCGCGTTCGACGGCGTCGACGTCCGCTACTCGGACCGCGGCCAGGCCAGTGACGAATTCGCAGTGAGCCACGCCCCAGTCTCCGCGCGACTCATCGATCAGCTCGAATGCCGCGCGCGCTTCGCCAAGCAATGGCGACGTACGTTCAGCGTGACCTGACGCATTAAAGGTCAATGCGAGGGTGGCCTTTGAATAGGCTGTTTGCCAGGCATCGCCCGACGCAATCGCTAGCGCGAGGCCCTGCTCGGCGACGTCAATAGCGCGTTGGAAGTCGCCGTATTGCACAAGCACCGGACTGAGATAGTTTTTCGCACGCGCATGCCAGAGGGCGGGAGTTGTGTCATCCGCGATGGCCAGTGCTGCCTCCAGCCAGTTTCGTCCCTCCGTGGTGCGGTTCGTGCTCGAAAAGAAGAAGCCCAGCGCGCCCGCGACGCGCACCGCCATCGTCGCCTCGCGGTCAGTCAGCGCGGTGTGCAGGACTCCACGTAGGTTGTCGAGCTCCTCGTGCAGGGTGCGCAGCCAGGCGAGCCGCTCGGGGCCGCGCATCTCGCGCTCCGCACGCTCGGCCACAGCTCGGCGTGTTCTCGATACGCTTGCTCATACTGAGCACTGTCGACCAGGCGCTCGACGCCGTACACCCGCAATGTTTCCAGCAGCTGGTAGCGCGGCTGGCCGTTCGTCCCCACCGTCGCGACAACCATCGACTTATCTACCAGCCTGCCGAGAATGTCGAGTGTCTCGAATGCGCCCAGGCCAATCTGTTCACCGACTCGCTCGGCAGCGTTGAGCGAGCAGCCTCCCGCGAACAGCGACAGCCGCTCGAACAACCGGCGCTCGTCGTCGTCCAGCAGTTCGTAGCTCCAGTCGACGGCTGCCCGGAGGGTCTGCTGGCGCGGCGGCGAGGTGCGGCTGCCCGCGACCAGCAAGCGGAACCGATCACCCAACGCACTCGCGATGTGTGATACCGGCAGCACTTTGACGCGAGCCGCAGCCAGCTCAATTGCCAACGGCAAGCCGTCGAGGGCACGGCACACGTCCGCCACCGCCGGCGCCGTCTGCGGAGTCACCGCGAAGTCCGGCCGGAGCTTCATGGCACGTTCCTCGAACAATCGCACCGCCTCGGACCCGAGCAGCTCGCGCGGGTCGCGCACGCCCGGAGTGGGCAGGCTCAACGGCGAAACCGGCTGCTGTGCCTCGCCGGTCATGCCGAGCGGTTCACGACTGGTGGCCAGCACGCGCACATCCGCACACCCAGCCAGCACTAATTCGACCAGGCGGGCGACAAACCCCAGGACATGCTCGCAGTTATCCACAATGAGCAGTGCACGTCGGTTGCGCAGGTACTCGAGCACGTCAGCGAGTGGCGGGGCCTCCGCCGCGGCGCCCGGCCGGCGCAATCCAAGGCGTGTCGCCAGGCTGTCGAGGATCGACTCTCTGTCGGACAACGGCGCCAGCTCGATGAGCCACACGCCGTCAAGAAACTCGCGCTGCACTGCGCGTCCGACTTCAACGGCAAGGCGAGTCTTGCCAACGCCTGGCGGGCCGGTCAGCGTCACCAGGCGAGATCCGTCCAGTAGCGCTCGGATCGCCACTACCTGATCGTGCCGCCCGATGAAGCTCGTCAGCGGCGTCGGCAAATTGCTGGAGGTGGTCTGGGGTGCCTCGGCGGCGGGGGTCAAGGGACGCGCAGGTACGGCAAGCTGCGGGTCGTGCGCCAGGATCGCCAATTCGAGCCGCGCCAGTTCGGGCCCAGGGTCCAGGCCATTCTCCTCGGCCAGGATGCGCCGAACGTCCTGGAATGCCGCGAGCGCGTCGGTCTGCCGACCGCAGCGGTACAGGGCGAGCATCAGCTGACCCCACAGGCGCTCCCGAAAGGAATGCTCGCGGACGAGGCCCTGCAGCTCGTTCACCAGGTCGGCATGCCGACCCAGCGCCAGATCAGCGTGGATGCGATCTTCGATAGCGGCGAGGTAAAGCTGCTCGAGGCGCGTGGCTTCCTGGCGCGCCCAGTCGTGGTCGAGGAACTCCACCAACGGCGCGCCACGCCACAGCACCAGGGCGCGTCTGAGTGTGGCTGCAACTTCATCGTGTGTCTGGTCTTGCTGCAAGCCTGTGCGAGCGTCGGTCAGCAGGCGGGCGAATTGCAGCGCGTCGACCTGATCCGGTTCGAGGTCGAGCAGATACCCAGACGCCCGAGTCACCAGCATCGCACCGACCTGCTTGCGCAGGCGCGACACGTGATGGCGCAACGCGTTGAGCGCATCACCGCCTGCTCCTTCGCCCCACAAGCCTTCGATGAGCCGGTCGGCGGAGACGACGGTGCCCGCGTTGAGCGCGAGCAGCGCGATGAGGCCGCGTTGTT
>WNGB01015645.1_pt1 | contig 10019 bp, 6 predicted proteins | sample 5400681 | NCBI WGS metagenome assembly WNGB01 (sample SAMN13153367, study PRJNA577476) | soil metagenome | isolation source: 115 cm soil or saprolite under grassland replicate 2 | place: USA:California | collected 2016-06-15
CTTCTCGACCTCAGACCTCAAACCTCGAACCTCAAAACTCCCTAATGTCCGTTCTCGTTGTTGGTTCCATCGCACTCGACACTGTCAAAACTCCAGTCGAAGAGCATTCCGATTTGCTGGGCGGCTCGGCATGTTATGCGGCGCTTGGCGCGAGTTTTTTCTCGCCGGTCCGGCTCGTTGGCATCGTGGGTGAGGACTTTCCCGAGTCCGAGTTTCAATTTTGGAAATCGCGCAAGATCGACAGCGAAGGCGTGCAGCGTGTGAACGGCAAAACATTTCGATGGTCGGGCGAATACGCGTGGGACCTGAACACGCGGGAGACGCGCTCCATCGCGCTCAACGTCTTCGAACATTTTGAACCGGTCTTACCTGAATCGTATCGCCGGACCGATTTTGTTTTGCTGGCCAACATTGCGCCCTCTTTGCAATCGCACGTGCTCGATCAAATGGAGCGTCCGCGCTTTGTCGTTGCTGACACGATGGATCTTTGGATCGAGACATCGAGATCGGATTTGGATGCGCTACTTCGACGGGTCGATCTTCTCATCTTGAACGACAGCGAAGCGCGCGAAATGACCAAGGAAACAAGCCTCGTTAAAGCCGGGCGACGAATCCGGAAGATGGGGCCACAGTATGTTGCGATAAAAAAAGGCGAGCACGGCGCACTGCTTTTCGGGGAAGAGAATCAGTTCTTCAATTGCGGCGCATACCCGCTCGAGGACATTCACGATCCAACCGGGGCAGGGGACACGTTCGCCGGCGGCATGGCAGGCTATTTAGCGGGCACGGTGAAGAAGGTTCACTTCAACGATCTGCGTAAAGCCATGATTTACGGCAGCGTGCTGGCGAGTTTTTGCGTCGAAGCATTCAGCCTCGAACGCCTGCGCAGCCTTTCGATGGAGGAAATTGCGAGGCGCTACGAGACGTTCAAATTGATGAGCCAATTCGAGGTGCCGGCGGCATGACAATGCCCGAACCCGAGTATCGCAGATTGTTGCGTCGCACGTTAATCGCAACGGTTTTATGCATCGCTGCGGGGTTGGTGTGTTACTTCTGGATTGATCGCCCCGTGGCGTTTTTTGTCTATCGCCACCACATCAACACGATCCAGGTTTTTCGATGGCTCACTTATCCGCCGCCAGAAGTTCAGAATTGGTCGGCTCTGGTCCTAACGGGATTGATGGTTCGACGGGCATGGGGACCATTTCTGCGCTGGCAGAAGGTGCTGTTCGTCGCATGTCTCAGCTTAATCGTTGCCGATGATTTCCGCATCTCGTTAGGTGATGTTTGCGGTCGCTATTGGCCGGAGACTTGGACCTATGATAATCCATCGCTCATCGGCACTGGTGCGTACGGTTTCCATCCGTTTCAGCGTGGCGACGACATCGGCAGCTTTCCATCAGGTCACGCTTGCAGAATCCTGGGGTTCGCCACGGTGTGGGTAATTGCCATACCCCGCAATCGAACCGTACAAATAGTAGCCATCCTTCTCTGCGCTCCAATGCTCGTGAGTCTTGTAGCGATGAATTATCATTTTGTCAGCGACGTGATCGCCGGCGGCGTTTTGGGCGGAATCGTCGCCGCATACGCGGCGCATTTAGCGCAGCTGCAAACACCGTGATTGCGACGTTGGACAAGTTGTCCCCTTACAACTCCAGGATCGCAGAACTTATGCGTCTGCGCCACAAGATCGCACTTGTTGCCGTTGCTGTTCTTTTCATAACGATTGTCAATGTTGGCGGGCGCGACGGGTCTAAAGATTGGATTGTCCTGGAGAATTGCCGGCTGATTGTGAACCCGGCGAATGATGGCGACAGTTTTCACGCGAGTGCTGGAGAGAAGGAGTACATCTTTCGCCTCTATCTGGTTGACGCGCCCGAAACGGACGAAATGAATCCGAGACGCTTGGTTGAACAGGCGAAATATTTTGGGATTAGTGTCCCTCAGGCAATTGAAGTCGGCCAGGCGGCGAAAGAGTTCACGCGTGAGAAATTTTCGCAACCGTTCATCGCATTCACGCACATGTCCGATGCGCTGGGCCAGAGCAGGCTCGAGAGGTTTTACGCGTTTGTTGAGACGAAGGACGGCGATTTAGGCGAGCAGTTGGTTCGGAACGGACTAGCGCGAATTCATGGATACAAAGCCGCGCCGCCCGGCTTAAGAAATTCGCGAGTAGAACTTGAAAAGCTTCAGCTATTCGAGCAACAAGCAAGGCAGGAGAGGATTGGCGCGTGGGGCATCGTTGCCGGGCGATTAAATGTGCGGCCGGCAAATTCGCCTTCCTTTAGTGTTTTCGTTCCCGCCGAAAAGGGCCGACCACGGGCAACGCCTGCTTCACCTTCCATTCTTTCGTCCACTCCACCAATTCTATCTGGCGACAGAGGCGAGCCGAGGAAGTCGCATCCAAAGGAAACGACTCCGCTCGGCAGGATCGACATCAACACCGCGACAGAGAAAGAGCTGATGACGGTGCCAGGCATCGGGCGTGTAACGGCGACTCGCATTATCGCAGCCCGACCATTTCGCAGCGCTGATGATCTGAAGAGAGTCAGCGGGATCGGCAACAAAAAATACGCGCAGATCCGGCCATATTTTCAGTGACGCCATCGAAGGATAACCGTGACTATCGCCACCAACCGAGGCCGTTTTTAGCTGCGACGACCACCTGCCTGCCTAGGGCGCGCACCCAACGTTAGCGCCCTTATACGCACGAAATCTGAATATCATCCCGTGATGCTGATCCTACAGTAAGGGAGACCTTTTGCCTTATTAAATGAATATTATCCCCGTAAATTGCTAGGACGAGAGTGTAGGTTCCAGGCGGAAGGTTGCACTCGACTAAATTTGGTCCAAAAAAGGCTAGAAGACTAAGTGGAGAATTTTGATCAGTTCGAGTACCTATATCGAAAATATATGGTTCTTCGGGATCGAGTCTCACGGGGTGAAGCATTCCGCCTTGCCATTCAAGAAAGCCATTTTCGATCCTTCCGGGCTGGATATTCTGACCTTCAACCTTAGCTAATTTCACGCGGCATCGCTCTGCTGCACCGTCGCCAATATTTTCGATCCTGCCACGAACCCACAGCTTGTCGATGGGATCGAATAAGTCTTTCCCAACGTAGACGCTAATCTTCGGGCGATAAACGATCTTCTTAATCTCGTCGTAGAAAAGCGCGACGATGACTGCGAGCGCAGTGGCTACCGCAGTAAGGATGTTCCATTTGTCCGGACCACCGAATAATAAGGGGAGAGCGCAAATGCTCAAAAATGCCAAGACTAAGATGGTTATACGCATTCTCGCTCGGCCTTTAAACCAGCAAAGAAGGCAAATACCCAAAACTCCCAAGCCTAAGACGATCGCAAGCAGTTCAAGACATTTTGGATCGTTCATGACATGGCTAACGAGAACATATCAACCCGCGGACGCTGAAGACGAGTGTGAAAATACAAGAGGGTCTCGTTATGACGCCCGGCGGAAATCGCCCGCGGATTCGTGCGTTTTTCAGGATGGTAAACTGGGACGAATCGTTTGCATCATTCACGGCGTCACCACAGAAGGGGCTTCCAATTTCGTCCCGTCTGAAAAAACAACGACGCTTGGAATAAAGCTAAACTTTAATTTGCTCATGTCGACGCTTCGCAGCTTAGCATCATTTGTATCAAATTGGTTATACCTAAGGGTGCCTGTCCATGTAACAGATTTCCCGGCCGGTATCCCTCCATCGTAGCTTAGGTTGATCTGCTTGATCACGTCGCCAAACATATCTTGGAAGACAGTCGTTCCCTTGACCCCCGCGATGTCTGTTTTACCCTTATTTTCAAGTGCTAGCTCAATAGTAATCACGTCAGAGACGTTTCCCGCCTGCCAGTCGGCGGGCTGAAACCCCTTGGCTACCAAGGCGACAATGAGCATTTCATTAATCTGACGTGCAGTAGCATCCTTCCCTGCCTTAATTTTCGTCTCCAATGCTTTTGCTTCTGCATCCTTCGCGGCCTGCCCTTGCTCCCATTCCTGCTCTTCTTCAATTGCGCGTCCAACGGTTAATCCGTCCGGCACTGACGCCTTTCCGCCGAGGATCTCAGCAATCTTCGTTCTGGCCAAGAATGCAGCAACAAGTCGTTTGTCGTTGTCCGACAATCGGCTAATCGAAGGTGCCAGTTCAGTCTGCCATTTCGACGTATCAGGTGGGATGACCGCAGCCTTGGGATTATTAATGAATTGCCGATAGCCGATGATCACCACCGCAACCACGACCACTGCGAGCACAATGAGCACCCACGCGCGACGTGTTGGTTTTAGAACAGCCATTTGAGACAGAGTGCGAAACGTTCATAACCTCGTCAAGAACTCGGTTCGGGTAGGACGCGCAGCTCGCGTGAGACGCGGCCGCCTCGACGTCGAGATACCACAGTCGACCGGACGGCACGACATCGGAGATTAGATTGACGCCACGTTAATCTTTGCGCGGGCGCACTTCGTAAACGTCTGCAGGAATCATCGGTGTCATGTCTCAATCGGGGCGAAATTTAAGGGCAACATAAAGGCAAGGAACTTTGAAGCGAGTCGGGTAAACCAGCCGCTTTGCATAGGTGCGCGCCCGTGGGGATTCGAACCTCAAACCTTCTGATCCGTAGTCAGATGCTCTATCCAGTTGAGCTACGGGCGCCCGTGAAGAGCGGTTAATTTGCGGGAAGAAGGCGGAACGGTCAAATAAAGCGCAGAGAATGAAAAATCTTAAGACCACTTTCGAGTTCAGAATCGATTAAGTTACGCAGGGGGTTATGGAGTTGACGTCGCGATTACCAACGACCCTAAAGTCCACAACGACCGAACCGGGCTTCTCCCGACAGAGGTCGCTAAATAATAAGCTCACGCCTGTTCACTCGCAAAACAGCGCAATCGGAAAACAATATTATGAACAAGCAAGACTCTAACAATTCTCACCTCGACCACAGCATCACGCGTCGAAAATTTATCGGCACAACCGCGCTCAGCAGCGCCGCGCTGTTAAGCGGAGGGATGACGTCGCTTTTGCGACAGTCTGCTTCAGCGACAGGTGGTTTCGATTTCATTGAAGCCACGATTCCTCAGCTTCAGGCTGCAATGGCTTCTGGGCAGCTGACGAGCAAACGATTGACGCTTGATTACATTGGTCGCGTCCAGTCGCTCAATCCACTGTTGCACTCCGTCATCGAACTAAATCCAGATGCGGCGATGATCGCCGCCGATCTCGATAACGAACGCCGCCATGGTCATGTGCGCGGACCGCTTCACGGCATTCCGCTTCTGGTCAAGGACAATATCGCGACCGACGACAGAATGGAGACGACCGCGGGGTCGTTCGCGCTGGTTGGTAGCCGTGTGCCGGCCGACGCGGTGATCATTCACCGCCTACGCGACGCGGGGGCCGTGATTCTCGGCAAAGCGAATCTGGGCGAATGGGCGAACTTCCGTGGCTTTGACAACGTTTATCCTCTCGCTGTCGGCTGGAGCGCGCGCGGCGGAAACACAATCAACGCGTACGACCTGAGCTATACTTCGTGGGGGTCGAGCTCTGGTTCGGCCAATGGTGCTGCGGCGAATCTGTGCGCGGCGGCCATTGGGACGGAGACAGACGGGTCGATCACAGGACCTTCTGCCGTTGAGAACATCGTTGCCCTAAAACCGACTCTCGGACTTGTTTCGCAAGACGGCATTATTCCAATCGCCCATCAGCAAGATACAGCTGGGCCGATGGCGCGCAGCGTCACCGATGTTGCGATCCTGCTCGGTGCGTTGCAGTCGCCATTTGGCCATGTGATTGGACACCACCTGCCCACCGACTACACGCAGTTTCTCCAACGGGGTGCACTCAACGGCGCGCGGATCGGACGTGACGTTCGCTTTTTTGATTACAGCTACTACGGCAGCGGTATTCCGGGCGACGGAGAGACGGTTGAGTTTGCGGAGCACGCGTTGGACGTGATGGAAAGTCTCGGTGCGACGATCGTTGACACCGATACAGGTGACGTGTTCGCGTACACCGATGACGAGTTCACTGCGCTACTGTATGAATTCAAGGCGCAAATCGCGGAGTACCTCGCGACACTCACACATACAGACATGCGAACGTTGACTGATCTGATCGCTTTTAACGAAGCGCATTGTCGCCAAGAGTTGGTTTACTATGGTCAGGAGATCTTCGAATTATCGGAACAGACCATGGGTTATCCCCACAATCCCATTTACGTGGCGGCGCGAACACATGCTACCAATACAGCGCGCGCTGGAATCGATGACGCACTCGCCGCCGATAATCTCGATGCAATTGTGGCGCCACACCTGACCAACTCGACCGGCCCAGCGGTAGCGGGTTATCCAAACCTGTCGCTTCCTGTGGGGATTCGCGGTTCCGGAAGGCCAGCGGGAATGCTCATGTACAGCACTTTCCTGCACGAACCACAATTGATTGGCTTCGGCTACGATTTGGAGCAGGAGCTCAACGTTCGGAGGCAACCGCAATTCTTACGCTCCGTAATCCCGGTGCCAAATGCCGGACTTTGCGACCAGCAGAGGCAGCCGCAGGTGTTCACGGGGAAAGCACATCTACCGTACGGACGTATTTTCTGAAATATCGATCGTTCGAGCATTGCTCGCTGCAGTGGCTAGAGGGATTTCGTGCCGCGTTTTACAGCGCTGGCTTCGATTTCGACTTCGGCGAGAAATTGTTGCGCTATCGGCGACAGTTTTCCGGCCCAGGCTGCTCCGATAATCACCGGCGGAAACCCAGGCAATGGGATCACGCGCATTCCGGACGGCGATTTGAAACCGGGAGCAGCAACGGTCAACCCGATCCCATAGCCATTGGCGACGTAGGGTTCGATTAGCCGGGTGGAGTTAACTTCAATTCCGGGAAACCATTCGACTCCAAGCTGTTCGAGGCCGCGCTGAAAATGTGCCTGCACTGCGTCACCACGCGGGAACGTTATTAGCGTTTCTTCGATTTTGTCCCGGGCCCATAGCTGTTCCGCGCAGGTACTGTTCTGCTTTTTGTTTACCAGCAAGACCATTGGTAGTTCGAGCAGGGGACGCGAATGAATCTCGGGACGCCGCTTGCCATCGAGTATCGTGATCGCAAGATCGATCTCGCCCGCCAGCAATAGTCGCTCGGCGTCGACTCTTACTGCTTCGTGAAGTTGAAGCCGGAAAGAAGGAAACCGCCGTCGAACCCGCCCTAATAATTCAGGCACGTAATCGTGCAGCACGACCGAAGGCGCAGCGATACGCAATTGCAGGGAAGCGCCCCGGATTCTACCGGCGACTTTGTCCACATCATCGAAAAACGGTTTGATAAACTCGAATAACTCGGCGCCAGCCGGGAGAAGCGAAAACGGCCTTCGATTAAATAATTTCGCGCCTAGAGCTTCCTCGAGCCTTGCGATTTGACCGCTTACGGCTGGTTGCTGAATTCCGTACGGCATCTTGCGCACAGCCGCCGCGATTCCGCCATGCTTGGCCACATAATAGAAGAGTTCGAGGTCATGAATGTTCATGATCGAATAATTCGATGCTAACCGGCAAATTTATCGATTCACCTAACTGCACCAAACCGTGCATTATATGACCGATTTACACACTTTAATTCATGGAAGCTATTGTTCTTCTTCTTCTGATCTTCGTTGCCCTCTGTTTCGTGCTGCCTCTGGTCGCAATCACAAAGGCCACTGCCGCGCGGCGCAGTGTCGAAGATTTCGAAACCAGGTTGCGCGGTCTGGAAACGGAGTTGCAGATGTTGAGGCGCACGCCAGGCGAATCGGCAACAGAACAGCCATTTGCTGTGGAAAGAGAAACAGAGGAAGCCGAGCCTCCCCTTACGCCGACGGTTGTACAGCCTTCGCAGATACCGCCCACATCGGTTCCGCCGCGATTGCCACCGGAGGTCATAACCGCTGCGACATCTGTTCCGTCGCCAGCGCCTTCTCAACCGCCAGCTGCCGAGCCGCCAGCGCCGAAGCCCTCGCTACCCGCGATCGACTGGGAACAGTTTATGGGAGCAAAACTCTTTGCGTGGATCGGCGGACTGGCGCTGTTCCTCGGGGTGGCGTTTTTCGTGAAATACTCGTTCGAGCACGATCTCATTCCGCCGGAATTACGCGTGGCGATCGGTTTTGCAGTGGGGCTGGTTTTGATCGTAGGCGGGTTAGCACTGAAGCGGAAGGAGAACGTGGTTACAGCGCAAACACTTTGTGCGACCGGAATTCTGATTCTTTACGCCGTCACTTTCGCCTGCCGATCGTTTTACCATTTTGCGTTCTTCGGATTGATTCCGACCTTCCTGTTGATGACGCTGATCACAGCGGTGGCGTTCCTGCTCGCCGTGCGTCTGGATGCGATCATGGTGGCCATTCTCGGAATGGCCGGCGGTTTTCTTACGCCCATCCTGCTCTCGACCGGACAGGATAATCCCCTTGGTCTTTTTGGTTATGTCGCGCTCCTCGATATCGGCCTGTTAATGGTCGCGCGCCGGAAACAATGGAGCGTGCTTCCCATTCTCGGCGCTGTTGGCACCGTGGTAATGCAAATCGCGTGGGTGACACAATTCTTTCTGCGCGAGGAATACTTCCTTGCCAACAAAGTGCTCGTGCCGATGGCAATTTTCCTCGGTTTCGAACTTCTTTTTTGCACTGCTCTGGGCATAACGAAACGCGGATCGAAATCGGAAGGCGCGTTCGCGGCCGCGGCTATCGGAACAGGCGGTGCCGCGATCCTTTGGGGCTTTTATTTCCTGTCGTTTCAAACTTTTGGGAATCGGCCCGCGTTGTTGTTGAGCTACATTTTCCTCGCGGATATCGGCCTGCTGGTAATTGCCATCGTGAAGGAAAAGCTGGCCGCACTGAGTACCGTGACCGGTCTGGCCGCTTTCGCTTTTCTCGCGATTTGGACTGCGTGGTATCTCACGACACAAAATCTTTACGTCGCGCTTGCGGCATTTTTCGTTTTCGCGTTGTTGCACTCAATGGTGCCGCTGGCGCTGCATCGATTTCGCAAGGTCGATTTGGCCGTGTGGGGCCATCTGTTTCCCGCATTGGCGCTTGTGCTGATCCTGATGCCGGTCTTCAACTTGCCGGAAGTTTCGTTCCTGGTCTGGCCTCTCGTGTTTTGTGTGGATCTGCTCGCCATCTTTTTGGCAGTCGCCACGGGCGCTTTGCTATCGATCCTGATTGTTTTGTTGCTTACATTTGTCGTGCTCGGTGCCTGGATGTTCCGGATTCCGATCGAGCTCACAGGCTTGCCTGGGTCGCTTCTTCTTCTTGGCGCTTTCACGATTTTCTTTGTGCTGGCTGCGATTTGGGCGAGTCGCCAGCCGCGCACCGGTCCGGGCATCACAACCACAGCGCGCGGAAAATTGTTCGGCGCTCTCAATAAGCCGGCCAATTTCGCGACCCAGCTTCCCGCGTTGTCGGCAACGCTTCCTTTTCTTTTGCTCATCATGGTGACGCTACGACTTCCGTTGATCAATCCTTCGCCGGTTTTTGGCCTCGCGCTCGTATTCGTCGTTCTGCTTCTGGGCTTATCAAAGATATTTTCTATCGATCCGCTCTCCGCGGTTGCGCTTGGAGCGACTCTTGCCTTGGAATATGCGTGGCACTCTGCGCGCTTCAGTGCCGATCACGCGATGCTGGCACTCGTCTGGTACATCGGATTCGTCGCCGTCTTTGCGATTTTCCCGTTCCTGTTTCATCGACAATTCGCTGAGAAAACTGTGCATTGGGCGACAGCTGCGCTGGCCGCGCCTTTGCACTTCCTTCTCGTTTACGATGTGCTGCGCACCGCTTATCCGAGCAGCATGCCGGGGTTGATTCCCGCGGCTTTCAGCGAGCCGTCACTGCTGGGTTTGAATGTACTTTTGAAACGGACGCCAGCGCAAAGTCCGGCGCGCAAGGCGCAGCTCGCGTTATTTGGCGGCGCCGCGTTGTTTTTTATCACGCTTATTTTTCCAATCCAGTTCGACCGGCAATGGATCACTCTCGGCTGGGCG
>WNGB01015648.1_pt1 | contig 10018 bp, 10 predicted proteins | sample 5400681 | NCBI WGS metagenome assembly WNGB01 (sample SAMN13153367, study PRJNA577476) | soil metagenome | isolation source: 115 cm soil or saprolite under grassland replicate 2 | place: USA:California | collected 2016-06-15
AAGGTGACGCACTCCTGCTCTATCACAAGGGCAAGCCGATCGAAGCCGACGCCCTGGTCCGGCAGTGCCTGAGCATGTTCGAAAGCTTCCACACGCAGCTCAAGATCATCGAGCGGGACTCGATATGCCATTGCGGCGCCTGTAAGACGGCGTCGAATTTGACCCTGAAGTTCATCGCCCATCACGGCGTGGTCCAGGAAATCAAGGTTATGCAGTTCACGAAGTGCTCGGGACTCGACATGATTGTCGCTCACCGCCTGATGAAGAACCGGATTGCGTCAGACGAGTACATTCTCGCAACGACCAGCTGTTTCGACTTCTCGAGCCTCACGCAACCCCTGGGCGCTCTCGCGTGGCAGCGATCGAACGATGAGTACCCGGCAATCGGGGCAATTGAGTATCAGTACGCTCTGCTCGCCGGGGTGAGAAACACCATCGAGGCTCCAACCCCGCGCATCAGCCCTGTGATCGAGCTCGGGGACGATTCCGTGGCGGTGGAGATCGACGCGCCGATGCTGGAGGTCTATCAGCTCGTGATCGATCTCGACCAGCGACCCCGGTGGCTGTCGGCCGTAGAGCGCCTCGACCGGCCTGCGACCACGGAGCGGATCGGTATGCGGCACACCTGCATATTCCACGGCCTGACCGTCGAGTGGGTCGCGGTGAAGAGCGATATCGGGGACGATGAAATTACGTATAGCGAGGAAGGAAGGATCGTGGAAAAGGACTTGCCGGCTCGGGCCTCGTTCATCCTGAAGCGTCTCGGGGAGCGAAGAACGTCCCTGCAGTTCCACGCGAAGTGGCTAGGCCCCGAGCCGCCGCGAGAAATGACCAACGCAATTCTCGCGGATTACAAGCAGGGGCTCGAGAGGATTAAGATGCTCTGCGAGAAACCCGTAGGTGTTCAGGCTTGAAGGAGCGGCCGAGCATAGTCCGATGTGGCGGCGCGCTTCCGTCGCGGTCAACAGAGCCGGCTGATCACCTTGCAGTTTTTCCCCGTAAGTGCGCTTAACACGGAGGTTCAATCGGCTGCGGGATAGTTTCCCCCGCCTCAACAATTCGGCCGGTTCCTCCGCGCGTATACTCAGTGGCTCAAAGAACGATAGTGTCAGCGAGAAGGAGGATCACCTGCTGCGCGTGTGCCGGGAGGAGTGGGTCGCGCAGAGAGGTCGTTGGGTGATACCGGAGCAGGAGGAGAGGAGATAGTCATGCGTCGACTGGTGATCGCGCTCGTGCTGGGAGGTCTGGTCTCGGTGGTCGGGCCGGCCGGAGCACAGGACTGGATGCCAGCTGCCACGCTGGAGCTGTCGCAGGGTTCCGTGGCGGCCGGGATCGGATTCAGCTGGGGCTCGGGGATATTGACGTACCTAGGACAGAAATACCCCGTCAAGGTCCTGGGACTGTCGGTCGGCGAAGCCGGCTTCACGTGGGGCACCGCGAAAGGCATCGTGTTCGACCTCAAGAATCTCGATGACTTCTCCGGCACTTACGTCGCCGGAGGCGCGGGGGTGACGGTGTTCGGCGGCGGCGAGGCGGTGACCATGAAGAACCAAAACGGCGTGGTGGTGGAATTGACCACGTCGAACGTGGGCGTCAATTTCAAGCTGGCCGCCTCCGGGGTCCGGCTCAGACTCGAACAGTGATCGGTCCTTGCTCGCTCCGACATTCACCGGGGACTTCTCGCGCTCACAGGGGCGGGCGATTCGGCCCTTTGGCGATGCCGTCAGAAGAAGCGCCCGATTGAACTCGCGGCTCACTGATTCGGCCCGGTTGGTCCGGACCAGCGCCTTCACAGCCTGGAGCGCCGCGCGGTAGGCTGCCGGGTCAGGCCCTAGGTCCCTCCCAAGATCATGCAAGGGAATGACGGGCAACTACCTGGAAAGGAATGGTGGGCAGGGACGGGATCGAACCGCCGACACCAGGATTTTCAGTCGAGCAGACGGGTCCAGACCATGCACGGCCATCGTCACACATCATTGACAATCAAGCGGATAGCGGACGGTAGTGTTGTCGATCCGAGCATTCGCGGGGTATGTCGCCGACAGGGCAGGACGGTGTCAGCCGCGCGGCCGCTGACGCGTCGCAGCGGTCACAATTTGGTCACACACATGAAGAAGGGGCTAGCGGCACTGACCGCTAACCCCTCGTCCCTGCGATGGTTGCGGGGGTCGGATTTGAACCGACGACCTTTGGGTTATGAGCCCAACGAGCTACCGGGCTGCTCCACCCCGCGGTGACCACTGCAATGTACCCGACGGGTGATGACGTGTCAACCGAGTGCGCGTGACTTAGGCCCTCTCCCCATAGGGGAGAGGGACGTGAAACCTAGAGGGGCTTGCAGCCGGGGCGGTCGTAGCGGTGGAACTCGCCGCGCGCGTTGATGGCCACGCGAATAGTCGGCTCGCTGCCCACCGGCTCGAGGTGGTGCCAGCGGTTCTTGGGGCCGAAGACGAAGTCGCCGGCACGCGCGCGGATGGGCGTGGGCTCGTCTTCGATATACCAGTTGATCTCGCCCTGGAGCATCACCCACCACTCGTCGTGAAGGTGATAGTGCGTGTCGTTGGGATGGCCGGGGGCCTGGCAGATGATGAAGGCCTGGGTGTCGTCGGTCGTCACGAGCGCTTCCGACCAGGGCGGCCCGCCCTTCTTCGTCTTGAGCTCGCTCACGCGCATCTGGAGCTTGCCGATCTCCATCAGGGGGATGCGATCAGCCACGGGCGTCTCCTCGGGGCTCAGGCGTGGCGGGGCCGCGTCACGCGATCGGTCTTGCCGGGGTCGTAGCAGCCCGTGCGCGCCATGCTCAGGAGCACGCGCCAGGCGCCGCGCGTGGCGAGCAGCCAATAGGTCTGGCAACGGAACGTGCCGAAGAACTTCTCGCGCAGGCTCTTGCGACGCAGATCCACGGGGCGCGGGAGATAAGGCCGCAGCGCCTCCACGAGGCCTTGGGTGGCGATGCCGCCCACCCACACCGTGAGGATCAGCGAGAGCGTGGGCGCGCCGGTGGCGGCATAGAACAGCCACGGGTGCCGGGCGCGGTACATGTAGGCGAGCCACCATCCGAGGTAGCCCATGGCCGGGTAGACCAGCGCGGCGATGGGCCACTCCACGACCTTGTTGCCCACGTGGCGGACGAGCTGGGCGAAATTGAAGGCGGACGGCCGCTCGCGGAAGATGTGCCGGAGATACGGAATGTCGTCGAGCACGCCCAGGTACCAGCGCGCGTTCTGGCGGACCATCTTGGCCGGCGTCTCGGGCAGGTCCGTCAGCTCCACCATGGGGAGCGCGCGGATGAGGATGCCGCGTGCCCCCAGGGCATAGCCGAGGGTGGAGTCCTCGGTGGCGCCGGACGTCGGAAAGCCGCCCACCGACTGCATCACGTCGAGGCGCACGAACTGATTGTGGCCCAGGCAGATCTGCGAGCGGCGGAAGCACAGCTCGAAGGCGGGGCGCACCGCGCGCCCGAGGTGGGGGAAGCGCGCGCGGAACGCCTCGAAGAGCCGCACGCGCTTGACCTCGTTGATGAGCCGGGCAATGGACACGCGAATGAAGATGGACGACTGCTGGATCGCGCAGATCTTGCCGCGGATGTCGAGGCGGTGATAGTTGGCGAGAGAGAGGGTGATGCCCTGGTAGGCGAGGCTGCCGTCGCCCGCGAGCTCGCGCTCGGCCATCCATCGATAGGTGTCCGGGTCGGGGATGGAATCCGCGTCGCTCACCCCGACGAAGACGCGGGCGGGATCGTAGGCCTCGCCCAGGATCTCCCGGAGCGCTTCAGGGCGGAGCGCCCAGTTGAGCTGATGCGCCTTGCGGCCCGGCCCCGGCATGATCAGATGCGAGAGGCGCTTCTGCTGGTAGGGCGGCAGCGTCTCGTGGAGCCGGCGCACGAGCTCGCCCGTGCTCAGGCCCATGGCCGGATGCGGCGCGCGCTCTTCCTCTTCCTTGGTCACCACCACCACGTGCAGGCCGGGGTGCGGATAGCGCGAGGCGCAGAGGGCCTTCACCGTCCCGTCGATGTCGGGCTCCTCAAAGGCGGGCACCAGGTGGAGGAACACCGGCGCCTGCGGCTCGCGCTCGATGGTCTCCTCCGTGGGCAGCTCGGAGCGACGCGCATAGGCCTCACGCACGAAGCGCACGGTCGTCAGCATCCCGCGCCAGTCGAGCCCCAGCTTGAACGAGGCGCGGATGTTGAGGAAGAGCGCCACCAGGAAGAGCACGGGCAGGAGCGCGTAGAGGATATCCACGGGCTACCGGCTCCCGGTGGCCGGGGGCAGCTTGTAGACGCGCTCGCCCGGCTTGACCAGCCCGAGCTTCTCGCGCGCGATCTGCTCGATGTACTCGGGGTCGGTGCGGAGCCGGTCCACCTCCGCGGTGAGCCTCGCCGTATCGGCGCGCAGCACGCCCACCTCCCGCTCGAGGCTGGCCACTTCCTTCTTGAGCGCCCACACACGGGTGAGGCTCTGCCCGCCGTAGGCGGCGAGGGAGACGGCGAGGACCATCAGGATGGCCGTGCGCAGGAGGCGCACCGAGCGGAGACTCATTGCTCCCCGGTTCCGAAGGCCGCCCGGCCCGGCCACACCGCGGACGGCCCCAGCTCTTCCTCGATGCGCAGGAGCTGATTGTATTTCGCCGTGCGCTCGCCGCGGGAGAGCGAGCCGGTCTTGATCTGCCCCGCATTGACGGCCACCGCCAGGTCCGCGATGAAGGTGTCCTCGGTCTCCCCCGAGCGGTGCGAGATCACCGTGCCCCAGCCCGCGCGCTTCGCCAGCTCCACCGCTTCGAGCGTCTCCGTGAGCGTGCCGATCTGGTTCACCTTGACGAGGACGGCATTGGCCAGGCCGTGGCGGATGCCCTCCTGGAGGATGGCGGGATTGGTGACGAAGAGGTCGTCGCCCACGAGCTGGACGCGAGAGCCCAGCCGCTGCGTCAGGGCCCGCCAGCCCTCGTGGTCGTCTTCGCCGAGCCCGTCCTCGATCGAGCAGATGGGATAGCGGCCGGCGAGCGTGTCGTACCAGGCGGTCATTTCCTCGCTCGTCCGGGTGACCCGGTCGGCCTTGAGGGTGTAGCGCCCGCGCTTGCCGAACTCGCTCGCCGCCGGATCGAGGGCCACGAAGACTTCGTCGCCGGGCCGATAGCCCGCGCGCTCGATGGCGCGCATCACGAAATCGAGCGCGGCCTCGTTGCCGGGCAAGGTCGGCGCGAACCCGCCCTCGTCGCCCACCCCCGTGGAGAGATCCTTGTCCTTGAGGATCTTCTTCAGCATGTGGAAGATCTCGACGCCCGCGCGCAGGGCCTCGCCGAAGGAGCCCATGCCCGCCGGCATGATCATGAACTCCTGGATGTCGAGACCGTTGTCGGCGTGCGCGCCGCCGTTGAGGACGTTCATCATGGGCACCGGCATGATCCGCGCCCCCGGCCCGCCCAGGTACTGATAGAGGGGAAGGCCGCATTCGTCCGCGCCCGAGCGCGCGACGGCGAGAGACACGCCGAGCAGCGCGTTGGCGCCCAGCCCCGACTTGTTGGGCGTGCCGTCCAGCTCGAGCAGGGCGCGGTCCACCGCCGCCTGTTCGGTCGCCTCCAGCCCCTCGATCTCGGGAGCGATGGTCTCCGTCACGTTGCGCACGGCCTGGCGCACGCCCTTGCCGCCGTAGCGGGCGTCGTCGTCGTCGCGCAGCTCGACGGCCTCGCGGGTGCCCGTGGACGCGCCGGAGGGCACCATGGCGCGGCCGAAGGCGCCGGAGTCGAGCCACACTTCCACCTCGATGGTGGGGTTGCCGCGTGAATCGAGAATCTCTCGGGCGTGAACGGTACGGATCTCTGACACGTCAGGCCTTTCGCTCGATGATGAAGGTCCCGAGGGCGCGCAACGGGAGCGCGCGCGGGCCGAAGGGCTCGAGCGCCGCGTGCGCGTCGGCGATCAAGGCCCGGGCGCGTCGCCGCGAGGTCTCGATGCCGTGCACGGCCGGATAGGTCGCCTTCTGCTGCGCCTGGTCCTTGCCCGCCGTCTTGCCGAGCTCCTCCGACGTGGCCGTGATGTCGAGGATGTCGTCCATGATCTGGAAGGCGAGGCCCAGGTCGTCGCCGGCCACGCCGAGGGCCCTGAGCTCCTCCGGAGTAGCGCCGGCCAGGATGGCCCCGGAGCGGATCGAGGCGCGGATGAGCGCCGCCGTCTTGTGGGTGTGGATGTAGTCGACGAGCGCCGCGTCGGCGAGCTTGCCCTCGCACTCGATATCGGCGACCTGGCCCCCGACCATGCCCGCGCTGCCTGCGGCGTCGGCGACCTCGATGAACACCTCGCGCAGCCGCTGCGCGTCCGCGCCCGCGGCCACGCTGTCGCCGAGAAGCCGGAAGGCCAGGGTCAGGAGGGCGTCGCCGGCGAGGATGGCGATGGCCTCGCCGAACACCTTGTGATTGGTGGGCACGCCGCGGCGAACGTCGTCGTTGTCCATGGCGGGCAGGTCGTCGTGAATCAGCGAATAGGTGTGGATCATCTCCACCGCGCACGCCGCGGGCATGACCGCGTCCAGGCTTCCCCCCACCGCCTCGGCCCCCGCGGCCACGAGCACCGGGCGCAGACGCTTGCCGCCCGCGAACACGCTGTAGCGCATGGCCTTGTGCAGCGATTCGGGGGGGGCGGTCTCGGATGGGAGGAAGCGGTCCAGGCCCTGGTCGACGGCGCGAGCGCGCTCGGCCATATAGGCGGCGAGATCGAAGGTCACCCTTGAGCGTCCTTGTCCCACTCGAAAGGCTCGGCCTTGAGCAGCCCCGACTCGTCCTTGGTCAGGAGCTCGATGCGCTTCTCGGCCTCCTCGAGATACTTCGCGCAGCGTCGCGCGAGGGCCACGCCTTCCTCGAACACTTTCAGCGAGCTTTCGAGGGGTAGGTCGCCGGACTCGAGCTGGTCCACGATCTGCTCGAGTCGCCCCAGCGCGTCCTCAAACTTGATGTCGCTCATCCCGTTCCCGCACCTCGGTGACGCGGGCGCCGAGGGCGCCCTGATGGAGGAGGATCTCGAGCGCATCGCCCGCCCCGACCTGGGTGGCGCTCCGCACCACTTCGCCCGAAGGCAAGCGCGTCACGCTGTAGCCACGGGCGAGGACACCGAGGGGGGAGAGGCTCTCGAGGCGGCCCACGGCCTCCGCGAAGCGCGCCCGCGATGTCTTGATATTGTTGGCGGCCGATGAGGTGAGACGGACGCGGAGCTGGGACAGGAGCGCGGAGGCGCCGGCGATTCTCCCCATGGGGCTGCGCGAGCGCAGGGCGCCGGTGGCGAGGGCGACGCGGTGGCTGATGTGACGCTGGCTCGCGCGGAGGCCCAGGCGCAGGCGGCCCTGCAAGTCATCCAGGCGCCGGTAGAGATCGCGGATGGTGCGGGCGGGATCGGTGAGCACGCGCCGGCGGATGAGAAAGTCCACACGCTCCCGCCGCGCGCCGACCTCGGCGGTCATGGCCTGCTTCAGGCGCACGTAGAGATCGGCGAGCGTCTCCATCACCGCCAGCTTCTCGCGGACCACCAGCTCCGCGGCCCCCGATGGCGTGGGCGCGCGCAGATCGGCGACGAAATCGGCGATGGTGAAATCGGTCTCGTGTCCCACCGCGGAGATCACGGGCACCCGGCACGCGGCGAGGGCGCGGGCCACGCGCTCGTCGTTGAAGGCCCACAGGTCCTCGATGGAGCCGCCCCCGCGCCCCACGACGATGACGTCGAGGTTCGCGATCTCCTGCAGACGCAGCAGCGCCTGGACGATCTCCCCCGGGGCCTCGTCACCCTGCACGCGCACGGGCGTGATGAGGATGTGCAGGTCGGCGAAGCGCCGTCCGATGATGTTGAGCATGTCGCGGATGGCCGCCCCCGTGGGCGAGGTCACGATGCCGATCACGCGCGGGAACGCGGGCAGCGGCCGCTTCCGCGCCTCGTCGAAGAGCCCTTCGGCCTCCAGCTTGCGCTTGAGCTGCTCGAAGGCGAGCTGGAGCGCGCCCAATCCCTTCGGCTCCATCATCTCCACCACGAGCTGGTACTGCCCCCGCGCCGCGTACACGTCGAGGCCGCCGAAGGCCAGCACCTGCATGCCATCCTCGAGCTCGAAGCGCAGGCGGCGGCCCCGTCCCCTGAACAGCACGGCCGAGATCTGGGCGCCCTCGTCCTTGAGGGTGAAGTACGCGTGGCCGGAGCCGGGGGTGCGGAGGTTCGAAATCTCCCCCTCCACCCACATCATGGGAAACCCCTCTTCGAGCGTCGTCTTGATGGACGCCGTCAGCTCCGAAACGGTATAAACCCTCCGCTCACTGCTACTCACGCCAGCCCCTCCGAACCCCGACGCTCCGAACCCCTCTCCCCTCCGGGGAGAGGGCAGGGTGAGGGGCGCTGCTCACCGCGTCTCAAGGCCTCGGCGATGCGCTCGAGTACACCCGAAATATTTCCGGAAACCTCGTTGTTCCAAAATCTCAGAACCCGGTAGCCCTGCCCTTCGAGATACCGGCTTCGAGCCGCATCGCCGTCGCGACCGATCGCGTGTTGCCCCCCATCCAGCTCGACGATGATTCTCACTTCCGTGCAGCAGAAGTCGACGATAAACGGGCCGATCGGATGCTGACGGCGGAACTTGAAGCCGGCCAGACGTCGGTCGCGAAGGAGCAGCCAGAGTTTTCTTTCTGCGTCTGTTTGCGAGCGCCGGAGATTCCTTGCGTAGGGTTCGCGGTTTTCAGAGACTCGCCCCCTCACCCTGCCCTCTCCCCCGGTGGGGGAGAGGGAGAGGGGGAACATCATGCCGCACCGAGTTGGCGGGCGGCCGCGTGCCACGTGTTCTTCATGAGCATGGCCACGGTCATGGGGCCGACGCCGCCGGGGACGGGGGTGATGGCGCGGGCGCGGGGCGCGGCCGAGTCGAAATCCACGTCACCCGTGAGCTTGCCCGTGTCGAGACGGTTCACGCCCACGTCGATCACCACCGCGCCCTCTTTGACCATGTCGCCCGTGATGAAGCGCGGCCGCCCCGCGGCCACGCAGAGGATGTCCGCCCGGCGGCAGTGGGCGGCGAGATCGCGGGTGCGCGTGTGGCACATGGTGACGGTGGCATTGCGCGCGAGGAGCAATTGCGCGAGGGGCTTGCCGACGAGGCGTGAGCGCCCCACCACGACCGCCTCCGCGCCCTCGATGGGAATGCCGTAGTGATCGAGGATCTCGATGCATCCCGCGGGCGTGCACGGCACGGCCGAGGGCTTCCCCGCGAGCAGATTGCCCAGGCTCATCGGGTGCAAGCCGTCGGCGTCCTTCTCCGGCACAATCGCGGCCACCGCCTGGTCCTCGTCCATGCCTTTGGGCAGGGGCAGCTGCAGCAGGACGCCGTGAAGCGACGGATCGCTGTTGATCGCGCGGATGATCCCGAGCAGCTCGGCCTGGGAGCAGCCGCCGGGGAAAAGGAAGTCCCGGGTCGCGATGCCCACCTCGTCGGCCGCCCGCTTCTTGTTGCGGACGTAAATCTGGGAGGCGGGATGGTCGCCGACGAGGACCACGGCGAGCCCCGGCTGCACGCCGGCCTTGGCACGGAGGGCAGCGACGCCGGCCTTGACCTCGGCCAGAACTTTCGCCGCGACCGCCTTGCCCTCGAGGATCTGCACCGGCCTTAGTCGGGGAGAGGGACGCGCAGCCGCTCGATGGACAGCCCCCGGCCCGTGTCGGGATCGATCCGGATCGCGACTCCGTGAAGGGCGACGGGCCCCTTGGCCGGCTCGAAGCGGTTCGGCATCTGCGAGAGGAAGCGCTGGAGCGCCAGGTCCTTGTCCACGCCGATGACGGAGTCCGTGGGCCCCGTCATGCCGAGGTCGGTGATGTACGCCGTGCCCTTGGGCAGCACGCGCTCGTCGGCGGTCTGCACGTGGCGGTGCGTGCCGACCACGGCGCTCACCCGCCCGTCGAGATGCCACCCCATGGCCTGCGACTCGCTCGTGGCCTCGGCGTGCATGTCCACGATGATGATCGGCGTGTCCTTGCGGAGCTCGGGCAGGATCTCGTCGGCCTTCT
>WNGB01020323.1_pt1 | contig 10017 bp, 3 predicted proteins | sample 5400681 | NCBI WGS metagenome assembly WNGB01 (sample SAMN13153367, study PRJNA577476) | soil metagenome | isolation source: 115 cm soil or saprolite under grassland replicate 2 | place: USA:California | collected 2016-06-15
AACCAGCGATCGATGCTGCGTTCCCCACGCGGCAGGTTCGGATCGCCCGTCACGATCGGGTAGGGACCATTGTTGTTGCCGCAGCGCTCGCCGCCGCCCGTGAAGTCGAAGCTGTCGGTGGTCGTAAACGTGACGCCGGTGTAGCCGCCGGTGGCGAAGGTGCTGATTCCGGAAACGCTCCAATCGTCGAGGAGCCAGCGGAGTGCGCGTGCCCCGCCCATCTTCGTGCCGCCGTCCGGCAGATCGATCGTATAGCTCATGACGAGCACGTGCTCCTGGATGTTGCTCCGCTGGTCCGATTCCGCAGCCGGAATGGGATTGTTGCTGTAGACCGTCGCGTTGCTGACGGGGTCGTTGAAGAAGCTCTGGTGGCCTCTCGCGAAGGTATACGCGCCGGCGAGCTCGATGCCGCCCGTGTATCGCCGCGTCAGCTGCACTTGCAGCGAGTTGTAGCTTGACCGTCCGCTCGCCTCGGTGATGTCGATGTCGCCGAAGCCGACGATGGGACGAAGGAAATTATCGGGCAGCGCCCCGGGATTTGCAGCCGTCGGTGCGACAGTGATGTCGCGGTTCTCCGGCTTGAACCGTGCTCCGGCCGGCACTTGATTGAGGTTGACGCGCACCGGCAGGAACCGCGTCTGATCGCCGACGTAGGCGACATCGAGCACCGTGTGCCATCCAAGCTCCCGCTGGACGCCGATGTTGTAGCGGTAGGCGAGCGGCCGTTTGTCAACGCGATCCGCGCCTCGCACATTGACGGGCGTCGTCGCGGCGGTACCGGTCATGAACGAATCGAAATCGGTGAAGCGCACGACGCGGTCGAAACGGAACGCCGCACCACCGGTGTCATAAAAGCCGCCGTGCGCCTCGTGGAATCCGCCACCGGCCACACGGAGGACCGTCTTGTCGTTCAACGCCCAGGCGACACCGAGCCGCGGATCGAACACCACGGGAATGGGATCGACGAAGCCTTCGCCGTCGACGTACTTGCCGTCGCGCTGCGTCACGATCCCGTTGATCTGACAGGGAGTCGTTGGCGTAATTACGCCGCAGGTGTACCCGGTACCGGGCACCATTTGACCGATATATGTGACCGGCAGAATCTCACCTGTCAGCGGGTTCAGTGCGCGGCGCGCACCGTTCGAAAGGACCGGCCGATATAACACCGGAGGCTTGCCGCCCCAGGTCGGATCGAAGCGCTCGAAACTGAAGACGGACGATTCGCCAAGCACGTGACGCGGCCGGTCCGACTTGTACATGCGGAGGCCGACGTCCACCGTCAGCGCCTGGATCGGCTTCCACGTGTCCTGTGCAAACCACGCGTAGGTCGTCTGCCGCCGGTCGTCGCCGGGCCGGCCCATCGACTCGGTGTACTTGGTGATGACACCAAGCAGGGCATTCGACAAGGCAAACCCTGTGTTGATCGGGTTGTTTCCGTCGTTGGTAAAGTCGAACTCGCCGGCGAACGTGCCCGACCGCGCCTGGCCGAAGTTCTCGCGCTCGCGCATCAGGCCCGCTTTCAAGGTATGCGCCCCGCGGTTGTGCGTCAGATTGACGGCGGCATTGATGGCGCTGTCGTGACCGGTGATCGGCCAGCGATTGTCGTAGTTGACGTTGGGAATCCAGTCGTTGTTGCCGCTGCTCTGGAAATTCCCCCATAACGCTTTGGGGATGATCCCGAGCCGATTGTTTCCTGGCGCGAACTGCGGCAGATTCGCCCACGCCGGATAGCTGGCCCGCTGGATATGCGCGAGCTGAGTTTCATCTTCAGCAGGACCATTCTCGTGGCTGTTGAAGAGACCCGCGCTTGCTTCGAGCACGGTGTTCGCGCCAAAGACACGTGTGTAGTCCGCCTTGCCCTGCTGTGAATCGAAGTCGTACCGCTGTCGCAGGAGGCCCCACCGCGCGTTGCTCGGAACGCCAGAGACGTTCAGCCCGGCGCTCTTGGTGAACCACGTCTGCCCTTTGACAGAAATCGTGTCCTTGATTGTCGGGCGGTAATCCACGCGCACCACTTGCGAACGGCGCGGACTAGGAATGCTGTCTTCCTGATAGACGTAGTTATAGCCGGAGCCCTCGGTGTTCGGCAGAGGCAGCAGATTCAGGAACGCAAGCCCTCGTGGGTCGAGACGCTCGCGCGGGATCACGTTGCCAGGGAACGGCTGGAGAGTGACCGGATCGCGGATCTGAATCAACGCACCGGCCGGCGTCTGCGTCTGGGAAAAGTCTCCGCGTCGTTCGAGCTCGGTCGGCATCATGAAGCGACGGAGCTGTTGTGGATTCTTCAGACGGGTGTCGTCGGCGGAATAGAAGAAAAACAGCTTGTCGCCGTTTGCGTTGACACGCGGCAGCTTGGGTACGGGTCCACCCAGCGTCCCGCCGAGCGTGGAATAGCGGTATTCAGGTTTCGGAATGTTGTTGAGTTTGTTGAAATAATTGATCGAGTTGAAGCGCTTATCCCGCTGATAGGTGTACGCGGAGCCGTGGTACTCCGATCCGCCGCGCTTGGTGATGAAGTTCACCTGCGCGCCGCCTTTCAACCCGTACTCGGCCGTGTACGCGCTCAATTGTACCTGCACTCCTTCGATCGCATCGAGGTTCGTCGCGCCGCTGAAGTTCGTGCCGCCGCCGCCCCCGCCGCCGCCATCGCCACCGTTGATGCCGTCCACGTAAATCGTCTGGCTGGCCCCTCTCGACCCGCCGATGATCGGCACGGCGGTCGCGAAGCTGCCGCCGAAGGTTTCCTGATCGTTGGCGAGGTTGTTATTGCCGGCAGTCGACACGCCGGGCAGAATTTTGAGCAGCGAGATCGGGTCGCGGCCGCGGATCGAGAGATTGGCGACCTGTCGAAGATCGAGCTGCGCCTCCTGCGACGTTCTTGTGAGGTCGACCGATTCGCCCTGCGCCTTGACGCTGACCGTCTCGGTCACCTCGCCGACCTCGAGCTTGACCGTCCCGATCGCGAGACGGCTGTTGCCGGCCACCACGTTGTTCTTCACTTCGAGCGGTTTGAATCCCGAGAGCCCCACTCGAATCGTGTACGGGCCCGGCACGAGAGCGGCAAACGCGAAGTCGCCGACGTCGTTGGTGACCGTGTGCCGCTGCTCACCGGTGTTCTCGTGAACGATCGTGATATCTGCGCCGGGAACAACCTGGCCGGTGGTGTCGACCACCGTCCCGGACATGGATCCGGTGACGGTTTGCGCCGAGACATTGACGGCGCTCAGGAACGCCAGCACGGCCAGCGAGACCTTCAGATAGCTCATACACCCCCCTAAGTCCGCCAGACAAAACAACGTTCGACAATTCGCTGCGTTTTCGCGTTGTATAACCAACTTTAGCGGTAAAGTAAACTCCTTCACCGTTACGATCAGAGTGCCTGGAGTGCCTGGAGTGCCTGCGGTGCCTGGAGCCTGGAGCGCCTGGGGTGCCTAAAGTGCCTGGAGTGCCTAGAGTGCTGCTCGCGGTGTTGGCGGCAATCGCCGTCGGAGCGGCTACTGGTGCCGGCAGCAAGCCGTACACGACGTGGAGCGACTACGCGGGGTCGGCCGATTCGATGCAGTACTCGGCGCTCACGCAGATCATGAAGGCGCTTCAGCCCGCGTGGTTTTATGCGGTTGCTGGTGAGCCGGATCGACTGCCGTTCAATCCTCTGGTCGTCGACGACGTGATGTATGTCGCCGGGGCGAAGGGAACCGTTATCGCGCTCGATGCGACGACAGGCAAGGAGCGATGGAAGTCGCCCGAGCAAGCGAGCGAGCGCGGGCTCACCTACTGGGAGAGCGGCAATCGCGCCGACCGACGATTGATCCTTTCAGCTCGCGGTGGTCTGCGCGAGATCGCTGCGCGCACCGGAGAGCTCGTCACCACGTTCGGCAAGAACGGCTTCGTCGACATGCGAACCGGCGCGCCTCGCCGCCTTGGCGGGCCGAACAACAGTCCTGGACGTGTGTTCGAGAACTTGATCATCGTGGGATCGAATGTCGGGGAAGGATACGGATCGCCTCCCGGTGACATCCGCGCCTACGACATCCTCACCGGAAACCTGGTGTGGACGTTCCACACCATTCCGCGTCCGGGTGAGTTCGGATACGACACGTGGCCGCCCGAGGCGTGGCGCTATGCGGGCGGCGCCAACACCTGGGGCGATCTGACGCTCGATCGGAGGAATGGAATCGTGTTCGTGCCGACCGGATCGCCAACACACGATCTCTACGGCGCCGATCGCGCCGGCGACAATCTGTTTGGCAACTGTCTCATCGCGCTCGATGCGCGCACGGGAAAACGGTTGTGGCACTTCCAGGTCGTGCATCACGATTTGTGGGACTACGATCTCGCAGCCTCACCGAAGCTGCTCACAGTGCGTCACGACGGCCGGATGGTGGATGTCGTCGCGCAAGCAGGAAAAACCGGTTTTCTGTACGTATTCGAGCGGCTGACCGGAACACCGCTCTGGCCGATCGAAGAGAAACCCGTCACGAAAAGCGAAGTGCCCGGCGAGATTTCCTCCCCAACGCAGCCGGTTCCATCGAAGCCCCCTGCGTTCGCGCGGCAGGTATTCAAACCCGAAGATGTGAATCCGTTCGTCAGCTCGGCGGAACAGGAACAGTTGCGCAAGGCGGTGCGCGACGCGGCCAACGACGGCGTGTTCACGCCGTCCAGTCATCTGCGGTACCACATTCAATTTCCCGGCGCGTGGGGCGGCGCCAACTGGGGGAGCACGGCAGGCGATCCGGCAACGGGAATGCTCTACATCCGCAGTCTCGAAATGCCGAGTTATCGGCGCATGGCGCTGGACACGCCGAAACCGGCACCGGCGATTCAGGGAGGACCGCTCGAACCGCAAGGCTTCGCGACATACACCGAGCACTGCGCAACGTGCCACGGTCCAGGGCAGATCGCGATGAAATCGCCTGCGACGATTGGTTCCGAGAACTTCAGGGCCCTCGTCAGACGTGGGCGCGAGCAGATGCCGCCGTTCTCTGAAAGCATGCTGCCGCCTGAACACCTGAATGCGCTCGAAGCGTTTCTACGGTCGCTGCCTCTCAGCGATCAGCAGAACGGGGATGATGGAGCGGTTCGTCTGCCGCCAAATCCGAATCGCTATCAAGGGCCGGCAACACGCTACGCGGGATCTTTCTCAGCAGGTTGGTACACCAGCAACGGTCTGCCTGCCGTTGGTCCGCCGTGGACCCAACTGGTGGCTTACGATCTCAACGACGGAACGATCAAATGGCGGGTGCCCGATGGCAACGCGCCGGGTCTGGCCGAGAAAGGGATCCGCAACACCGGCACTGTGCGCCCAAGGAACGGTCCCGTCGTGACCGCCGGCGGGCTGGTGTTTCTTCCGAACGCGCAAGATCGCATGTTGCGCGCGTACGACAAGGACACGGGACGCGTGTTGTGGGAACGCGAGCTGGAGGCCAACCCCGAAGGTCTTCCTGCGGTGTATGAAGTGAACGGCCGTGAATACGTGGCGTTTGCGGCCGGTGCCTCGTGGGGAACGGGAGCCGATCCTGTGTGGCGAAACGCCTTTCACCGAAAGCCCGGAAAGATGGAAGCCCAGGGATATCACGTCTTTGCGTTGCCACGCAGATGAAAGGACAGGGATGACCATGCGCGCCGTAGCTTCTGCCGTTCTGATTGCCGCCACGCTGGGCTCCATTCATCTGCGGACGCACGCGCAAGCGGCCGCCGACAAGCCCGCGTTCGTGCGAGCGCCCGACGCGCTCGAGCGCGTCACCTGGCGGACACGCACACTCGTTGGCGACGATCGTCTGACCGACTGGAACTTCGCCGTTCCGGCGACCGGAGTGGGCGTCGCGACTTTTCTCGACGCCATCGTGAGAGCAGATGCGGCGATTGTCGATTTCGTGGAGGGATCGAGCGATCAGCAGGTCAGCGCTCAGATCCGGAAGACGCTCGATCAGAACCTCACCCCCGATGAGATCACGACGATTCGCGCGCGAATGGGAACTATCCGGATGATCGCGTATCGCGCACGGTCGCTCGGTGCTGATGCGAGCATGCGCCGAAAGACGTTCGAGTTTGCAAAGCGAATGGGCGCCGATGCCATTGTAGTGGCTGCATCGAGCGGCGTCGCGCCGGCCGATGTTGATGCGCTCGCAGACGAATTCGGCGTGAACGTCGCGCTCGCCGGCGATCCCGCAACGGCAACGCGTTTGGCACACGAGCTTGGAAGCCGCAGCAAGCGGATCGGCGTCGGACTCGAGCTGAGGCAGCCGGACGCATCTCTTCGGCCTGCACTAATGGCAATCGCGTCGAGGCTTCTCTATGTAAACGTTGGCGGTGCGGCGATGAATGCGGATTTCTTCCGCGAGTTGAGCCGCTTGAATGTGAAGCCGCTGATCCTCACGCTGAACACAACCGGCGACGTCAAAACGCCAGGCGATATCTTCGGTGCCGTTGACGCGTTCGAAACCGCAGTGCAGCCTGCTTACGGCGCGTTCTTCACGCAGTTCTCACGGACGAGGCCGATCAGACGCGATCTCGTTCACCCGGCCCGCGGCGAAACGCTGACCGACAGTGAGATTGCGCGACGCTCTGACGAGATGCGTCAGAAGATTCGCGCGGCCATTCCGCCCAAACCGTACGCGACGCCGAAAAAAGCCCGGAAGCTGCTCGTTATCGAGAGCCTGCAGGGCATGTCGCACGACACGATTCCGCACGCGAACGTGATGCTCGAAGAGATGGGCAGAATCACGGGCGCGTGGACGACCGAGTTGAACAACGACTTGAACAATTTGAAGTATCCGAAGATCAAGGAGTACGACGGCGTTTTCCTGAACAGCATCGTCGGTGAATTCGCCGCCGATCTCGAAGTGCGTGACAGCCTCGCACGTTTCGTACACGAAGGCGGTGGATTGGGCGGCGTGCACGGAACACCGTGGGCATCGCGCAATTGGGATGAATTCGCGGAGATGATCGGCGCACAGAGTGCGCCGCATCGGATCGAGCAGGGCGTGATGAAGGTGTACGACGCCGCGAGCCCGATCATGAAACCGTTTGCCGGCAAGGACCTGCCGTTTCGCGAAGAGTACTACCGGTTTGAAACCGAGGGCCGCGGGCGCCTGCGTTGGGACAAGGTGCGCGTGCTGATGACGGTGGCGCTCGACGATCCGAAGATCGAGCCGCGGCCGTGGACCGGCTACAAACGTCCCGACAACGTTTATCCGGTGACGTGGATTCGCAGCTACGGCCAGGGTCGCGTGTTTTATTCGTCGCTCGGCCACATGCCGGAGACGTTCACGGCGCCTGAGATCGTCGGCCACTTCCTCGCGGGCGTGCAGTTTCTGCTCGGCGATCTCGACGCGAACGCGACCCCGAATCCGCCCCAGCCGGGTAGCGGCCGGTCTGTGGAGCGGGCGACGTCACAGGCAGGCAGTGGCGCGGCTTTGGTCTCGCCGTCGATCCCGCCGGTCCCATCCATTTCGGATCGTCCAACCGGATCGAGCCTTGGCATGATCCGCGTCGGCGCTTCCGACAACAACATCTGGTTCGGTTGGCGTGTCGGCATGCCATCGACGGCGATCAAGGGGTTGACGCTCTCGGAGACGCTCGCTCGAGCGGATGCCTATCCCATTTCCGTCACAAGCGTGGTCGCGTCCAGTGCGCAGCAGGTGAGCAAGGAGGTGCCGAAGCCGCTCGACTATCGGCTGCAGTCAGGCGAGCGGAACGCGATCGTGTATCGCCTTCGCGAGCTCAACGAGCAGATTCTCGCGTATCGCGTCAACGATCTCCGAGCGGATGCGGCGTCGGCGCGAAAGGTGTTCGAGCTGTCAAAGGCCATCAACGCGCCGCTCATCATCGCGGCGAGCGCCTCGGCGGAAACGTTGGCGGAGCTCGATCGGCTGGCGGAAGAATTCGGCATCAACGTCGTCGTCGAGACCGCGGGCGATCCAAAGAGCGTGATGAAATCGCTCGAAGGCCGCGGCAAACGGCTAGGCGTGGCGGCCGACCTCGGCGCATGGCTGCAGGCGGGCGTGAAGCCGGTGGATGGTCTCGCGCTCGTGAAGGACAGACTCCTGATGGTGCGAGCGGCCGATCGCAGTGCGCTCGGGTCCGGCGGCCGCGCCGTGGCGCTCGGTGAAGGCATCGGCGGCGTGGGCGAATTCTTTCTCGCCGTATACCGCGCCGGCATCAAGCCGCTCTCGATTTCGATCGAGCCGACCGGCACCAGCGAAGCGGACTACACCAAAGACGTCGCCGCGTTCGAACGTGTGATGTGGCCGGCCATGGCGGAACGCGTGCGCATGATGCTCGACTCACCGGCGGGGAAGATCCGCGGCCCCGATCGACTGAAGGCGGAAGAGCGCCGGCAGATCGAGGCGGCGGCGCCGCGTCAGGCAGTGGTAAAACCTAAAAAACTGCGGAAGCTGCTCGTGACCGACATCCAGATGTACTCGGGTCACAGCACGATTCCGCACGGCAACTACCTCCTCGAGTTGATGGCGAAGAATACGGGCGCCTTCGAGGCGACCTTCAGCAATGACTTGAATCTCCTGAAGTACCCGAAGATCAAGGAATTCGACGCGGTCTACCTGAATAACGTGTGTGGAATGGTCTACAACGATCCTGAGGTCCGCGAGGGAATCCTGCGCTTTGTGCGCGAGGGCGGCGGCATCGGCGGCCATCACGCGGTCACGTTCGCGAATAATCAGTGGCCCGAGTTTGCGGACATGATGGGCGGCTGGGCGGGTGTGCATCATCTCGAGAAACAGACGATCAAGGTCGATGACGCGGCAAGCCCGCTGACGAGAAGCTTTGGTTCGGCAAGCTTCGAGCACACCGACGAGTTCTATATATTCCCGACGTATTCTCCATATTCTCGAGAGAAGCAGCACGTTCTGCTGAGCATCGACGTCGAGAAATCCGACCGCGCGACGGCGAATCGGTTCTGCGCGCAGTGCACGCGGCCGGACCAGGATTACGCGCTGGCGTGGATCAAGACATACGGCAAAGGCCGTACGTATTTCACGCCGCTTGGCCACACCGACATCTTCTATACCGACAAACGCTGGACCGAGCATTTGTTGGCGGCGATTCAGTACATTCTTGGCGATCTCGATGCGGATGCCACGCCCGGCGCACGCAAGGGCACTCAGAATTGACCGTGCATTACGGTGACGGAAGCGAACGCCGGCCGATCATCTCGAGGGCGGTGAGTTGCGACGCCCCGCATGGCCGTCTACCCGACGTAGACGGTCTTCACGTTCACGAATTCGCGAATGCCCCACATCCCCAGCTCACGGCCGTAGCCGGACTGCTTCACCCCGCCAAATGGCAGTCGTGGATCGGAACGGACGAACGCGTTGACGAAACAATTGCCCGCTTCGAGATCTTCGGCGGCAATTCGCGCGCCGCGCTCCGTATCGCGCGTGAAGACCGCCGCGCCAAGACCAAACGCCGTGTCGTTCGCAATCCGAATGGCGTCTTTCTCATCGTCAGCAGCAATGATCGAGGCGACAGGACCGAACAGCTCCTCCTCATACGCGGGCATGCCTTCGCGCACGTTGGTGAGTACCGTCGGCGGATAGAACGCGCCCGGCGAGTCAGGAACACGGCCCCCCGCCAGAACACGCGCGCCCGCGGCGACGCTCGTCTCGACTTGTCGATGCAACGCGTCTCTGAGATCGGCTCGCGCCTGTGGTCCCACATCCACGCGCTCGAGTGGGTTGCCCATGCGCTTTTCCGTCATGCCGGCGACGAAGAGCTCTTCGACGCGAGCGCGTCGTGCCGATGTGCAAATGAAGCGCTTCGCCGCGACGCAGCTCTGTCCCGAATTGATCAATCGAGAGGCAACGCACGTCTTCACCGCCGCCTCGATGTCGGCATCGTCCAGGATCACGTATGGATCGCTGCCGCCAAGCTCGAGCACCGTTTTCTTCAGCGCCTGTCCCGCCCGCGTGGCAATCGCGCGACCCGCCGGGGTGCTGCCGGTGAGCGTGACCGCCGCTACCCGGCTATCGTCGATGATGCTGGCGACGCGTGATGACC
>WNGB01023589.1_pt1 | contig 10017 bp, 11 predicted proteins | sample 5400681 | NCBI WGS metagenome assembly WNGB01 (sample SAMN13153367, study PRJNA577476) | soil metagenome | isolation source: 115 cm soil or saprolite under grassland replicate 2 | place: USA:California | collected 2016-06-15
GAAGGCGTCGCCGAGGTCAGGGCGCTCCTCACCCGCTTCGACGAGGTCAACGCTCGCCTCGCCGAGCCTCTCGACGCCGACGAGATGGAGAAGGTGCTGCAGGAGCAGGGGCGCGTGCAGGACGCGATCGACGCGGCCAATGGGTGGGATCTGGACCGCACGGTGGAGATCGCGATGGATGCGCTCCGCGTCCCACCGGGAGGCGCCGATGTGACCACCCTTTCCGGCGGCGAGGTCCGCCGGGTGGCCCTGTGCCGACTCTTGCTCCAGAGGCCCGACCTGCTCCTGCTGGATGAGCCCACCAATCACCTCGACGCCGAATCCGTGGCGTGGCTCGAGCGTTACCTGAAAGAATACCCGGGCACCGTGGTCGCCATCACCCACGATCGCTACTTCCTCGACAACGTGGCGGGCTGGATCCTCGAGCTGGACCGGGGCGCCGGCATCCCTTGGGAGGGCAACTACTCCTCCTGGCTCGAGCAGAAGCAACAGCGGTTGGCGCAGGAGGAGAAGCAGGACCACGCCCGCCAGCGCACGCTCGAGCGCGAGCTGGAATGGGTGAGGATGTCGCCGCGCGCCCGCCAGGCCAAGTCCAAGTCGCGTCTCGCCGCATACGAAGAGCTGCTGGCCGAGGGCGGACGCGAGCGCGAGGGCACCGCGGAGATCATCATCCCGGCCGGCCCGCGCCTCGGCGACCTCGTGGTCGAGGCCCGCAGCCTGTCGAAAGGATACGGCGACCGCCTCCTGATCGAGGATCTCTCCTTCAACCTGCCGCGGGGCGGCATCGTCGGGGTCATCGGACCTAATGGCGCGGGCAAGACCACGCTCTTCCGGATGATCACGGGACAGGAGAAGCCCGACAGCGGGACCCTCCGCCTCGGCGAGTCCGTCAGGCTCGCCTCCGTGGACCAGAGCCGCGACGCCCTCGACCCGGGCAAGACCGTGTGGCAAGAGATCTCGGGCGGGGAGGAGCAGATTCCGCTCGGCAGCCGCCAGGTCGCCTCCCGCGCCTACGTCGCCTCCTTCAACTTCAAGGGTGCCGACCAGCAGAAGCGGGTCGGGGATCTCTCGGGCACCGTTGGTTCCTCAACCGCGTCGCGACGCACATGCTGGCCTTCGAGGGCGAAAGTAAAGTCGTGTGGTTCGAGGGCAACTACGACGACTATGAGGCCGACCGCCGGAAGCGCCTCGGCGCCGCCGCCGACACGCCGCACCGCATCCGCTACAAGCCGCTCACGCGCGGCTAGTGTCCGTCCCAGACGTTCGCTGACGAAGAGGTGACGACGGGAAGATTGCCGGCAACCCGGCCGTGCGGCTCGGTCGCTACTCCCCCGGACTCACGTAGGGGGATGCGCGGAAGGTAACAGCGCTGACCGCGAAAGAGCTGCCAGCGGTGCTCGGAGCAGCCCCCAAGCACCTATCAGACATTCGCTCTGCCGCGTCGTCGCCGGCGAAGCCGGCGCGAAGCGACCAATGCTCCGCGCAAGGAACAAGACCGCGTTCATTTCGCTCGTCCAGCCATCCAAGATTTGACTTCACGAACGTCCGCGGTACCACGCGCGCATACGATCGGTGAGGGCGCGGGTCAGCCAATGGTTCGGCGCCAATAGCACCACCCCGGCCACCACGAAGGGCAGGCCGGGGAGAATCGGCAACACGATGCCGATCACGCCTATCACGACGAGCGCCACGCCGCCGACCGCCCGGAGGTATGCGGCCATGGCTCAGTGCCTGGCGCTGAAGGCGTCGGGCTCCAGGGCGAGGAGGCGGGCCACCCGCGCCTCAATGCCGGCCCGCACCGAAAGCCCGCGCACGATGCCGTAGAGGTCCGGCGCCTCCGCCTCGGACACCCGGTGAGCGCCACACATGTGGAGCACCAGACGATCGGACCACCACCAGGCACCGACGTTCATCACGCCGGCGAGGATGAGCGCCATCAGCAGACCGGTCTGGCCTCCGAGGAGCATCTGCCCGGCCCAAAGCACGAGCGCGGTGAGCGTGGCGAGGAGTACCAAGGTCTTGAGTCGATTCATTCCCACCCTCCCTGGGCCGCGAGGGCGTAGGCTACCTCTCGCGGCGTGGTTCAGCCACAAGAGGTCTTGATCCAGACCCTGGCGGGTCCGCCGGCGACCGGGTCGCCTTCGGCGACCGTCCTGACGGACAACCGGACCGTGGGGCGCTCTACTCCCCTCCGTTGCTCTCCAGTGTAGCTGAGGCGGGCCTTGTGTCAACCCGCGTTGGGGGGCAAATTCGGCCCCTCCTGCTGGGCGCGCTTCGCGCGACCTGCGAGTGCGCGTGGTCTCACGGCGCCGGCTGTCGCTCCGGCGGGCCTGCAAGGTCTCCCGAGCCCTCTCCGAGATCAGAGCTCGAACCCGTGTTTGATCACGGTCGCGTTTTCGCCAAGCCTCTTGGCAACTCGAGGCCGGGACCGCGCCGCCTGTCACGCCCCCGCGCCGGTCTCAGGCTCGGCGGCCGGCTCGGGTTCCTCCCATCCGCGGCGCTCGAAGCTCAGCAACCCCTGGGGCCGGAACACCATCAGCACCATCAGCATGAGCCCGAAGGCGAGCAGCCGGTACCGTTGCAAGTCGCGGAAGACCTCCGGTAGCGACACCAACAGCGCGGCTCCAGCCACGACCCCGAGCAGGTTGCCCATCCCGCCCAGGATCACCATGGCCAGAATGTTGATCGACTCGGTGAAGAGGAAGTTCTCGGGGAACACCGAGCGCTGCCAGGAGGCGAGAAAGCTGCCGCCGATCCCCGCGAACGAGGCCCCGATGGCGAACGCCTGGAGCTTCGCCACCGTCGTGTTGATGCCCATCGCCCGCGCGGCCAGCTCGTCCTCGCGGATCGCCTGCCAGGCCCACCCGATCCGCGAGTGCCGGAGGCGCGCCGAGGCCAGCAGGGTCAGGCCGAGGGCGGCCAGGAACAGATAGTAGTACTGCGTGTTGTTGGAAAGGGCGAAGCCGGCGACCGCGGGCGGATCGATCCCCACGATCCCGCTCGGGCCCCCGGTGATATTGACGGGCCGATCGAGATTGATGAGGAGGAGGTACGTGATCTCACCGAACCCCAGCGTGACGATCGCGAGGTAGTCCCCCGCGAGACGGAGGGTCGGCGCGCCGATTAGGATCCCCGAGCAGGCCGTGAGGACGATCACGATCGGCAAGGCCAGCAGGAACGGCAGGTGCAGGCCGAAGTGCGCGGAGGCCAGGAACGTGTAGAGGTAGGAGCCGATGCCGAAGAACGCCACGTAGCCCAGGTCGAGGAGGCCGGCGAAGCCGACCACGATGTTGAGCCCGAGGGCGAGCGTTGCGTAGAGGCAGATGCGGGCCATCACGCCGATCCAGTAGTCGTTGGGCGCCGCCAGAGGCGCAACCAGGGCCACCAGCCCGAGGACCGCCGTCGCCCACCGCTGCCATCCCGGCTGCGCCACGTCAGACTTTCGCTCGCGCGGCCATGCTCTCGCCCAGGAGGCCCGTCGGCCGGACCACGAGGACCAGGATCAGGAGCACGAAGGCAACGACGTCCTTGTAGGCCGGGTTCATGAAGGTGACCGCGAGGCTCTCCACCAAGCCCAGGATCAGGCCGCCTAGCATCGCGCCCCGGATGTTGCCGATCCCGCCGAGCACCGCCGCGGTGAAGGCCTTGAGGCCGGCCGAGTACCCCATGAAGAAATCGATCTGAGTGTAGTAGAGCCCGACCAGCACCCCGGCGGCCCCGCCGAGCGCCGAGCCCATGAAGAAGGTGAGGGCGATGACCCGCCGGACGTTGACCCCCATGATGGCCGCCATCTCGCGATCCTCGGCCACCGCGCGGATGGAGCGGCCGAGCGTCGTCCGCTGCACGAGGAGGTGCAGGCCCCACATCATCAGCCCGCCCACGGCGACCATGACGATCACCAGCGCCGAGATGCTGGCCCCTGCGATCTGGATCCGCCAGCTGCGGGGGAACAGGAGGCTGGTCATGTAGACCTTCATCCGGGCGCCCTGGGTCAGCATGACGGCGTTCTGGAGGAAGATGGAGGCGCCGATGGCGCTGATGAGAGGGCCGAGGCGGGTGGCTCCGCGCAGGTAGAGCGGTCGGTAGGCGAAGCGCTCGAGCCCCACGCCGAGCGCGCCGGTGAAGAGCATCGCGTGGAGCAGCATGAGTGGCAGCACCCACGCTGGGTGAAGCGCGCCGACCTGCGCCTGGAGGAGCACGGCCAGCACCCACCAGCCGACGTAGGCACCGATCATGAAGATCTCGCCGTGGGCGAAGTTGATCATGAAGAGGATGCCGTAGACCATCGTGTAGCCGAGGGCGACGAGCCCGTAGACGGTCCCGAGGGCGAGGCCGAAGACAAGCTGCTGGGGCAGGATCGCGAGGACGTCGGCCACGGCGTTAGTCTTCGCCCAGGTAGGCGCGCCGGATGAAGTCGGTGGCCAGGAGGGTGCGGGCCGTGTCGTGGATGACGATCCGGCCGTTCTGCAGCACGTAGCCGCGGGTGGCGATCGAGAGCGCGACCGGCGCGTTCTGCTCCACCACCAGGATCGTGGTCCCCTGCCCGTTGATGGCCTGAATGATGTCGAAGACCTGATCGACCAGCACGGGGGCGAGCCCCATCGAGGGCTCGTCCATCAACAGCAGCCGGGGGCGGGCCATGAGGGCGCGTCCGATGGCCAGCATCTGCTGCTCGCCGCCCGAGAGCGTGCCGCCCAGCTGGTGCTGCCGCTCCCGGAGCCGCGGGAAGAGCGTCCAGACGCGCTCGAAGTCCTGGGCCACCTCGCCGGCCGGCGCCTTCTGGCGGGTGAAGGCCCCCATGGAGAGGTTCTCCCAGACGGTCATGCGGGCGAAGATCCGGCGGGCCTCGGGGACCAGCGAGATCCCGCGCCGGGCGATGACCTCGGTCGGCAGGCCGTCGATCCGGTCGCCTTCGAACTCGACGCGCCCGGCCGTGGGCCTGACCACGCCGAGGATCGTCTTCATCGTGGTCGACTTCCCCGATGCGTTCCCGCCCAGCAGGCAGACGATCTCCCCGGCCCGCACCTCGAGGCTGACCGACTTGAGGACCGGGAGGGGCCCGTAGTGGGTGACGACGTCGGTGAGCTTAAGCACGACTCGCCTGCCGCCCGAGGTAGGCCTCCAGGACGGCCGGGCTCCGCCGCACCTCCTCGAAGCTCCCCTCGGCGATCTTGGTCCCGTGGTCGAGCGCCGCGACGCGGTCGCAGATCCCGCGGACGACTCCCATGTCGTGCTCGATCAGGAGGATCGTGACGCTGCGGTCGCGGATCCGCTTGATGTCGCGCATCAGCTCGCGCGTCTCGGTGGGGTTCATGCCGGCCGCGGGCTCGTCGAGGAGCAGGAGCCGCGGCTCGGCGGCCAGGGCGCGGGCGATCTCCAGGCGCCGGCGGTTGGCGTAGGAGAGCGTCCAGGCGGGCCGGACCGCCCGGGGGAGCAGCCGATCCCCGAAAAGCCCGAGCAGCTCGGCCGCGCGCGCCTCTGCGCGCCGGCGCTCCTCGCGCGATCGGCGCGTGCCGAGCAGGATGCTCGCGATTCCGGCGCGGGTCCGGCAGTGCAGGCCGACCAGCACGTTTTCCAGGACCGTCATGTGATTGAAGAGCCGCTGGTTCTGGAACGTGCGGGCGATGCCGAGCGCCGTGATGCGGTGGGGGGCGAGCCCGACGAGCTCCCGCCGACCGTGGTCGAACCGGATCCGACCGGCCGTCGCCGGGTAGAGGCCCGTGATCAGGTTGAAGAGGGTCGTCTTTCCCGACCCGTTGGGTCCGATGAGGCCGACGATCTGGCCCTCCTCGACCTGGAGCGCCAGATCGTGCACGGCCCGGAGACCGCCGAAGTCCTTCGTCAGGCCTTCGGTCTCGAGGAGCGCCATCCTCCAAGGCCGTCCCGCGCGCCGCCGCCTACTTCACCGTGATCGCCTTCACCTGCTCGAAGCCGGTCCCCTTCACCCGGTAGAAGTAGATCACGCCGCCGGCCACGTCGCCCTTGTCGTCGAACGAGATGGGCACGCCGAGGATGCCCTTGTAGTTCTTCGTGGCGCGGACGGCGTCGCGCACCGCGGCCCGGTCGGCCTTGCCGGCCTTCTTTATCGATTCCAGAATGATGTTGGCGGCTTCGTAGGCGAGCGGGCCGTAGGAGCTGACCGGTCCATATTTGGCTTCGAAGGCCTTCGTGAAGGCGGTGGCGGCCGCGATCTTCGTGAGGTCGGGCACGAGGAAGCTCACGTAGTTCCCCTCGGCAGCGCCGCCCGAGGCCTGGACGTAGTCCACCGGCTCGAACTGTCCGTCGGGCCCGATCATCCGAACGTTCAGGCCGACGTCGGGGAGCTGCTTGGCGATGAGCGCGGCGTCGGGCGCCCACAGGCTCGCGTAGATCACGCTGACGTCCTTGGGCACGGTGGCCAGGATGGCGCGGAAGTCCTTGTCGCCCGAGCGGATGACGTAGCGGATCGGCTGGGCGCCGAGCTGCTTGGCCTTCTTCTCCACCTCGTCGGCCACGCCCTTCGGGCCCGTCGTGCCGTCGTCGAGGACGGCGATCTTCTTCGCCTTGAGGTCCTGGACGGCGAAGATCGCGCCGGCCGGGCCCTGGGCGTCGTCCCGCGCGCATACCCGGTTCGTGTTCTTGAGCCCTCGATCGGTCACCTTCGGGTTGGTGCAGCCGGGGCTGATCAGGACCAGATTGACCCGGTCGAGCACCTCCGAGACCGGAATGCACGTCACGCTGGTGATCCCCCACACCGCGCCGAGAACGGCCGGATCCGCCGCCACCTTCTCGGCGGCTGCGACGCCGACCTGCGGGTTACCCTGGTCGTCGGCTTCCAGGACCTCGATCTTCTTGCCGAGGACCCCGCCTTTCTTGTTCCACTCCTCGGCGGCGAGCTTGACGGCGTTGGCCACTTCCTGTCCCTGCTTGGCGAGCGGACCCGTGAGCGGCACGCCGGCCGCGATCTTCACGACCTGCTGCGCCTCGACGGCGGGCGCGGCGGCGATCAGCCCGAGCGCTACCGCCACCGCCCACACACGCCTCTCGATCGATGTCGTGCATGCCATACGCTCCTCCTTCGGAAGCTCGGGAGTGTCGCGCGGTACGCCGCGGGACCGGTTGTCCGATCCGAACAGGCACAACTATGGCGGAGCGCCCTCGCTCCGTCAAGGGCCGACGGTCGGCGGTCCCATTGCGGGGCGCCGGGTCGGCGGCGGCCCGGCGCCCGGAGCTCTGACCTAGTCGACGATCGTCTGGTAGACGAGCTGCTTCAGGAGCCTCCAGTAGTAGGCGCGCAAGGGGCTCGGCGCCTGAGTCATGAGGACACCCACCAGCTCCTCCTTCGGATCGACCCAGAAATAGGATCAAGAGAACCCAACCGAGCGAACTGCCACCGTGACGTAACCTGCCAGACTCGGACACCGGCCGCCCAGGAGCCCGATGGCACAGCAAAAAGGCCTCGTGACGTTAGCGCCCGACCCCGAAGAGGTCAAGGCACGTCGAGCCGCCCCACGGTGTTAGAATGGCTTGCCGCCTGACCTTCGGAGTTCTTGCAGTCGGGGGACGGCTCGGTTCATCGAGGAACCAAATGTGTACCAGATCACACTTGAGATCCAGAAGCTGGAGGAGGGGCCCTACCTCGGGACGAGCCCCGAGCTGCCCGGGCTCATCGTTCAGGGCGCGAGCCCGGAAGAGGTCGTGGAGCTCGCGCCGGACATCGCGCGTGAGTTGATCGAAGTGATGCTCGAAACCGGGGAGCCGCTGCCCCCGGGTTTGCACCCGCTGGCGACCCCGACCCACGTCCCGCTCGTCGTTCCTGCGTGACCAGATCGTGGTCCGCACCGGCAAGGGCGACAAGGACCGGGTGCCGATGCTGCCCGAGGTCGTCAAGGCGGACCTGGCCCGGCATCTGGAGGGCGTTCGAGAACAGCACCAGCGTGACCTCCAGGCCGGGGCCGGCTGGGTCGAGCTCCCCACCGCACTTGTTGCACGGAAGTATCCGAACGCGGGCCGGGCGTGGGTGTGGCAATGGACCTTTCCCGCGACGCACTTCTACAGGGATCGCGTCACCGGCCAGTGGCGCCGGCACCACCTGCACGAGTCCGTTCTCCAGCGCGTGGTCAAAGCGGCGGTCCGCCGGGCCGGGATCGCGAAGCGGGCCACTCCCCACACGCTGCGGCACTCCTTCGCGACACATCTGCTCGAGCACGGCTACGATATCCGGACGGTCCAGGAGCTCCTCGGGCACCGCGACGTGAGCACGACCCAGATCTACACCCACGCGCTGAACCGGGGGCCGGCGGGAGTGCAGAGCCCGGCCGACCACCTGTTCGATGGGTGAGGCCGCCGGGGTCCTGCCGTGCGTGTTCTCCGGAATAGGCCGACGGGATAAGCCGACCGGATAGGCCACGGCGTGCCGTCGCCGAACATCGCGGCCTCGGAGTCCTTCGCCCGACCCGAGTGGCAATGTTCGTCTCCTGAGAGCGGCGGCGCATGAAGCCCGGCCGAACTTCGCAGTCCGCCGGACCGGGGGCCGCGTTGCTCGCTCCGGCCGGTGACCGCGGGCGTTAGGTGTACAGATGCGTCTATCGGGCCATGACTACCAGGCGTGATAGTAGCCTGCGCGCCGAGTTCGATCGCCTCCAAACGGCTCGACGCTCGGCGCGCGCGAAGACCGCCGAAGTGCTTGGCCGAGCACCTTCCGAACTGTCGGAGCAATGCTCCGGGGTCGCGGGGCCATTGCGGTGGACGCGCACCTTGCCCTCGGCGTCCAGGACACAGATGTACATCCGTCGGGCGTGCAGGTCGATCCCACAGTAGTATTGGTGCTGCGCAGTGTAGAATCTCATCCAGTCGTCGGTCGGCAAGGCGGGGCCTGGATGAGGATCAACCCGCTTCAGCGGACCGGCTTTGCCGGCCGCTGAGCGGTGCGTTCGCCATACCGCGGACTGGCAACCCGGATAGGGTTATACTTCTCGCATGAGCAAGCGTGGCCTTGACATCGCATCGCTGACGCCCGAAGAGCGGCTGGACCTTTTGGAGGAACTGTGGGACAGCCTCGCGATTACGCCGGAGGCGATTCCGCTCACGGGAGTCCAACGTACAGAACTCGACCGGCGCCTGGACGATCTAGAACGCGAGGGTCCGGTCGGCATTCCCTGGGATGAGGTTCTTGGCCGAATTCGCGACCGCGGTCGTTGAAGCAGGTCGTCGTCCGACCGGCAGCGGCCGCTGACATCGAGGATGCCTATCGGTGGTACGAGTCGCAACGGCCAGGCTTGGGCGAGGAGTTCTTGGGAGCGCTGAGGGTGACGCGCGACCGAGTGCTTGAACAGCCCGAAGCGTTTCCCGTCCTGCACCGGAACACTCACCGCGCTCTCATTCCCGAGCGATTTCCGTACGGCCTCTTCTACCGGGTCTACGGTGACACGGTCGTTATCGTGGCCTGCATGCACGCGAAGCGGGACCCGCGGCGGTGGCAACGCCGCACCTGATGGCGAACTCTGCGCTGCAGCGGACCGGCGGCTCGCGATGCTCGCCTCCGGCCGCTGACCGCAACCGTTGGACGGACAGAATCACCCGAGAGGTTTGAGATTCTGACGGAGCCAGTCGGTCAGCTGGGTGCGATCGAGCCGGCCTGCGGCGAGATCGAGCATAAGGCACTCCTGGGCATCGATGGGGGCATCGACCTCGGCGGCGTTGAGGACCAGGAACGTCTCCATGGCAGCATGTCCCACGCGTTTGTTGCCATCTTTGTTGCCATCGACGAAGGGGTGACCCTCAACCAACGCCAGGCACAGCGCCGCGGCGTTCTCAACGAGGGTGGGATACAAGTCAACACCGCCGAAGGTGGCCTTGGGCTGGGCGACGGCAGACTCCAGCGCACCAAAGTCGCGGATGCCAAACGCGCCACCGGTCGCCTGGAGGAGGCGCCGATGCAGCTCAACGACCTCCCCCAGCGTGACGTACCGCATCAGGTGAGGCGCCGGTACAGCTCCTGGTTCTTCTGCAGGACTCGCTTGGCGGCTGCCTCGAAAT